>Ga0190270_10000021_pt1 | contig 115929 bp, 97 predicted proteins | sample Popmic320T_FD_133748 | JGI IMG/M metagenome (GOLD analysis project Ga0190270, IMG submission 133748) | Populus adjacent soil microbial communities from riparian zone of Weber River, Utah, USA - 320 T | ecosystem: Environmental > Terrestrial > Soil > Riparian zone | place: USA: Utah | collected...
GACGCGATCCGAGCCACTGCTCGCGCGATGCGAGCGCGCGTGACGGTGTGCCATCGGTCGAAGTGCGACCAAACGTGCGGATCGCGATAGAAGTCGCGGATCGCATCATAATTTCGAGTTATCACGTCTTGATGTTTGCCGAAGAGACGGCAGGTCTCCGCCTGCGGCGATAGACGATCTCCCGCAATAAGGAGTGACAGAAACGCACGTTTCCATACCCGTCGTTGAAAGATGCTCCTAAACAGGACCGCGCTCAGGCGTCATCATCGTGCTATCACCGTCCGTACGACGCAGGCAAGCTGCCGCTGCACGACCTACCGCTCCGCCGTCCAAATCTGCCTCACATCCTCTCCCAGCTGCCCCAGCCTGGCCCGGGTGTAGATCATCTCCACGATACCCTCCTGGTGCAGGTCCAGGAGGCGTTTCAGGTCGCTCTGGCGGTTGAACCAGCCGCGGCCGTCGGTCACGACGAAGAGGTAGGTGTGGTAGCCTTTGGCCTGCTTGATCTTGAGGATGTCGCCGAGGAAATCGGTCAGTTTGCTGCCGGTGGCTTCGTAGCCTTTGGCCTCGATCACGATCAGCGGCTCGTCGCGGGAGGGGACGGCGAAGTCGCATTTGGCGGTGGTGCCTGCCGCGCCGGTGAAGGTGACCCGGGTCGCGTACGGAACGGGGATGCCGCGGAGGATGGCCTCGACCTCGTTCTCCAAGCCTCGGCCGCGGCTCTGGCCGGCGATGGCTCGACCGCGTCCGAGCTTGTAGCGATCCACGAGGACGTCGTTGATCGTCCACTCGCGCCAGACCTGTTCGCGGATCAGCTCGGACATGCCCATCGCCACCAGTGCACTTGCCATCTCCTCCGGTGCTTTGCGGGTGAGGCTGCGCAGGGCCGTCCAGCCGCGGCGCTTTCCGCCAAGGGCGTCGCAGATGCGGTGGGCCATCGGCTCCTGCCCCTCCCCGGCAAGCAGGCGCAGGACGTCCAGCGCGAGCGGCTGTTCGGTGAGCAGGGTTTTAAGCGCGGTAGTGTCGATGGCTGGACCGATCGTGCGAATGCGCTCGACCACGGCCGGGATGACGGACACGAGGTGACGGGCCTCGTCGTCCAGCCACTCCGAGGGAAGATCGGCCAGCTCGCTGAGAAGGAGGTCGAGACCGATCTTCGTGAATTTCATTCGCGTCCGATGATGAGGTACTCGTCGACGAGCTTCCGCTCCGCCGCCACCCCTTTGTGCGTGCCAAAATGGTAGCGGTGCTCGCGCTGCACGACGTCCACGTGGCGCTTGACCGGGCGCAACAAGGCCACGAGCGTCTGCAGGTCGGGATAACCGTTCGACGAGTACGAAAGGACGATCGTGCTGTCGGCGAAGCGCCGGAAGACGCCTTCGAACGCCTCCACGGCCGTGGAGCGGTACGAGAAGGGGGTGAAACGTTTCGCGATCTTCTTCACGCGCGAGCTCTCGACGATCTCGGTGCCGGGCTCCTTCCAGTACGACGCTAGCCCTTCGAGAAAGTGGTAGCGCTTGATGTAGCAGTTGTCATCGGCGCGGGGGACGTAAGGCGGGTCCATGTAGACCAGGTCGACGTCCAGCGGCGGGACGGAGAAGGCGTCGCCGCGGAGGGCGAGGTGCTCCTGACCATTGTCGAAGACGAGATCGTTGAACACGGCCACCGACTCGGCGAAGTGCTCCCCGAGCGGGAGGCGAAGATCGCGCCGTCCGTCGTCGTAATTCATGCCGGTTACGGTAAAGACGCCGCGCGGCTGGCGTTTCAGGCACGCCCGGCTCAGGCTGGCCAGCGCAACGGAGCGCAGCCGCGGGTCGCGCAGATCGTCGAGGTTCGCCCAGACAACGTCGAGGAACCGGAGGTCCTCCTTCGTGAAGAAGATCCCCTCGAACGTCTTCTCGATGAACGTCCCGCGTCCGCGGCGCGTGCGTCCGAGCGCCGCCACCTGGTCACCGGAGAGCGTTGCGCCGTTGTTCGCGACGGTGGCGGAGGCGAGATCGTGGGCGAACTTGAGGAAGTCGTTGGTGACGACGCGCTTGCCCATGGCCTTGAAGAGATAGCCCACCGATGCAGTGCCGGAGAAGAGGTCGAGCGCGGAGTCGAACTCGAGATCGGCCAGCGTCTCCCAGATCCACGGCAGGAGCTTATTCTTGTTCCCCATGTACCGCAGCCGTGGATACCGCTTCGCCCGCTCCGGAAAGGAGGGGCTGAGGGGGATCGCGGTTGTCGGGAGCGCTGGGATGGCAAGGGACATCTGCGCTTCGGATGGTCGCATGAATCGGGCGCCTCCTCAACGAGGAAGGTACCTCGGGGAGAGGGAGAGCGCACGGAATGCACTTCTTGTAGAGAAACCAAGACCGTCACCGACACTCTTTCCGACGTCGTGACGGGAGTTCTCCACGCGCTGTAGAGATGAACGCCTGGCATGCCGACGACCTACGAGGTCAGGCCGGGCTGGAGTCGGCACTACCACCTGAGAGCTTCCCGTCGGCAACATGCCTTCTCGCTCCAGAACTTGTCGAATCTCTTCGAACGTCGCTTTGATGTAGCCTTTCGGAAAGCGAAGTTGAGTTACGCCGCTTATGTTGCTGAACTCACGGCAGCCGTCTTCAACAACAACTATCGCGCGACGAAAGCCAAGTCGATTCTGAAAGAGGCCAATTTCGTGGATAACATTCTCTCGCGCATGCAACGACGCATCGGCGTGCTCGTCTTCGGCTGTCATTATTAGAAAAGCAAAAGTCGCCTTAGCGAGCATTTCCTCAAGCCGTTCCTTCGTAGTAAGGCCGGCCGCTGGGTGCCGATTAAATTCCTCAACTTTTAGTCCTAAGCGGGCTTCGATAAACTCCCCAACATCTTTCCACTGCGGATCGCGACCGTGTCCAATGAACACGCACGGACCGGACGTCGTGGTTGGTTCAGACACCGTCGTTGCTTGGCGACGTAGCAAGCTAGCGACCCGTCGCGCCAACTTCGCCAACGCTTCAAGCTGTTTGAAAACGTGACGCTGCTCCCCGAGCAAAGCGCCCACTCGAACGTGATGCGGAGGCACACGACCTTGCTCGAAAGCGGTGTAGTCACGCGTCATCACTTGCACTGGAGCGATACTGTCGATGATCTTGGCGCTCGTCAAAACCTTTAGCGCCTTGACTTCGCCGCGAAGTTCTTCAATCGCGGAACTCCGTGATTGGTCCAGTGCGACAGTCAGGATGTTTATCAGCTCGTCGCGGTTTTGCTCGAAGATCTCGGCCGCCTCTTTGGCTGCTTTGCCGAGAGCGACTATGTCCGGATTTCCTGCTAGACGCATGATGTAGTCATTTACGGTATCGAAATCAACTTCCTGCCAGTTGTCAGAAGTCGGGTTCGAGAAACGAGGCTCAAAGCCCCACTCGATGGAGAAGTGATCGCCTGGAGCGGGGCGTCGAAAACCGCGGTAGTACACCCGCGACTGGTACCCAATCCACGAGTTCGAAGACGATTCAGCTACCTTTTTGATCGCGGAGTCGAGACTCTCAAGGGTGTCGCTCAACGGTGAAACCTTGATTAGTTGCGCAACGCGGTCGCATTCACCCGCGATCGCGTTCAGTTCATCGACCAGGTCCATGCAGTAATTTTAGCAGGGGCCGGTTTTGAACGTCAGTCCCCAAGCCTGTCAGCGAACATCAATTGCGCCGGGACTTCACCCCCGCGGGTGCGCGATCCAGCACCCTGACCAACTCCGACACGTTGCACTCCAGCGCATCCGCTAGCCGCAGCAGCATCGCCAGCCCGGGCAGCATCACTCCCCGCTCCACATTGCTGATGAACGGCACATTCGACTCGCACCGTTCCGCAAGCTGTGGTTGTGTCAAGCCGCGGGCGAGGCGGAGCTCGCGCATGTGGGCGCCAAAGATCTCACCTTCTTTTGTCGTCTTCGCCATTCGTCAGCCTTGACAAAGCACCTACACGAACTTATCTTTTGATTTAAGTTCAAGCGCTGCGTGAGGAGCATCCCGCCATGCACGAAATCACCCGTTCCACCATCCGTCACATCTTCCTCTCTCCCCGTCCCAGCTTCCCTCTCATGACCGCGGCGTCGCTGCTGGGGATGACGTTGAAAGAGCTGAAGCAGGAGATTGAGGATGGGGCGATTGTAGCGGTTTCGACGCGGCTGGGGCAGAAGGTGCCGCGCGAGGAGATGATGGCGGCGGCGATGCGGGTGTGGGAGCAGGGAGTGATCGAGGCGGCGCTCGGGGACGATGCGCCTTTGGTGCTGCCGGAGGCGATCCGGCTGGTGGAGTTGCGGGCGCGGGTGCCGCGGTATCAGCGGGACATGCTCCGGTATCTGGCGCAGCGGGAGCGGACCACGGTCGATCGGGTGCTGACGCGCGAGTTGGAAGACGTGGCGTGCGCGCATTCGGCGGAGCTCGCGGAGGCGGTGCCGGGCTTCGCGGCGGCGCTGGCCTGGCCTGGCCGGTAAGCGTCCGCGGGAGCCCGAGTCGTTCCCGCCGCTGCGCGCGATGAACTTACCGGCGTGCGTCGTGATCCGTTGGCGTGCACGATGGTGCGGTTGGTGCGCGCGATGATCCGTCTGGTACTCGCCATGAGCCGCTCGGTGCGCGCCATGAGCCGGTTGGCGCGCGTCGTGGTCCGGCTGGCGCTCGCCATGATCCATCTGGCGGTCGCCATGACCCGGTCAATGCGCGTCTTGACCCGATTGGCGGTCGTCATGACCGCGCCGGCGCTCGCACCAACCGAGTCATCGTGCACACCGGGCGAATCGTAGCGAGTGCCAACCGGATCGTGACGGTCGCCAACCGGCTCATTGCAGCCGTCAGGCCGATCACGGCCACCGCCAACCGGACCATCGCGGCCGTCGACGAGTCCGAAACGCGCGCAAGCAGCGCTGGAAAAATGGAACCTGTACTTTCCAATCGCCGCTCCCCGAAACCTTTTCGGCGAGTGCCGCGTCTCAGGAAAAACGTCGCAATTCGGTAACGAGAAAGGAACGCAGTATGACGAAGAGATCCGGCCCCGGCGGGCGGTCACGCCCTCCGCCACCCATCGATCATCCCAGCCCCCCTTCCCATCCATCACCAACTGAAAAAGGAGTTTCTATATGAGCGCCACGATCAAAACCGACGGCTCTGAGATCACAGTGGAGCCGGCCACGAACCGCTATTCTCTCGACGCACAAACTCGCATCGCCCTCCTGCGCGGCATCACCGATTTTCTCGATTCTGACGAAGAGGACGGGCGCCCTCTTACCCCGGCGGAGATGCGTCTCGCCAGTCTGACCACCCCCGCGGTGCTGGAGAAGGCAGCAATCTTCTCCGACGCGGCACCGACGGTCGCCACCGGCATCGTCAGCCCGAGCCAGCTGCGCGACACCATCTCCTACGAGCTCGCGTATGACGGCGTCATCGACGAGCTGATCGCCGCCGCCCGCCGCGGGCGCCTCAAGATTCTGCGGCGCAAGCTGAAGGTGAGCCGCAACGTCCGTGTGCTCTATCGCATGGCCAAGGGATACGTCACGTCGGACGCGGGCGACTCGATGCGCACGCATCTCGAGGAGATGAAACGCACGCTCGTCCGCCCGCGCCGCAAGAAAGTCGCTGCACCGCCGGAGGAGGAGGCGGCGATCGTCAGGAAGTGATCGGAGGGCCGGAGGAGGGTGTGTGATCTGGCGACCCGCACCTCCCCGGCTCCCCTCAGTCGCTGCGGCCGTGGCGGCGGGTTTGATCCTGCCGCCACGGCCTCGTGCGGCACAATCATTCTAAGCACAGCGCCCCGACGCCAGAAAGATTCCGCGAAGGCCGGCGCTTCCGGCATCATGTCGGGCCGCATGGAGCCCCCGGTGGAAACTGAAATCAAAACCCTCATCGCGACCTGGCGCGAATCGATGCTGACGAAGGATGTCGCGGTAGCCGCCGCCCTTCGGGAGCAGTCATATTTCGCCGTCCTGCCCGACGGGAAAGTGCTCACCAGGGAGCAGGAGCTCCAGCACCTCTCCTCGGACGATTACCCGGTCACGGACCTGCAGATTCACGACGTCTGGGTCAAAGGGAGCGGCCGTTCCGCGACAGCCGTATTCGACGGCACGCTCGCGTACCGGCTTCGAGACGACGTCAAGTCCGACGCATTCAGGTTCTTCATTACCCTCCGGAAACGCGACGGGCAGTGGCAGGCGCGCAAGTCGCGCATGGTGAGGCTCGCCGCGCTCGGCCCGAAGTTCGTCAAGGATCCCTTCCGGCGCGGATACGACATCGCCCGGGTCACCGCGCGCCTCGGCACGACCGCCCGAGGCGGCGCGCGGCGCGTAAAAAAGAGCGTTCGCACCTGGGCGCGGCGTAAATTCGTCCCCTCGTTCCAGGACATGGCGTATCTGCCGTACAAGCCGGATCTGGATTACTCACTGCCGCCGAGCGAGGTGCCCCAACCGGATGCGGAGCTGCCGGTTCCGCCGAGGGATCTGTGGCACGGATACGATTACCTCGTCGACGGCAAGCGCGACGTCGACACGATGCTGCGCATCCTCGCCGCGTCGGACTTCACGTTCAACGAGGGCGACAGGATCCTGGACCTTGGCTGCGCCGCCGCCCGCATGATCCGGCAACTGCAACCGCTGGCCGAAACCTGCGAGATCTGGGGCACCGACATCAGCGCAGAGCACATCCTCTGGTGCAAGCGCAACCTCAGCCCTCCGTTCCACTTCGCCACGACCACCAAGGTCCCCCACCTCCCCTTCGAAGACAGAAGCTTCCGCCTCATCTACTGCGGCTCCGTCTTCACCCACATCGACGATCTCGCCGATGCCTGGCTCCTCGAGCTCCGCCGCCTCCTCACCCCCGACGGCCGCCTCTACCTGACCATCAGCGACGAACACACCCTCGCCCTCTTCGAGACAGAACGGTACAAACGCGACAGATACCCAGCTTGGATCAAACGCCAGAAGGTCTACCGCGACACCAAAGGCTCCTTCGACATGTTCACCGTCGGCCGCGACCACGAGTCCCAGGTCTATTACAACCGCGACTACTTCCTGCGCACGGCGCGGTCGATGGGCTTCGAAGTGCTGTCGGTCACGCCGGAGGCGTATTCGTTCCAGACGGCGGTGTTGTTGAAGAGGAAGTGAAGCCCTGAGCGGCGCAAGCCGCAATGACGTCTTCTGCTTCGCGATTCAGTTCGTCGGCCAGTTCGTTGGTCGAGCGCACGCCGCTTCATACGGCGATGAGGACTTCCTCGAAGTGCTCGGAGGCGGCGGAGCGGGCGTCGGCGCGGTTGGCTTCGAGCGCTTCCGCGAGGGTGATCCGCAGAGTCTCGAGGAGAGCATCGCGTGACGGCTCCTGACAGTTCACGCCGGGAACCTCCTCGATCCAGCCGATCCACCAGTCGCCATCCTGCTTGACGATCGCCGTAAATTCGCTCATGCGGCGGCCATACTACCATCCACCAGCAGGGTTATTCTCAGTATCGCGTCGGGTCGTTCCGTACGACGTGCCTCCTCGCGCGCTCATGACGTTAAGATGCGCCGTCCGCCACGCCTGAACGGTCCAGGGATAGGAGAGAGTTGATGAACCTCGTCGTCGGTTCCACGGGATTGCTGGGCAGCTCGATCGTACGAAACCTCGTCGAGCGCGGGGCGCCGGTGCGCGTGCTGCTGCGAGGCGATTCCACGCCTCCGGCCGGGACGGAGGCGGTGCGCGGCGACCTGAAGGATCGTGCGTCGCTCGATGCCGCCTGCGCCGGAGTCACGACCGTGATCACCACCGCAAACTCCGCCCAGCGTGGCGGCGACGACAACGTGGCCACGGTGGACGTCGAGGGCAACCTCTCGCTCATCGACGCGGCGGCCGGCGCCGGGGTGCGGCACTTCATCTTCATCTCCGCCGCCGCGGTGGACGAGGCGAGCCCCGTCCCGCTCTTCGCCGCCAAGGCGCGCGCCGAGAGCCACCTGCGCGCGAGCGGCATGCAGTGGACGATCATTGCCCCGCACGTCTTCATGGACGTCTGGTTCCCGATGATCATCGGCAGCTCGCTGGCCGCCGGCAGGCCGGTGCCGCTGGTGGGCGGCGGCAAACGCCGCCACTCCTTCATCGCCGTCGCGGACGTGGCGGCCTTCGCGGCAGCGTCGGTCGGCAATTCCGCGGCCATGAACCGGCGCCTGGTTCTCGGTGGTCCGGAGGCGCTCTCATGGACAGACGTAGTCGCAAAGGCGGGAGCCCTGGTCGGCCGCGAGCTGGAGATCGAGCACCTCGCCCCCGGCTCTCCCATCCCGACGCTGCCGTCGCCAGTCGATCAGGTGATCGGCAACCTCGCGGCGGGCCTCGAACAGCAGGACGTGATCATCGACGCGAGCGAGACGGCGCGAGAGCTTGGTGTGACGCAGACGCCCGCGGAGACGGTGCTGCGGGACATGCTGCAGCAGGGCTGAGCGTCGCCCGCGAGAGAGAACCGACGAGAGGCCCCCGGTCGGTTCTCTGTCGCGGCTACAATCACGCGCCTTGAAAAAAATGACGGTGGTGCTGATCGCCGGGCGCCTGCGCGAGCGGGCGAACGGGAGTCTTGCGTCGATCCTCGCGCAGGACGTGGTGGACGAGCTCGAGATCCTGCTCATCGACCTCGATCACGGCCGTTCCGCGCCGCTCGACGGGAGCGAGCATCCCTCGGTGCGCATCATCGCGATGCCCGAGACCACCGTCTACTCGGCGGCGCGCGCGCACGGCGTGCGTGAGGCGACGACGCCGATCATCGCGTTCGTCGAGGAGCACTGCCGTGTCTATCCGGGCTGGGCGGCGGCGCTGATCCGCGCGCATGCGGGGCCGTACGCCGCGGTCGGTGCAGAGATCCACAACGGTAACCCGCACGTCCGGCTCAGCCGGACCATCGCGCTCATGAACTACAACCTCTGGATGCCGCCCGCGCCGCGCGCGGAGTTCGACCTCCTCCCCGGCCACAACAGCTCGTTCAAGCGCGACGTGCTCCTCGGATACGGCGAGGAGCTGGAGACGCTGCTGCGCGCCGAGGTGGCGCTGTGCCACCGGCTGCATCGCGATGGGCACCGGCTGCTGCTCGAGCCCGACGCGAAGTTCGAGCACATCAACGAGACGAAGCTGGCCAGCATCGCCTCCGGCTACTTCCTCTGGCACCGCTGTTACGGCCCGATCCGTGCGCGCGTGTTCGGCTGGTCGCGCGCGCGGCGGCTCTTCTACATCGTGGCGACGCCGCTGATCCCCTTCTACTACCTGACCCGCCTGACGCTCGTGCTCCTGCGGCGTCGGCCCCGGCTCGTGGTGCAGGCGTGGCTCGCGGCGCCGCAGATCCTCTTCGCGCAATACGCGAGCGCCCTCGGGCAGGCGGCAGGCCTCCTCTTCGGCACGGGCGACGCGGAACGGCGCTTCACCGTGTACGAGCTCAACGAGCCCCGAATCGGATGAGCGACGGCCGGCCGCGCGTCTCCGTGATCGTGCCGGCATTCCGTTCCGGCGCGACGATCGCGGCGTCGCTGGAGTCGCTCGAGCGGCAGACGTATCGCGACTTCGAGGCGATCGTCGTCGAGAGCAGCGGCGACGAGGCCACGGCGGCGATGATGGCCCGCGACTTCCCCAGCGTGCAACTGATCCGCGCCGAAGCGCGCCTGCTGCCGCAGGCGGCGCGGAATCACGGGGTGAGCGTGGCGCGCGGCGAGCTGTTCGCGTTCACCGATCCCGACATCTATCTTTCGCCGCGGTGGCTGGCGGCCCTGGTCGAGGCATGGGACGATCGGCGCGAAGTGGTGATCGGCTCGTTCGCCTGCCACGGCAGCAGCATCGTCGACTTCGGCTTCCACCTGACGAAGTTCAGCAAATGGCTGCCGGCCGGCCGGCGGCGCACCGTCGACACGGGCCCCAGCGGGAACATGCTGGTCAGCCGCGACGACTTCGAGCGCGCCGGCGGCTTCCGCGGCGAGCTGTTTCTCGGCGACGTCGAGTTGAGCCGCGCGTTGCGTGCCCGAGGACTGAACCTCTGGTTCGAGCCGGCTGCAGTCGGCGCGCATCACCATCTCTACAGCGTCCGCGAGTTCTGCCGCGAACGGTTCCAGCGCGGCCGCTGGTACGGCGAGCTGCGGAGCTCGTGGTACTCGCCGGCGCGGATCGCGCTCCTCGCGGCCGCGACGATCCTCCCCGTACGCCTCGCCAGCAATGTGATGCACGTGGCGATGCACGCGTGGCGGGCGGGGATGTTCCTGCGGTTCGTGCTGGCGCTGCCGATCGTGGTGGCGGGATACGCGGCTACGCTGGCGGGGGAAGCGTGGGCGTTTGTGAGAAAGCCCCTGTCATCCTGAGCGAGGTGGCAGGCTTGGCAGATCACTGGTCGATCCGTTGCTCCACCTCCGCCCGCACGTCGTCGTAGGGGATCCGCTCGAGTTGCGCGGGGTCGAAGGCTCCGGCGGCGGCGAAGCTGTCGATGGCGGCGGAGCGGTCGAGTGCTTCGAGTTGCGCGAGACCGAGAGCGAGGTAGAGCTCGGGGCGGCGGTGGACGGCGAGGGCGCGGTGATAGGCGTCGATGGCGCCTGCGGGGTCGCCGAGGTAGCGGAGGGCGGTGCCGCGGACGTACATCAACTTGAAATCGCTGCCGGCGAGGCAGTCGCAGGCGGACAGCGACGACTGCGCCGCACGGGCCGCGGCCACCTGCACGGCGGCGGAGCCGTCGGCGGCATCGGTGAGGGCGCGGAGCGCATGCGTCACGCGCGCCTCGCAGACGACCGGCAGGTACGTCGCGTAACGGAGCGACACCGCGGCCGCCGCAGCGAGCAGCAGCAACGCAGCACCCTGCAGCGCGCGCCTCAGGACGGCCTCCAGGCCGCGCAGAGCGCGGCAAAGTGCACGATGAGCATCCGCACGACCACAGTCTCGAGCGGGAACTGCGCGAGCGAGAGGACGAGCCAGAGCACCGCCAGCGGGAGCGCGAGAAAGAAGGCGAAGCGTTGCGGCGGCGGGAGGTCCGCCGCGCCGCGGCGCAGCGAGATCGCGCCGAGGGTCGCGATGCAGGCGAGGAAGAGCGCGTAACCGACCGCTCCCCCTTCCGCCAGCACCTGCAGGTGATCGTTGTGGACCACGCCGAAATTGACGCCGCGGCTCCACGCCTTGCGCAGGTCCGGAAAGCGCTCCTCCGCGCGCAGCTTGTAGGGGTGGTAGTTCCAGCCGAACGTCCCCGGCCCGACGCCGGTCAGCGGGCGGTCGATGGCCATCAGTGACGCGGCGGCGAACGGCGTCAGGCGGTCGGTCATGAACGCGTTGTACCGCCCGGTGCGGAGCTGCTTCGCCATCTGGCCGGCACGCTGCCGCAGCGGCGCGACCGTCGCGACGAGCACGATCGCCGCGAGGCCGGCGATGAGGGCGACGCGCAGGGCGTGCTTCCAGGAGACGAGCGCGAAGAGCGCGATCATCCCGGCGATGAACGCCGCGAACGCGGTCAGGGTCTGGCTCGCCACCAGGCCGGCCACGAGCAACGCCGCTCCCGCGGCAAACCACCTGCGCCGCGCCGCATCCGCGAACGCCGCCGCCATGCAGACCAGCGCCGCCACCGCGAGATAGCTCCCGACCTCGTTCGGATTCCCGATGAACGCGGTGCACTGGAGGTGATGCCGCACGTCCGGCCGCGTCCCGAACGGCATCCAGACGTTCAGCTCCTGCAGGATGACGACGGCCGCGTTGAACGCTGCCGCCAGCAGCGGCAGCGCAACGAGCGCCAGATACGCACGTCCTCCCACCGCGACGCGCAGCGTGGCGATGAACACGATCAACGTGGACACGCCGGCCGCCAGCCGCCACGAGCTGACCGCCGGATTCGTGGAGACGAGCGTGGCAATGGCCATCCACGCCAACGCTACGCAGGCCACTGGCACTGCGGCCACGAGAGGAGAACGACCGGGGGCCTCCGGCGGGCCGGCGTGGCCGGCGGCACTGGTTTGCGCACGGACGGCGCTTATCGCGAGAGGCGTGCGTTCAGCCTTGGGCAACCAGTGCTGCCGGCCACGCCGGCCCGCCGGAGGCCTCTCGTCGTCTCTCCGTGGCCGGAGTACCAGTGCCCCGACGAAGATGGCGGCGATGAGAATCACCTCGGCGCGCAGGGTCGCCACCTTCGGCAGGCGGAACGCATCGAAGCCCTGCGGCAGCACGGCAAGAGGGATACAGATTGTGCCCAGCAGGACCACGGCAAGGATGAGGGACGAGGTCTTCACCGAGGGCAGAAAAATACCACGGCGATCCTGTTACCCTTTGACCGCCCATCGTCCCGTCCCGATGAATGTCCTGGTCGTATCGTCCCGCTTTCCCTGGCCGCCGTACTCCGGCGATCGGATGCGCGCGTCGATCTGGCTCGACGCGCTCGCCCCCCATGCGCGCGTCGCGCTGGTCGCGCCGGCGGGAGCCGTGCCGCCGCACGCGCCGGCCATCCGCTTCTTTCCCGCCGCCCCATCGTTCGCGCGGCGGCTCTCCGGAGCGGTCACCATCCTGCGCCGTGGACTGCCGCTGCAATCGCTCCTCGCGGCGCCGTATGCGTGGGACCACGCCATCGCCGAAGCACGGCGCCAGCTCGGGCCGTTCGACACGAGCGTGGTCGTGCTGTCGCGCAGCGACGCCTGGGTGCGCCCGTCGCTTGGAAGCGGAACGAAGATCCTCGACTCCATCGACTCGTTGCGGCGGAACGCCGAGGAGCGCGAGCGCGCCTCCTCGCTCCTGATGCGTCCCTTCTGGCGCCATGAAGAGCGGCGCCTCGCGCGCGCCGAACGCGAAGCCGGCCAGGCCTACGACCGCGTGGTCGTGGTCAGTGAAGACGAGACCGGCGAATTCGGCGGAGCGGGGATGGCCATCGCCAACAGCGTCCCGATCGCACCGTACGACGCGTCCGCGCCGAGGCGGTTCGACTTCGGCTTCTGGGGCCGCCTCGCCTATTTCGCGAACGCAGATGCCGCGCGGCTGCTGCTCCACGAGATCGTCCCGGCCATCCGCGCGCTGCATCCGGACGCCACATTCATCATCGGCGGCTCCGACATTCCCCGTTCGATCCGCGCGGCCGCCGAGCGTGGTGGGATCGAGCTCCGGTCGCCGATCCAGGACGTCGCGGCGTTCGCGCGCGACGTGTGCGTGGCGATCGTCCCGATGCGCTACGGCAGCGGCCAGTCCAGCAAGCTCCTCGAAGCGGCGGAAGCGGGTTGCGCGGCCGTCACGACGCCGGAGGCGCTGCGCGGACTGCCGCGGCTCGCGCCGCACGCCACGGTCGCCGCGGATGCCGCCTCGATCGCCTCCAGCGCCGTCGCACTGCTGCACGACCGGGCCCGGCGGGAAACCATGGGCGAGGCGCTGCGCCGGACGGTCGAGCGGCATCATTCGCGCGCAACGATCCTGTCGGAAATGGCCGCGCTGGCCGGCATCGGGCGCCACGAAGCGGCAGCGGTGAGCGCATGATCCGGCCGTCCTCGAAAGAACACTTCGCGCGCGGCGTGCTCCTCGTCGCGGGCGACTTCCTGATCGCCTGGGGAGCGCTGGCCGCGGTGATCTTCATCCGCCGGGACGTGCCGCTCTGGTTCACCCGCTCGCTGCTGCCCGTCTCCAAGCAGCCGCTCGACGTCACCGCGGTGGTGCTCTTCGCCGGCTCGTTCATCGCCGCCTTGGCGCTGAGCGGCTTCTATCGCCGCCGCGTGATGCCGCGCGAGCGCCCGCTCATCGCCACCGCGCTCGTGCTGCAGGCCGCGCTGGTCGCGGTCGGCGGCGCGCTGACCGAACGGCCGCTCGCGCGCACGGTGCTGCTCGGCGTGCTGCTGATCGAAGCGGTGGCGCTGCCTGCCTGGCGCACGCTGGTGCGGCTGGCCCTGCCGATCCGCCCGCGCGACACGATTCTCGTCGGCGATGCCTCGCACGTCCGCACCGCGCTGGCGGCACTGGCCGCGACCGACGACGCCCGCATCCGCGTGGTCGCCTGGGCAGGACCGCCGGAAGAGCGGGTGGACGCCGGCGTCCCATACGCCGGCTCACCCGGCGATCCGGCCGTCCGCGAGCGGCTGCGCGAGGTCGAAGAGGTGATCTTCGTCCATCCCGAAGCGTCGCCGGCCAGCCGCCTCGAGCTGCTGCGCATCCGCGGTCCGCGGGGGTATCTCCTGCTGGCCTCGCACGCCGACGCGCTGCTCACCTCCACGATGCTCGGCTGGGTGGGCGACCAGCCGCTGATCGAGATCTCGGTCGGCTGCGGCTACGGCGTACGCGCGATCGTGAAGCGGGTCACCGACCTCACCCTCGGCAGTGTGCTGGCCATCATCGCCGCGCCGCTCCTCGCCTTGACGGCACTGGCCATCCGGCTCGACGACGGCGGGCCGGTGCTGATCCGGCAGCGCCGCGTCGGCCGCGGCGGGGTGCCGTTCGCGATGTGGAAGTTCCGTTCGATGACCGCGCCGCACGGCGGGACCGGAGACGGCATCGGCGTGACGCGTGTCGGCGCGCTGTTGCGCCGCTACCGCATCGACGAGCTGCCGCAGCTGCTGAACGTGCTCGCGGGGGACATGAGCCTCGTCGGCCCCCGCCCGGAGCGGCCGGAGATCGTGGCCCGCATCGTGGCCGACTTACCGGAGTTCGAGCTGCGCAACCTGGTGCGGCCGGGCATCGCCGGCCTGGCACAGGTCTCCGCGAAATACGACAGCCCGCCGGCCGTGAAGCTGCGGTACGACCTCTCGTACATGTGCGACTGGTCGCTGCGGCTCGACCTGCGGTTGCTGCTCTCGAGCGTCTCCGCCTCGCTCGCCGGAAGCGGTCTGTGAACCGCGCCACGCTTTCGATCGTCATCCCGACGTACAACACGGCGGCGATGACGCTGGCCGCCTGCCGCGCCGTGCGAGCCGCGGCGGGGACGGCCGAGGTGATCGTGGTGGACGACGGATCGACGGACGGGACGCAGGAGCTGCTCGCCGCGGAGCTGCCGGACGTGCGCGTGCTTCGCCTGGAGGTGAACCACCGTTTCGCCGCCGCGGCGAACGCGGGAGTGGCGGCCGCGACGTGCCCGCTCACACTGCTGCTGAACAGCGACGCGCTGGTCGACCCGGGCACCGTGAACGCGTTGATCGCCGCCTTTGATGATCCTCGCCTCGGCGTAGCCGGTGCGAGACTGGTCAACTCGGATGGCACGCCCCAATGGAGCGGAGGACCGCTGCCGACGCTGGCGTGGCTGACGGTGCTCGCGGGCGGGTTCGCGGTGTTGCTCCCCCGCCGCGGTCACAGCACTCCAAACGTCGGCTGGGTGAGCGGTGCGGCGATGGCCTTTCGGCGCGCTGTCTGGGACGCGGCCGGGCCGCTGCGCGAGGACTACCTCTTCTACGCGCAGGACGTCGATTTCTGCGCCCGCGCGAGCGACGCCGGCTGGGAGGTGCGCATCGTCGAGGAAGCGTGCGTCGTGCATCAGGGCGGAGCGACGATGCGGCAGTGGCGCGACGTCGCGGAGCTGCCGCACGATCCCGCGTTCCTCTGGCTGGACCTCCTCGCCTGGGGTCGCGAGAGGTACGGCCCGTGGTGGGCAACCACGGCGCGCGCGCTGATGGCGGCGGCGGCGCTCATGCGGATTGCCGCGCGCCGCCTCCGCGAGCTGCTGCTCCGCGGCGAGGAGCGGTCGCGGTCGCGCTCAACGACCGCCGCGTATGCCGCCGCCCTGCAGCAGCTCCTCGTAAAACGCCAGCAGCCCGCGCGCAAGAGCATCGGTTGAGTAGCGCGTCGCGACGAGCATCCGCGCCGCGTCGCCGATCTCATGCGCACGTGGTGCGTCGCGGAGCAACGACTCGACCGCGGCCGCGAATGCAGCCGCATCATCGGCGATGACGATGTCCTCGCCGTGCGAGCTGTCGATTCCTTCCGCGCCGATGGCGGTCGACACCACCGCCTTCCCTGCCGCCATCGCTTCGAGGATCTTGATGCGCATCCCGCCGCCGGAGAGGATCGGCGCGAGCATGACCCGCATGCCGCCGATGAACGACTGCGCGTCGGCGACTTCCCCATGGAAGACGACGCCCGCCACCGCGAGCCGCGCCTGCAACCACTGCGGCGCACGGCTGCCGGCGACGTGCAGCGTCGCGTGCGCGGCGAGCCGCGAGCGGAGCTCTTCCGCGAGCCAGAGCGCCGCCTCCTGGTTCGGCCGGTAGTCGAGCGAGCCGAGAAACCCGACGGCGCCGTCGCCTTCCTTCGAGCGATCGACCGCACGTCCTTCCACGTCCACTCCGCCCGGCAGGACGTACATCGGCCGCCGTCCTCCCAGGGCCCGAAAGTCGCGCGCATCGGCCTCGGTGATCGGGACGACCGCGTCGCAGACGTCGAGTTGCGCGACCTCGTACCGCCTCAGGCTTCGAGCCACCGCGCGCAGCGCCAGGCGGCGAAGCGGGTTCCCTTCGTGCTCCGCGAGGCGCTCCCAGATCCGGTGCTCGACGTTCAACGAGCGCAGCACCACCGCCGCGCGCGAGCTCTCACGGATCGCGCGGACGTACGGCAGCAGAAACGGGCTCTCGACCTGCACGACGTCGAAGTCGCGCTGCCGGAGCCGAGCGCGCAGCGCAGCCTCGAACCGCGGCGAATAGAACCGCGCCACCAGCTGCGGCACACGCAGAGGCACGGATCGCAGCAGCGCCAGCGCGTGCGCCGAGGTGTCGATGTCGACCGCTTCGAACGGCACGGGAGCGAGCGCCCGCCGCGCCGCGTCGTCGTCGACGTGCTGCCGAAGGGGGTTGAGCGACAGCACGTCGACATCCGCGCCAAGCCGCTGGAGCGCCTGCGCGACCTGGAGCATGACCACGCGCCCGCCGTCAGTCGGCGGCCAGGCGACGCGCGGAGTGAGCTGAAGGATGCGCAGCGCTGCGGATTCTACAGGGGACGACGAGGGGCCTCCGGCGGGCCGGTGTGACCGGCAGCATTTGGTTTCGCACGGACGGCGTTCAAGGCGAGAGGCGTCCGGTCAGCCTTGGGCAACCAGTGCCGCCGGTCACACCGGCCCGCCGGAGGCCCCTCGTCGTCCCCTGTAGAATCCGCCGCGCATGACCTCCCTCTCCCTCCGCCGCACGGTCGCAGGAGAACCGCTGCGCGGGCTCGACGAGCTGCGCGACCTCCGGGCGCATGCGAACCTGCTCTACGAGCTCGTGCACCGCGACCTCACCATCCGCTACAAACGCTCCTTCTTCGGCTTCTTCTGGACGATGCTGCATCCGCTGCTGCTGATGCTCATCTTCACGGTCGTCTTCTCCGGCCTCTTCCGGATGGACACGCCCCACTACGAGACCTACTTCCTCTCCGCGTACGTGGCCTGGAACTTCTTCGCACAGACCACCATCAACGCGATCGCCGGGCTGGCGTGGAACGGGCCGCTGATGAAACGGGTGCGCGTGCCGCGGTCGATCTTCACCCTCTCGGCCGTCGTATCGGGCATCGTCAACCTCGCGCTGTCGCTCGTGGTGCTGTTGGTGATCATGCTCGTCGTCGACGCGCCGCTGCGGCCGTCGCTGGCCGTGCTCCCGGTGAGCTTCGTCATCGCCGGCATCTTCACGTTCGGGGTCTCGCTCGCGCTCACCGCCGTCTGCGTCTTCTTCGCCGACGTACGCGAGATGTACCAGGCCGGCCTCCCGGCGCTGTTCTACCTGACGCCGGCGATCTACCCGATCTCCATCGTGCCGGAGCGCTTCCGCTGGCTCGTGGAGCTCAATCCGCTGACGCGCCTCATCGCGCTCGTGCGCGAGCCGATTTACTACGGACGGATTCCGTCAGCGCAGACCTTCGCCTCCGCCCTCGCCTTCTCGCTCATCGCGCTCCTGGCGGGGTGGATGATCTTCTGCCGCCTAGCTCCGCGGTTCGACGGGCGGCTGTGACCACGGACGCGATGAACGCGATCGAACTGCAGGGCGTCAGCGTCCGCTACCGCCGCGAAACGATCCGCAGCCTCAAGGAACTGGTCGTCCGCGCCGCCTCCCGCCGCGAGGTACCGTACTTTTACAGCCTGCGCGGCGTGACGCTCGCCGTCCGGAGCGGAGAGTCGGTCGGGATCATCGGCGCGAACGGCGCCGGCAAGTCGACGCTGCTGCGCGTGGCGGCCGGCATCGTCACTCCCACCGAGGGTGTGGCCATCGGCCGCGGCAACGTCGTCCCGCTCCTCGAGCTCGGCACCGGCTTCGAGTCGGAGCTCTCCGGCCGCGAGAACATCCAGTTCAACGGCGCGCTCCTGGGGCGCTCGCGCGCCTGGATGCGCTCGCAACGCGACGCCATCATCGCCTTCTCCGGCCTCGAGCCGTTCATCGACGCGCCGCTGCGCACCTACTCCACCGGCATGGTGGCGCGGCTGGCATTCTCGATCGCCACCGCCGTCGACGCCGGGACCATCCTGATCGACGAGATCCTCGCCGTCGGCGACGCCGCCTTCCGCGCCCGCTGCGAAGAGCGCATCCGCTCCTTCGTCCGCGACGGCCGCACCATCGTCCTCGTCTCGCACGAGACCGAGGAGATCGTAAAGCTCTGCCAGCGAACCGTCTGGCTCTCCCACGGCGAGATCATCGACGACGGGCCGTCGGCGGAGGTCGTCGCGAAGTACGAGCGCCAGCGCGGGGCGCCGGCCGCACGTTGAACTTTTGGAGTGCGGTGACCGCACTCCAAAACGTGATCACGGAACGCGCCAGAGCTGCGCGCCTGCATCTTCGTAAACGAGCGCTAAGCCGTCGATGCGCGTCGTGCAGCGCGCTTTCACCACGAGCAGGTAGACGACCTTTCGTTCGCGCAGACGCTCCGCGAGGTGGTCGCCGTCGAGCACGCGCGCGTAGGGGTGCAGCCCGGCCCAGTCGCCTAGCAGCGGACCGCCGGCGTAGGCCTGCAGTTGTTCGCCGCCGCAGACGTAAACCGGCGACGAGCCGGCGCGGGTGAGCGCGGTGTAGCCGGGGACGCGCGTGGCCAGCTCCCTCGTGCGCGCCTCCTCCGTCACCGGCGGCAGGCCGAGGAGCGCGAGCCGCCACACGAGATACGCCGCTCCCGGCGCGGCGGCTCCGACGGTTGCTGCCGTGGTCCACCGCGGCAGGCGCGTCGCCACGATCGCGGCGGCGGCCACGGAGAACAACGGCAGCAAGGCCACCAGGTACCGCGTATCCCGCGGCAGGAACATGAACACCGCCAGGTACGCCGCGGCGAGCAGCAGGAGCAGGCGCGCCCGGCCGCTGCGCCACGCCGCGGCGGCGATGGCGAGCAGCATCGGGATCAGCAGCGGCGTCACCGGCGGCTGCTCGTTCATCCGCTCGCGTGCGAACGTCGCATCCCACGCCACGCGCAACGCATCGAGCCAGACGCCGGGACGCACTGGCTCGAGGTGCAACGCCCAGGCATTCGCACCGAAGATGCCCGAAAGGAACGGGAACACCGGATTGCCGCTGCCCAGGAAGATCCGGAGCGTCGTCGGGAGCGCTGCCGCGAGCACCGCTCCGACGAAGAGAAGCACATGCCTCCTGCGCGCGGCCAGCACGACCAGCAGCGCGGCGACGGCGAAGAAACCGCCGAGATATTTGACGCTGCACGCGGCGCCGAGGAAGAGACCGGAGAGGACGAGCGGGGCGCGGCGTGATTCGCGGAGACCGAGGTCGAGCGCGTAGCAGCCGGCGGTCACGAAAAGCGTCAGCGCCGCGTCGACGTAGAGGATCGTCGCCAAGTGCACGACGATCGGGCTGCCGATGAAGAGCGCCGCCGCGAGCGGCGCCGCCTGCACCGTGTACCTGCGCGCCCACGACGCGGCGAGGCACGCAGTAAACGCCACCTCCACCAGCGACACGAGATGCGTGGCGGTATCGCCGGCGAGCAGGTACACCGGCACGCAGAGCAGCTCGTGCAACTGCGGGAAAACCGGGAAGCGAAGGTGACCGAGGAAGCGCAGGCGTCCGGTCTCCGCGAGGTCGCGGACGAACGGGAGGTGGTAGAGCGTCTCGTCGAACGCGAGCGGCGGATGGAGTGCCAGGAGAAACGCCGGTACGCCGATCGCGATCACACCCAGTGCCGGCAGGACTCCGAACCGCGGCCACGTCGCCATACGCATCATCCCGCCGCCGACGGCCACCACCAGCAGCACGAGCATCGGCACCGGACGCAGCCACCCGCACGCGGCGAGGAGGAACAACGCCTCCCCCCACACCACCAGCCCGAGCGCGCAGCGCAAGGCGAGCTGCTCGCGCTTCCCGGCCGCAAGCGTTCCCGCGTCCGCCGCGGCGGCGAGCAGGAGGAGGAGGACCGCGGTGTGTTTCGCGAAGAAGAAAAGCGTGATGTGACCGTATCATCGCCATGTTGGGGAACGGAACAGCTCTCATCTTCGGCGTCTCCGGACAGGACGGCGCCTACCTCTCGCGCCTTCTCCTCGGGAAGGGCTACGCCGTGCACGGGGTTTCGCGCGATCCGGCGCGGCAGCCGTTCACGCGCCTGCACGCGCTCGGGGTCCGCGACCGCGTCGTGATGCACGAGGCGTCGATGCGCGACGGCGACGAGCTGCGGCGCCTCATCGACGCCGTCGAGCCCGACGAGATCTACAACCTGGCCGGCCTCAGCTCGGTCGCACAGTCGTTCGGCGCGACCGAGACGACGGCCGCGTCGATCGCCGGAGCGCAGCAGTCGCTGCTCGAAGCGCTGCGCCTTTCCGGCGCGCGCAGCCGCCTCTATCACGCCGCGTCCAGCGATTGCTTCGGCGACCTCCCGCCGGGTACCGCCGCCGACGAGAGCACGCCGTTCGCGCCGCGCAGTCCCTACGCGGCAGCGAAAGCGGAGGCGCACCGGATCACCGTCGACTACCGCGAGCGCTTCGGCCTCTACGCCGTCTCCGCGCTGGTCTGCAATCACGAGTCGCCGCTCCGCGGGGAGCAGTTCGTGACGAGCAAGGTCATCGCGGCCGCGGCCGCCGCTGCCCGCGGCACCCTTCCCGGCAAGCTCCACCTCGGCGATTGTTCAGTCTCCCGCGACTGGGGCTACGCGGCCGAATACGTCGACGCGATGTGGCGGATGCTGCAGCAGGACCAGCCGTCCGACTTCGTGATCGCGACCGGCGAGAGCCACACTGTCGAGGAGCTCGTCGCCGCCGCCTTCGCCGAGTTCGGCCTCGATCATCGCGAGCACGTCGTCTCCGATCCTGCCCTCCACCGCCCCGCCGACATCCGCTACAGCCGCGGCAACCCCACCCGCGCCCGCGAACGCCTCGGCTGGGAAGCGCAGACCAAGTTCGCCGCCCTCGTGCGGCTGCTGGCTGATGCTGCGAGGTAACAGGGGACGACCGAAGGCCTCCGGCGGGCCGGTGTGACCGGCGGCACTTGTTTTCGCACGGACGGCGCTTCACGCGAGAGGCGTGCGTCAGCCTTGGGCAACCAGTGCTGCCGGTCACACCGGCCCGCCGGAGGCCTCTCGGTCGTCCCCTGTAGCCTCAGCGCAACTTAGCCAGCTCCCGCTCGATGTCCGCGTGCAGCGACTTGGGCGCGCCGTAGAACGTGTGGACGATCTTTCCGGTGGCGTCGGCGAGGACGAGCGTCGGGACGGCAGGCGGGCCGTCGAACGCGGCGCGGATCTCGGGAGTGCCGAGGACGATGTGGCCTGGGGGCTGGGTTCGCGCGACAATTGCGTCGATCTGGTCGCGGGGTGACTCGACGGCCACCGCCACCACCGTCACCTGCGACGAGTCGAGATGCTTCAGCCAGGACATCGTCTCCAGGCAGGGAGGGCACCAGGTGGCCCAGAACTCCACCAGCACCGGCTTCCCGCGCAGTTGCGCGAACGTCACCTTCCGGCCGCTGAGGTCCGTCAGCGGGAGCTCGGGCAGCGAACGGACGGCGGCGGAACGCTGCGTCACCTGCAGCGAAGGAACGTCCCCGCCGGCCAGGCGGAGATCGATCAGCTTCTGCAGGTCGGCCTGAAAGCGGCGGCGGTTCGGCAGTTCCTTCCACGGCAGGTACTTGCCGGTCTCCGGACCGCCCCACGCGTAGAAATCCTCCGGACGCGCGACCAGCGACTGGTCGACGAAGATGGCCGGGTACTTATCGACGCCGAACCTCTGCGCGATGGGCGATGCGCCGAGATCCTCGACCACGTATGTTGCGCGGTTGCCGTACCGGTTGACTACTTCCTGCGCCAGCAAACTTGCCGGATCGGAGAGGCTTCACGTGTAAGGCCAGCGGACGAGCGTCACCGTCACGCTGGCGGGCAGCACCTTCTTCGCCTGAAGCGGCTGCCGCTGCGCCGCCAGCGCGGCCAGGGACGCCGGCAGCGCATCGTCCGCCGCGCGGCTGAAACGCATCCGCGCCTCCAGCAGCGACAGCGCCGCACCGTCGACGAAACCGTGCGCGAGTTGCTCGCGCGCCTCCTTCAGCTTCGCGCTCACCGGGATCATCTTCGGCGCGGTCGGATCGCTTCCGAAGACGACCAGCGTCTCCCCCTCCAGCGCCTGCACCGCCGCCTCCACCCGATCGACGCGCGGCGACGGCTCCCGCTGCCTGCCGGGCAGCGACGCCACGAACTCCGCAAAGCGCCGGTTCCCCTCAGCCTCCGCGAGGTAATAGACGCCCGCAAACGGCGAGCTCACCTTCGCGTACGGCAGGCTGGCGCGAAACAGCTTGTCCGCCCGATTCCTCGAGCTTTCCGCCAGCGCCCGTTGCAGCAGCGGACCGCGCACCGAAGCCACCGGCCCGTCGAACGCCGCCCTTCGCTCGTTCCACAGCTTCGTCAGCGGCGCGAGCTCCTTCCCCGCCGCCTCCCGATGCCCGATGAAAAACGTGAGCAGGTCCGCCCCGACCGCCGCATCGCGCAACCGGTACAACCGCAGCTCCGGAGAACGCGCCGCGCGCGCCTTCGCCAGCTCCGCCCGATACGCCTTCGGCATGTCCTGCATCTCCGCCGGCAACTTCGCCTGCTCCGCCGCCTGCAGCGACGCCTCGACGCGCTCCAGCTCCGTCGCCACACGCGTCTCGGCGGATTCTCCGCAACCGAATGCGACCAGCGTCAGGAGCGCGATGACGGATTTCACAGTTGCAAGGTACTCCCGCGAATGAGCGCCGTCTCGCCGCGCGCGTGATTGGTGGGCGTTCTGTGACCGGCGTGAAACGTGGCATCGCGGTGCACAATTGACGCATGACGCATGACGCTGGATGCCAGCCGTGAAACCCGCCTTCCATCTCTCCCTCGCCGTGCATTCCCTCGACCAGTCCGTCGACTTCTACGTGCGCGTGCTAAACGCGACCGTCGCCCATCGCGATCCGGGCGGCTACGTCAACCTCGAGCTGTTCGGCGCGCAGCTCACACTGCAACCGGTGGCCGAAGCGGCCATCCCCACCGACTTTCACTTCGGCTTCAACCTCGCGATGGATGACTTCGAGCGGCTCGCAGAGAACATCCTCGCGTCGGGATACGACGTCGCGATGCAGCCGAAAGTCGTCGACGCCGGGACGCCGCTGGAGCGGAAGAAGATGTACGTGCGCTGCCCGAGCGGATATCTGATCGAGTTGAAGGGATACGCTCCGGAAGCTTGACGTACCGCGACGCAGTCTGAGACGAGCGGTCGGCGTTATACGCAACGTCGTTCGACTGTGCGTATAAGACCGGTTGACTCTCCCTTCCTCCCCCCTCTACCCTTCCGCGCATGCTTGTCGTGCGTGTCGGGAGCGTGCTGAGTTTCGTGCTGGCGGCGGCGTCTGCGCTGGCGGGGGGGATGGAGTTCCAGTGGCCGAGCGCGAGGGCGGCTGGGATGGGAGGGGCGTGTACGGCGATGAGCGATCCGTCGGCGCTTTTCTGCAATCCGGCCGGCGTGTCGATGCTCGCCAAGCCGAAGAACGCGGCGGTGGGACTCACGCTGGCGAAGCTGAACGAGTCGCTCTATCAGGGGCTCCCTCCCGGCATCGGGACAGGCACGGCGGCCGAACAGGAGACGTCGCAGGCGCTGATCCCGCACGTCTACGCCACCTTGCCGCTCCCCGCGGGCGCGGTTCTCGGCACGGGGATCTACTACCCGTACCGGATGCGTACCGAGTGGTCCAATCCCGAGGCATTCGCCGGCCGCTTCATCGCGTCCCGCTCCGAGGTCACGGCGTATGACTTCACTCCCGTCGTAGCCAAGCGGTTCGGCGCCTTTGGGCTCGGCGCGGGACTGGTGTACCGCTCCTCCTCCATCGAAGTGACGCGCAACCTTGCGGCGAACGTGGCAGGCACGAACCGCGAGATCGCGACCGTGGAGACGAAGACCGACGTCGTGCGCACGCTCGGCTACACGGCGGGCGTGCTGTTCAAGCCGGGCGACGCGTTCTCGCTCGGCGTCTCGCATCACAGCGCGATCGACGTCGAGTACGACGGCGTCGGCACGCTCACCCAGATCCTCACCGGCGACACGCAGCTCGACCAGCTCGTGACGGCGAGCTTCCCGTTCGGGCAGGACCTGCCGGTCTCGTCGAGCTTCACCTTCCCGTCGCGGACCAGCGCCGGCGTCACGTTCAGCCCCTCGCGCACCTGGATGTTCGCGCTCGACGCCACGCGCACCACCTGGAGCGAGTCGGGCGACCTGCAGTTCACTTATCCGAACAGCCGCGTGCTCGACCGGACGTACGCGCTGGAGGCGGAAGACACGCTCGACTTCCGCGGCGGTATTCGCTATCGCTTTCCGACCGGTCCGCAGTTGCGCGTCGGCTACGCGGTCGAAAAGTCGCCGCTCACCGATCCGGCCGTCAGCGCGTTCATGCCGGACGCCGACCGCTCCACCATGACGGCCGGAGTCGGCCTCGACTGGCTCGACGTGGCGATCGGCTGGACGACCTACAAGCAACGCATCGTCACAACCAGCGCAGAAGGCTTCAACGGCAACTTCCGCGCAAACTCCTGGACCGCTCTGCTCACCGTCACCAAGTAGGCGCACGCATGAGAGAACCGACCGGGGGCCTCCGGCGGGCCGGCGTGGCCGGCGGCACTTGTTTGCGCACGGACGGCGCCTGACGCGAGAAACGTGCGTTCAGCCTTGGGCAACCAGTGCTGCCGGCCACGCCGGCCCGCCGGAGGCCTCTCGTCAGTTCTCTCATGCGTGCGCCTACGGCGGGGGGATCTGTACGACGTAGGCGACGGTGTCTGAGCCGTTCGTGTTCGTTGCGGTCAGCCGCACGGTGTACGTTCCCTCGTTCTCGTAGGTGTGCACGGGGTTCTGCTGCCGTACGGTCGGCGTCGAGTCGCCGAAGCTCCATGCCCAGCTCGTCGGCTCGCCCGTGGAGCGGTCGACGAAGTTCACGGTCTGCCCGTTCACGGTGAACTCGAAGTCTGCGGTCGGCTTCTCCCCCGCCTCCACCTTCACCACATCGCTCGCGCTGTTCGAGCCGTCCGCGTTCGTGACCGTCAGCTTCACCGTGTAATTGCCGGCCACGCTGTAGGTGTGCACCGGATTCTGTTCCGTGCTCGTGTCGCCGTCGCCGAAGTCCCACGACCAGGACGTCGGATCACCGGTCGACTGATCGGCGCACGTGGCCTGGAAGCCCGACACCTCGCACTTGAACTTCGCGACCGGGAGGACCGCTTCGATCTTCACCGCCTGGCTGGTCTCGTTCTCGCCGGCGTCATTGATGACCGTCAGCGTCACCGTGTACGTCCCCGCGGCGTCGTAAGTATGGACCGGGTGCTGGGCGCCGCTGGAGACACCGTCGCCGAAGTCCCAGCTCCAGCGCGTCGGGTTGCCGGTCGACTGGTCGACGAAATTCACCTGCTTGCCGTCCACGGTGGCGGTGAACTTCGCGACCGGCGCCGGATCGGCCTCGAGCTTCACCACGTCGCTCGCGCTGTTCGAGCCGGCGGCGTTCGACACCGTCAGCATGACCGTGTACTGCCCGGCAGCGGCGTAGACATGCACCGGATTGCGCTCGTCCTCCGTGCTTCCGTCGCCGAAATCCCAGAGCCACGAGGTCGGGTTGCCGGTCGACTTGTCGACGAAGTTCACCTGCCTGCCGTTGATCCCGAACGTGAACACCGGCGTCGGGGGATCGCCGAGGGAGAGCTCGACGAACTTCTGCTTCGTCGCCTCCCCGGCGGAATTCTTCGCCACCAGCGTCACCGTGTACGAGCCGGCGGCGGCGTAGGTGTGGGACGGATTGCTTGCAGTGTCCGACGACCCGTCGCCGAACGTCCACGCGTAGCTCGTCGCGTCGGTGGAGGCGTTGGTGAAGAGCACCGACAGCCCGCTCGTGGTGAACGTGAAGTCGGCCACCGGCACCGGCGGCGGCTCGACGATCGAGAGATTGAGGCTGCCGACGGTCGTCCCGCTCTGCGCCAGTACCTTGGCCGTACCGGGCTCGGTGCCGGCGAAGAACTGCGCGGTGGCGGCGCCGTTCACCAGCGTGCGGGTGACGAGCTGGATCGGCTTGCCGTCGCCGTCGACGCCGAAGTTGCCGAGGGTCGTGTTGAGATTCACCGCGGTCCCGTTGGGTGGGGCCGTGCCGTCCGACTTGCGCGCGATGATCGTCAGCGTCGCGGGGCTCGAGGAGCGCGCCTCGAGCGGGTTGGAATCGCTCGTGATGCCGAGCGTGAACGCCGCGCCGTCGGTGGGATCGGTGGGAAGCGCGACCGGGTTGCCGTCCTTGCCGCAGGCAGAGGCGAACATCCAGAGCGCGATGACGAGCGCGAGCCGTTTCTGGATCATGGCAGTGATTGGAAAGCGCAATTATACGGTGAATCGCCCGAGGAGAAAGCCGCAGAGAACCAGGAGAATGGCGACCAGGACCGCACCGATCGCGATCATGACCACTCCGCGGCGATGCAGTTGGAAGGTGAAGATGGTGTGCTTCGTCACAGCTGCTTGCCGTCCTTGTATTTCAGCTTCTCGCGCACCTTCCCGCTGCGCATGTAGCGGACGAGCTCACCGTCGAGCTTCCCGTCGCGGTACGTGGCGCGCTCCGTGAAGCGCCCCTTCTCGTCGTATTCGAGCAGCTCACCCTCCATCGCCCCAGCCACGAACTGCGCGGTGCGGAGGACGCTGCCGTCATCGCGGTACCAGGTCGTGAGGCCGTCCTGCTTCCCCTCTTTGACCTCGGCGCGCATGGCTGGCTTGCCGCGGTCGCCGTAGATGATGCGCTCGCCGATCTCGACCCCCGCCTTGTACGTCACCGAGAGCTGCACCCGGCCGCGATCGTAGAAGAGTGCCTCGCCGTCGAGGACGCCGTCGGTATACGGGAGCCGCGCCTCGACCTCTCCCGTTTCAGCGTACTGCACGAGCTCACCCTGGAGGCGGTTTTCGTCGTCGAGCCGGTAGCGGCGGCGGACGCGGCCCGCGTCGTCGGCATCGGCTCTCTCCAGGGTCTCGGACACGATGGCGGCGAGAATAGCAGAGCTATACTCGCCGCATGTCCAAGCCGGCCGCGCGCATGACCGACATGGTGCTGCAGGACGCACCGCACTGCCACGCGCCGATCCATCCGCCTGCGCCGGTGCCTGCACCCTCCGCGCATCCCGCGCTGCCGCTGACCATCATCAAAGGAGAGATGACGGTGCTGATCGGCAACATGCCTGCCGCGCGCCTGACCGACACCACCACTCCCTGCACGCTGCCCGGCTGCGTGCCCGGCGGACCGGGGATGATCGCCCTTGGCTCGGCCACGGTGCTGATCGGCAACATGCCGGCCGCACGCGCGGGGGATATGACCGCCCACACCGCCTGCGTGGCGCCGATCCCCGGCCCAACCGGCAAGATCCTCCCTCCCGGCTGCCCGACCGTCCTGATCGGAGGCTGACGTGCGCCGCAAGCATTTCGAGACGCTGCAGCCGGTCTGTCCTCTCTGCCGCGGTACGTTGAACGTCGACTTCGAAGGCGACGACCTGATCGAAGGGATCATCACCTGTGCGGAGTGCCGCCGCGAGTATCCGGTCGTGGACGGCATCCCGATCCTGGTCGGCCCGATCCGCGCATGGCTCGCGGCCAATCCGTTGCAGCTGCTGTCGCGCGAGGATCTGTCGCCGTCGATCGAGAGCCTGATCGGCGACGTCCTGGGACCGGGATCGCAGTACGACACCATGCGGCAGCACGTCGGGATGTACGCGGACGATCATTACGGCGGCGGCGGTGCGGCCGCGCGGCTGCTCGACCGCGCCCTCGACTCCTCCGCTGGCGCGCCGCTGCTGGACGTCGGCTGCGCGACCGGCGGGACGACGTTCCGCCTGGCGGAGCATGGCCTGACGCTCGGCGTCGACCTGAATTTCGCGATGCTGCGCCTGGCGGCATCCGTGCTGTGGGACGGAAAGGCGCGTTATGCGCGGCGGCGCGTGGGCGTGGTCTATGACCGGGTGGAGCTCGACGTCGACATGGCCACGGCAGACTCGGTCGATTTCTGGTGTTGCGACGCCTCGGCGTTGCCGTTCCAGGACGCGACGTTCGCCACGGTGTCGAGCCTGAACCTCGTCGATTGCACGCCCGCTCCACATCAGGCCCTCGGCGAGACCGCACGCGTGCTCCGCTCCGGCGGACGCGCGCTGATCTCCACTCCCTACGACTGGTCGCCGAGCGCGACCCCGGTCGAGCAGTGGCTGGGCGGCCATTCCCAGCGCGGCACTGAGCGCGGCGCGTCCGAGCCCTACCTCCGCGCCTCCCTCGGCGACGCGTTCGAGATCGAGCGCGAAGACAACGTCCCCTGGCGCGTGAGATTGCACGACCGGAGCGCAGTCGAATACGACGTGCATCTGGTTGTGGCGAAGAAACGATGAGAGACCGCCGGAGGCCCCCGGTCGGTCTCTCAGTTGATCTTCACCAGCGAGCCCTTCACCGTCAGGATCCCGCTGGCCTCGACGCTGTGCATCCCCGAGGCTTTGCTGGCGATCATGGCGCCCTCGTTGCTGAGGTTCACGCTGGCCTTGTTGGTCACGTTCAAGCCCTCGTTCTTGAGGTCGGCCGTCGCCTTGTGGGAGACATTGACGCCGGATGCCGCGAAGTCGGCGGTGGCCTTGGCGGTGAGGTTCGCCGATGACTGCAGGAGCATGTCCTGCGTTGACTTGATCGTGACCTTCCCCGCCACCGTGATCTCGAGGTTGCCGTCCACTTTCAGCGTGTAGTTCTTCGTCACCTTGTGGTCGAAGTTGTCGGAGCTGGTGTGCGTCTCCGCCTTCGTCACGGTCAGGTCGCGCGTGCCGGCGACGGTGTGGGTCTCGTTGCCGGTATCGACCTTGATGTCGCGGTTGCCCTTTTTGACCTGCAGCGCGTCGTTGCCTTCTTGCAGCGTGACCGTGCGGTTCTTGTAGATGTCGATGGTCTGGTTGCCGTCTTTCTTCTTCTCGAAGCCGACCTTGTGTGTCTCGTTGTTCTTGATCACGGTGTTGTAATCGCGCTCCGCCTGGACGAATACCTCCTCCGAGTCCTTCTTGTCCTCGAAGCGGATCTCGTTGAAGCCGCCGCCGCCCTTGGAGACGTTGCTCTTGATCGTGCTCTGGGTCTGGTTGTCGGGGAGCGTGTACGGGACCGTCTGCTCGGCGTTGTAGACCGAGCCTGTAATGAGCGGGCGGTCGGGATTGCCTTCGAGGAACGACACCACCACCTCCTGCCCGATGCGCGGCAGGAACATCTGCCCCCACGCCTTCCCGGCCCAGCCGTGCGCGACGCGGATCCAGCAGGAGCTGTTCTCGTCGTTCTTCCCGAGCTGGTCCCAGTGGAACTGCACCTTCACCCGCCCGTACTTGTCGGTCCAGATCTCCTCGCCGCTCTTGCCGACCACGATCGCGGTCTGCGTCCCCGGAATCACCGGGCGCGGGGTCAGACGCCGCGGGCGGATGATCGCGTCCGCGGGCACGGCCTCGAAGGAGTTCGTATACGCATCCCAGGACGCGCTATGCGAGACGTACTGCAGCACGTAGGCGACGTTCGCGTCGTCGCGCAGGTGCTTGGCCACCGTCGACTTCGCGCCGGCGAACCACGCGCGGCAGAAGCTCGTCCCGCGCAGCAGCTTCTGCGGGAGCTCGTGCTCCTCCATCCTTTTCTTCGCCAGCCCCTCGGCCGCATCCTTCTTCACGAACCCGCCGGGATATTCGTACAGGCGCCGCTTCGTGCCCTCGATGGCCTTGGTGCTGTCCGCGCTCCCCATGAGGTCCGTCGACGGCGTCTCGAATCCGAAGTCGTCGACCGCGTACTTGCCCGGAATCACGTTCTGCTCGAGCGAGCAGGAGACGATGGTGTTCTGCTGCAGCCAGTGCACCGTCCCGCCCACGTTTACGGTAGCCGCGCCGGGACAGTCGGCGTACGCCGAGGAGGCGTCGGCGAGGACGAGGGTGTGCTTTCCGTCCTCGTGCTCGAAGAAATAGGTGATCCCCGCGTCCTCGAGCAGCCGGGAGACGAACGCGAACGCCGTCTCGTTGTACTGCACGCAGTACTCGAGCGCCGTGTACGTGCCGGTCGTGCTGTTCTTGTAATCGGTGAATCCGAGCTCGGTGAACAGTCCGGTCACGATGTCGATGACACTCTTGTTCTGCCAGATCCGGCAGTCGGCGCTCATGGTCAGGAGCCAGAACCACGGATGGAGCTCCGCGTAATAGTTATAGAACCGCGCGTCGCCCCCCGCCTGCACGAATTTCCCGACGATCCCGTTGACGTAGCGGTTGCTTCCGTCTGCCAGCAGCACCGTCACGGTCGCGCTCTTCCCCACGATGGCCGCAAAGTCGAGCGCCGGGTCCTCGGACTGCATCTCCAGCACGAACTCGAACAGCCCCGACAGCCGCTCCTCGCCGCGGAAACTACGCAGGAGAAGCTTGTCCTTGCCGAGGGGGGTGGAGACGGAGATGTATTGATCGGTCTGGACATAGGAGGACATGAGGGGAGTTTACGCCGGTCGCAACCGCGGCCGCCCTCGCGCGCGAGGCGAAACAGGCGTAAGATCGTCTCATCCACCAGGGTTGAACAACGTCGGAGGACGCGATGGCACGAGGCGCTGTGATCCAGGGCTACTTCCCTACCGGTTCCGCACGCATCACCAACCTGCGAGCGTTCCAGCAGGCCGGACGACCGGCACAGGCGCCAGGCGCGGTGCAGCGGCACGCGGGCCACGGCGGCGGGGCGCAGTCGGACGCCTTCCAACTGCCGACGCACATGGCGAACTTCAGCGCCGGCGGCGGACAACCGCTGCCGCCCGCGGTGCGCACCAAGATGGAGTCGTTCTTCGGGACCAGCTTCGGGGACGTACGGGTCCACGTCGGCCCGCAGGCATCGGCGATCGGCGCTCTCGCGTTCACGCAGGGTTCCGAGATCCACTTCGCCCCCGGCCAGTACAACCCCAGCACGCCGCAGGGACAGCAGATCCTCGGCCACGAGCTCGCGCACGTCGTGCAGCAGCGCGCCGGCCGGGTGCGCAACCCGTTCGGTTCCGGCGTCGCGGTCGTGCAGGATCATGCACTCGAAGCCGAAGCGGACCGGATGGGCCATCGCGCCGCGGCGCATCAACCGCCGGCGCAGGCGAAGCTCGTGCCCGGCCGGCACGTACACAACGCATCGTGCGGGCCGGTACAACGCTGCAAGAGGTGATCGCGTGCCCGGCTCCGTCATCCAGGGCCTGTTTCCGAACGGACTGACGCGAATCGCGCGACCGGGCGGACCGGCGCGGGCGACGCCGAACGGTTCGGCCGTGCCGCTGCCGCAGCAGCTCGCGGTTCCGGCCCACGGAGGACAGCCGCTCGCACCCGAGGTGCTGCAGCGGATGGAAGCGGCATTCGGCACGAGCTTCCGCGACGTGCGCGTGCATGTCGGAGCACAACCGGCGGCCCTCGGGGCGCTGGCCTTCGCGCACGGGTCGCACGTCTACTTCGCTCCCGGTCAATACGATCCTTCGTCAGCGCGCGGACTGCGGGTCCTCGGGCACGAGCTCGCGCACGTCGTGCAACAGCGCACCGGGCGCGTGGCCAATCCATTCGGAACCGGCGTGGCCGTCGTGCAGAATCGCGTGCTGGAGCTGGAAGCGGATCGCATGGCCGAACGCGCGGCAGCCGCGATGCAGCACGGTGCGCCGGTGCAGCGGAAAATTGCCGGGCCGCCGGTACCACCGAATCGCGCGCCACGCCCTGCAGCGGTGCAGCGCAATGCAGCGGTCCACGTGACGTCGCCGACCAAGGTCGGCGACGCGAGCTACCGCATCGCCGCCCGTGCGGGCGGTCAGGAAGCCGGCTCCGTGCTGGTGCACGCGCGCGGACGCGCCGAGATCGTGGTCACCGACCTAGGCGTCTCGCCAGAACACCGCAAGCAGGGCGTGGGCAACGCGCTGATCGAATCCGCGTGCCGCGCGGGCCTGCAGCTCGGCAAGTCGAAAGTCGTGCTCTCGAGCCAGGACAACGGCAGCGGAAAGCTGACGCAGTGGTACAAGCGGATGGGCTTCACCCCCGCCGGCCACGATCAGAAAGGGCTGGTGAAGCTCGAGGCGCCGATCAGCCGCGTGATGGCGGGGGTGGGACAGGCGAAGATGGCGCCTGGACGGGTCCTGCAGCGGGCAGAGGCGAAGGGCAAGACGGTCAACATCCCGCAGGGTCGCTACGCGGAGGTGACAAAGGGAGACACGGCGTTCACCGAGAACATCACGACGTGCACGGCTGTCTACGTGCGGAGCGGCACCGGCCGCGTGGTGGTCTACCACTGGCCGTTCTCCCGGGTCAAAAGCGAGGAGTATCGCGAGCAGATGGCGGCGGCGGTCGACTCGATCGGCGCCACCGGAAACGTGGCCAAGATCATCCTCCACACCAAGTCGGACGTCGCGGATTTGCAGAAGTACCTGACCATGTACACGAAAGACATCACGGTCGACAGGTGGGAGGACTATTACGAGCCGCTCTTCCTTTTCGACGGGAGCCGCGCATTCTGATGCGCTCTCATCTTCCTGCGTGACCGGCCTCGACCAGCAATCCGTCCGCGACTACTACGACCGCGTCCCCTACCTCAGCGGCTCGCACCATCACACGCATCCCGACCATCTGGCAACACTGGCGCTGCTCAACGGACTCGAGCCGGCTCCGCCGCAGCGCTGCCGGGTGCTGGAGCTGGGCTGCGCGGACGGCGGCAACGTCATCGCCTTCGCACACGAGCTGCCGGAGAGCACGTTCGTCGGCATCGATCTTTCCCCGCGGCAGATCGAACGCGGACTCGACGAGGTGCAGGCGCTCGGGTTGAAGAACGTCGACCTGCGCGCCATGAGCGTCATGGACGTCGACGCGTCCTTCGGAGCGTTCGACTACATCCTCTGCCACGGTGTCTATTCATGGGTCGCGGAGCCGGTGCGGGAGAAGATCCTCGCCATCTGCGGCGCGCTGCTGGTGCCGCACGGCGTCGCGTATATCAGCTACAACACGTTCCCCGGGTGGCACCTGCGGCGGATGCTGCGCGAGATCCTGCTGCATCACACGCGCAACGTCGACGATCCGGACGCAAAGGTGGCGCGCTCGTTCGAGCTCGTACAGTTCCTGGTCGAGGCGGCGGGACAGGGGGACGATCCTCACGCCAAGTACCTCCGGGCGGCGCTCGACCACTTCGAGGAGTACCGTGACCGGCCGAGCTACATCCTGCACGAGTATCTGGAAGAGACGAACGCGCCGATGTACTTCCGCGAGTTCGCGGCGCGCGCGGCCGCACACGGACTGCAGTACGCCGGCGAAGCGGAAGCGCACGAGGCGGAGGTCGACAACCTCTCGCCGCAGGTCGCGGAGAAGCTGCGATCGTTTGTCAGTGACCGCATCGAGCTCGAGCAGTATCTCGACTTCGTCCTCAACCGGACGTTCCGCCGCTCCCTGCTGGTGCGCAGCGGGCTGCCGCTCGACCGGACCATGCAGCCGGAGCGGATGCAGCGCCTGTACGCCGCCACGGCGTGCAAGCCGGTGAGCGACGAGCCCGACCTCCGTCCCGGCGCGAGCGAAGCGTTCCGCACGGAGCGCGACAAGACGTTCTCCTCGACCCATCCGGTGGCCAAGGCGACCCTGGTGGAGCTCGCGGCGCGCTGGCCGCGGGCGCTGTCGTTCGAGGAAGTGGTGAACGGCGTCAACGCGCGCCTCACCGCCGCCGGCGGATCCTCCGACGACACGGAGCTGGTCATCCCCGACCTGCTCTATTCGCTCTTCTGGAGCGGAGTCGTCACCCTGCACCTCGCGCCGCCGCACTGCGTCGAGACGGTCAGCGAGCGCCCGCGCACGGCAGCGCTCGCGCGGAGGCAGGCCGCGGCCGGCTTGCTGGTCACGAACCAGCGCCGGCGCGTGCTGAAGCTCGACGACCCGATGGCGCGCTTCATCCTCCTGCAACTCGACGGCACCCGCGACCGCCCCGCCCTGGTGCGCCAGCTCGACCGCGAAGTCGCGGCCGGCCGCCTGGACATCCGCCTCGACGACCAGCCGATCCCCGACCCCTCGCGCATCCCGGCCGTGCTGGATGCGCTGCTGGATCACCACCTGAGGAAGATGGCGCAATTGGCGTTGCTCGTAGGCTGAAGCGGGCGCATAGTGTGTCGGGGGTGCTTCGGTGTCCACTTCGGTAATCCAGGGATGCTTTCCGAATGGTCTGCCGCGCGTCGACGATCGCGCGGCGGCAGCGCAGCCGTTCCCGGCAAGTGCCCGCCCTGCCTGGGTACAGGCCCGCATCGGTTCGCATGGGTCGCCACAACCGGTGCAGCGTTTTGCCGCACCTGCGGCCCCTCCCACCCACGCGCACCCGAACGCGGTGCAGTTGCCGCCGCGCCTCGCTCCCCAATGCGCACCGCACGGCGGGCAGCCGCTCCCGGCACAGGTGCGCCAGAAAATGGAGTCGGCGTTCGGCGCCGATTTCGGCGATGTGCGCATCCACGTCGGGCCGCAGGCGCAGGCTCTCGGTGCGACCTCGTTCACGCACGGTTCGCATATCCACTTCGCTCCCGGCCAGTACGACCCGCACACGCCGCAGGGGCAACGAATGCTCGGACGCGAGCTCGCGCACGTCGTGCAGCAGCGAACCATGCGCGTACGCAATCCGTTCGGCTCCGGCATCGCGGTGGTCCACGACGCGGCGCTGGAGGCGGAGGCGGAGCGCCTCGGCGCGCGGGCGGTCCAGGCCGCACCGGCTGTTCACGCCGCGCCGCTCCCCGTGCGGACGTCATCGGCGCGCACGGTCCAGCCGTACTGGGTGCTGGGCGCGTGGAAGATCTACAAAGAGATGCCGTACTTCTCTCGCGTCGGCTATCCATACGCGGTCGTCGGAAACGCCTCGCTGGCCGCGCAGCAGCGCCCGCCGAAGAAGAAGGGGGAGACCGACCATGCGGACGACTTCCTGCTCAACGACTCCAAGACCGCGGCGGACGTGCGCGTCGGTACCGGCGTGTCGTTGCGCGTCTCGGACGACGGCAACATGGCCATCGAGGACTCGGACCTCAAGACGCGGCAGCCGAAGGTCTTCTACGCAACCAACACCATTTTCAATGCCTCGAACATCGCGCTCGCAAAAGTCAAATCGCGGTTCCGGCTGCAGAAGACCGGCAAGCAGATCACGATCGGGTTCTGGTTCTCGACGAAGGTGCTGGCCGAGATCACGGTCGACTATTTGACGAAGCAAGGCGACGTCGGCAACGTCGACGACGCGCCGCAGAACTGCAACGAGATCGCCGGCCAGGTGATCGGAAAAGATGCCAATTTCCTCGCGCGCAGCGATGCGCCCCTGGAAACGGCCGCCCGTGTCGTCGGGCTCCATGACGAATACCTGGCATCCCTGAAGAAAGACGACGACGTGCAACAGGCGCTGCGCGAGAAGATCTACAAGCTCTACGTCGGAGCGTGGGACTACGGCCCGGTGCACCGGGAGCAGGCGAACGAGTTCGCGAGACCGGGCGTCGGGCGCGCGTACATGATCGCGACGCTGGCTGAAGCGAAGCCGCTGGACAAAAAGAGCGCCGAGTACTACGACCTGCGCACGAAGAAGACCATCAGGGCCGACTGGTCGTACCACTTCGGCGGTGTGGTGGCGGAGAGCGGCACGGACCGCATCACGCTCGAGAATTATGCGCGCGGCGACAACCGCGGCGCCAACGCCGACCCACGCTGGTTCTTCCAGATGTACGGCGAAGGCTCCGGCCAGAGCTTCCACGAGGTCCACAACGCCACCGGCGGCTACGCGAACGCGATCACGATCCAGGCAAAGAAGCGCAGCCGCTGAAACGGGTCATGCTTGCTCACCGGGGGGAGCGGGCGCATATTGCTTGCGGAGGTACTCCGTCGTGACGGTCATTCAGGGTTCGTTTCCTCATGGACTCCCCCGCACGGCGCACCTGACGACGGCCGCGCAGCCGTTCGCCGTGCATGCGACGCCGTCGTGGGTCCAGGCGCGTATCGGGGCGCACGGCGCTCCGAAGCCGGTGCAGCGGATCACCGCGCCGCCTCGGGTCGCACAGCCGCTCACACATCCGAACGCCGTCCAGTTGCCGCAGCACATGGCGCCGCGCGCCGCACACGGAGGGCAGCCGCTGCCTCCGCAGGTGCGCCAGAAGATGGAGGCGGTGTTCCGCTCCAGTTTCAGCGACGTGCGCATCCACGTCGGGCCGGAGGCGACGGCCCTCGGCGCGACCGCGTTCACGCACGGCTCGCACATCCACTTCGCCCCGGGCCAGTACGATCCGCACACGTCGCGCGGCCAGCAGGTCCTCGGGCGCGAGCTCGCTCACGTCGTGCAGCAGCGCGCCGGCCGCGTGCGCAATCCGTTCGGCAGCGGCGTGGCGGTCGTCCAGGACCGTATGCTGGAAGCCGAGGCGGAGCGGATGGCCATCCGTGCATCCGATACGCGGGTGGCGGCACGAGGCACCACGGTGCAGCGCTCCTCGGAGTCGTCCTCGTCGTCATCTTCCGGATCGTTGTCCTCCAACTCGTCGGACAAAGGGAGCGGCGGGGGAGGAAAGAAGGATGAGTTCAAGTTCAACGCGAAAGCCAAGATCTTCGTCTTCAAGCCCCAGCCGAAAATCACCAAGGCCGCCGCGTACAAGGGAGACGCAAGTCACTACGAGGAGTGCCGCGCCATCCTGGCGGAGTTCTTCAAGGACCAGGACGTCACCATCCAGATCACGAACGGCAAGCACAAGGGCTTCGAGAACAGGAACAATTTCGTCGGATACCACGAGTACTTCGACTACGAGATGGCCGGGGTGAAGTACCACCACTACACCGGCGTGACCTCTGACTCGGCGGACTAGCCGTCAGTTCCGCAGCGCCCGTTCCTGCATCGCGTAGAACGCCTTGCGCACCTTGCGCACGTACTGCTGCGTTTCGCGATACGGCGGGATGCCGCGGTACTTGTCGACCGCTCCTTCGCCGGCGTTGTAGGCGGCGAGGGCGAGGTCGACGTCGCCGCGGTAGCGGTCCAGAAGCCAGGCCAGGTAGGCGGTGCCGGCGCCGATGTTGCGCTCGGGATCGAAGAGCTCCTCGGCGGAGACGCCGAAGCGCGCGCCGGTCTCGGGGATGACCTGCATCACGCCGCGGGCGTTCTTGTGCGAGTGCGAGAAGGGATCGAAGTCGGATTCGACCCGCGCGACCGCCGCCACGAGCACGGGCGAGACGTTGTGGCGCTCGGCGGCGTGGCGGATGAGCGGCTCGTAGCGGACGTTGAGGCGGATGGGCTCGTACAGGGGTGGCGGCACGGGGATCGCGGTGGATTGGATTGGCGTTGGGCTTTGGGCTTTGGGCGTTCGGGGCTCTTCGCTCGGGCGCGAAACCCCAACAGCCTCACGCCCAACGCCCAACGCCCGCTCTCCGCGCACCATCCCCACGATGGCCCCCGCAATGAACAGCAGCGCGTTCAGCATCACCACTCCGGCGACGAGCAGGGCGAGCGTGAGGCGGTCGAGCTGGAGCCTCATACGAACCTTCCGCTGGCGTCCACGGTAATGTGAATGTTTGAGAAGCTGACGCCTTTGGCCATCCTTTCGAGGATGCGGGTCGACAGCTCGGGGAGCAGGGTTTGCGTGAGGATCTGGTCGATCTCCCGCGCGCCGCTGGCGGGGTTGCAGCGCTCGGCCAGTGAGTCGATCAGCCTGGGGTCGTACGTCAATTCGGCGGCGTGATGTTCGCGCACGCGGCGCTCGATTGACTTCAGCTTCAATTCGACGATACGCACCACTTCGCGCTTTCGCAGCGGATAGAAGGGAACTACTACCAGGCGCGCGAGCAATGCCGGCCGGAAATGCTCCAGCAGTGCGGGCCGCAACTGTTCGACCAGTTCGTCGACGTTCCGTTTCTCCGCCGGGACCTTGCACGCCTCCATGATGACATCGGAGCCGGCATTCGAGGTCAGGAGAATGACGGTATGGCGGAAGTCGACCGGCACTCCCTCACCATCTTCGAGCACTCCCTTGTCGAATACCTGGTAAAAAAGGTCGACCACGTCGGGATGGGCCTTCTCGATCTCGTCGAGCAGCACCGCGCTGTACGGCCTCCGCCGCACCGCCTCGGTGAGCACTCCTCCCCTGCCATAGCCGACGTATCCCGGAGGCGCGCCTTTCAGCGTGGCCACGGAATGCGCTTCCTGGAACTCCGACATGTTGAAGGTGATGAGGTTCCGCTCGCCGCCGTACAGCAGTTCGGAGACGGTCAGCGCGGTCTCGGTCTTGCCGACGCCGGTCGGGCCCACCAGCAGGAACACCCCTTTCGGCTTGGCTGGATCCTCGAGCCCCGCGCGCGACGTGGAGATGCGGCGGCAGATCATGTCCAGCGCCTGCTGCTGCCCGATGATCCGCGCCGCCATCCGCTCCTGCAGCGAGAGCACGCCGCGGATCTCGTCCGCCACCATCCGCCCGACCGGGATGCCGGTCCAGCCGGCCACCACGGCCGCCACCACGCGCGCGTCGCAGGCGAGCGGCACGAGCGGAGCGTCCTGCTGCAGCTCGTTGAGCTCCGCGGTGAGCGCGGCGATGCGGTCGTCGTCGATCACCTTCGCCGTCTGCAGCGTCCGGATCTGCGCCACCAGCGTTTTCTCTTTCGCCCAGCGCTGCGCCAGCGCTTCGCGTTCCTCGCGGATCGCCGCCAGCTCTTCGTCGCGGCCGCCGTCTTCGGCGATGCGGAGGCGGCGGTCGAGATCGGCGATCGCTTCCGGCGTCACGTCCTGTGCGAGCGCCACCCGCGCCGCGGCGGTATCGAGCACGCCGATGGCCTTGTCGGGCAGCCGCCGCTCCGGCAGGAAACGGTGCGAGAGACGCACGGAGCTGCGGATCGCCTCGTCGAGGATGCGTACCGCGTGATGGCGCTCCAGGTGCGGCGCGACGCCGCGCAGCATGTCCAGCGCCCCTTCTTCGTCCGGCTCGCCGACGTTGATCAGCTGAAAGCGCCGCGTCAACGCCGGGTCTTTCTCGAAGTACTTCTTGTACTCGCTCCAGGTCGTGGCCGCGATCGTGCGCAGCTCGCCCCGCGCGAGCGCCGGCTTGATCAGGTTCGCGGTGTCGCCGATGAGCGTATGCGCTTCGTCGATGAAGAGGATCACCGGCAGCGGCGCCGTCTTCACCTCGCGGATGACCGCATTCACCCGCTCTTCGAACTCCCCCTTCATCGCCGCGCCCCCCTGCAGCGCGCCGAGGTCGAGGATGCGGAGAGAGATGTCCTTGAGCACGCCCGGGACGCTGCCGTTCGCGACGGCGAGCGCGAAGCCTTCCACCACCGCGGTCTTCCCGACGCCGGCGTCGCCGACGAGGATCGGGTTGTTCTGGCGACGGCGCGTGAGGATGTCGATGACCTGGCGGATCTCGCTGTCGCGTCCGCGGATCGGGTCGATGCGCCCCGCGCGCGCTTCGGCGGTGAGGTCGATGGTGAAGCGGTCGAGCGCCGTCGTGGCCACGCTCACCGGCTTCGGTGCGGACGTTGCCGCGGGAGGCGCGTCCAGTTCCTCGGCGGAATCGCGGATCAGTTCGCGCAACGCGTCGTCCAGCGGCACCGTTGGCAGCAACTCGCGCCAGGCGTCGTCGCTCAACACCGCATACAACACGCCGCCGGAGCGGGTTTTCGGCGCGTCGAGACGGAGCGACGACGAGAGCCACGCCTCGCGCAACAGCCGGATGAGTTGCGGCGACATGGCCGGGGTGCGGCTGTTGCCGCGCTGGAACGGCTCCATGGCGTTGCGCAGCCGCTGCGCCGCGGCCTCGGGGTCGGCGTTGTGATGGCGCAGCACCGAGGCGATGTCGGTGGCCGGCATCTCCAGCAGCGACAGCAGGAGATGCTCGACCTCGACGTTGTAATGCGTCTGCGCCACGCAATGGCCGGCCGCGTTCTCGAGCGCGCGGCGGCACATCGGATTCAACTTCTCGATCAGCGCGCGGAGCTCGCTCACGCGTGGCTCCCCGAGATCGCCACCTGGGAATCATCGTGCTCCGGCTCGCGGGTCGTGAGCCACGACGTCCAGCCGAGGCGCGCGGAGCCGGTCCGGGAGATCCGCATCTCCGGGATCTCTTCCTTCGCCACTTGGAGGCGGATGGAGAAGCCGAGCTCCTCGCGCGCGTAGAAGCGCACCAGCGACCGGAGCGGGTGGAACGCATCGCCGTCCGGGAGGAACGCCACGAAGCGCGAGTACGTCATCGGGCCGAGCCGCAGCTCGAAGTTGGCGGTCGGATCGTAGACGCGTTTGCCGATCAGCGCGCCGTGCCCGAGGGCGTGGTTCTGGCCGCGCGCGCCGATGCGCGTGAGGTCCGACTCCTCGAGCTCGTGCCAGACGCCCTGGAACTGCACCACCTTCGCGCCGACGCCGAAGCAATCCTCCACCACGCGCTCGAGTCCCACGGGCGAGCGGAACTGCTCGGTGAAGAGGCCGGTATACGGCAGGAGCGACCGGTCCGGGATGCCGAGGCGGTTGAGCAGATGGCCGGTGCCGAGGCCGAGGAACGACAGCAGGACGCGCGCGACGCGGCCGTCGTGCGGCCCTTTGGGATCGAGCGGCGGCCGGTACTTCTTCCGCGCGCGGTAGAGCAGCGAGATGAGACGGTGATTGAAGATGTCGAGAAAGTCGCGCAGGCCGCGGTCGCCGCGGCCGGTGCGCTCGAGCAGCAGGTCGGTGATGTGATGTGGCAGCGGCCCGTGCGCGCCGGTGAGCCCGAGCACGTTCACGCTCATCTTGGCCGGCTCGTGCCTGTGCCGCGGCGGCACGAGGAACTCGACATCGCCGGGAGGAAAGTCGAAGCCGACGTACTGCCGGAACAGCACCAGCTCGTGATGCGGATCCACCCCTTCCCCCGGTGACGTGCGATCCCGCCCGCCGATCAGCTCCAGCAGCCGCACGGCCTGGAGGAAGGTGAAGCGGTCCGCGTTGGAGAAGAGCTCTTCTTCGAGGGAGGGGGTGGTGGTGGCGACGGGGTCCTGGACGGTCATCGCACGCCTCGGACGATGATCGTGGTGTCAGGTGTCAGGTGTCTGGGGTGTATCGCCCGGGCGAGAAGCCCCAGATACCTGACACCAGACACCCGACACCGATCTCCCGTCACAGCACCGCCCTCCCCCCGCTCATCAGCGGCCACTCCGTGCCGCGGCGGCGTTCGGAGGCGGCGTCGCGTTCGTCGCCGGCGCGGCGGACCACCAGCTGTGTGAAGGAGTTGATGGAGGCGTGGAGGCCGAAGAATTCGTTGAGGACCGAGCCGAGGAGATAGGTGCTGTTGCCGACCAGGCGGCTCTCGTCGAGCGTCACCGTGACCTTCGTGCCGCGGCCGAAACCGCTCCAGCCGTTGCCGGGGAGGCGCTTCACGACCTTTTCGCTTTCGACCTTCTGGATCGCGTCGATGCGCGCGCGCTGCGCCACCGAGGCGTCCGCGCAGTAGAGCAGGAGGATCTCGCGCAGCGCGTCCTTCGCCTTCTCCCCTTCGAACGAGAGGTAGTTGAGCGAGAGATGCGAGACCAGCCGCCACAACGCCTCGCCGCCGCGGGGGGGATCGACCGGCTGCGTCGGCTTGCGCATGTTCACGATGCGCGAGGCGGCCAGCGCTTCATCCGACTGCAGGCGCTCCCCCATCGGAAGCTCCGCCGCGACCGGGCCGTTCGTGCAGAGCAGGCGCGCGAAGACCACCTCGTCCGCCGGCTCCGTCGGATTGAAGGCGTCGTCGTGGAACGAGAGGTACGTCTCGCTGCCGCTGGAGCCGGCGCGCAGGTTCGGGACGCTGCGCGCGTGCCAGAACGCCTGCTGCCTGTGCTTGGCCATGGCGTGCGTGTAGCTGTAGAACGGCGCGTACTGGCGCGAGGTGTGCGCCGCGTCGGACGAGCCGGAGACCGAGAGGATCGAATGGATGTCGAGCGAGCGCTCCCGGCGATGGTCGGGCACCAGGCGGTACTCGGTGCGCTTCTGGTCGACGCGGATCGGATCGCTCGTCAGCTCGAAGAGGTTCACGGCGGGCGTGCAGCCGAGCGCGAACATTTCCGGGGTGACCAGCACGCTGCCGCGCGGCTCACGGTCGAGGAGGAACAGGAGGTCGACCTCGTGTCCGGTCGCGCGCCCGCGCAACCCGGCCAGGTCGACGAAATGGAACTTCTCCTCGAACGCGAAGTACTCCTGCAGCAGGCGGTAGGCGGGGTGCGATTGCCTGGAGTAGTGGATGACGTCTTCGTCCTCGCCGAAGCCGACCTGCGTCAGCTTCAGCGGCGTCGAATCGATGGTCGTGCCTCCGCGCGGCACGACCGCCACGCGGCGGCTGCCGTCGAGCAGGAGGTCGTACAGCCTGGCGATGGTCGCGTCGCCGTGCAGGTAGAAGCGCAGCGTGTCGACGTCGAGCTTTTCGAACGGCTCGCTGAACGAGCGGAGCGACACGCGCAGCACCGATGCGGGCAGCGTCATGCTGGTCGAGTAACGGAACTCGGACGGGTCGAGCAACTGCGCCGCCGTCACTTCCACCGGCCAGAGCGTGGTCGGATACGAGGTGCGGAAGCGGCAGATATCCCCTTCGGTGGTGTGGACGAAGAGCGGCGTGGCGCGCGGCACGAGCGCGCCTTCGGTGAGCTTGCGCTCGACCTCGAAGCGGACGATGGTCATCGCCGGAATCGGGTTCAGGTAGTGCGGGTGGAGGATCCGGAGCAGCTCCTCGGCGACCTCCGGAAAATCAGCGTCGAGATCGCTCTGGATGCGCGCGGTGAGGAATGCGAAGGACTCGATCAGCCGCTCGACGTGCGGGTCGGGACTCTCCCCCGCCTGCAGCTCGAGCCGCCGCGCGATCTTCGGATGCTCGTCCGCAAACCGCGCCCCCATGCGGCGGAGGTAGGAGAGTTCTTTGAGGTAACTGCGCAGGAGGTCGTCGTTGGTCACGAGAGGACCACCTTCCCTTCGCGGAGATCCATCCCTGCTTCGAACGACACCGGCTCGCGCACGCCGTCGACGAGCAGCATCGCCTCGATCCGTGCCACGAGCTGCATGGCGTCGCCTTCGACCGGAACCACGCGCACGCGAATGTCGGACAGGCGCGGCTCGTAAGCAACGGCCGCGCGGCGCAGCACGTCCGCGAGGCGGTCGCGGTCGTCGGCGTTTCTGGGAGAGAACGTGCCGAAGTCGGGGATGCCGTAGTCGATGACCGTGCGGTCGGAAGTCAGCCGGTGCGCGGGGACCGGGCTGCGTGTATTGAACAGCAGCTCCAGTTCCCGGCGCACCGACAGTTTCAGTCCGGCCCGGTCGAGCGTGCGAAGCGGACGTGCCTCGTGCTCGTAACGGTTGCTGTCGACCAGGCGGTCGAACAGCGGACTCCGGACGTTCGTCTCATCCATCATTTACTCGGGCGACTACTCGATCGTGCGCGTCTCGAGGTTGTGCTTGGCCGGCTTGTTGCCGTCGGCCGTACCATCCGCGTGCTTCTGATCGACGTAGTTGTACTGAATGATGCCGTAGTCGAGCGACACGTTCTCGACCGGCAGGTCGCCGGGGCCGCCGGAGACGCTGTAGTTCGAGATGATCACGTGCTCCATCACCACCTTCAGGTACTCGACCGGCTTGTTGTCGGTGGCACCCGAGGAGCGGTAGCAGGTCAGCGTGGCCTTGCCGATCTGCTTGCCGCTCCAGCAGTACTTGAGCAGCGCGTGCGTCGAGGAATCGAGGTACTTCGAGAACGAGAGGTTCGAATGCGCGGCCTGTTCGACCGTGCCGCCGCCTGCCGTCGAGCGCGTGGCGCTGGTCGGCTGGTTGAAGCCGTGACTCCAGGAGAGGATCTCCAGCTCCTTCTCGTGGCCGGCGGCCGTGCTGGCCGCCTCGATGGCCGGCTCTTCGAACTTGATGTACATGTTTGTGGCCATGGTCTATCTCCTTATGCGGCAGCCGGCGGTGGCAGTTCGGCCACGAGCCGGATGGACGCGGTGAGCTCTTCGAGCTGGAAATGGGGACGGAGGAAGCAGACCGCGCGATAGGCGCCCGGCTTGCCCGGGACGTCGAACACGTCGATGCGCGCCTCGCGCAACGGGTACTGCGCCTTCAGCTCCTGGCCCGCGTCGTCGGTGCCGAGGACGTAGGTCATGATCCAGCGGTTGAGGAACTGCGACATCGTGTCCTTGGTCTGGAAGCTGCCGATCTTGTCGCGGCAGATGACCTTCAGGTAATGCGCGAAGCGCGACGCGGCCAGGAGGTACGGCAGGCGCGCCGAGATGAGCGCGTTCGCATTCGCGGCGTCGGTGTCGAACACCGGCGGCTTGTGGGTGGTCTGGCCGCCGAAGAAGGCCGCCTTGTCCGTGCCCTTGCAGTGCAGCAGCGAGATGAAGCCCTGTCCGTCCAGCTCCTTTTCGCGGCGATCAGTGATCGCGAGCTCGGTCGGGCACTTCAGCGCGATGTCCCCCTCTTCCGTGGAGAACGTGTGCGCCGGGAGGCTGCTGACGATGCCGCCGCCTTCCGGTCCGCGGATGGCCGCGCACCAGCCGTACTGCGCGAAAGCGTTGGTGATGCGCTGCGTGAGGGCGTACGCCGAGTTGCCCCACAGGTACTTCTTGTGGTCCTTCGGACGGCGCTCTTTCGCGCGCGTGATCTCGAGCTCGACTTCCTTCTCCGTCTTGCCGTCGGCGGAGATCGCGACCGAGGCGCCGTTGCTGACGTCCTCGTTCATCGAGAAGCCTTCCACCTTCACGGTCTTGTCGCCGTACGGGAGGCGCAGCAGGAAGTGCGGCACGGTCATGGTCACGTAACGCGAGTCCTCGGACTCACGGAACGAGCGCCACGTGGCGAGCTCGCTGCTCTCGAAGACCTTCGAGAGGTCGCGCGGGTTGGCCAGCTCGGTGAAGCTCTCCATGTCGAAGAGCTGCGGCGACGCGCCGGTGATGAGCGGGGTGTGCGCGGCGGCGGCGACCTTGGAGAGGTTGCGCACCAGCTCCATGTCCGCCGGCAGGCGGCCGAACGAGTAGTCGGCCGTCAGGAGGCTGAACGGGTTGCCGCCGTAGGTGCCGTACTCCTCTTCGTACACCTTCTTGAAGAGCGTCGACTGGTCGATGTCGGCGGCCTGGCTGAGGTCCTTCGCGAGCGTGTCGCGGTCCACCGCCATGAGGCGCAGCTTGAGGCGCGAGCCGGTCTCGGTGTTGTAGACGAGGTAGTGCAGCCCGCGCCAGGAGGCCTCCAGCTTCTGGAACTTCTCGTCGTGCAGGATCGAGTCGACCTCGGTGCTGAGGCGCTCGTCGATGCGGGCGATCTGGCGCTTGACCAGCTCGATCGTGTCGCGCTTCTCGACCTCGGTGTCTTCCTTCGCCAGGAGCTGCGTGACGAAGACGTTGAGCAGCTTCTTGGCGGTGTCGCGCGCCTTGGTGCGGACCGCTTCGTCGGTGCCGCGAACGAGCTTGCCGTCGTTGAGGATCTGTTCGAGCAGGGTCGCCGGATCGACCGGCGTGGCCGTTGCCACGGCCACTGCCGCTTCGGGCTGTTCGCCACCCGCGGGCGGATCTTTTTTAGTTGCCACCTTCGGCCTCCTTCTTCTCCTCGGTCACCTTCACGACTTCGAGGAGCTTGGTCTGGTTCTCGGGGCTCTCCACGACGCGGCGGAGCTGCGCGTTGAGGCTGTCGTTGCCGTCGAGCTTCGCGAGCAGGTCGTTGAGCGCCTGGCGCGTGTCGAGGAGCTGCTTGAGGTCCTCGACCTGCGTGACGATCGACTCCGGACGGAAGTCGTCGATCTTCTTGAACTCGAGCGCCTTTCCCTTGATCGTCAGCGTCGGGCCGATCGACTTGAGGACGTCGTTGAAGTTGTCGCGGTCGATCTCGACGAACTTCCGCTTCTTGAGCGCGGCCAGCGGCTCCGCGTCCTTCGTGTCGCCCGCGAGGTCGGCCAGGATGCCGACTACGAGCGGGAGCTCTTTCTTCTGGATTGCGCCGCCGGTCTCGAGGTCGTACGTGATCTGAACGCGTGGAGGCCTGTTCCGGCCCAGCCATTTCTGAGTGCTGTCATCAGCCATGTGCTTCTCTCCTCTCTGTCTTTGTCGTCATCCGGCGCTGCAACACGACGGGTGGCGGGGGTGAATGGGCGCAAGCAATTCGGCTGTCTTTCATGTCATCGGCAGCCTCCTTACTTCCGGATTCCGAGCAATGCGTAAATCGACGGGAGATCGGCGTTTCGGGACATCAGCTCCTCGAGCAGCTCGGCGAGCGACAGGTGCTCCCACGAGACCGCCCGGCGGACGAGGTACGGCACCGGGCTGTGCGGCTCGGTGCGCATGAGGTATTCGGAGGCTTCGCGCAGGCGCTGGAACGCTTCCGCGCGCGACACGATCGGGCCACTGAACGGCGGGCCGGTGAGCTCCTGCGAGGTGTCCTGCTCGAACGGCTGCGCCGCTTCGCTCAGCACCCACTCGGGCAGCTCGCCGCTCTGCACGCGCTCGGTGAGCACCCGCCCGATGAACGAATGGATCTGCTGTACCGGCGTGCGCAGCGAGGTCAGGCTCGGCGCGGCGGCTTCGCCGGCGAGCTGCGTCAGCACGTCTTCGAGCTCGTCGATCGCGCCGAGCAGCGCTCCGACGTCCCCGCCGAGCTGCGCGTACCAGGGCGCCGGCGTGAGCGAGACGCTGACCAGGAACTTCGGATGGGTGACCACCGCGCGGTCGTTCGGCTTCGGCGGCGCCACCGCGGCCGGGCCTTTCGACTTGGCGAGGTTCGCCTGGTAGAGCGCCAGCTCGGAATCGATCCAGCCGTACGGCACTTCGTCTTCGCCCGCGGGATGCGTGATCGGCACGCGCTTGAGCGGCAGCACGAGCTTCTCGGCCATCCAGACGATCGGCGCGACGCGCGGCTCGACGTTGCCGTCGTCCGCGGGCGGATAAAGGTTCTCCCAGTATTCGCGGCAGAGCGCGGAGATCAGCCGCAGCCCCTGCTCGAGTCCCGGGAACGCGTGCAGGTGCAGCCAGGCCTCGGCGGTCCAGACAGCGAGTTGCAGGTCTTTGGAGCGATGCGTGAGCGCGTCGGTGCAGCGCACGGCGACGGCGTTCCAGTCGGCGCGCTTGAGCGGCCGCTCCCACACACCCTGCGGCAGCGCGGGATCGTCTTCCTCACGCAGGCGGCGGATCTCGTCGTACAGCGGCTCGAAGCGCAGCCACTCGCCGGCCGGGTTCTCACCCGCGATGGGCACGAGCAGCGGCTCGAGCTCGATTCCGGCGATGGCCGGCTCGCGCACGGTCTCGGTCATCGCATCTCCTCCGCGGTCAGCCGCTCGATGGCAGGCGCTTTGGCCGGGAAGAGCGGCGGCAGGTCGAGCGGCTTGTCGTCCTTGTTCAGCAGGGTGACGCGCATGAAGGCCTGCGCCGGCTGCTGCTCCGGCTTCCCTCCCTCGGTGCGCTTCGTGTTGACGACCAGGGCGAGCGTCACCGGCGGCGCGTCGACGTCGGGGCCGAGCTGATCGCTCTCCGCGCCGAGGTCGGCCAGCGTCGTCAGCAGCGACCAGCGGTTGGTGTAGTCGTAGCTGATGGTGCGGTCGACCACGGTCACGCCGCGCCGCTCGCCGACGAGCATCGGCACGCGCGGCGCGTCGCCGGCCCAGCGCAGCGCCAGCCGCACCGGCATGCCGGGCGTCCAGGTCAGCTTCTTTCCCTTGTCGCGCTCCGTCAGAGTCTTGTCGCCGATGGTGAGCGACCACTGGATGATCTCGTTCGCACCGTACTCGAGGCCCTGCAGCGTGCGGAAGTTCGGCTCGACCTCGTACGCCGGCATGCGCTGCGGCTTGTCGACGTCCAGGAAGGCCGCGAAGAACTTCCGCACGTCCCTCATCTCTTCGAGGAAGAGCTGCGCCGCGCGCATCTGCGAGGCGTGCCCGTCGCGCGTGTCGATCGAGCGGAAGAGCCCCGCGTGCTTGTCGTACATCGCGAAGAAGTAGCGGATGTCGTCCGGATCGGCCTCGATGTCGCGCGCGCGCGGCAGCTGGTCGGCGAAGGGATACCGGCCCGCGAGCCTGCGGTTGAAGTAGCTCGCCAGCTCCTTGTAGCGCTCGATGGCGACGTCCGCGGCGGCGTTCGAGCAGCGCTCGGTCAGCGAGTCCGACAGCTGCAGCACGCGCGACGCGTAGTAGCCGCGGATGCGCGCCGGGCGGACGGACAGTTGCGCGCTGGCGCAGTCGTTCACCGTCACCTTGGTCATCTGCGCGGCGATGTAGTCGTCGAGCAGCGCCGGCGCGTTGCCCGGCTTCTTGTCCTCGGCGTCGCGGAGGTCATCCACGATCGACTGCCATTTCTCGACGACCCGGTCGTCTCCCATGGCCGCGTCGTCCGAAGCATCCTTGAACCACTTGAGCAGCGGCGTGGCGTAATTTCCCGACAGTGCCGCAACACGCGCGCGGGTGGCATCGAGATACGCCGCCAGCTCCGCGGGGTCTTTCGCATCCCACGCGACCGGCGAGGCGGGCGTCGTGCCGTCCCACCAGGCGAAGTTGTTCTGCCGCGGCGTGTACGGCGCTTCCTGGTCGAGCAACGAGTCGAGCGCGCGCAGCAACCGCAGCGCCTCGGCGTTCTGGATGGCCGTGAGGTCGGCGCGGACGTCGGTCAACCCGAGGTTCGCGAAGACGTTGACGTCGCGCTCGATGGCGGGGATGGACGCCGAGAAACGGGCCACGCCGCTCCGGATCTCCTCCTCCAGCATGGCCGGCGTCATCATCCGGGGCGTGTCCTCGAAGGTCTGCGCTTCGACGAGGTAATCCATCATCTGCGCGCGCAGGCGTGCCTTCGCCGCTTCGTCGACCGTGCCCCAGAGCTCCGGCGCGAAGAGCTTCAGCCCCTTTTCGCGGAAGCGCTCGTAGGCGCGATACGACTCGGCGCTGTGATCGAGGATGCGCGTGTTCCACACCAGCCGCTGCTGCGGCGGGAGGTCGCGGACGAGCCGCTGGTTGCGCACCGGCGCGGCCACGAAGCTCTGGTCGAGGAACGTCTGCAACGCGGACTGCAGCATCAGCGTGTCGGGCGACAGGCGCCGCTCCGGCACGCCGTCCTTGACCGCCAGGATCGGTCCGGTCAGCCGCGCACGCTCGGTGAGCGCCTGCCGGAAGTTGCCCCATTCCGCGGTGCCGCGGGCCCGGATGCTCGCCGCGGTGGCATCCTCGATGAGCTCGGAACGGTCGATCGCGTTGAGCACGTGCGTGAACTCCGGCCCGAGATCGAAGCTCGTCCGGAACGCCCACTGCAGCTGCGGCCGCGCGATGTCGGTCTGCACGCGGTCGATGTCGCGCACCAGGTCGCGGAAGCGGGTGACGTCGTACGAGCGATTCACTTCCGCGGTATCGAGGTCCGACTTCAGGCGGCGCAGGCGCGTCTGGAACGAGTTGCGCGCGAAGACTCGGTCGTAGAACGCGTTCGCGAGCTGCTGCGCGGTCTCGCTGGTCTGGACGCGGTGGTCCTCCGGCGTGAACATCTCCGCGCCCGGGACGCCGGTCTTGCGCAGCGCGGTCTCATAGAAACCGCCGCGGCGATAGAAGTCGCGCGAGAGCTTCTGCCCGAACGCGTACTCGACGAGCTCCCCCAGCATCTCGAGATCGCCGCGCTTGGGGGTGGCGAGATCGTGCAGCATGCGCGACTTGGCCTCGATCTGCCCGAGGTCGCCCAGGAAAGCGCGCAGCCTGCGGAACTCGTCGGTCTGGTCGACCGCCACCACGGCATCGCCGTACGGATCGTTGTAGGTCACCCACGACATGGCGCGCTGCGGCTGCTGGACTGCGGCCTCGTTCACGATGCGCTGCGTGGCGGTGTCGATCGCGTACGAGACTTTTTCCTCGAGCCGGTCGGTGATCGACGACAGCACGACGTGCGCGAACGTGTGCTGCAGCGCGAGATCCAGGTCTTCTTCGAACGTGCCGAACCACGAGCTCGGGACGAACAGCGAGCCGTAGTAGCGGAAGCGGATCTGCGCCATCGACTCGAGGATCTTGTTCGCTTCCGCGGCCGTGACTTTGTGGCTCGCGACGGGGGACAGCGAGAGCGCACCGATCGCTTCCTCGAGCAGCGGCTTGACGATCTTCTTCTGCTGCCTGAACTCCCATCCCGCGAAGGTGAGGCCGCAGATGAAGAAGGCCGCGACGGCAGCGGTGGCGATCTGCAGCGCGCGCACCTGGCGGTTGCGCACCATGCGCGTGCGCGAGGTCGGCACCGCCAGGCCCACCTCCGGGAAGATCTTGTGCAGGAACAGGTCGTCGACGAACACGGTCATGTCGTCGACGCGCCCGCAGAAGTAGAAGCCGCGGAAGATCGCGCCGTCGTGGTACGCACTCCCCTTGAAGAGCTGGTTGAGCAGCGTGCGCACCGGCTTCTGCAGCTCGCGGATCGACCAGGGGAAGAAGAGCAGCCCGCCGTCCTGCGGGCGCTCCGCGAAGAGGTTCATCTGCAGGTCGACGAACTCGGCGTGCATGATGTCGAACGCTTCGTCGGCCCAGTCGGGGCGGAACGACACGTGCGTCGCGTAGGGGCTCGACCAGCCGACGATCTGCGCGAGCAGCTGCTCGCGCGCCGCGGCCGGCAGGCTGCCGCACAATTCGTTGAACCCGTCGAGCTGCTCCCCGCCGGTCACGAGCACGTACACCGGCATGCGGAAGCCGAGCTCGCGCTGCACGTCCCAGAGCTTGCGCTGGATGCGGTCGGCGCGGGAGGTGAGCTTGAGGCGCTCCACTTCATCGCCCGTCGAGGCAAGCAGCTCCGACGCGGCGATGGTCAGGATCACGCCGTCGATCGGCCGTTTCGGCCGCAGCTCGCCGAGGTGGCGGAGGAGCTGCTTCCACTCCTTGTCGTCGGCGGCCACGCCGGTGGCGGCGAGCATCGAATCGCCCACCACGTCGAGCACCGCCCCGTCGGGATAGAAGAGGAACTGCGAGCCGTCGCCGAAGGCCAGGTCTTCCGCGATCGGATCGCCGGTGACGAGGTTCAGCCCATTGCCCGCCGCACCGGTGAGGAAGCCCGCCTTGTGCGACTCCGCGGGGCCGACGACGAGGTAGAACGGATGGCGATAGGGATCGCCGTCGCAGACCTCCATCATCACTTCCCTGGCGCGGGCGAACGCGCGCGCCATGCCTCCTTCGGTATTGGCGGTGCTCTCGGCCGCGGAGGCGGCGGGTGCTTCGTCCTCGTCTTCTTCCGGCTCGTTGACCCGGATGACCTGCTTCTTCGCCGACTTCTTGAGCACCAGCACGAGCAGCACGACGATGACCACCGCCATCGTCAGCACGAGCGCGAGCGCCCACGGCCACAGTGTTGCGAGCGCCGGCATTACGAGCCTCCCCCAGCCACGACCGAAGCCTGCGACGCTTCGAAGACGTCGAGGATCAACGGCTCGATGTCGGAGATCGCATTGCGCCACAGCGCGTGCGCGGCGCCGATCCACAGCAGCACCACCAGCGCGAGCGCCCAGATCCACGGCCGGCGGTACGCGAGCTCCGAACGGATCCCGTCATCCGCCGTTTCGGAGTACGCATCGGGGACGAGCCGGTCGTCCGCGTTCAACGCACGGGGATCGCGCTTGTAGATGACGTGATACAGCTTGCGGCGCGCTTCGTTGAGCGCCGCAGTGGCGTCCGTGCGGTCGCGATACTTCCCCTGGAAGCCGAGGCCGAGGACGCAGAGATAGATGCGCGCGAGCTCGGCTGCCGCGGCGCCGCGGTCGTTCACGAGGTCTTCGACGTTCTCGAAGAACTTCTCCCCCGCGCGCTGCGAGCGGAACAGCGCGGCTTCGAGGAGATGCCCCATCCACGCATCGCGCGCTTTCGACTCCGGCCGCAGGAAGACTTCGTCGGCCAGCGCGGCCATCGCGTACTTGGCGCGGGCGTAGACGTCGGCGCCGGAGTGTCCTTCGTCGCGTTCCGATTCATGCTGCTGGCGCGCGACGAGCGCGATCAGCTTTTCCCGCGCCTCGGCCGGAGACGCACCGGCGGCGAGCTGCCTTTCGAGCGCGACCACTTCACGGTAGAACTCGTGGAACTTGTCGTTGAGGGACACGTCGGTCAGTCCTTGATGCGCACGTACAGCACGATGTCTTCGGGACGGGCTTCTTCTCCTTCACTCGCGTTTGCGATCACGAGCTCGTCCCCCGGTTTCGGAAAATCGGACTCCCTGCTGTCTATCGAATAGAAGATGACGCCGGACATCGGGAGCAGCTCGTGCTCCCGGACGCGCTCGCGTCCGAGACCGGTCACGCGGCGCTTGCGGAGCGCGTCCACGCTCGCGCGCGGGCCGATGGTCGACCCCATGATCCACTCGTGGATCTGCTCCTGCGTGCGGCCCCGCGGGATGCGCACGCCGAGCAGGATCTCGCAGCCGATCCACTTCGGGCGGATCTGCTGGCGGAACTCGAACTGGTCGCGGTCCCAGACGAAGACGTACGTCGAGTACGGCTCCTTCACCGCCTTGTCGAGCAGCTCCTTGATCTCGTCGCGCACGGCCCGGAAGCAGGTGAGCGGGTCGTCGTGGTCGTACGCCGGCATGCGCGACGGCACGAGGCCGACCGCGACGTGGCCGAGGATCGAGACGAAGGCGGTGTAGAGCTGGAACGGATGCGCGGCATTCGAGTCGAGCAGCGCCTCGAACTGCGGCAGCGCCGAGACGAGGCCGTACACCATCAGCTTCTTTTCGAGGATCTGCGCGGCGTGGGTGGAGGCCCATTCACCGCTGATGCTGCGCGCGCGGGAGGTCGCGGTCTGGCGGAGGCTGGAGGCGACGCGGCTGCAGAGGTTGTGCAGCTGCGAGCCGGGACGCACCGCGAGCCACGGCGGCTCGTAGTCGACCTCCGCGATCTTCCCTTCCTTCCACGTCACCTTCGCGATCGGGAAGCCGACGTGCGAGGAGAGCAGCTCGTCGGTGAGCTCGAGCTGCAGCCGGGGCGCGAGCACCTGCACCTCGAACGGGTCCTTGCCGGTGGTCTCGTCGCGCACGGAGGCGCGCTGTTCGTTGTAGCGCTGCTTGAAGCGCTCCCCCGCGTCGCGGGAGGCGACGCATAGATAGATGATGCGCTTGCCGCTCTTGACGTCGTCTTCGCGTCCGGTGAGCTTGATCGAGAGCTCGGTCGCTCCGTCGCCGGCCGAGGCTTCGTAGGAGACGACCAGGCCGTCCGGCATGACCGCTTCGACGCGGCGGATGCTGATCGCGTCGTTCTTCAGCGGCTCCCGCTCGAGCTCGAGCAATCCCCAGTGGAACGGCGAGACCGCGGCGGCGTGGAACTGCAGGAGCGCTTCGCTGCGCCGCGAGTCGAGCTGGAAGTGCTGCGGTGCGAGCAGCATCCCCTCGGTCCAGTGCACCGCGGGAGGCAGCGTCGTGGCGTCGGCGCGGCCACGCTCGCGCGTACGGAGGCGCGGCGGTTCGAAGATCGTGTCGGTCATGGCGTCTCCCCGAGGGTCATGTCGAGAGGTCCGAGGATCAGGTGGACAGGCTTCTGCGGATCGACCGAGGCGCGATGCTCGCCGTCCGTGTGGTAGTCGGCGAAGAGGACCACTTTGCGCGCGCCGGAACGGTAGGGAACGAACTCCTGCTCCACGACCTGGTTCGGGACCCACTCCCAGCTCCTGACCGCGAGCTCGTTCGAGTAGTCGTTGAGGAACTGCTGCTTGCGCGCGAACCACTCGGTCGATTTCATCTTCAGCAACTGGTCGAGCAGCTTGTTGTCGTACACGACCACCATATCGACCGCGATGGCGCTGTTCTCGTTCGCGTCAGGTGCAACCGTGACGCTGAACGGCAGCTCGCCGCCGAACGCTGAACGAACCTTCGTCGTGACGCCACAGGACGCCAGCGTAACCATCACGCCGAGCGTCAGCAGCAGCATCCGAAGACAGCTCCGGTGGATAACGACACGCGTCGCCACGACCGGGAGACCCTCCCGCCCTGCATCAGTTGTCATAAGAAATGGAACCTTTAAGAGGTTAAACCCTTTCTTATTCTTTGCAAAGAAAAGTTGTGGATGAGGCTGTGAAATTGTTGCGGAGGGGGGAGCGGCACATGATGCGCCTCCTGTGCCGCGCGCCACACGTCACCATCCGGATGTCCGGCAAGCCCCTCGTCGTTGACGGAGTCGGCATCATGGCCGAGGGCGTTCAAGACATCAGCAAGTGTCTGCGGCAGGTTTTCGTCAAGCTTGATGCGCATCGAGCAGCGTCGGAATGCCCGGGACCGGAAGGTCCTCTTCGGCCGAAGCGGCTGCGAATGCGATCACCGCACGAAGATCCTCGGGAGCCAATGACGGGAAGTCGCGCAGGATCTCGTCATCCGAACCTCCCTCGGCAAGGCTGGCGAGAATCGTCCGCAGGATGATGCGAGTCCCGCGAATCACGGTCTGGCCGTTACAGATGTCGGGGTCGCTGACGAAATGCTCCCTGAAGTTCATGTATGGCATCGTCGTCTCTTCGTTTCCCCTACAACGTTAACCCGGTAGCGTCGTCGCGGTCTACCATCTCCTCAATCCCCAATCCCCTCTCCCCCGCCGGCCTCAGCTTCCGATTTCTCTTTACGAACGGCCGTTCATCCTGTAAAAAGTTATGTCCACTTTTACAGTCTGAATTCGAATGAGCGCCTTCCTCGCCGCCGCGTTTGCGTTCCCCACGGTTGTGTTCACCGTGCTGCTCGTGCTGTTCGTGCTTTATGCCGCGGCGACGCTGATCGGCGCGACCGACATCGAGTGGCTGGACCACCTCCTGGGTGTCGATCACGTCCATGACAGCGTCCTCGAGGGCGTGATGAGCGCGCTCGGGATCGCCGGGGTGCCGATCACGATCTTCGGCGGCGTCGGGTCGATCTTCGCCTGGCTGACCAGCTTCGCCGCCGCCAGGTTCCTGCCCGATTCGATGCTGATCGACAGCGCGATCCTGGCTGCTTCCGCCGTGGTCGGCGTGACGCTCGGCTCGCTCGCCGTACGCCCGTTGCGCGCCGCCTTCGTCACCGCCGACGGGCCGCGGCGCAACGAGATGGTCGGAAAGGTCTGCACCATCCGCTCGCTGCGGGTGAGCGACAAGTCCGGAACCGCCGAGGTGGGACACCTCGTGGCCGAGGTGCGCTGTTTCCACGAAAACACCCTCACCCTCGGCAGCGAGGCCATCGTGTACGACTACGATCCCGAGGACGGCGTGTACCACGTCGGCCCCATCCCCCAGACCGTCGACGAAATCGAAAGCTCGCGTCCTGAGCTCTCAGCTCGCGGCTCTCAGCTCTCAGGAGCTGGCAGCGCTGAGAGCTGAGGGCTGAGCGCTCAGAGCCCGCTCAAGGAGAAACCATGGACCTCATCATCGCCATTTTTGTCGGTGCCGTACTGCTGCTGCTCGCCGTGTTCATCGTCGGCGTCATGATCGCCAAGTTCTACCGTAAGGTCGAACAGGGAAAGGCGCTCATCGTCAACAAGCTCAAGGCCGAGCCTGAGGTGACGTTCACCGGCGCGACCGTGCTGCCCGTCATCCACAAGGTGGAGGTCATGGACATCTCGGTGAAGACCATCGAGATCGACCGCCGCGCCAAGGACGGCCTGATCTGCCGCGACAACATCCGCGCCGACATCAAGGTCACGTTCTTCGTCCGCGTCAACAAGACCGTCGAGGACGTGATCAAGGTCGCCCAGGCCATCGGCTGCGTCCGCGCCTCCGATCCGCAGACGCTGGAAGCGCTCTTCAGCGCGAAGTTCTCCGAGGGACTGAAGACCGTCGGCAAGCAGCTCGACTTCGTCGACCTCTACACCAAGCGCCACGAGTTCCGCGACGCCATCATCAACCTGATCGGCCGCGACCTGAACGGTTACGTCCTCGAGGACGCCGCCATCGATTACCTCGAGCAGACGCCGATCCACAGCCTCGACCCGATGAACATCCTCGACGCGCAGGGTATCCGCAAGATCACGGAGCTGACCTCGGCCGAGCACGTGCGCACGAACGAGTTCCAGAACACCGAGAAGAAGCTCACCAAGAAGCAGGACGTCGAGGCCGCGGAAGCGATCCTCGAGCTCGACCGCCAGCAGCAGGAGGCGATCGCCAAGCAGCAGCGCGAGGTCGAGTCGGTGCGCGCCCGCGAGGCCGCCGAGCTGCTGAAGATCCAGGCCGAGGAGCGCCTCCGCTCCGAGACCGCCCGCATCGCCACCGACGAACAGGTGGCCGTCTCCGAGCAGAACAAGCAGCGCCAGATCCAGGTGGCCGAGAAGAACCGCGAGCGCGTGATCGGCATCGAGACCGAGCGCGTCGAGAAGGACCGCTCCCTCGAGGCAGTCATCCGCGAGCGCGCCGTCGAGCTCTCCCGCATCGAGAAGGAGAAGGCGCTGGAAGTGGAGCGCAAGGCCATCCAGGAAGTGATCCGCGAGCGCGTCGCCGTCGAGCGGGGCGTGGTCGAGGAGCAGGAGCGCATCAAGACCGTCCACGTCGTCGAAGACGCGAAGCGCAACCGCGACGCGGTGATCATCGCCGCCGAGGCGGAGGCTCAGGAGAAGCTGGTCAAGGACATCAAGGCGGCGGAAGCGGCCGAGCAGGCCTCGACCCATCTCGCCAAGCAGCGCGTCACGGCTGCCGAGGCGGAGCTCGAGGCGTCGGACCGCGAGGCGCGCGCCAAGATCCGTCTGGCCGAAGGCCACCAGGCCGAAGCGGCCGCGGAAGGTCTGGCCCAGGCGAAGATCAAGGAAGCCGATGCCATCGCCTCGGAGAAGCAGGGGCTGGCGCAGGTCCGCGTCCGCGAGGCGCAGGCCGTGGCGGCGCAGAAGTTCGGCGCGGCCGAGGCCTCGGTGCTGCGCGACAAGGCGCTGGCCGAAGCCGACGGCATCCGCGAGAAGCTCGTCGGCGAGGCGGCCGGTATCTCCAAGAAGGCCGAGGCGATGAAAGAGCTCGACTCCGCGTCGCGCGAGCATGAAGAGTTCCGCCTGCGCATCGAGACCGAGCGGATGCTCGGCACCGCGCACATCCACGCCCGCCAGGCGGTCGAGGAAGCGAAGGCCTCGATCCTCGGCAAGGCCCTCGAGCACGCCAACATCGACATCGTCGGCGGCGACGGCCAGTTCCTCGACCGCATCGTGAACTCCGTCGGCATGGGCAAAGCCGTCGAACACTTCCTCGGCGAAAGCGAGACGGCCCAGGCCCTGCTCGCCAAGCTCGGAGTGAAGGCGCCGGAGCATGAGCACACGGTGGTGCCGAAGGCACCGGCGGCGAAGGTGCCCGTGGTTCGCGCCGACTGAATCGCTGGTGTCAGGTATCGGGTGTCAGGTGTCTGGGGCTTTTCGCCCGGGCGACACACCCCAGATACCTGACACCTGACACCTGACACCCGACACCACTATGGAACAAGGCACCTACGAGCTCCTCCGAGACCGCCTCGCCGCGCACGGGAAACAACTCTCGTCCAAAGCGACCGCGCTGAACAAGAAGCGCATCACCGTCTTCGGCGGCAGCGAGATGGCGCTCCTCGGCAGCGATCGCATCCGCACCGAGAACAACTGCGTGCCGCGCGACATCGTGGAGGCGGGCGGCGAGCTGCTGCTGTTCGGCTACAACGTCTTCATCGGCCTCAAGACCGAGACCCAGGTCAGCGACGTCTTCTCGCTGCACCGCGTCGGCGACTTCGCGCAGGTGCCGGCGAGTGCGCCGGAGAACTTCCTCCGCGACGAGCGCTTCCTGCGCGACTTCCGGGAGCTCTACCAGTACTACCGCGCTTCGCGCCTGCTGCAGTTGCGCCGCGTCGACTCCAAGCTGCTGGCCGTCTTCCAGACCAGCGACAAGGTGACCGACATCCGCGTCTTCCGCTGGAACGTGGGCCATGCCGATAACGACATCGGCACCGTCACCTACATCGACAACCGCGGCGAGCGCGATCACGTCTACCCTCCGCGTCACGACTTCGAGTGGACCGCCACGTCGCGCGAGAACTTCGTGGCCGGCACGTTCCCCCACGTCAACATCAACGACGAAGTCTTCGTCGAGACCATCAACGGCGACCTGACCCTCAAGATCGAGAACAACACCACCACCGGCCGCGGCATCTACAGCGAGCCGGTCGAAGACCCCGACCAGTCGCTCGACGACGGCCAGATCCACTACGCCCTCGTCGGCAGCATGATCCTGCTCAAGATCCTCCCCTACCGCGAGAAGACCTGGCGCTACCTCGTCTTCAACCGGCGCACGAAGACCGTCCGGCGCATCGACGCCATCGGCCACGCCTGCGTGCAGCTTCCGGAAGATCACGGCATCATCTTTCCGGGCGGCTACTACCTCCGCACCGGCGACGCCAGGCTGTTCGACCACGACCCGCAGGACATGGAGCTCCTGCGAGCCATCCGCTCGCCGAACGGCGAGGACGTCCTCTACGTCTTCCACCGCCGCGACGAGGGACGCACGCTCCTCTTCCCCTACAACCTCATTCGCAAAGAGGTCGTCAACCCGCTCACCTGCCACGGCTACTCGCTCTTCGCCGACGGCAGGATGGTCATCTTCTCCGCCACCGGCACCGAGCCGACCCGCGTCCATGCGATGCAGGTCTGGCAGACGCCGTTCGTCAGCGACGACTACGTGACGAAGAAGCCGTCGTCCGGTTCCTATCTGGAGAAGATCGGCAACCGCGACCTCGTGCGCGGACTCTCCTCCGCACTCTCCATCTGCCGCCTCATCGACGAGCAGACGCCGACGCGCGCCACCTACGAAGACCTCATCGCCGCCGCTGCCCGCGCCATCGACGCCTATCACTGGCTCGGGCACGCCGAGGCGGAGGACCTGCTGTCGGCGGTGAAGGAAGTCCGCGGCACCGCGGAGCTGATCATCGACGAGTTCGAGAAAGTCGAGACGCTCCGCGCGCAGGCAGCCAAGGCCGTCGCGGAGGTCGAAGAGGCGCTCACGGAGAAGACCGGCGAGGCGACTTCCATCGAAGAGTTTGTCGCGCAGCTGACCGCGCTGCGCTCGCGCCAGGGACACGTCATCTCCCTGCGCGAGTTGCGCTACGTCGACCGCCCGAAGCTCGACGCGCTCGAAGCGGAGATCGTGAAGCGCTTCTCGGAGCGGTCGCAGCTCACCGTGAAGTTCCTCCTCGACGAGCGCGCCCTCTCGCCGTTCGCCGAAAGGACCGCCGCCATCGAGTCGCGCATCGCTTCGGTGCAGAAGACCAAAGACGCGGCCGCGCTGGTCGACGAGCTCGAAGCCGTCATGGCGTCGTTCAACCTGCTCACCGACGTGGTGGGGTCGCTGCAGATCGACGACCCGACCGTGCGCATCACCATTCTGGAGCGGCTTTCCACGCTCATGGGCGCGGCGAACCGCGTCCGCGCGCTCGTCGCGCAGCGGCGCAAGGAAGTGCTGGGGAAGGAGCAGATCGCAGAGTTCGGCGTGCAGTACGCCCTCTTCGCGCAGACGGTCGCGAACGCGGTCTCCATCGCCGACACGCCGGAGCGCTGCGACGCGGAGCTCTCGAAGCTGATGCTGCACCTCGAGGAGCTCGAATCGCGCTTCAGCGAGTTCGACGACTTCGTGACCCAGCTCGGCGCCAAGCGCGAAGAGGTCTACGACGCCCTGACCGCGCGCAAGCAGTCGCTGCTCGAGCAGCGGCAGCGCCGCGCGGAGCAGCTCGCGCAGGCGGCCACGCGCATCCTGCAGGGAATCACCCGCCGCGCCTCGACGCTCGGCGATACGGATGCGCTGAACGCCTTCTTCGCCTCCGACGCCATGGTCGTGAAGCTGCGCGATACGTCGTCGAAGCTCCGCGAGCTGGGCGACATCGTGCGCGCCGACGAGATCGACGGGAAGCTGAAGACCTCGCGCGATGAAGCGGCGCGCTCGCTCCGCGACCGCAAGGACATCTTCGAGGAAGGGGCCGACGTGGTCCGCCTCGGCGAGTACCGCTTCAGCGTCAACACGCAGCCGACCGAGCTGACCATCGTGCCGCGTGACGGGCGTCCGCACCTGCACATCACCGGCACGAGCTTCTTCGAGCCGATCCGGGACGAGCTGTCGTTCCCCGACCAGGAGCTCGTCTCCGAGGCCGCGGACGTCTATCGCGCGGAATACCTGGCCTTCACCGCCCTCGACGGCGACGTGCGCGAAGCCGCGGCCTCGCGCTACGACGAAGGCTACGAGCGCGGCGTACACGATCACGACGCGGTACTGATCGCGGAGAAGGTCCGCGGGATGATCAAGACCGCCGGGCTGCTGCGCTACTCCCCTTCCGCCCGCGCGGCGGCGGCGCTGTTCTGGGCGTTCTGCGAGGATGCGAAGCTGAAGGCGCAGTGGGCAGTGCAGGCGCGCTCGTTGAAGAAAGCGAATGCAGGCGGCGCGCTGCGCGCTGAGCTCCAGCAAGCGCTTCAGGCGTGGCTGCCCGTCGACTGCGGCGACACGCACGGCGCGGGTGATTATCTCTTCGAGGAGATCGCGCAGGAGCCGATCCGCTTCGTCCTCAGCGCGGACGCCGCGGCGCTGCTCGACGCCTGCCCCGAGGACGTGCGCACGCTCGACGTGGCGCGCAAGTGGGCGGTCGTGCACGCGTGGGTCCCGAACGTGGAAGCGGTCGCGGCGATCATCACGAACGGGAAGCTCTCCCGCGAGCGCTCTTCCGCCATCACCCAGACCACCGTCACCGGCCTCCTCGGACAGCACGCGCGCATCGTCAACGGCACGATGGAGCTGCGCCTCGACGAGCTCCTGGCGCGGCTCGGGCGCTTCACGGCCGAGCGCGTGCCGGCGTTCCGCGCCTACCAGCAGGCGCGCCATGCGCTGCTGGAGCGCGAGCGCAAGCGCCTCCGCCTGCACGAGCTGCAGCCGAAGGTGATGTCGTCGTTCGTGCGCAACAAGCTGATCTCCGAGGTCTACCTGCCGCTGGTCGGGTCCAACCTGGCCAAGCAGATCGGCGTCGCGGGGGAGAAGAAGCGCACCGACCTGATGGGCCTGCTGCTGCTGGTCTCTCCTCCGGGCTACGGCAAGACCACGCTCCTCGAATACATCGCCAACCGCCTCGGCCTGGTCTTCGTGAAGATCAACGGCCCGGCGCTCGGCCACTCCGTCCGCTCGCTCGATCCGAACGAAGCGCCGAACGCGACGTCGCGCCAGGAGATCATCAAGCTGAATCTGGCGCTGGAGATGGGGAACAACGTGCTCCTCGTCATCGACGACATCCAGCATACGCATGCCGAGTTCCTGCAGAAGTTCATCTCCCTCTGCGACGCGCAACGCAAGATCGAAGGCGTCTGGGGCGGCGAGTCGAAGACCTATGACCTCCGCGGCCGCCGCTTCGCCGTCTGCATGGCCGGCAACCCGTACACCGAGTCGGGCGAGCAGTTCGAGATCCCGGACATGCTCGCCAACCGCGCCGACGTCTACAACCTCGGCGAGGTGCTGCAGGGGCGCGAGGAGCTGTTCGAGCTGAGCTACATCGAGAACTCGCTCACCTCCAACTCCGTCACCGCGCCGCTCCTGACCCGCGAGCCGGAGGACGTGCACAAGCTCGCCCGCATGGCCCGCGGCGAGAACGTGCAGGCCGACCAGCTCGCGCACGACTACTCCGGCGTCGACCTGAACGAAATCCTCGGCGTGATGCGCAAGCTCGTCACCGTGCAGCAGCTGTTGTCGAAGGTGAACCGCCAGTACGTCGCCTCCGCCGCGCAGCAGAACGCCTATCGCACCGAGCCGCCGTTCAAGCTCCAGGGCTCCTACCGCAACATGAACAAGCTCGCCGAGAAGGTCCTCCCGGCAATGAACGAGGACGAGCTGCAACGCCTCATCGACGACCACTACCTCGGCGAAGCGCAAACGCTGACCACCGGCGCCGAGGAAAACCTCCTCAAGCTCGCCGACCTCCGCGGCCGCATGAACCCGACGCAGGCCGCCCGCTGGGACGAGATCAAGCGCGGCTTCGCCCGACTGCAACGCCTCGGCGGCAGCGAAGATCCCGCGTCCAAGGTGATGGCGGAATTGAGCGTGGTGAGCGACCGCATCGCCGACATCGCGAAAGCGATCGCCTCGCACAGCGGGACGGCTTCGCCGCTTCCTGTCGTCCTCCCGACCGCTCCGCCGCCCGAGGCACCCGATCTATCGCCATACCTCGCGAAGCTCGACGAAACCCTGCAAGCGCTGCGCATCCCTATCGCCGCCGCACCCGCTGCGCCCACGCAACCGGCGCCGACGCGCGAGGAGTACCTCATCAACGGCACCCTCCTCCCGCTGTTGCGCTTCATGGCCCACCGCTTCCGCGGCTACCGCGCCGTCACCGACCCCCGCGTCAAACAGGCCATCGCCAGACTGGAGACCGTGGAGACGCTCGACGGCCTGGTGGCCGCGCTGGAAAACATCAGCGTCTCGGCACTGGCGACCTTGACGGACGAGAAGCCGCGAGAGGCGCGGTAGGGTCTCCGAGGCGTAGGAGGAGCCACATGCAACGGCGGCGTTTATACTCGGCACAATGCGCAGCCGGGTGGCCGAGACGCTCAAACAGGAACAGCGCGACCGGTTCGCGGCGATGACGCCCGACGAGCGCGCCGCTCTTGCACTCCGCCTCGGCGAGGAGTGGCTCGCCGACACGATGGCTCGCGACCATCTCGATCGCCGCACGGCACTGGAAGTATTGCGTCGGTCGCGGCAAGCCGGACGAAAACCATCACGCTCGATGGACCGCCGCGATGTTCCTTGAGCTCGTCGTCCACACCCTCGAATCGATGGGAGCACCCTATGCGGTCATCGGCGGACAAGCGGTGGCGATGCGGGGACATCCGCGGCTGACGGTCGACTACGACTTCCTCACGACAGACCGACGCGTCTTCGACCATGAGGTCTGGAGCAATCTCCAAAAGAAGGGCGCAACCATCGACGTTCGCAAAGGCGATCGCGACGATCCGCTGGCGGGCGTGGTTCACATCGCGCTCGAAGAGCGAGAGGCGGATGTCGTCGTCGCGAAATGGAACTGGGAACTGGCCGTGATCGAACGGGCCGAGAGGCTGACGCTGCAGGGAGTCGAGGTCCCGGTTCCACGGACAGGCGATCTCATTCTGTTGAAGCTCTCAGCCGGCGGATACCTCGACCTGCAGGACGTACACGCGCTGCTACACGCCGGCAATCGCGAGCAATTGATCAGGGAAGTCGACCAATTCATCGGCGCGCTGTCGCACGATGCGCAGGAGGCCTGGAAGCGCATCGTGACGGGCTGACGTCGCGTACAGGCGTTCCTCCGGCACCCCTGCCGGGGTGCACCATGGAGAGACGATTGAAACCGGTGGCGGCGCGCCATTCGGCGCTTGCCACCGGCTACCCTCCGCCACGCCTCCGGCGTGCACTGCAGCAGGCCTGGTATGGAGTGCGGGAACGCGAGTTACCGCTTTGACTGTTTTTGTTCGTCCTGCAACGCGAGAGTGCACCAGCCCTGGCTTGCTGCACGAACAGAAGCAGTCAAAGCGGTAACTGGCGTTACCGCACTCCATATCTACAATTCCCGACATGCAAGCCATCCTCGCTCTCGACCAGGGAACGACTTCCTCGCGCGCCATCCTGTTCGACGCAGGCGGCAACGTGCTGGCGGTGGCGCAGCGCGAGTTCCAGCAGGTTTATCCGGAGCCGGGGTGGGTGGAGCATGACGCGGCGGAGATCTGGTCGACGCAGATCGGGGTGGCGGCGGAGTGCATTGCCAAGGTGCGCGGGGTGGAGGTCGCGGCGATTGGGATCACGAATCAGCGCGAGACCACCGTCGTCTGGGATCGCACCACCGGGAGGCCGGTGGCGAATGCGATCGTGTGGCAGGACCGGCGAACCGCGGCCTATTGCGATGAGTTGCGGGCGGCGGGACAGGAAGAGCTGTTCCGTGCGCGGACCGGGTTGCTGCTGGATGCGTATTTCTCGGGGACGAAGTTGCGCTGGCTGTTGCGCGGGCGCGATCCGGCGAATCTCGCGTTCGGGACCGTCGATTCGTGGCTGATCTGGAACCTCACCGGCGGGCGGACGCACGTCACCGACGTCACGAACGCGTCGCGCACGCTCATGTTCGACATCCATCGCGGCGAGTGGGATGACGAGCTGCTGGCGATTCTCGAGGTGCCGCGGCACATGCTCCCCGAGGTGCGGGGGTCGAGCGAAGTCGTGGCGCGGACGGCGGACAGGTTGCCCGTTCCGGCAGGGATTCCGATCGCCGGGATCGCGGGGGATCAGCAAGCGGCGCTTTACGGCCAGCGCTGCACGCGCGCGGGGATGGTCAAGAACACCTACGGCACCGGGTCGTTCATCGTGATGAACACCGGCGGGACGGCGGTGCGGTCGGCGCACGGGCTTCTGTCGACCATCGCCTGGAAGATCGGCGACGTGACGCAGTACGCGCTGGAAGGGAGCATCTTCGTCACCGGTGCCGCGGTGCAGTGGTTGCGCGACCAGCTCGGGATCATCAGGACAGCCGCGGAGGTCGAGCCGCTCGCGGCGTCAGTCGAGGACACCAACGGCGTGGTCTTCGTCCCCGCCTTCACCGGCCTCGGCACGCCTCACTGGGACGGGTACGCCCGAGGCACGATCGTCGGCCTCACCCGCGGCGCGAACGCGGCTCACATCGCCCGCGCCACGCTCGAAGCCATCGCATTGCAGACGGTGGACGTGCTGGAGGCGATGCGCCGCGATTCCGGGATCGCCCTCACCGAACTGCGCGTCGACGGCGCCGCCACGGCGAACGATCTCCTGATGCAAATGCAGGCCGACTTGGCCGGCATCCCGGTACTACGCGCCCGCGCGCACGAATCGACCGCCCTCGGCGCGGCGTATCTGGCGGGACGCGCGGTGGGGTTCTTCGGGGACGTCGAGTGGTCGGCGGATCGCACGTTCGAGCCGCGGCTCAGCCAGGACGAGCGCGCATCGAAGCTGGCCACATGGAGAAGAGCGGTGGAACGCGCGAGAGCGTGGGCCTAAACCTGAGTATCCTCCGCGCAACTTCAGAACATCGCCGCGACTCCTGAGTGACTACAATGCAATCCCGAGTCTCGCCGCACGACTCCCGAGTCTCGCCGCGCGACTCCCGAGTCTCGCCGCACGACTCCCGAGTCTCGCCGCACGACTCCCGAGTCTCGCCGCACGACTCCCGAGTCTCGCCGCGCGACTCCCGAGTCTCGCCGCGCGACTCCCGAGTCTCGCCGCACGATTCCCGAGTCTCGCCGCACGACTCTCGAGTCTCGCCGCACGACTCCCGAGTCTCGCCGCGCGACTCCCGGGTCTCGCCGCGCGACACCTGAGTCGCTCCGCGCGACACCCGAGTCGCTCCGCGCGATTCGCGAGTCTCGCCGCGCACATAATGCAGCGCCATGATCGAGTACCACCGCGAGCTCCTCGCCGACGAAAAGCGGACGCTCGCCTATCGCGAGGCCATTCGCCAGACCGTCAAGCCGGGCGACGTCGTGGTCGATCTCGGCGCCGGCTCCGGCATCCTCTCATTTCTCGCCTGCGAGGCGGGTGCGGCGCACGTCTACGCGATCGACAGCGGCCACATGGCCGACGTCGTGACCTATCTGGCGCGCCACCTCGGCCTCTCCGACCGGGTGACCGTCTTCCACGAGCTCTCCACGAAGGTGGAGCTGCCGCGCCGCGCCGACGTGCTCGTGACCGAGACCATGGGCTCCCTCGGGTACGACGAGCAGATGCTCGGCTACATCCTCGACGCCCGGAAACGCCTCCTCCGCGAGGGGGCGGCGATCGTCCCCCGCAGCGTGGCGCTGCACATCCTGCCCGTCGAATTGCCGGAGATCTACAAGCGGCACATCGACTTCTGGCGCGAACCGCTGTACGGGTTCGATCTCAGCCCGATGCGCTTTTTCGCCTCGAACTCGCTCGGGTACGTGCAACTCGACCCCGCGGCCGGCATCGCCGCCGAGGCGCAGCTCATCGACGTCGACTTTGCGACGCACGAGACCACGCTCGTCTCGGGACGGACCACGTTTGTGGCAGAGCGCGATGCGACCGTGCACGGCTTCGGCGCGTGGTTCACGACCACGCTGGCCGAGGGGGTGTCGTTCTCCACGCGGGAACCGCGGGCCACGCACTGGGCGCAGGTCTTCCTGCCGCTCGAAGTCCCGCTGACCGTGGTCCGCGGCGGTGAGATCCGGCTCGAGTTGGAGACCGACGACGGCAAGGTGTGGCGCTGGCGCGGGACCGTGGCGGAAGCCGAATTCGACCAGATGACCCGCTTCGCCGCGCCCCCTTGCGTCATCGGCTGACGCGATGCGCATCGCGTTGAAATAACTTTCTTGATACCATCGCCGGACGAGGTCCGGAATCCCGATGACGAAGACACGCCTACGCGCGCTCGCGCTCGCCCTGCTTTGCCTTTCCTCCAGTTCCCTCTTTGCCGCGGAAGTGTGGGACGGCGCGCCGTTCGCGTCCGACCCGCAAGCGCTGCTCGCGGCAGCGGAAGCGGTGAAGCCGGCCAAGCCGGAGGAAGGCGTGATCGTGCTGCTCGACGAAGCGACGGTCACCTTCGACGAGAAAGGGCACTCCACGCGCGTCGAGCGGCTCATCTACCGCGTGCTGGACGAGAGCGGCGTCGAGAACTGGTCGACCATCGACGCGTACTGGTCGCCCTGGTACAACCAGCGTCCGGAAGTCGACGCGCGCGTGGTGACGAAAGACGGCGCGGTGCATCGCCTCGACCAGCGCTCGTTCGGGACCGACGACGCCGAGGACGAGCCGGCCATGTTCACCGACACGCGCATCCTCAGCGGGCCGCTGCCCGCGGTGGCGCCGGGGTCGGTCGTCGAGCAGCTGGTCACGTATCGCGAGCGCAACCCGCTCTACGACGCCGGGGTCGCGGCGCGGCACCAGTTCGGGCGCTGGGTCGAATCGCGCCAGTCGCGCCTCACGCTGTCGTATCCCGCCGCGGTGCCGGTGCGCCTCGTGAACCGGACCAAGCCGGAGATCCAGCCACGCAGGTCGGACGCGAACGGCATGACCCAGCTCGTGTTCGAGACCGGACCGCGTCCGGCCATCGAGCCGTCGGAGTGGAACCTCCCCACCGACGTCACCACCGCGTCCTACGTCGCCTGGTCGACCGGCAAGTCGTGGCAGGACGTGGCGAAGCGGTACTCGCAGATCGTCGACGAGAAGATCGGCGACGGCAGCGCGGTGGCGAAGCTGACGCGCGACACCGTCGGAAACGCGAAAGAGCCGCGCGAGATCGCGGCGCGCATCCTGGCCGCCGTCGAGCGCCACATCCGTTACGCCGGCGTGGAGTTCGGCGAAGGGTCGATCATCCCCCGCACCCCTGCCGAGACGCTGAAGAACAAGTACGGCGACTGCAAGGACAAGGCGACGCTGCTCGTGGCCATGCTGCGCCAGGCCGGCGTCCCCGCGCACACGGTGCTGATCCGCGCCGGCGCCGGGTTCGACGTCGAGCCCGACCTCCCCGGCCTCGGGCACTTCAACCACGTCATCGTCATCACCGAGGGGGCGGACCCGATCTGGATCGACCCCACGGACGAATTCGCGCGCGCGAACGAGCTCCCCGACTCCGACCAGGGACGCCTGGTGCTGATCGCGAAGAACGACACCACGGAGCTCGTGCGCACGCCGCTGTACGACTCCTCGGCCAACCGCACCATCGAGACGCGCGAGTTCCGCCTCGTCGAGGACGGGAAGGCGTTCGTCACCGAGACCAGCGAATACCACGGCAGCGACGAGCGCTCGACCCGCCGCTACTACACCTCGAACGACAAGAAGGGTCTCGGCGACGGCCTGAAGACGTACGCCGAGCAGGCCTACCTCGCGAAGAAGCTCGCGAAGTGGGAGACCGGCGACACGCACGACCTCAGCAAACCGTTCCGCATCCACATCGAGATGACGGAAGCCGGCCGCGGCCTCACCAGCGCCGGGGAAGCGGGCGTCGGCATCTTCTACAGCCGCCTCGTGGGCGACCTGCCGGCGGAGCTGCACCGCGACGTCGAAGAGGAAGAACAGGACGAGGAGACGCCGGAGGACGAGCAGTTCAAGCCGCGCGTGCACGACTACGTGTTCGCGAAGCCGTACGTGCTGGACATGCGCTACCGCATCCTCCCGCCGCCCGGCTACATGGTGCGCAACCTCCCGGAGAGCGAGACCGTGAAGGTGGCGTCGGCCACGCTCACGAAGACGTTTGAGGTGCAGGACGACGGCGTCGTCCTGGCCGACTTCCGTTTCGACTCCGGTCCGCGCCGCATCACCGCCGCGCAGTTCGAAGCGCTGCGGAAGGAAGTGGTGAAGCTGAACGACCAGCCGGCGCTCATCCTCTACTTCGACCAGCTCGGCAAGAAGCTGCTCGACCAGGGCGAAGTCGGCAAGGCGGTCGCGGAGTATCGCCGCCTCTCGACACTCCATCCGAAGGAAGCGCTGCACCACACCGAGATCGCACGCGCGCTGCTCGCCGGCGGCATGGGTGCGGCGGCGCGCCGCGCCGCGAGGAAGGCCATCGAGGTCGAGCCGGAGTCGGCGAAGGCCCACGCCACCCTCGGCTGGGTGCTGGCGAACGACCTGATCGGACGCGAGCTGCGCAGCGGCGCCGACGTCCCGGGCGCCATCACGGCGTACCGGAAGGCGAAGGAGCTCGATCGGGACGACCTCAACACGCGGGCCGAGCTCGCGATGATCCTGCAGCACTCCGACACCGGCGTCCGCTACGGCGACACGGATCGGATGAACGAGGCCATCGCCGAGTACGTGTCGATGAAGCAGGAGCTCGAGGACGCGGACGACGCGGCCATCGATCGCGAGCTGATGCCGCTCTACGCGCGCACGCAGCGCTGGGCGGACCTGAAAGCGCTGCTCGCCGAGAGCACCGAGACGAACGTGAAGGAGTCGTACAAGCTCGTCGCGACGGCGGCCACCGAGGGGAGTGCGGCAGCGGTCGCGGCCTCCGCCAGGCTCGAGCCGGCGAAGCGCCGCGACATCCAGTCCCAGGCGGGCGGCATCCTGGTCGTGCTGCGCGAGTACGCCGCGGCGGCGGACCTGCTCGGCGCGGCCGCGCAGGGCGCCCCGAACGCAGCGGCGCTGCGGCAGCAGGCGGACATGGTCCGCAAGGCCATGCGCCACGAGCTGTTCAAGCACGACCCTCAGGACGCGAAGTCGGTCCTCCGCAGCGCGTTCCTCGACGTCTTCAAGGGCGCGACCTCCGAGGAGATGAACAAGTACGCCACGCTCGACGTGGCCGAAGTCTTCAAGGAAGACGGACTGCGCGACAAGGCGGTAGGCGGGCGGCGCAGCACCGCCGAGCAGCGGCAGGGGAAAAAGGCGATCAAGAAGAAGGACATCACCGTGAACCTGATGGCCGACCTCGCGCTGAGCGCGATCGACATCACCCAGGACGGCGATGAGCCGGTCGGCTACCGCCTGCGCGGACGGACGCCGGGCGCGCAGGGGGGCGACTTCACGGCGTACCTAGTGAAGGAGAACGGCGAATATCGCCTGGCCGGCTTCGACACCTCCCCTTCCGGCCTGGCGCTGCGCGCGTTCCGCCTGGCGGAGAAGAACGACGTTGCGACCGCGCGCCGCTGGCTCGACTGGGCGCGCGAGCACGTCTCGGGCGGAGGCGACGACCCGGTGGCCTCGGAGCCGTTCGCGGCGGTCTGGACGCGCGGACGCGAGGCGACCATCGACGAGGTGCGCCTCGCCGCCGCGGTGCTGCTGCCGGACACGAAGAAGTCGTCCGAGCTCGCGCTGCCGGTGCTGACCGCCGCGCGTGCGACCGCGGCGCCGGACGTCCAGTGGCGCATCGACCAGGCGCTGCTGACCGCGTACGTCTCGCTGGAGAAGTGGCCGGAGGTGCTGGCCACGGCGGAGCGGCTGGTGGAGCGCTTCCCCGACTCGGGCCAGGCGTTCCGCCACGTCTACTTTGCGCTGAGCAAGCTCGATCGCGACGCCGAGGTGCCGAAGCGCGCCCTGGCGCGCCTCGAGAAGTATCCCGGCGACATGGCCGCGCTGCAGGTCCTCGGCGAGCACGCGCTGGAGCACGGCCACTACGCCGACGCCGCCCGCTACTTCGCCGGCGTCCTCGATCGCACCAGCGCCACCCCCGGCGACTACAACCAGCACGCCTGGACCGCCATCTTCGCGAACGAGAACCTCGAGAAGGCCATCGAGGAAGCCCGTCACGCGGTGACCAAAGCGCCGGAGAGCTACGCCATCCTGAACACGCTCGCCGTCCTCTACGCCGAGCACGGCCAGTCGACCGAAGCCCGCGAAACGCTCCTGCAGAGCGTCGACAAGCACGAAGACGACGAGATCCAGCCCTCGGACTGGTACGTCGTCGGCCGCATCGCCGAAAACTACGGCATCAACGACGCCGCCATCGAGGCCTACCAGAACATCGAGAAGCCAAAGGAACGCGTCAGCGGCACGACGTGGGAGCTCGCGCAGGCGAGGTTGAAGGAGTTGAAGCGGTAGGCAAACGACAGTATGGAGTGCGGTGACCGCAGTCACCGCTTTCCCTCTGTGCCCGACGCGGCACGCGTGCAGCTCCGAGGCACGCAGGAAAAGCGGTGACTGCGGTCACCGCACTCCATATCGCTGGCCGCATCCGCCATCGCCCGGTGACGCCCAGTCCCACCCAGATGACGTCACCGCCCAGAAACGCCCGTAAAACCCCCGTTTTTCCCGGCAAGCCGTCCGCATAGAATGCCGCGCAACGGAGGTCGTCCAAACATGCGTCGCGCAATCATTGCGTTTCTTTTCATCGTTTCGACATTCGCCTTTGCACAGGGCACGTGGACGCCGCTGCAAGGCGGCGGGTGCATCGGCGGGAGGAACGCCGGGTGTAACAGCAAGAACATCCGCATCCCGCTCGAGGATCGCCCGATTCTCGCGGTGCGCCTCTCGGCGCACGACAACATCGGGCCGAAGGCCGGCGGCGCGGTGCGGGTCAAGATCGACGGGAACATCGTCGAGAACTTCGATGCCGTGAAGCGCGAGGTGAAGGTCTATCAGTACGACGTCGACGAGCTGCGCGGGCGGTTCCTGATCGTCGAGTCGGCCGAGGATGACGAGATCGAAGTCAGCCAGATCGCGGTGCTCTACGCGCCGCGCGAAGGGCGCGACGGCCGCGGGCGTGACGTCATCCGGCGCGTTCCCCGCGACCGCGGCGACGGCTGGCGGCGTTACGCGCAGGCCGATGCGTGCATCGGCGGCAACGAGTGCCGCAAGAACGGCAACCGCATCACCATCGCTCTCGAAGACCGGCCGGTCCTCGGCGTCCGCTTCTGGGCCTCGGACGAGATCGGCCCGAAAGCGGGCGGGGTGCTCAACGTGCGTATCGACGACACGACCGTCGAGTCGTACATCGACATCAAGCGCGAGGGACGGCGCCATGAGCTCGACGTCGACAACGTCGAAGGCTCGCGCCTCGTAATCGAGACCGGCTCGAACGACGAAGTGGACGTGAAGGAGATCGAGGTCCTGTACGCACGCGGGCGCCGCGGCGGCGGCGGCAACTACGGCGGTCGCGAGCTCACGCACGAAGGCGGCTGCATCGGCGGCACGGAGTGCGGCGGCAGCAAGTCCCGGATCCGCATCGCGCTGAACGGCCGCGCCGTCGAGTCGATCCGCCTCTACGCCCACGACGAAGTGGGGCCGAAAGCGGGTGGCGAGCTGCGCATCCGCATCGACGACCAGATCGTCGAGTACGCCCTCGACGTGAAACGCGAAGGGCGCACCGTCACGATCGACAGCAAAGGCGTCTTCGGCGACTACCTCTACATCGAGCCGGCCACCAGCGACGAGGTGGTGGTGAAGGACGTGCGGGTGAAGCTCGGCGATTATGACGACTAGTCACTGACAGGCGCGCGCCCCTCCGGGGCGCGCGCAACCGGCCCCATCCACCTCGATTCCGTGTTACCGTCTGTGCGGGTCCCGAGCATGTCCGCCTCTTCCACGCGTCGCCGAGCACGCCGCGCGTTTTCGCAGTGGCTGGCGTTGTGTGTCTGCTTGCTTCTCGCGCCCGGACTGCTGGCCGCGGAGCGCGGGCTTCCGCTGATCACGGTCTATCCGGCCGAGGTGCATAAAGCGGGGCCGCAGACCTTCGACATCGCGCAGGACACGAGCGGCGTCCTCTACTTCGGGAACCTGCACGGACTCCTCTCCTACGACGGCGCCTGGTGGCGGCTGCGCACGCTGCCGGACGACCAGGTCGCGCTCTCGCTCGCCACCGACGCGAAAGGGCGCGTCGCGGTCGGGATGGTCAACGACTTCGGCTGGTTCGACACCAACGCGCAGGAGTACCGCTCGCTGCTGCCGCAACTGCCGCAGGCCAGGCGGCAGTTCGGAGACGTCAACAGCATCTGCGCCACGCCGGCCGGCTTCCTCTATCTCACCGAACAAAGCGTGCTGCTCTGGACCGGCGCGAGTGTCCGTGTGATCGCCGAGATGGCGTTCGAGAGCATGCCCCGCGGCTGCTACTCCGAAGGTGCCGACGTCCTGCTGCGAGGGCCGAAAGGACTGCAGCGGTTCGACCCCGCCACGCAGCGCATCGTCCCGACGCCGCTCACGAAGCGCGTCCTGATGACCATGAAGCGCGCCGACGGGCGCATCGTCGCCGCGGTGCGGGACGAAGGGCTGGTGCTCGTCGACGCGAACGCCGTCACGCCGTTCGCGGCCGAGGCGGGGGTGTGGTTCAAAGGGAAAACCATCACCGGCGGCACGCGGCTCCATGACGGCCGGCTCGTCGTCACCACGCGCCAGCACGGGCTGGTGATCCTCACCGCGGACGGCGCGATCGAGCAGATCATCGGTGCCGACGCCGGACTCCCCGACGCGGTCCTCAACGAACCGCGTGTCGACCGCGAAGGCTCCCTCTGGCTGGCCATGGAAGGGCCGCTGGTGCGCATCGACCTCGCCTCCCCCGTCACCGTCTTCGACGCGCGGCGCGGGCTGCGCGGCGGCGCCGGCGACGTGGCCCGGCACAACGACGAGCTGTACGCCGCCATGACGCACGGCCTCTACGCCATCGACGCGCAGGGGAACGCGCGCCGCCTGGAAGGGATGCAGGAAGGCGCCTGGCGCGTGCTCGCGGTCGACGACGAGCTCCTGGTCGGCAGCGTCAAAGGCTTCTATACCGTCGACCGCAAGGGGACGCTCACTCATGCGATCGAGCGCGACGGCAGCGTCTACGATCTCTCGCGCTCCCCGAGCGACCCGTCGCGCATCTGGGTCGCGGAGGACGAAGGGGTGGCCAGCGTCCGCCGCGTGGCCGGCAAGTGGCAGCACGAAGGGATCGTCGCCGGTACGGCGCACGACATCTCCTCGGTCGTCGAGCGCAACGGCGTCCTCTGGGCCGGCACCGTCTTCAACGGCATCCTGCGCATCGAAGACCCGCGCGGTGCGAAGCCGCGCGTGCGCCAGTTCGGCTCCGGCGAGATGAACGTCTTCCCGATCGGCGGCCGGGTCGTCTTCGTCCGCGCGAACGGCGCGGTGCTGCAACTGCAGGGCGACCGTTTCGTCGCCGACCCGCTCCTCGGCCACATCAAAGCGCCGCGCGGCTTCTTCGTCGTCGCGGAAGACCCGCACGGCTCGGTGTGGATCAACTCCACGCCGCCGCGCGTGTTCGAGCGCCTCGCCGGCGGCAGCTATGCGCGCGAAGGAAAGCCGCTGGTCTCCATCACCGCGGCCGACATCCAGAACCTGCGCATCACCCGCGACGGCGTGGTCTGGTTCGCCTCCGACAAAGGGCTCTTCCGCTACGAGCCGCAGGCCACGCCCGCGCACGCCGGACCGCAGCCGGCACCGCTCCTGCGCCGCGTGGTGGCGGGAGAGAATCGCCTGCTCACCGGCAGCGACGTCCGCCTGCAGCACGACTTCGGCCGCATCCGTATCGAGTTCGCACCGGCGTCCTATCGCCCCGGCATCTCCTACCAGTACCGCCTCGACCCGATCGACGCCCGCTGGAGCGAGTGGAGCACGGAGCCGTTCATCGACTACACCACGCTGGGGGCCAGCGACTACACGTTCCGCCTCCGCGCACGCGGCCCCGGCATGATCGCGAGCGAGGAGACGCGCTGGTCGTTCTCGGTACTGCCGCCGTGGTATCGCACGAAACTGGCGACCGCACTCTGGCTGCTCCTCGCGATCGGCACCGTGGTGGCCGTGATCCGCATGCGTACGCGGACACTGCGCAACCAGGCCGAACGGCTGCGCGCGAAGGTCGCGGACAAGACCGCGGAGCTGCAGCAGACCGTGGCCCTGCTCGAGACGGCGAACGTGCAGCTCGAAGCGCTGTCGCTCGAAGACGACCTCACCGGCATCGCGAACCGCCGCTCGTTCGAGCGCGCGCTGGCCGATGAATGGAACCGCGCGCGCAGGCACGAACAGCCACTCGCGCTGATCCTGCTCGACCTCGACCATTTCAAGGAGCTCAACGACCGCCGCGGCCATCCGGCCGGCGACGATTGTCTCCGCCGCGTCGGCGCGTTCCTCGCCGAGACGATCCGGCGCAGCGGCGAGATCGTGGCCCGCTACGGCGGCGAGGAGTTCGCGATCCTCCTCCCCGGCGTCGACTCCGACGTCGCGATCCGCGTCGCCGAGACGCTCCGCGCCGGCATCGAGCACCTCGGCGTCCCCTACGGCAACGGCACCCACCGCCGCGTCACCGCGAGCTGCGGTGTCGCGTCGATGGTCCCGACCGCCAACCTGACCGCGGAGGGGCTGGTGTCGAACGCCGACCGCGCGCTGTATGCCGCGAAACACTCCGGCCGCAACTGCGTCCGCGTTGCCGATGAGACGACCACGGGGACGTGGCTGCGGGACGTCTCCGCGTAGTCCTGTCATCCTGAGCGAGGGCGGCTGGTCGGCGGGAAGCGAAGGACCCCCTGCGGTGCACGATGAGCGCGCTGTCGGAAGGGGGTCCTTCGCTTCACACCCTCCCGCCACCCTCGCTCAGGATGACAGGAGGGGCAGACGCTACAATACGGCTACCCATTCAAATGCCTCTCCCCGATCCACCACTGCAACCTGACGGGCCGGCCGATCGTGCTTTGCGCGAGAGCCAGGAGCGCTATCGCCACATCATCGAGAACGCGAACGAGATCATCTACCGCGCCGATCACAGCGGCCGGTTCACGTACGTCAACCCGGCCGCGACGCGCATCACCGGCTTCGAGGAGGACGAGCTCCTCGGCCGCAACTACCTCGACCTGATCGATCCCGACTACCGCGACGTCGCGATGCGTTTCTACGAGCATCAGTTCCGCACGCTCGAGCCGAGCACCTATTTCGAGTTCCCGATGATCACTAAGTCGGGGGCGCGGATCTGGATGGGGCAGAACGTCCTCACGGTGCTCGACGGCAACCGCGTGGTCGGCTACGAAGCCATCGCGCGCGACATCACGCAGCGGAAGGACGTCGAGGAAGAGCTCGAGCGCGCTCGCGACGCGGCGCTGCAGTCGGCGCGCGCGAAGTCCGAGTTCCTGGCGAACGTCAGCCACGAGATCCGCACGCCGCTGAACGGCGTCCTGGGGATGACCGGCCTGATGCTCGGCACGCCGCTCACGCCGGAGCAGCGCGAATACGCGGAGACGATCCGCGCCAGCGGCGAGACGCTGCTCGCGATCGTCAACGACGTGCTCGACCTCTCGCGCGTCGAATCGGGCAAGCTCACCTTCGAATCGATCGACTTCAACCTCGACGACCTCGTGGAGAGCGTGGTCGACCAGTTCGCCGCGCGCGCGGCGGCGAAGCGCCTCAAGTTCCGCACGCACTCCGCGCCCGAGGTCTGCCGCTCGCTGCGCGGCGACTCGCATCGCATCCGCCAGGTGCTGCTCAATCTGGTCGGGAACGCGCTCAAGTTCACCAGCCGCGGCGAGGTGGTGCTGACGGTGATGCAGCCGCAGTCGAGCGAAGAGCGGGTCACGCTGCGCTTCCTGGTCACCGATACCGGCATCGGCATCCCGGCCGCGGCGCAGCAACGCCTCTTCACGCCGTTCACGCAGGCCGACGGCTCGACCACGCGCAAGTTCGGCGGCAGCGGCCTCGGGCTGGCCGTGTCGAAGCAGCTCATCGAGGCGATGGGTGGCGAGATCGGGGTGATCAGCGTCGAGCATGAAGGCTCGACGTTCTGGTTCGAGCTCCCGCTGGAGAAGCAGCCGGAGGCGACCGCCACTCCGTCGCGCGAATGGGACCTGGCCGCGTTCCGCGCGCTGCTCGTCGACGCCGCGGAGGTGCACCGCAGCGGCATCGCGCGGCATCTCTCCGCGACGAAGATCGCGCTCGACGAAGCGCATAGCGCCGGCGAGGCCGTCGTCGCGGCGTACCGGCAGCAGTACGACGTGATCGTCTTCGACATGCAGCTCCCCGACGAGGACGGCCTCGCGTTCGCGCGCGCCATCCGCGGCGACCCTGCCCTCGCGCGCACGCGCCTGGTGCTGCTCACCGCCTTCGGCCGGCGGCGGCAGGACGTGACCGCGTTTCAGCAGGCGGGCATTGACGCGTTCCTGCTCAAGCCGATCCGGCGCTCGCAGCTCTGCGACGCCATCACCCGCCTCCTGCGCGGCGACAACGAGCCGGCGGTCGCGGAGGCGCGCGTCGAGACGCAGCAGGCCGCCTCCCGTGCCCGCGTGCTCGTGGTCGAGGACAACAGCGTCAATCAGCTCGTAGCGCTCGGCCAGATCCAGCGCCTCGGGCACGAATGCGTCGTCGCGGCCAGCGGGCTCGAAGCGATCGAAGTGATCCGCGACGCCCATTTCGACCTCATCCTCATGGATTGCCAGATGCCCGTCATGGACGGCTACGAGGCGACGCGCCGCATCCGCCAGATGGATGGAAAGGTCTCGCAGACCCCGATCATCGCCATCACCGCACACGCGTTGCCGGGCGAGCGCGAGAAGTGCCTCGCGGCCGGCATGAACGATTACCTCGCCAAGCCGGTGTCGCTCGAACAGCTCGGGGCCGTGATCCGCCTCTGGGCCAGCAAGCGCTCGACACCGACCCCGCCGGAGCAGAACGTCATGGAAGGAGACGACAGCCACGTCCTCGACCGCGAGCGCGTCAGCTCGTTCCTCGCCATCAGCCGCACGCAGGACGGTTTCCTGGAAGGGCTCGTCCAGACCTTCCGCGAAGACGTCCCCTCCCGCCTCGACGCCCTCCGCGCCGCCGCCTCGACCGGCGACGCCACCGATCTCGCCCTGGCCGCCCACGCACTCAAGAGCTCGAGCGGCAGCGTCGGCGCCAAGCGGATGTACGCCGTCGCCGCCTCGATCGAGCAGGCAGCGCGCGCGGGAAAACTCGACGGCGCCACCGCCGCCATCGAACAGCTCGCGGCCGAGTTCACCCGCGTCATGGTCGCGTACAACGGGATCATCCGCCGCAGCGGCCAGCATCGGGCGATCCGGTGACCCTGTCAATGACAGTCTGCTAACCTTCCCCGACTGTCCATGCAACTCGGAACTTATCGACTGATCAGCCCCCTCGGCGCCGGAGGGATGGGGGAAGTGTGGCGCGCGGAAGACACGAAGCTCCTGCGGCAGGTGGCGATCAAGATCCTGCCGCCGCAGCTGGCCGCCGATCCTGAATGGAAGGACCGCTTCCTCCGGGAGGCGCGCACGATCGCGCAGCTGAATCACCCGAACATCGCCACGATCTACGCGATCGACCAGCAGGACGAGAAGCTGTTCATCGCCATGGAGCTTATCGAAGGGGAATCGCTCGCGAGCGTCATCGCCCGAGGACCGATGATGCCGGCGGACGCGGTGCGCGTGGCCATCCACGTCTCGGACGGGTTGTCCGAGGCGCATACCAAAGGGATCGTGCACCGGGACATCAAGCCCGACAACATCATCCTCTCACCGCGCTTCGTGAAGGTCCTGGACTTCGGGATTGCGAAACAGATCGGCGGCACCGCCGATCCGGCCCTCACGCAGGGCGGCATGGTCATGGGGACGCCGCACTACATGTCCCCCGAGCAGGCCCTCGGCCGCGCCATCGACGCGCGCACCGACATCTTCTCCCTCGGCGTGGTGCTCTACGAAATGCTCTCCGGGCAGAAGCCCTTCACCGGTACGGCGGTCACGGAGCTCCTGCTGCAGATCGTGATGACCGAGCCGCGCAACATTTCGCAAGCAGCATTCGGCATCACCTCCGAGCTCGCGAAGATCGTGCGGCGCTGCATGGCCAAGCAGCCGGAAGAGCGCTTCGCGAGTTGCGACGACCTCCGCGCCGCGCTCGCAGGATCACTGAAGGAAGACCCGAGCGCGCGACGGAGGTCATCCGTGCCGACCATCGCGGTGCGCAAGGACCCGACGCCGCCGCCGGTGGCGAAAGTCGCGCCGGCCGCGGCGGCCGCCGGCACGCGGGGACGCGCGCTCATCGTCGACGACGATCCAGCCACGCGCTACCTCCTGTCCGGCATACTCTCGCGCCATCAGATCGCATGCGACGAGGCATCGAACGGCGCGGACGCGATCAAGCTGCTCAAGAGCAACGAGTACGGCTGGGTCTTCATCGACCTCCTCATGCCGCGCATCGACGGCTGGGGCGTGATCGATTTTCTCCGCTCGCACCGCGTCGACCCGTCGAAGCGCCGCACCTACGTCGTGACCGGCGTGCAGAACCAGAAGCTCAGCACGGCCGATCAGGACGTAGTCACGGGTTTGCTGTACAAGCCGATCGACGTGGCGCAGGTGGAACGGCTGGTCACTTGACGGTCCACGAATCCGCGGTCAGGTAGTAGTTCTGCCCCCGCTTGACCAGCTCACCGCGAATCGTGACCTTCTTCCCCATCGCGGCAATGAGCTTCGGTGAGAGCGTCGCTTCGTGCTTTCCCGGCAGGAGCACGAAGTCCTTGCGCGTTTTCTCGTCGATGACGGCGACCGGAATCCCGCGCTTCGCGCATTGAATCGCGCATTGCGCGTGGGCAGGACCGCCCACCCGGACTTTTCCCCAGCAATACGTTTCGACAAGCTCTCCGGTGATTGCTGTTTGCGACGGGTCACCCATGGAACGGTGCGCGAGGAACGCACCGGCGGTGAGCAGGAGGAGCGCGATGGAGGCGGACCGCCTCCAATGGATCACTGCGTTCACAATCCCTCCGGATAGACGAGGAACGTCCCTTCGCTGAACACGATGTCCTGGTCGAACCTCGTATTCGTGCGCATGACGGCGTACTTGTCGCCTTCTGTGCGTCCGTCGCTGCCGGGAGAGCGGACGGTATACGTGGAATTGGCCACCCTCACGTCGAATTCATTGCCCCAGCCGTCTTCCTTCGGAACGTTCCTGATGTACGTGGGCGTCAGTGCGCGCGCGAGGTCGCGGTGAGCAACAGGCCGCAGTTTCGTCAGATCGCCCATCTCACCGCCGCGGAGAGCGGCGTCGGCAGGAATCAACCCGTAAGTATTCTGGTCGGTGGCACGCGCCTCGAGCGCCTGCGCGAGCGTGCGCATGTCGGCCATCGTCCGTTTCTCGAAGCTTCGATTGCGCGCGATGAGGAGGTTGGGCACTGCGACAAACCCCAGCCACGCAACGAACAACGCGGCAGACAGGAGATACGGTGTCGCCTTTCGCATCGTCTTCGTCCTTTCATGAACTGGGACGAGCGAAAGGCGACAAACGTTTCAGCGCGTCAGCTGCCGAACTCCCACGCCAGCTTCTTGAACACGCGGTCGACGCGCTCCACGAGCTGCGAAATGTCCTTCTTCGCATGCGCGGCGGAGAAGAACGCGGCCTCGAGCTGCGACGGCGGGAGATAGACGCCCTCGCCGAGCATGAGGTGGAAGAAGCGGGCGAACTTCTCGCGGCTGGAGAGGTCGGCGCTGTCGAAGTCGGTGACCGGCGCTTCGGCGAAGAAGATCGTCCACATCGAGCCGACACGGTTCATCACGATCGGCACGTTGTGCTTGTCGGCAGCGGCGAGCACCCCTTTCTCGAATTCGCCGCCGCGCTCTTCGAGATCGTCGTAGATCGAGGAATTGCGCAGCACGCTCAGCGTCGCGCGTCCTGCGGCGACGGCGACCGGATTGCCGGACAGCGTACCGGCCTGGTACATCGGCCCGAGGGGGGAGACCAGCTCCATGATCTTGCGCGGAGCGCCATAGGCGCCGATCGGCATTCCGCCGCCGATGATCTTGCCGAGGGTGGTGATGTCGGGGCGGATGTTGTAACGGGCCTGCGCACCGCCGTAAGCGACGCGGAAGCCGGTCATCACTTCATCGAGGATCAGCAGCGCGCCGGTCTCGTCGCAGATCGTGCGGAGGCCTTCCAGGAAGCCCGGGTGCGGCGGGATGCAGCCCATGTTGCCGGCCACGGGCTCGACGATGATCGCGGCGAGCTCGCTCGCGTGCTCTTTGATCTGTGCGCGCACGTCGTCGAGATCGTTGTAGCGCGCGATGAGGGTGAGCTTCGCCAGCTCCTCCGGCACGCCCGCCGAATCGGGAACGTTGAATGTCGCGCTGCCCGAGCCCGCCTTGACCAGTAGCGAGTCGACGTGGCCGTGATAGCCGCCGTCGAACTTGAGGACCTTCTTGCGCCCGGTCGCCGCGCGCGCGAGCCGCAGCGCGCTCATCGTGGCCTCGGTGCCGGAATTGACGAGGCGCACCATCTCCATCGTCGGGACGGCCTGCACGATCATCTCGGCCAGCTCGATCTCGGCCGCGGTCGGCGCACCGAACGAGAAGCCGCGCGTCGCGGCTTTCTTGACTGCTTCGACGACATAACGATGGCCGTGTCCGAGGATCATCGGCCCCCAGGAGCCGACACAGTCGATGTACTGGAGGTTGTCGGCGTCGAAGATGCGCGCGCCCTGCGCCATCTCGATGAACAGCGGCGCGCCGCCGACGCCGCGAAATGCCCGCACCGGCGAGTTCACGCCGCCGGGGATGGTTTCCTGTGCACGTTGAAAGAGAGCTTCCGATTGCTTCGCCATGGTGGGGGCGGATTATAGGCGTGGGTGCGCTGACGCGCAGGTGTCGGGTATCGGGTGTCAGGTATCTGGGGTGTTTCGCCCGGGCGACAAGCCCCAGACACGTGACACCCGACACCCCGCACGTCAGTGCGGCAACACGATGTTGCGCGTCCCCACCCATACTCCCGCACGCTTCACCAGCTTCACGATCCCATCCTGCCCCTTGCGCGCTTCCGGAGTGAGCTTCGGATCGTCATCGAACAGGAACTCGTCGATCCAGAACTCGTCGTGGCCGTCGATCTTCACGGTTGGATGGATGTGGGAGGGGTCGCGGCGGCCGGGATAGGAGCCGGGGCGGATGCTCTCGATCCGGTAGCGGCCCTGGGCGTCGGTGCGGAGCCAGCCGCGGAGGTAGCCGTGGCGCTGGGCGTTGCCCGTCTCGTTGCCACGCTTCGGGTAAACGCCCTGCGCGTTGGTGTGGTAGACGTAGAGGAGGGCGTTCTTCGCGGGCGTCTTGCCGTCGCGGCGGAAGATCGTCCCGGTGATCACCATCCGCTCCCCCGGCTCACTCGCCGGAGCCAGGCTCACCGTCGACGCCAGCTTCGCAGGGGCCTCGGAGGTCCCGCACCACTCACAGGCCGGAAGCTGCAGCAGGAGAAACAGCAGCGCGTAGAGCATGCAGCCAGTATGCGTCCGCCGGTGAATGAGGGTGCAACACGGCTATGAACAAAAGTGGGCGAGTTGTGTCGGCGGTCAGATGTGGGTGATCTGCGCTTCCAATTGCGCGATGCGAGCGTTGATATCCGCGACCTGACTCTTCAGCTCGTCCACCTCTGAGCGGAGAGCCAACTGGTCGAGCTTACGCTCGACTGCCGTTACGCGAGTCTCGAGCGCAGAGAGGCGATTCTCGACTGCCTCCAGCCGATCCTCCACACGCTTCAGACCGGCTTTCAGGGCCTCGTAATCCGTTTCGAGGCGGTCAAACCGTTTGTAGATCGCGTCGAAGTGCGACATCGTGTCGCGCCGCAGCGTTGCGATCTCCTCGCGGAGCTCTTCCCGGCCTTCGCTGACCGTGTGCTGCAACCGTGTCAACGCGCTCAGGACAGCTTCTTCGTTCATGGAGAAATCGTACCTCGGATACCGCGCAGCTTGAAGACGTTAAGCAGGTCGTCAGCCATGGAGTCAGGCGCGGGTGATCTGCGCTTCCAATTGGGCGATGCGCGCGTTGATGTCGGCGACCTGGCTCTTCAGCTCGTCGACCTCTGACTGGAGGGCCAACCGGTCGAGCTTCTGTTCGACTGCCGTTACGCGAGCTTCGAGCGCAGAGAGGCGATTCTCGACTGCCTCCAGCCGAGTTTCCAAACGCTTCAGACCGGCTTTCAGGGCCTCGTAATCCGTCTCGAGGCGGTCAAACCGTTTGTACACCGCATCGAAGTGCGCCATCGTCTCGCGATGGCGTGCGTCAACGATCTGCTCCACGTCGTGAAAGAGATCCTGGCGGAGGTTCTGACGTAACTCGGTCAGCGCTCTCAGCACCGTTTCTTCGTTCATGAAGAAATCCTACCTCGGAAATCCACCCTAGTACGCGTTCTCGTGCCTCAACCCGTGCAGCACGGTCATGAACAGGATCTTGCAGTCCAGCAGCAGCGACCAATTCTCAATGTAGTAGAGGTCGTGCTCGATTCTCATGCGGATGGAGGTATTGCCGCGCCAGCCGTGGACCTGCGCCCAGCCGGTCATGCCGGCGCGGACTTTGTGGCGGAGCATGTAGTGAGGGAACTCGGCGCGGAACTGTTCGACGAACTCCGGCCGCTCCGGACGCGGGCCGATCACGCTCATGTCGCCGACCAGGACGTTCCAGAGCTGCGGGAGCTCGTCCAGCGACCAGGCGCGGATGAAGCGGCCGACGCGCGTGCGCCGCGGGTCGTCTTTCTCCGCCCACACCGCGCCGGTCTCCGCCTCGGCGCCGACGCGCATGGAGCGGAACTTCACGATCTCGAACGGCTTCCCGTCCAGGCCCATGCGCATCTGGCGGTAGAAGATCGGCATCCGGTCTTCCAGCCAGATTGCGATCGCCACCAGCAGCATGATCGGCGACAGGAGGATCAGCGCCGAGCCGGCGACGACCAGGTCGAACGCGCGCTTCACGAAGCGGCTCCCTCCCTCCAGCGGCGTCTCGGAGAGATTGATGGTGGGCAGGCCGTCGAGGTCTTCGACGCGCGAGCGCAGCACCATGAACTGCAGGAGGTCGGGGACGACGTGGATGGAGAGGCAACTGCGCACCAGCCGGTCGAGCAGCGCCATCATGGCCTGTGACGACGCATGCGGCAACGCGACGAAGACGTGGTCGATCCGCTCGCGGGCGATGACGGTTTCGGCCTCGGCGATCGTGCCGAGGCATAAGAGGTTCGGGATCTCCCCCTCATCGCCGTTGCGGAGATAGCCGGCCACGTGGAAGCCGAGCTGGTTGCGGTGTGCGTTCATCCGCTCGAACACGGCGCGGGCCAGCTCGCCGTTGCCGGCGATCAACACGCGGTCGAGGTCCTTGCCGGCGCGGTGGCGTCTCAGCACGACCGCGCGCACGAGCCAGCGGCCGAGGATCGTGAAGACGATGGAACAGACCAGGAAGAACGCCAGCGTGGCGCGGGAGTACGGGACGATGTGGCTCTGCGCGGGACGGACCCAGAGCAGGATGCCGGAGAGGATGATGGTGGCCACCACGGAGCCGATCGCCACCGTGACCGCCTCCTCCGCCCGGCCCCGCGCGGTGCGGATGCGGTAGAGCCCCTGCACGGCGAACGCGATCGGGAAGACGAGGGTGATGATCGGCAGGAGCATCCCGTAGGTCGCGAGGTCCTGCTGCCCCTTGTGACCGGGATGACCTCGAACTGGAAGCGCAGCGCCCAGGCGCAGAGCATCGCCAGGTTCGACGCCAGGACGTCGTTGACCAGGTAGACCGATGCGAGTGCTCTGTGTTTTTTCTCGATCACTTAGGTAAAGGCTCTCAGGAGAGCACCGAATTTCTCGTCGAACACGGCGCGGGAAAACGTCCGCGCGTGAGCGCGCAGGGCCGCCCGATCCCACTGGTGCGACTCGACTTCGTCGAGGGCGCGCCGAAGCGAGTCTACACTCGGCTGCGAGAAGAAAATTCCTGTCCTGCCGGGCTGCACCGAGTCGAGCACGCCTCCTTCGCCGAGCGCGACCACCGGCGTGCCGAGAGCCATCGCCTCGAGCGGCGTGATCCCGAAGTCCTCCACGCCGGGGAGGATGAGGCTCCGGGCACGCGCGACGCGGTCGATGATCGCTTCCCTCGATACGGCGCCCAGGATCTCGACGTTGTGTCCGCCGCGGGCCCTCAGCTCCATGAGCAGCGGACCTCCTCCGATGACCACCAGCTTGCGCCCGCTCGCAACGGCGGCGGCGACGGCGAGGTCGACCTTTTTGTAGGGGACGAGCGCCGAGACCACGAGGTGGTAATCGCCGCGCGTGCTCTCCAGCGGAGGGGCGAAGAACGCGTCGTCGACGAAGGGATGGATTACCTCGGCGTCGCGGTCGTAGTAGCGGCGGATGCGCTCGCGCACGAAGCTCGAGTTGGCGACGAACTTCGTCACGCCGGCGGACGTCTTCACGTCCCACCGCCGCAGCCAGGGGACGATCGAGACCATCGCGGCGCGCCGGAGCGGCTTCGAGCGGGGGAAGTAATCGTCGAAGCGGTCCCAGATGTAGCGCATCGGGGTGTGGCAGTACGAGAGGTGCGGCTTTCCTTTCGCGTCCACCCCCTTCGCGACGCAGTGGCTCGACGACACGACCAGGTCGAAGCCGCTGAGGTCGAGCTCGCGCGCGGCGCGCGGATAGAGCGGGAGGAGGTGGCGGTAGTCGCCGGCGCGCATGGCCAGCGGCTGCAGCGACGAGGTGTGGATCGTGCGCGCCTCGATCTTCGGCGACATCGTGCCCCGGAAGTGAAAGAGGGTGAACAGCTCCGCCTCGGGCAGGAGGTCGAGGATCGCTTCCAGCACCGCCTCGCCGCCGCGCATGCCGGTGAGCCAGTCGTGGATGACGGCGACCCGGCGCGTCATCTCTTCTTCGGCGCCTTCGGCTCGGGAGTGGAGGCGAGCGGGTACTCGTCGCTCGCCGCGCAGGCGTCACAGATGTGGTCGTTGCGGAAGTACTCCTCCGCCGCGATCGAGGCCAGGCACCTCGTGCAAACGTGCTTTCCGGTGCGCTCCGTCAATGCGCGCGGCGGCGGATCTTCGTGCATGAGGCGCAAATGATAGCTAATGTCTCTAGTCAGCCGTTCGCGCACCCGGTAGCCTCCGCAGCGAAAGGAGATGTATTGATGTCTATTCAACGATCCCTGCTGTTCGTCGCAGTTCTCCTCCTCACGGCGTTTCCGGCGTTTGCGTCCTGTACCCAGGGCGACTGCCTGGTCGGACCCTGCATCTGTCTCCGGTGGACAGGTGACGTGTCGTTCTCCGACACCAGTTGCGGGCTCTGGGACTTTACCGGGACGGGCACACGCGCCTCGAGCGGATCGCAGTACTACGGTGAGATCGCCTCCGGCATCGGCACCGTCGAACAGGAGCTCTGGGGCGGCGGCACCGGCACCGAGGTGGAAGTGCAAGTCGACGTCACGATCGTGCCCGGCAATCCCGTCGGCAACGAAAGATTGATCGTCGAAGTGCGGTCGCTCAGCGGAACGCTGCTGGAGACGCTCGACATCATCGACGCAGACGAGGGCTCCGGGTACCGCGAGTACCACACGTCCGGATACAACCAGGACGTCATCCTCCGGTTCCGCCGCGGCACGGGCCTCAACGACAGCGACTCGGTCTTCCGGGTCGACAACGTCGCGTTCTGGGTCTGCGGCGTCTGAGCCTCACGCACGATACGATTGCGGCGGCGCCACGCCGCCGCAATCATTCATGCTGCTCCTCTTCCGCTTTCTCTACGTCATCGTGCGCAGCCGCTTCCGCTCGCGCCTCGGTCCGCTCGACGAGTCGGTGGTGCGCTTCACCGTGCTGCCGCATGACTGCGACCTGAACTTCCATCTCAACGCCGGCCGCTTCGTCAGCTTCATGGACATCGCCCGCGTCGAGCTGATCGGCCGCACCCGCCTCCTGGGCATGCTGCTGCGCCGCGGCTGGCGTCCGGTCATGGGCGGCTGCGTGGTCCGCTATCGCCGCTCTATCCTGCCGTTCGAGCGCTTCGACATCCGCACGCGCGTGGTGGGGTGGGACGAGAAGTGGATTTACGTCGAGCACGTCGTCGAGAAGGACGGCGAGTTCTGCGCGATCGGGCACATGCGCACGGTCATCCGCGGCCGGAACGGCACCATCGCGCCGCAAGACGTGCTGGCGCTGCTGAAGCTCGACGGGCTCGAATCGCCGGCGCTGCCGGAGTTCGTGCAGCAATGGCGGACCTCCGAGGACCAGCGGTGAAGCGGGGGGAGAAAGCGAAGCGGATCGGGGAGATCCTGGACGAGCTCTATCCGGAGCCACCGATCCCGCTCCAGCACCAGGATCCCTTCACGCTGCTCGTGGCGGTGCTCCTCTCCGCGCAGACCACCGACGCGCAGGTGAACAAGGTCACGCCCGCCCTCTTCACCCGCGCCTCCACGCCACAGGCGATGGCCCGGCTGAGCGCCGAGGAGATCCTGGGCTGCATCCGCGCCTGCGGCCTGGCGCCGACGAAGGCGAAGAACGTGAAGAAGCTGGCGGAGACGCTCGTGGCCGAGCACGCCGGCGAGGTCCCGCGCGACATGGAAGCGCTGGAACGCCTCCCCGGCGTCGGCCACAAGACCGCCAGCGTGGTCATGTCGCAGGCCTTCGGCGAGCCGGCGTTCGCGGTCGACACGCACATCCACCGCCTCGCACACCGCTGGCGCCTCTCGAACGGGAAGAACGTCGAGCAGACGGAACGCGACCTGAAGAAGGTCTTCCCGCGCGAGGAGTGGGCGCACCGCCACCTGCAGATCATCTATTTCGGACGGGAGTACTGCCCGGCGCGGGGACATGTGGTGGAGGAGTGTCCGATCTGCTCGTGGGCCGCGTGAGTGAGATATGGACTGCGGTAACGCCAGTTACCGCTCTTACTGACTCTGTTCGTTCCTCGCGGCGAAGAGCGTCCGCCGAACAGTACGGTTTTCGCGCAACGCGCGAACAAAACCAGTCAGAGCGGTAACTGGCGTTACCGCACTCCATATCGAACCAGCAACCAGCAACCAGCAACGAAAATAACTAAGTCGCGTACAATACACCGCGTCCCGTGCGTCCCAAGCTGCTCCTCCTGATCGCGCTGCTCTCCGTGCCGCTTTTCGCGGCCGAATTCGACGTCCGTCCCGCACCCTCCTGGGTCGACCCGCTGGAAGTGCTCACCAACGTGGTGGTGGCGAAGCAGAACGTCCGCTGGGGGATCTACGACATCCTCAGCGATCACCAGGTCCGCAACGGGTCCGAGTATCGCCGCACCGTGCGCAAGGTGCTCTCGTCGAGCGGCGTGCAGAACGCGTCGGAGCTGGAGCTCGACTTCGATCCGTCGTTCGAGCGGCTGGTGCTGCACGAGATCACGCTCATCCGCGACGGCGTCGCCTACGACGCGCTCGAGCGCGACACGATCCGCGTCATCGACAAGGAAGACGACGCGGCGAACCGCATCTATGACGGCCAGCGCACCGCGCTCATCTTCCTGCGCGACATCCGTCCCGGCGACGTCCTCGACTACTCCTGGTCCGTCAACGGCGCGAACCCGATCCTCGGCGGGCGCTACACGGACGAATACGACCTCAGCTCCGGCGTCCCCTCGCGCCACATCCGCCATCGCCTGCTCTGGCCGAAGAACCGCGACGTGAAATGGCGCGGTGCGCAGCCCGTCAGTACGGCGAACGGCGACGAGCTGACGTTGGTCTGGGAAGCGAAAGATGTCCCGGCGCTCGACGTCGAGGACTCGATCCCTTCCTGGTACGAGCCGTGGCAGTCGGTGCAGGTCTCGGAGTTCGCGTCGTGGCACGACGTGGCGCTCTGGGCGAACGCGATGTTCCAGCTCGACGAGCGCTCGCTGCTGGAAGTGCGCGAGCTCGCGAACGAGCTCCGCGCCGCGCACAGGACGCGCGACGCGCAGATCACCGCCGCGATCCGCTTCGTACAGGACGACATCCGCTATCTCGGCCTGGAGATGGGGCGCAACTCGCACCAGCCGCATCAGCCGTGGGAAACACTCGACGCGCGCTGGGGCGACTGCAAGGACAAGTCGCTCCTGCTCGTCGCGCTCCTGCGCGAGCTCGGCCTCGAGGCGTATCCCGCGCTGGTGAACACCCGCCTGCAGCACCGGCTCGAGCAGCGCCTCCCCTCCCCCTTTCTCTTCGATCACGTCATCGCGCAGGTCATCGACGGCGGCCGCACGTACTGGGTCGACGGCACGATCTCCGACCAGGGAGGAACGCTGGCCGCGATCGACACGCCGAGCGACGGCCGCGCCCTGATCGTCCGTCCGGAGACCACCGCCCTCGCGAGAGTGCTCACCACCGCGAAAGCGGCCACGCGTGTCGAGCATACGTACACGACCACGAAATACGACGCCCCGGCGCTGCTGGAAGTGCGCACCACGTACAGCGGCGGCGACGCGGACGCGAAACGCTCCGAGCTGGCCACGCTGTCGATCGAGGATTACGCGCACGCGCGCATCAACAGCCTGGCCATCGACCAGCCGAAGATCGAGGCGGACGGTTCACCGGCCGTGGCTGACGACCGGCTGAACAACGTGCTCATGGTGACGGAGCGCTACCGCATCCCGGGACTCTGGAACGACGGCCACTGGGTCTGGTACCCACGCGTGCTGGAGTCGAACCTCGTGCGCCCCGACACGATGATCCGCGAGATGCCGCTCGCCTTCGCCTTCCCGCTGAACGTGGAGCAGGTGGTTCGCTTCAACCTCCCCGAGGAGATGAACGTCGAGAAAAGCACCTCGGTGACGGAGACGCCGACGTTCCGCTACGAGTACGACGTCGACAGCAACGGGAAGACCGTGACGATCCGCCAGTCGCTGGTATCGCGGCGCGATTCGATCGACGCGCAGGACGTCGCCGATCACCTGACCAAGCTCAACGCGATCTGGAGCGAGATCGGCTACCGCCTCGCTCCTCCCGGCGCGCGCACCAACACCGTCGCCGAGACGGGCAGCGGAGCGCGCTGGGGCCTCGGCCTGTTCCTCGTGGCGATGTTCGTCGGCATTTGCGTGCTGCTCGCCACGCGCAAGCCGACGCGCACCGCGCCGCCGCGGACGACGTTCCTCCCCGGTGAAGCTCCGGTGTCCGCGGTCGCCGTACACGGCCCGCACGATATCGATTCCGTCCTCGCCGGCCGCTCCTGTCCCTGCGGCGGCCGCGCCTACTCCAATCCCGACACGCAACACGCCCGCTACGCCGAGCGCGAGCTCGTCATCGTGACGAGGCACTGCGGCGCATGCGGGCGGGAGCAGAGTCTGTACTTTACGGCCGCGTGAGCAACGTCCGCGTCGAGCCGTCCGCGAGCTTCACCACCTTCGGCACCATCCCCTCGCCGACCCTCACCGCGGGCGCACCGATCGAGCCGAGCCCCTGCTCCGGCACCACGAACACGTTCGCGGCGTCGCGGGCCCAGGTGTACGTCACGGTGGCGGGGCTGACGAATGCCGCGGGTGCGGCGACGGCCTGTTCGAGGATGCCGTTGGCGCCTCGCTGGATGGCGGTCCAGTTCTCGCCGTCGCGGCGGTAGCGGGTGCGGATCATCTTCGCGGCGCGGGTGGTCACTTCGACGGACGCCGGCGAGGCCCAGGTCTCGATCGTGGAGCCGTCGCGCTTCGAGATCACGCTGTGCGCGACGTGGCCGCCGCCCGGTTTCTCGTACAGCTCGAAGACCTCCGTGCCAACGGTGCGCCTCCGCGCGTCACGCAGGAGATACGTGCCGGAGGAGAGGAGTGCACCGCGCTCCATCCGGCCGGGATGCCGCTTCGGCGTGCCGGCGATGATGTCGCAGACGTCATCTTCGACGGTGGCGTTCGCGGGCGTCTCGATCATCCGGCCGAGCTCGCGGCCGCCGTCCTTCACGATCACGGTCGGGACGTTCGTGATGTTGCGGCCGGCGATGACATCCATCGGCTGCAGGAACTCGGCGTCGATGCCGATCAGCTCCACGGAGATGTTCGGATTGCCGGCCGTGGCGATGGACTTGAGGAGCCGCGGCACGTGCTGGCGCGAGTCGCCGCACCAGGTCGCGAGCACGACCTCCAGCGTCACCGGCTGGTCGATCTTCCGCAGCCGCTCCACGAGCGCGCCGTCGGGCTGGTAGTGATCGGCGATGGCGCGCCAGACGGGCGCTGTCTCCCACAGCTCGTCGATGGTCATCGAGCCGGCCTTGCTCTGGTGCGGCGCGACGAGGATGGTCTTCCCTCCGACGCTGGCGAGATACGTCGTCCCGCTCCTGACGAGCGTTCCGGCCGCTTCCTGCGGCAGCTCGCCGGAGGTGGCCTTGGTGCGGTCGGCGTTGAATTCGAAGGCCGCCTTCGCGGCGCGCGCGACGGACTGCTTCTCGGGATCGAGGAGCAGCACCTCTTCCCCGCAGACGACCGCGACCATACGCGGCGAGGAGGTGGAGAGCGTCTGCGCAGTACGCTCGAGCCTGCCGTCGATGTAGACGTCGCGAATGCCGTCTCTCCATTCGCGCGGCGCAGGGGTGGCGGTGATGACGGATACGAGGGCGAGGACCAGGGGGATCAGGTGCATGGGTGGCCTCCGGTTAGTTGTCAGAGCTTTGGTGTCGGGTGTCAGGTGTCTGGTGTCTGGGGTGTTTCGCCCGGGCGACGAGCCCCAGATACCTGACACCCGACACCTGACACCACCAATCACACCTCTGACGCACCACCCCGCCAGAAAGTTACATCCCAGTAGCACCGCCACTACATTCTGAAATTTATTGTCATTAGTGACCGGTTCCAATCGGCACGCGTGATCTCCGTACGACTTTGAAGGCTTTGGGTGCCTTTCGAAGCCCGCGGGGGAGAGAACAAGCAAGGAGAATCAAGAGGCATGCGCAGCAACGGTAAAGTCAAGTGGTTCAATGACGCGAAGGGCTTTGGTTTCATCACGACGGAGACGGGCGAGGACGTGTTCGTGCACTTCTCGGCCATCCAGTCGAAGGGCTTCCGCTCCCTCGCGGAAGGCGCGGACGTGGAGTTCGACCTGATCCAGGGACCGAAGGGTCTCCAGGCGTCGAACGTCACGGTCAGCTAAAATAGAGCTCTTACCCCAGGTGAAGAAAGGACGGCGTACCGCCGTCCTTTTTTGCGTTCTGATGCCTCGGATCCTCTCCCTCCTCTTCATTCTTTCTCTCTCCGCCAGCGCGTTCGCGGCGGACATCGACGTCGTCCGCTCGCAATTCACCGGCTACTACTCCGCGGCCGGTGCGGCCCGCGACGGCGTGCGCCTCTCGGCGTCGCTCGACGAGCTCGCATCCGTCTCGCACCAGATCACCGGCCCCGACTGGTTCCGCAGCGACGGCAGCTGGATCGACCTCACCTACACCGGCACGCCTGACGGCGGCTGGGGTCCGTGGGACCACACGCGCCGCCTGCTCTATCTCGCGAAGGCCTACCGCACTCCCGGCCAGTCGATGTACCGCGACCCGCAGCTCCGGGCTGACATCGAAGCGGCGCTGGCGCACGTGAAGACCTACTACGGCGCCACGATCATCCCCACCGGCAACTGGTGGTTCTGGACCATCGGCATCCCCATCGATCTCGGGCCGACGCTGGTCCTGATGCAGGGGGACGTCGACCCGCAAATCTTCGACGACCTCGTGCAGGCGATGCAGTTGCGCATCGGCGCGACCCCCACCGGCCGCGGCCTGGTCGGCCCCGTCCCCACCGGCCAGAATCTCGTCTGGACTTCCTTCACCCACCTCTGCCTCGCCCTGATCAGAAACGATCCGGCCCGCCTCGCGCTCGTGCGCGACGCGATGGCCAGCGTGGCCCGTCCGACCTCGCTCGAAGGGATCAAGCGCGACCGCTCGTTCCACCAGCACGGCGCGCAGCTCTACACCGGCGGCTACGGCGGCGCGTTCGCGAACGAGGTGGCCCGCTACGCGCTCGTGACCGGCAACACCGCGTACGCGCTGCCGCCCGACGCGCTTTCGTCGTTCGTCGATTACGTCGCCGACGGCATCGCCTGGTCGATGTACGGCAACTACTTCGACGTCTCGGTGATCGGTCGCGAGGTGGCGCGCCCGTCGACGACCGGCTTCCACGGCCTCGCCGCGATGCTGCAGGCGGCGCAGCTTGAAACGCCGCGCGCGAACGAGCTCCGCTCCGCCGCCGCGAAGATGCTCGAGACCTGGAAGGGCACACTCCCGAGCGAGCTCGCCAGCCTCGCCGCCAACGTGGACGCCCTGCGCGCACCGGCTATGTGGCCGGCCGGCCATCGCCACTACTACACGTCCGACTACACGATCCACCGCCGCAACGGCTGGTTCGCGTCGATCAAGATGTTCTCGTCGCGCACGAAGTCGGGCGAGAAAACGAACAACGAAAACATCCTCGGCTCGCGCCAGTCCGACGGCCGCTTCTACCTCACGCAGCGCGGCGATGAGCTCTTCGGCCGCGACGTCCTCCCCGCGCTCGACTGGACGCGCCTTCCCGGCACGACCATCGAACAGAAAGCGGACACCGCCGGCGACACCTAAAACTACGGGACCCGCTCGTTCGCCGGCGGCACCGGCGACGGCCAGAACGGTGTCACGGCCATGGAGCTCTCCCCGCTCAACTCGCAGCTCTTCGCGCGCAAGGCCTGGTTCTTCTTCGACGACGCCATCGTCTTCCTGACCAACAGCATCCTCTCCCCGAGCGGCAACCGCGTCGAGACGATCGTGAACCAGGTGCACACCTCCGCGCAGCCGGCCCGCGGCCGCGACTGGCTCGCGCTCGACAACGTCGGCTACTGGTTCCCGACCTCGACCACCGACCTGAAGGTGGCCACCGCAACGCGCACCGGAACGTGGGCCGCCCTCGGCGGCTCCAGCGACACCACGCAGCACACGAAGCCGTTCGTGACCATGGTTTTCGACCACGGCACGCAGCCGACCAACGCCGCCGCGGAGTACGTGATCGTCCCGAACAAGAACGCCACCACCATGGCCCAGTGGGCTTCCTCCCGCCCGCTCGCGATCGGCGCGAACAACGACACGGTCTCCGCCGTCCGCGACCTCCGCACCAACGCCCTCGGTATCACCTTCTGGCGCCCCGGCTCCTTCGAAGGCATCCAGTCGAGCGCCCAGGCCGTCGTCTACCTCACCTTCGGCGGCAACACCATGCAGCTGCACGCCGCCGACCCGAACAACGGCAACACCGGCTCGTTCCAGATCACGGTGCCCGGCGCGTGGAACGCGACCGGCGCCACGAGCACTCGCACCTCCCGCTCGACCACGCTCACCATCCCCCGCAACGGAGGACAGACCACCAGCGTGGTATTGACGAAGGCCGGGACGACGAAGAAGCGGTCGGTTCGGCGGTAAGGAACGCTCTCGCGTCACGTCGTCGCGGTCCGCGTTCTCCGCACACCCTTCCACACCGCGAACGCCAGCAGCCCGACCGGCAGGCCGAGGATCAAACCCCAGATCGCGGCGTTCGCGAGGAGCTGTCCCGCGTGCAGCAGCGTGCGCAGCGCGTCTTTCGCGACGACCAGCGGTTGCCAGCCCGGTTCGACGACCGGCTGCGCGAGCGCGTCCGGGGTCAGGTCGAGGGCGATGGCTGACATCGCGGCGACCTGGGAGAGGTAGCGCATGCGTCCCCTCACCTGCTCGATCTGGCCGCGGATCTGGGTCAGTTGCGTGTGTACTTCCAGCACGTCGCTGGCCTTGCGCGAGTTCTGCCGTGCGACGACCAGCAGTTGCCGCAGCTCTTCCTCCGTCGCCTCGAGGTTGCGTACGCGTGCCTCGAGGTCGACGAACTCCTCCGACACATCCTCACTGCTCACGGTCTCGTTCTCGACGCGTTTCGCGAGCGCGCGCAGTTGCGCGAGCGCGGGCGACAGCTTGTCCGAAGGGACGCGCAACGTGAGCCGTGCGCGCAGCAGCTCCCCTTCGCGCCAGATGTGCGAGCCGGCCACGTAGCCGCCCACCGCTTCGGCCGCGCGCGTCGCTTCGGCCACCGCTTTGGAGGTGTCGGAGACGATCACGCGCAGCTCCGCGGAGCGGACGATCATGCGCTTGGCGGCGGGTTCGGCCAGCGCGGCCGGGGCTCCCGCCGCGAGCCCGAGGGCCTCGCCTTCGACGGCGCGCGACGCTTGCGCAACGTCCGTGACGCCCTTGTCGGCGACACCGCTCGCGAGCCCGGCTACACCTTCTCTTTCTTTACAGGCGACGAGGAGGACGAGTGCGAGAACGGCGGCGGATTTTCTGCTCATGCCGGTTAGACACACGAGCAGCGAGACTGGAAACTAAGGACAGTCGCAGTAGGAGCGTGCGCGCGTCGCGACATAGGACGCGTCGACCGGCTTGAGCAACGTCTCGTCGGCCCAGGGCGCAAAGGTGCGAATCTCCGGACTCGCGTCGCCGAGGATGATCACGCCGCACTTGATGTGCGTCTTCTGCGTCTGCAGCACCTCGAGAGAGCGGACACCGTTTCGGGTCTGGAGGTTGAGGCCGAGGATCACCACGTTGAAACGGCGGTTCTGCAGGATCTCCACCGCGCTGTCGCCGTCGGCGGCGAACGTCACCATGAAATTGTTCTGATCGAGACTGGCGATCAGGTTCTTGCGAAAAGCGTCGTCATCGTGAATGACGAGCGCCGGACAACTCGGTCGCACCATGTTCATGCTCAGCCCGCAAACCCCGCGCCAGCGACCGCCTGCTCCAGTGCGCCGCAGACCTCGTCGCCGAAGCAGACGAAGATCACCCGATCCATCTCCGGATGCTCTCGCACGAACCGCGAGACCTCGGCCACCGCGATCGGTGCCGCTTCCTCCGGCGGATAGCCATACACGCCGCAACTGATGGCCGGAAACGCGATGGTGTGGATGCCGTTCTCCAGCGCCAGCTTCAGCGAATTCCTATAGCAGGAGGCGAGCAGCTGCGCTTCGTGCTGCCGCCCGCCGCGCCAGACCGGTCCGACCGTGTGGATGACGAACTTCGCCGGCAGGCGATAGCCGCCGGTGAGGCGCGCCTCGCCGGTCGGGCAGCCGCCGATGCGGCGGCATTCCTCGAGCAGCTCCGGCCCGGCGGCGCGATGAATCGCGCCGTCGACGCCGCCGCCGCCGAGGAGCGACTCGTTGGCCGCGTTGACGATGGCGTCGACTTCCAGCTTCGTGATGTCGCCACGGATCACAGTCAGCTTAGGCAATCACTTCTTCCTTCCGAGTTTCACGACGATGTCGTATTCGCCCTTCTGCACAGGCTGAACCGACAAACGGGAGCCCTTCTGGGTCACGACCATTTTCTCGAGCCCTTTCGTCGCTTTCAGCGTCTCCAGCGGCACGGTTTCCGGGAACTTTTCCACGAACTGAATGTCCACCATCGACCAGGTATCGTCGGCCGGCTCCGGACGCGCCGCCTGACTGACCGCGGCCAGTCCGGTGACGCCCGAGGGCTTGGCGTTCGAGGCGTAGAACAGGACCTTGTCCCCCACCTTCATCTCGCGCATGTAGTTGCGCGCCTGGTAATTGCGGACGCCTTCCCACGACGTCGTGCCGTCGCGCTCCAGCCTGTCGATGTCGTATGCACCCGGTTCGACTTTCATCAGCCAGTACTTCATGGCGCGAATGATACTGGCAACCCTCTTGAAGCAGCGTCAGCCATGGTCACGTTCGAGCATGCACCGCCCGAGGCGAGGCAGTTGCTGCCGGTGCGCATCCGTGACCTCGGCTTGTCCCTCGAAAACTCCCCCATCGCGGAGCTGGTCCGCCGCCTGTACGCCGAGCTCGAAACGAAAGCGCTGCATCACTTCCGGCCGCTCTGCTACCTGTCGGATGAGTGGGGCTCTCCCTCAGGCGAACCGGTGATCGGCATCCCCTTCTACCTCGGCGATTCCCGCGTGGCGAACCTGGAGGACGCGGTGAACGACGTCGAGGACGAGCGCGAGATCATGAAGTACCTGCGCCACGAGGCGGGGCACGCCTTCAATCACGCGTACGAGCTCTATCGCACCGACGAATGGCGCGAGCTGTTCGGCTCGACGCGGCGTCCGTACCGCGACGATTATCCTTTCGTCCCCTTCTCGCGCGATTACGTCCGCTACATCCCCGGCTGGTATGCGCAGAAGCATCCCGACGAGGACTTCGCGGAGACGTTCGCCGTCTGGCTCGATCCGGAAACGCACTGGCATTCGCGCTATGCCGGCTGGGGCGCGATGCGCAAGCTGCAGTACATCGATCGCATCGCGCGTGAAGCCAGCGCTGTACCGCCACCGCGGTCAGTCGGTAAGACTGACGTCACGGCTGCTGAGATGGAGCAGACCGTCGAGGAGTTCTATCGCGAGTGGCACGTCGACGAGGCGCCGATGGTCGCCGACCTCGCGGTCGACTCCGATCTGGTCGACATCTTCCGTTCCGGCGGCGACGGAGAGACCGCGGCGCAACTGCTCGCCCTGCATCGCCGCGACATCATCGACAAGGTGAATTACTGGACCGGCGTCCGCCGCACGCTCGTGCGCGCGCTCGTGCTGGCCATCGAGAAACGCCTCACGGAACTGAACCTCGTCGCCACGCGCGAGCGCAGCCGCCAGCAGATGATCGAGCTGACGGTGTACATCACCACGCTGGCCATGACCTTCCTCACCGGCAAACGGCGGCTCAGGCATCGGAGACCCGGAAAATGAAAGTGGCGATCCTCTACAACACCTTCGAAGGGTACGAGGAGTACCCCGGCGCGAACATCGAAGCCGCGTCGCCGAAGAAGAAACGCAAGAAGAAAAAGAAGACGGACATCGAGGCCATCACCGACGCGTTGCGCGATCTCGGGCACGAGCCGGTGATGCTGCCCATCGACGGCCGTCCGCAGACTCTGACGAAAGTGGTCCGCTCCGATGCCGACCTCTTTTTCAACCTCGTCGAGTCCTACGCCGGGGACGACACGAAGGAGATGCACTTCGCCGCGTTTCTCGATCTCGTAGGGAAGAAGTACACCGGCGCGGGGCCGCAGGGCTCGTTCCTCGCGATGGACAAGGCCATCGCGAAGAAGATCATCCGCGCGGTCGGCCTCTACACCCCCTACTCCGCCGTCGTCCACAACGGGCGCGTCGAGCATGCGCAGGACATCCAGTTCCCGATGATCGTGAAGCCGGCCTCCGAGGATGCTTCGAAAGGGATCGAGGCCGCCTCGGTGGTCCATTCCGTCAAGGACCTGCTCGAGCGCATCGCCTACGTGAACGACGAATTCGAGTCCGCGGCGCTGATCGAGGAGTACATCGAGGGGCGCGAGATCTACGCCGCGGTGCTCGGCAACGACAAACCGGAGGCGCTCCCGCTCATCGAGCTCGATCTCTCCAAATTGCCCGCCGACATGCCGCGCATCGCGGGATACGAGGTGAAGTTCGACGTGACCACGGAGGCGTACAAGGTCACGAAATCAGCGCCCGCGCGCGACCTCTCCGAGGAGGTCGTGGAGTCCATTCACCAGACCGCCGTCACCGCCTTTCGCGCCCTGAAGCTGCGCGATTACGGCCGCCTCGACCTCCGCCTCGGCGAGAACGGCCGCGTCTACGTCATCGAAGCGAACCCGAACCCCTGGCTCGACCCGACCGCGGAGTTCGCATTGGCCGCCGCGGAGAGCGGGCGGAAATACACGGCCATGATCGGCGAGATCGTGGAGCTGGCGATGCAGCGCTATGGAGTGCGGTAACGCGAGTTACCGCTCTTACTGTTTTTGTTCGTCCTGCAACGCGAGCAGGTTCAGCCTTCGCTCGCGCCACCAAGCGAGATTGCACCAGCCTCGCTTTGTTGCACGAACAGAAGCAGTAAGAGCGGTAACTGGCGTTACCGCACTCCATAACTGTGTGACGTGGCGCAATCTCCTACGCCTGCAGCGCCGTGTACTTCGCCAGTGCGTGCCGCAGCACTTCGATCGCGCGTTTCAAATGCTCCTCGTTGAGTACGTACGCGATGCGCACTTCGCTCTTGCCAAGGTCCGTCGCGTAGAAGCCGCTCGCGGGGGCGAGCATCACCGTGGCGCCTTCGTGTTCGAAGTCGGCGAGGAGCCAGCGGGCGAAATCGTCCGCGTCTTTCACCGGGAGCTTGGGCATGCAGTAGAACGCCCCTTCCGGCTTGCTCAACTCGACACCCGGGATGGAGAGCAGCCCTTCGTACAGCACATCGCGGCGGCGGCGGTATTCGGCCACTACGTCCGTCGTGTATTCGTCGCCGAGGGATTCGGCGCCGATGGCGATGAACTGCGCGAGGCCCGGCGGCGACAGACGTCCCTGCGCCATGCGCAGACAGGCGTCGTACACCTCGGCGTTGCGCGTCACCAGCGACCCGAGGCGGATGCCGCAGGCGCTGTAGCGCTTGGAGAGGCTGTCCACCACGATCGCGAACGATTCGGTATCGGGGAGCTCGAGCGCGCTGATGGCGCGGACGTCGTCGTAGACGAACTCGCGGTAGACCTCGTCGGAGACCAGGAAGAGACCGTTGTCCCGGCAGAAGCCCGCGATCATCTCCAGCTCATCGCGCCGATAGACCGTGCCGGTGGGGTTGCTCGGATTGCAGATGATCACCAGGCGCGTGCGCGGCGTAAGAGAGCGCTCGAAGACGCTGCGCGGCGGGAGATGAAAGCCGTCGCGGCTGCGGCTCGTGACCGGGACGAGGTTGAGGCCGGCCATGGTCGCGAAGGCCTTGTAGTTCGCGTAATACGGCTCGACCACCATCACGTCGTCCCCCTCGTTCGCACAGGCGAGGAAGGAGAAGAGGATCGCTTCGCTGCCGCCGGTGGTGGCGAGGATCTGGTTCGGCTCGAGCGTCAGCCCGAGGCGGCGCTCGTAGTAGGAATAGAGCGAGCGGAGGAACTCGGGAGTGCCGGTGGACGGCGAATACTCGAGCACCGTCGATTCGAGCAGCTTCAGCCGGTCGCGCATGCAGGCCGGCGTCTCGATGTCGGGCTGGCCGATGTTGAGGTGCAGGACGTGTGTTCCGCGCGCTTTGGCCGCGTCTGCCAGTGGCGCAAGACGACGGATCGGGGAGGCAGGCATCTCCTGCCCGCGCCGGGAGACGCCCGGCGCGGTACGGGTATGGGTCAGGATGTCCAACGTCATCTATTTCTTTTTCGAGCGGAGCACAGCCGGATGCTTGCTGTTCTTCACGTCCTGGGAGCTCTGGGCGAGCTGCTGCTTGTCGTCGTTGACGTTCGCATGCTCCCGGTCCGGTCCGTCGCTCTGCGACCGCCCGCCGGTCTTGTAGTAGTCCTGGTTCGGATTTTCTTTGCTCATGTCCTGGGAGGTTGCGAAGGAGTTGCCAAGGAGCAGTTCCCTGGTCACGAACCGTAACACCGTCTTCTGCAGGAAATACAGCGTGTTCTTCTGCGTCACCGTGTGCCTGGTGCGCGGGAGGACCATCATCTCGAATGGCGTGCCCAGCTGTTGCAGCTCCCAGGCGAACTGGACACTGTTCTGGAAGTGCACGTTGTCGTCCGTGCTGCCGTGGATGAGCATCAGGTTGCCGTGCAGGTCCTTCGCATGGAAGCGGGGGGAGCTCTTCCGGTAGCCCTCGGCGTTGTTCTGCGGCATCTGCATCATCCGCTCGGTGTAGATCGAGTCGTAGTCGCGCCAGTCCGTGACCGGCGCTCCGGCGATGCCGGCCTTGAACGTCGTGCTGTGCGTCATGGCGTACAGGACCAGGAAGCCGCCGTAGCTCCAGCCATTGATCAGGATGCGCTCGCCGTCGACGTACGCTTGCTGCTCGAGCCAGGCGATCGAATCCTCTTCGTCGCGCAGCTCGAGCTCGCCGAGGTTTTTGTAGACCGGCCAGGCGGAGACGGCACCCTTGCCGCTCGCGCTGCGGTTGTCGCACATCCAGACGATGGCCCCCTGCTGTGCGATGAGCCGGTTGAAGAGCATCATCTGCCCGCGCCACTCGTTCCGCACGTACTGCGCGTGCGGACCGCCGTAGAGGAACTGGTAGACCGGGTACTTCTTCGACGGATCGAAGTTCGTCGGGCGGATCATCATCGCTTCCATCGGGAAGCCGTCGCGCGTCTTCACCTGCATGAACTCGATGCGCGGCAGTTCGTACTCGGCGAGGAGCGCGACGCGGTTTTCGTCGATCACCCTCGCCACGGTGCCGTCATTGCGGTGCAGGCGGATCTGGTCCGGCGTCCGGATGTCGCTCCACTTGTCGACGTAGTGCGTCCTGGAGGGATTGAAGAACGCGGTGTGCTTGCCCCCCGCCTCCGACAGCCGCTGCAGGCCGGTGCCGTCGAGGTTGATGCGATAGACGTCGAGGCCGATCGGGCTGCGTTCCGTGCCGGAGAAGTAGACCTGCTGGCCGGAGATCCCATGTACCTCGCGCGCTTCCCACTCGCCGTTCGTGACCTGCCGGAGCAGCGTGCCGCCGGAGCTGTAGTGGTAGAGGTGCCGGTAGCCGTTGCGCTCCGACTGCCAGAGGAACGAGCCGTCCTTCAGCCACGCCGGATTCGCGAGCGGGTCGACCCACGTTTTGGTGGTCTCCCGGATGAGCGTGTGCGACTCGCCGCTGGCCGGCGACGCGCTGACGAGGTCGAGCCAGGTCTGCTCGCGGTTCTGCACCTGGTACGTCAGCGCCTTCCCGTCGGCGCGCCAGTCGACGTTCACGATCAGGAACTCGCCGCCCGAGTAGCGCTCGACGCTCGCCTCGATCCGCTCGCCGCCGCTGGCCGGGATGATGAACAGCTTCGCGCGCGGATTCGGATCGCCGGCTTTCGGGTAGCGGAAGGTGTGGAGGTCGGGACGGTACGGGATGTGATCGGGAATCGTGGACTCCGGCACCTGCCGCTCGTCGAGCTGCAGGAACGCGAGCCGCAGCGAGTCGGGACTCCACCAGAACGCCTTCCAGATCCCGCGCCCGTAGATCTCTTCCTGATAGACGTAATCGAGCTTTCCGTTGAGCAGCACCGCGCTGCCGTCGGTCGTGAGGCGCCGCTCGCGTCCCGCCAGGTCGACGACGTACAGATCGTTCGCACGGACGAAGGCGACCTTCGTCCCGTCGGGACTGAACGTCGCCTCCTCTTCCTCCCCCGGCGCGCTGGTGAGCCGCGTGACCGCGTTTTTCGCGATCGAATAGAGGTAGAGGTCGTCCGCGACGTTTACCAGGAACGCGCTCTTCTTCCTGTCGAACGCCAGCTCGTCTGATTCCGACGCATCCCGCGCCGTCTCATCGTCCACTCCCAGCTCGGTCAGCGCGGCCACGAACTTCGCGCGGTCGAACAGCGCCCGCTCTTTCCCCGTGGTGACGTCGTACACCCGCCACTCCACGAAATTCGCCTGCTCGTCTTTCCGCGGCCAGACGAACGTCCTGTCGTCCACCCACTCAAAGTCATCCTGAATCGCCCCCGCGAACGGAAGCTTGTCGGTAGGGTGATAAATGGCCTCCAGCGTGAGCGCCTTCTTCTGCGCAAACAACGGCGCGGCGAGGAGCAGGAGGAAGAGGGTGAGGTGCTTGGTCATTGTTTGGAGTGCGGCGACCGCAGTCGCCGCTTTTACTGTTTGCCTCATGCGACGCGGATGCGCGTTACTCCCTGTGTGGAGCGCAGGTAAAGCGGTGACTGCGGTCACCGCACTCCAAATCAGGCCCCCATCAACTGCCGCAGCACGAACGGCAGGATCCCGCCGTTGTCGTAGTAGTCCACTTCGATCGGGGTGTCGATGCGCACGGTGACCGGGACCTCGTCGGTGGCGCCGCCGGTGCGTTTGATGCGCAACGTGGCGCTCTGGCGGGGGCGGAGGGTGCCTTCGATGCCGGCGATCTCGAAGGTCTCCGTGCCGTCGAGGGCGAGCGTGGCGGCGTTCGTGCCTTCCTGGAACTGCAGGGGGAGGACGCCCATGCCGACAAGGTTGGAGCGGTGGATGCGCTCGAAGCTTTCCGCGATCACCGCACGTACCCCGAGCAGCTTCGTGCCCTTGGCGGCCCAGTCGCGCGAGCTGCCGGTGCCGTACTCGTGGCCCGCGATCACGATCAGCGGCACGCCCTCTTCGGCGTAACGCATGGCCGCGTCATAGATGGCGAGGCGCTCGCTGGTCGGGTAATGCACCGTCACGCCTCCCTCCACGCCGGGGACCATCAGGTTCTTGATGCGCACGTTCGCGAACGTGCCGCGCGTCATCACGCGGTCGTTGCCGCGGCGGGAGCCGTAGCTGTTGAAGTCCTGGACTTCGACGCCGTTCTCCTGCAGGTAACGGCCCGCGGGGGACGACGGCTTGATCGAGCCGGCGGGGCTGATGTGGTCCGTGGTCACGGAGTCGCCGAAGATCGCCAGCGGGCGGGCGTCCTTGATCTCGTTCGTGTTCTTCGCCTGGGCGTTGAGGTCGGCGAAGAAAGGCGGCTCCTGGATGTACGTGGAGCTCTGGTCCCATTCGTAGACGAAGCCGGTCGAGGAGGGGATCTCGTTCCAGAGCGGATTCTGCTCCGCGAAGTTCGAGTACATCTTCCGGAAGTCTTCCGGCGAGAGGGCGTCCTTCAGCACGTCGCGCACTTCCTGAAGCGTCGGCCAGATGTCGCGCAGGAAGACCTCTTTGCCGTAGTCGTCGCGGCCGAGGGGCTCGTTGACCATGTCGATGTCGATGCGGCCGGCGATGGCGAAGGCCACGACCAGCGGCGGCGACATCAGGAAGTTCGCCTTGATGGACTGGTGCACGCGGGCTTCGAAGTTGCGGTTGCCGCTGAGCACCGAGACACCGATCAGGTCGTTCTTCACGACCGTGTCCTCGATCGACGGGTCGAGCGGACCGGAGTTGCCGATGCAGGTAGTGCAGCCGTAGCCGACGGTGTAGAAGCCGAGCTTGTCGAGGTACTGCTGCAGATCCGCCTTGCGGTAGTACTCGGTGACGACGCGCGAGCCGGGGGCGAGCGACGTCTTCACCACCGCGCGCACGGAGAGTCCGCGCTCGACGGCCTTCTTCGCCAGCAGGCCGGCGGCCAGCATGACCGAGGGGTTGGAGGTGTTGGTGCAGGAGGTGATGGCGGCGATCAGCACGTCGCCATGGTGCAGCTCGGCCACCGATTCGGGGACCTCGGCCGCCAGCTCCGCCTTGTCGACGCGGTCAGGCGTCGGGCGGTTGTTCATCATCTCGGATTCGGTGAGCTCGCTGGTGTTGCGGGTGTCCTTCGGATGCGGGACGGTGGCCGACTCCTGGTCGCCGCCGCCGGTGTGCTCGCCGGCATTTACCGAGACGCCGACCTGGGTGCGCACCTTCCGCTCGATCTCCGCCGCGGTCTTGCCGTAGCCGTTCGGCGGCTCGGCCTGGAGCATGTTCACGAACGTGGTCTTGAGGACGTCCAGCTCGATGCGGTCCTGCGGACGCTTCGGACCGGCCACACTCGCGCGGACGGTGCTGAGGTCGAGCTCGAGCACTTTCGTGTACTCGACGTCCCCCTTCTGCGGAATGCCGAACATCCCCTGCGCCTTGTAGTAGTTGCGGAACGCGCTGATCTGCTCCTCGGTGCGTCCGGTGAGCTCGAGGTACTTGCAGCATTCCTCGTCGATCGGGAAGTAGCCCATGGTCGCGCCGTACTCCGGCGCCATGTTCGCGATGGTGGCGCGGTCGGCCACCGGCAGCGACTGCGCGCCGGCGCCGAAGAACTCGACGAACTTGCCGACCACCTTCGCGTGCCGCAGGAGCTGGGTCACGGTGAGCACGAGATCGGTGGCGGTGACGCCTTCCCGAAGGGATCCGGTGAGGTGCACGCCGATGACGTCGGGCGTCAGGAAGTAGACCGGCTGGCCGAGCATGCCCGCTTCGGCCTCGATGCCGCCCACGCCCCAGGCCACGATGCCGAGGCCGTTGATCATGGTGGTGTGGGAGTCGGTGCCGACGAGCGAGTCGGGATACCAGATGCCGTCCTTCTCGAACACGCCGCGGGCGAGGTACTCGAGGTTCACCTGGTGGACGATGCCGATCTGCGGCGGCACGATGCGGAAGCCGTTGAAGGCCTGGGTCCCCCACTTCAGGAACTGGTAGCGCTGGCGGTTGCGGCGGAACTCGATCTCGGTGTTCAGCTGTAGCGCGTCGGCGCGGTTCGCGTAGTCGACCTGCACGGAGTGGTCGATGACCAGATCGACCGGCACGAGCGGCTCGATGATGCGCGGATCCTTCCCGGCCCGCTCCGCCGCGGCACGCATGGCGGCGAGGTCCACGAGCAGCGGCACGCCCGTGAAGTCCTGCAGCAGGACGCGGGCGACCATGAACGGGATCTCTTCCTCACGCGGGGCGGAAGCGCCCCAGTTGGCGAGCGTGCGGACGTCGTCTTCGGTGATCTTCCTGCCGTCGACGTTGCGAAGGACGGACTCGAGGACGACGCGGATGCTGACCGGCAGCTTGGAAATGGGACCGATGCCCGCTTCTTCGAGCTTCGGAAGCGAGTAAAACTGTCCGGTCTGTCCGTTGCCAAGGTCGAATGAACTGAGGGTGTTGAAGGTGTTGTGCGGCATTGCGGCGCGAGCATATTGGCGGGGGGAGGAGGGGTCAAGCTGAGCGGGGTCGCAGGGGCGAGGGCGGAGGCGTTGCAGGTTGTGGGTGCGCGCAGGTTGCACGGAATGGTGTCGGGTGTCAGGTATCCGGGGTGTATCGGCTTACGGCGCGCCTCAGGCGAGACACCACAGACACCTGACACCTGACACCACCTCGGGCGCAACTCCCACAGCAACTCCCTCGGCCCTCGGCCCTCATCCCTCAATCAGGTACACTCACTCGAACCAACACACGGAGGTACACCATGGATCCAGTCCAGACCCTCGACGCCAGCATCGCGTCCCGCCACCTGCTCGATCATCCTTTCTATCAGCGCTGGACCGAGGGCACGCTCACGCCCGAGGAGCTGCGCGAATATGCCCGGCAGTACTTTCACTATGCAATGGCGTTCCCGACGTTCGTCAGCGCGATGCACGCGCAGACGGAAGACATCGTGGTGCGCCAGATGTTGCTCGAGAACCTGATCGAGGAGGAGCGCGGCCCGGAGAACCATCCCGAGCTCTGGCTCCGGTTCTGTGAAGCCCTCGGACTCGACCGCGAGGACGTGAAGAGCGGCCTCGCGAACGACGCCACCCGCGGCCTCATCGCCACCATGAAGTCGCTCGCGCGCGACGGTGCGCTGCACGAAGGGCTGGCGGCGCTCTATGCGTACGAGTCGCAGATCCCGGCCGTGGCCAAGGCGAAGATCGAAGGCCTGGCGAAGAACTACGGCATCTCGGCCGAGCGCGACATCGCCTTTTTCAGCGTGCACATGGATGCCGACGTCGTCCATTCGCAGACCTCGCGCGACCTGCTGCGCGACCTCTGCAATACGCCGGAAAAAGCGGCGCAGGCGAATCAGGCGGCCACGAGCACGCTCCACGCGCTCTACGGCTTTCTCGACAGCGTCACCGCGAATTAACTTCTTTTCACGTGGGGCGGCGCTGCCGCCCCACGTTTGCGCGCCATAATCTTGCATATGCGCGCTGCCCTCATCCTGCTGCTCGCGTTCGCCCCCCTGGCGCACGCGGTGAAGACGCAGCGCAGCGACACCCCGGAACGATGGCTGCTCGCCAACGCGCCTGCGCTCCTCTCGACCGACCTCGTCCCCTACTCACACGATCTCGAGCCGCTCCGCCCCCTGGCCGGCAACCGGACCATCGTGGCCCTCGGCGACGCGACGCACGGCTCGCACGAGCTCTATACCGTCAAGCTGCGCGCGATCGATTTCCTGGTGCGCGAGCTGAACTTCGACGTCGTGGCGCTCGAAGGGCCGTTCCCTACGCTGAACCGGATCGACGCGTACGTGCAGGGGGGTGCCGGCGATCCGCGGGCGCTGCTCGCCGACCTGAAGCACGCCATCTATCCCTTCTGGAACAGCGAGGAGCTGCTGGCGGTGATCGAGTGGCTGCGCGCTTACAACGTCGTGCGCGGCTCGCATCCGGCGGTACACATCGGCGGGATCGATCCATACGAGATGAACGCGGCAGCGGCGGAAGTAGTCGCGTATCTGCGCTCCGTCGATCCGGCCGCTGCTGCTGAGACAGAGGTGAACTACGCGTGCGCCCGCGGCCAGCGTGTCCATGAAGAGCTCGCGGCGCGGGAAGCGGAGCTGGTGACACGCACCGGCGCGGCGGCGTTCCACGAAGCGCTGCAGTACGCGCGCATCGTGGCGCAGGGACGCTCCGGCGACGCGCGCGACGAAGCGCTGGCGGAGAACGCGCTCTGGATGCGCGAGCATCGCAGCGCGACCGGAAAGATCATCGTCTGGGCGCACAACGGCCATGTGGCGGAGGTAGCGAACGCGTTCGCGAAACGGCCAATGGGGGCGTTGCTCAGGAGCGCGGTGGGAGACGATTACCTGGCCATCGGGACGCTCGCGGGCGGTGGGAGCTTCATCGGCTGGACGCCGCCGCCGAACGTCGCGGTGACCCGCACGTTCGCACCGCTGCGCGAGGGGATGTACGAGACGCTGTTCCGCCGCCGCACCGCGATCGCGCAACTGATCCCACTGAACGAGACTTCATGGCTGCCGGAGGAGATGACGTTCAACGCCGCGGGCTCCGGCGACAAGGGTGCGACGCGCATGCGCGGACGGCTCGCCGACCTCTTCGATGCCGTGATTTACGTGGAAACAACGACCCCGCTGCGCCTGTTGCCGTAGTCCGTCCCCATGCCCCGGTTCCGCGCCGCCGCGCTCATTCTCCTGCTCCTGCTCACATCTGGTGTCGAGGCGAAGCGCCGTTCCGCGCGCGCGCCGGGCGGGACGGCGTTCGCCGCGTACCCGCTGCACTCGGTCGAGCTCGTCGCCAATACATCCGACCTCCAGCCGCTCGACGACATCGTCCGCAACGCCTCGATCGTCGGCTTGGGCGATGCGACGCACGGGACGCACGAGTTCTACACGCTTCGGCTGCGCCTGATCGATACCCTCGTGCGCCGTCACGGTTTCACGGCGCTTTCGATCGAGATGCCGTTCCCGATCGGGGAACGGATCGACGCGTACGTGCAGGGAGGGGCGGGCGACCCGCGGGCGCTGCTGAGGGAGTTGAACGACCGCCTGCTCTATTTCTTCTGGAACACCGAGGAGGTGCTGGCGGTGATCGAGTGGGTCCGCGACTACAACGCGCACCGCGGGGACCGTCCCGCGGTGCATATCGCCGGCTCGGACATCTACGACGAGACAGGCGCGGTCGCGGGTGTGCTGGACTACCTCCACCGCGTCGATCCTACCGCGGCCGCAAACGCGGAGCGCGACTACGCGTGCGTGCTCGCCGGCACGCGCAACGGCGTCTGCCGCATTGCCGCGGAAGGCGTCCGCAACGCGCTCGCCGCACGCGCGCACGGCACGCCCGCGTTCGACGACGCACTGCATCACGCGGACATCGTGCTGCAGTTCTTTCACGCGCCGGTCTTCGAGCCGCGCGAACGCTCGATGGCGGCGAACCTGCTCTGGGTCCGCGACCATCGCGGCCGGGTCATGCACTGGGGGCATCAGGAGCACGTCGGCAAGCTCGACTCGCGTTTCGCGAACGGCATCACCATGGGCAAGGTCCTCGCTCAGCAGCTCGGCGACGAGTACGCGGCCATCGGGACGCTCACCGGCAGCGGCACGTTCCTGCAGTGGCAGCAGCTGTCGCCCGGCATCTTCGCGGAGGTGCTCAGCACGTTCGAGGATCCGGCGGAAGGGACGTACGAGTGGCACTTCCGCCAGCGCGGCCTGGGCGCGATACTCGTGCCCCTGCGGCGCGCGGTTCCCGGGACGATGTTCCGCACCGGCGGGACGCTGCAGGGATTCAGCAGGGTCGCGCAGCCGCTCCACGAGAAGCTGGATGCGGTGATCTACGTCGATCGGACCACGCCCACGCGGCCGTTGCGCTGACGCGAGGTGTCACCCCTGCGGCTTCGCGAACGGCACCAGCGCGTTCGCGTAGTAGTCCCGCAGCAACAGCTCGCGCGGGTTCCAGGTCCAGGCGTCCTCGAGCTCGGGCATGCCGCCGCGATGTTCGAACAGCTCGTCGCGCCATTGCTCCGTGGGGGTGATCAGGTGGCGCAGCTCGAGCACCTGGCGGGCGGCTTTCCAGATCTCCTTCGGCGTCTTCTCGCGGAGGAGCCAGGGGCGGTCGCGGTACTCCTCGCGCGCGCGCTCGAGCTCCACCAGCATCTGCTCCTGCGTCAGGACGGGATGCTTGCGGAAGATGGTCGCGACGAGCGTCACCGGCGTGACCGGCAGGGCGCTGGAGATCTCGCTCAGCACCGTCTCCGCGAGGCGTTGCAGGTCCGGCTTGCGAGCATCGAACGTGTCGGAGAGGATGCCCGGGTGGGCGCGCGCAAAGTCGTCGACGGAGATCGGCGTGCCGAACGTCACGATCGCGTAGCCGTAGCGTTTGAAGCGGCCGAAGAGGCCGCGCAGGAAACCCTTGAACAGGAAGTCGAGCGACGTCTTCAGCTTCTCCCCTTTGCTCGCGCGCTCCTCCTTGCCGAGGAGCTCGGAGGTGAGGTTGCGGTCCTCGAGCACGCGGTCGTAGTTGACCGCGGTGGGGATGATGTAGAGCGGCTGCGTGAAGTCGGGATCGCGTTTCGCGGAGACGAGATAGTCGAGCATCCCGAGCTTCGGCTTCTGGAAGGCGCCGTCGCGGCTGAGGCCTCCCTCGATGAAGATCCCCTGCGTCACGCCGTGCTTGGTGATGGTCTGCACGAACTTCGAGAGGATGGCGTGATACAGCGGCTCGCGGTAGCGGCGGCGGACGAAGTAGCCGCCGAACCATTTGAAGACGTGGTTGAGCGGCCAGACGCGCGCCCACTCGCCGATCGCGTACGACAGCGATATGAACTTGAACAGCATGTGCGCGACGAGGACGTAGTCGGCGTTGGAGCGGTGGTTGATGATGTAGATCACCGCCGCCCCTTTGGAGCGCTCGGAGAAATCGCGGATCGGCTTCCGCTCGACGACCACCCGATACAGAAAGTGCGTGATGGCCTTGGCGATCGGCGCGCCGACGCGGTAGTACGCGAGGAGGTTGAACTTCGGGACGATCTCCTGCAGGTACCGGCGCGCCTGCGCCCGCGCTTCCTCCACCGAAACATGGTGGTCGCGCGCGTAGGCCTGCACGGCCTGCACGATGTCCCGGCTGCCGAAGACCTCCAGCTCGATCTCGGCGTGACGCCGCTTCAGCTTGAACTGGTCGATGTGGATGTTCCGGTCGCGCTGCAGGCGGCGCGCGTGGCGCTTGGCGTACGCGGTGATGCCGATGGCCAGTGCCGCGAGCGCAACCGCAACCGCAACGCCGAGAAGCACATTCATGGGTCCGGAGAGTGTACGCGACCCCGCATAGGATTCTTTTCGTGAGGCGATAGGAAAGTCTTAGCAACGCCGCCGCGAGGGCAACCGTACATTCCACACATCATGAACAAGCGCACCACATCCGCCATCGCCCTGATCATCGCGGCCCTGGCCATCGCCGCGACTCTCACCGCCGCCGCCTCGAACCGCAACGCCGCACGCGAGCAGCAGGCCGCCCAGGCCGCCGCGGAGGAACGCGTCGCACGCGGCGAGTACCTCGTCAACATCGGCGGCTGCAACGACTGCCACACGCCGTTCAAGCTCGGTCCGAACGGCCCCGAGCCCGACATGTCCCGCCGCCTCTCCGGCCATCCGGAGGCGCTGGTGATGCCGCCCGCGCCGAAGCTGCCGAACGGCCCCTGGGTCTGGCTCGGCGCCGGCACGAACACCGCCTTCGCCGGTCCGTGGGGCGTGAGCTACGCCGCGAACCTGACCCCCGACCAGCTCACCGGCATCGGGATCTGGAACGAGGAGACCTTCATCAAGACCATCCGCACCGGCCGCCACTGGGGCGTGTCCCGCCCGATCCTCCCGCCGATGCCGTGGCAGAACGTGCGCGGCCTCACGGACTCCGACCTGAAGGCGGTGTACGCGTACCTCCGCTCGCTGAAGCCGATCAAGAACCAGGTGCCGGACGCGATCGTGGCCGGGCCGGTGGCGGGAGCGAAGTAGGGAGTTGGCTTCAGGCGTCAGGCCTCGGGGGAGTGGCTGCCTCCGAGGCCTGTTCGCTGTTCAGCGATCCCGCCGGGAAGTCAGCGCGTCGAGCTCCTTCTGCAGGTATTCGACCGCGTTCTGCTTCGCCGCACGATGCGTGGGCGTGACCGCCGTCTCGAGCTCCCGCTTCACGCGCTCCATCTGCAGCTCGAGACTCTGCCGCTTCGCGGCGACCTCGCGCTCTTCCACGCTGACCTTCCGCTTCGCACCGCCGACGTCTTCGCCGCTCTGCTGCGACTCGACGGATTTGCTCTCCCATCCGCGCGCCATGCCTCCATTGTGCACCTAAACAGGGCCGAGGGCTGAGGGCTGAGGGCTGAGAGAGAGCACGAAGGCAGCGGAGCCCCTCGGCCCTCGGCCCTCAGCCCTGCCTCTAACGCACCGAGCGTCTTCTGCCGATCGTCCTCGCGGCCGACACCGTCACGAACGCGGGGGCGATCTGCCAGGCGGCGGTGTTTCCCTGGTCGTTGCTTACCTCGATGCGCAGCTCGATCTCTCCTTCCGGCAGGCGGAGCGCGTCGGCGAGGTCGACGCGGTAGATGACGCCGGCGGGCGGGCGGCCTTGTCCTTCCTGCGCGCCGTCTTCCTCGCCGAGCTGGACCGGGGTCAGCTGGACCCAGGTGTTCGTGCCGCGGCGGCGGAAGAAGACGTTCGTCGCGTCGCTGACGACGCGGCGGTAGGAGAGCTCTTCGTGCGCGGCGGCCGAGAAGACGAGCGTGCCGTTGCCGTTGCGGGGGAGCGTGGTGGCGTGACGTCCCTGGCCGTCGAGGATGGCGAGGGAGGTGAGCGTCGGCAGGTAGGCGGTGCCGTTGGTGGTGTCGAAGCCGGCGGTGAGCGTCGCGGTGCCGGGGCGTCCGTCCAGCTCGTAGCGGTTCACGTTCAGCTCCGCGGTGAAACGTCCGCGGCGATGAAGCGGCGCGAAGAACGACCCCACGCCCACCGTCCCTTTCGCCACCTCGGCGCCGCCCGCGTCCTTCACGCGATACGTGGTGGTCTCTTTCTCGGCGCGGCGGATCTCGTTGCGCGCACCGGCCAGCTCCGGGTCGCCGGAGAGTCCGTTCTCGTTGGCTGTGAGGCGCGCGTACGAGTGCAGGACGCCGCTCCCGAACTCCAGCGCCTCGCCGGCGACGGCGTACACCGGCAGCTCCGTCTCGTCGAAGCCGCGCGTGGCGAAGAAGCCGTGCGCATTGCGGCGGATCACCGGCGTGTTCATGCCGAAGAGGCCGGGCTGATCGCGGTCGGTCGACGCGGCGAACTGCAAGCCGCCGACGTAGTCCGGGTGCTGCTCTCGAGTCATGTAGAGCGTGCCGATCCACTCGTCGCCGGTCGCGGTAGTCGTGAGCAGCGACGGGATCGGGCCGAGCTCGTAGATCCGCCGCGGCCAGTCGCGCGGGCGGATCGAGACTTCCCGCTTCGTGACGCCGGCCGGAAAGCGGAGCCGCAGTTCCTGCGACGCGTAGTCAGCCGGCGACGTGACGAGCGTTGCGTCCCCGTCGAGATTGCGGATCGGCGCGTGCTGGGCGACGTACATCGTACGCGTGCTCGTGTCGACGTACGCCTGCGTCGCCAGCAGTCCAATGCGTTCGGAGAACGGCGAGGAGTAGAACAGGCTCGCGCCAGGCGCGGGCAGCACCAGTCCGTTCCCGTTCGGCAGCAGGAGGCGTACGAACTTCGAATGCAGCGTGGTGGTGCCGTTCCCTTCCGGGAAGGCGATCCCGCGCTCGTCGCCGGCGGCGAGCTGCACGGCATGCGGCGCGTCGGCCGCACTCAGCGGGAGCACGAGGTCCCCTTCGATGTGCTGCTGCTCGCGTACGACCAGCCAGACGCTCCCCTCATGCTCCGCCGCCACATACAGGTCGTACTCCCCCGGCTCCACCAGCACCTCTGCCGCATTGGCCGTGATCGGCATGTACGACGCGTACTGCTCCTCTTCCGTGGTCCAGGCCACCAGCGGAAACGCCCCGTCGAAGTGCACGGTGACGCGGCCGGAGCGGATGAAGTTCCACGGCAGGCGCACCGCGTCGCCGTCCCACTGCAGCGTAACCAGGCCGCCGAACGAGAAGGAGGGGGTGGCCGGCTTGCCGAGGAGGGCGTGGTCGACGTCGATGGTCACGTCCACGTCGCGCGATTCGCCGGGTGCGAGCGTGAATTCAGCAGGCTCGAACGCGATGGCAATCGCGGCCGAAGTACCGGTGACATTCGCGCGGATCGTGCGCGCGGTCGTTCCTTCGTTGCGCACGTTGATGCGGCGCGACGCGTTCCAGGTCGCGGCAGTCGTGCCGTCGAGACCGAAGTTGAGCTGCGTCGGCGCGGCCACCACTTCGTTCGCGACAGCGCGTGCTACGTCGATGTTGCCGGTGCCCTGCGTCATCACCTCTTCGTTCGGCAGCGGGATCGCCGTCGTCACGAGCGCCGCCTTGATGCGCGCAGGCGTCCAGTCGGGATGCTGTTCGAGGAGTAGCGCCGCGTGTCCCGCCACGTACGGCGTGGCCATCGACGTGCCGCTCAGCTGGATGAACTGGTGGTTGAGGCCCGTGGAGAGCACGTTCACGCCGGGGGCGAGAAGGTCGGGCTTGATCGCGCCGCTCTGCGTGGCGGGGCCGCGCGTGCTGAACTCCGCCACCATCGTCACCTGCTGCTCGGTGCGGAACGACGCGCCGACCGTGATGGCCGAGGGGGCGCCGGCGGGCGTGCCGATCATGTGGTTCAGGGCGTCGTTGCCGGCGGCGACCACGACCACCATCCCGTGCGCGATCGCGTTCTCGACGGCGCGCGACAGCGGATCGTCGGGATGGCCGCGCGTGCCGAGGGAGAGGTTGGCGATGTCGGCGCGATCAACGGTGCTGCCGTCGCCGTTCGGGTCGAGCGCGCGCTCGAGCGCTGCGATGATGCCGGACGCGTTGCCGTTGCCGCCGGCGTTCAGCACCTTGTAGGCAAGCAGCGAGACACCCGGCGCGACGCCGGTGACCTGGTTGCTCTCGGCGGCGATGATCCCGGCCACGTGCGTGCCGTGGCGGTTGTCGTCCATCGCATCGGCGTCGTCGTTGACAAAGTCCCAGCCGCCGATGACCTTCCCCTGCAAGGCGGGGTGGGTACGATCGATGCCGGTGTCGAGGACCGCCACCACGACGCCGTTGCCGGCGCTCGCACGTACCGCAACGCTGTCATCCTGAGCGAGGGGGCCGGGAGGGGGGAAGCGAAGGACCCCCTCCAGTTGCGCACCGTACGCATGCACGATTTCGTCGCGATAGACGCCGGCGACATACGGCAGTTGCTCGATGTCCGCGATCGACTGCCCGGGCTGCAGCTCGATCGCGGCACCGCGGAAGGTGCGCGAGAACTGCCGCCGCACGCGCAGGCGAGGCGCGTCCTCGTGCAGCTGCGGGGCGATTGCGCCGCGGTGGAACTCGACGATGTACCGGCGCGACTCCTCCGCGAACAGCGGCAGCGCCAGGATGAACAGAGACAGCAGGCGAAGGACTCTCATTCGACGGCGCCGATGGTAAACGGACCCGGCCGCGGCCCGGCGTTGCGACGCGGCAACGATTGCGAGTAAGCAGCCGGTAAGCGGCCGTTTTTAACCTTCGCCGCACTATGAAACGTCTACTGAAGTTCGTGGTCCGTGCGGCCGCCATCGTGGCGGCGCTTGCGGTGATCCTGGTGGTCGTCATCGAAGTGAGATCCCGGCGCACGTTCGACGCGCCGGATCCCGACATTCACGCCAGCGCCGATCCGCAGGTGATCGCGCGCGGCGCGTACCTGGCCTACGGTCCGGCGCACTGCGTCAACTGCCACACGTCCGGGGCGGCGCAGAAGGCGGCGGTAGAGGAAGGAGCGACGCCTCCGCTCGCGGGCGGCAATCGCTTCTCCTTCCCTCCCGGCACGTTCTACTCGCCGAACCTGACGCCGGACAAGGAGACCGGCATCGGCCGCTACACCGACGGCGAGCTGGCGCGCATGCTCCGCTACGGAGTCCGCCGGGACGGACGCGCGGCGCTGCCGTTCATGGAGTTCCAGCACCTCTCCGACGAAGACCTGACGGCGGTGATCTCGTTCCTCCGCTCCCAGCAGCCGGTGCGCCATGAGGTGCCGCCTCACAAGCTGAACCTGATCGGCAAGGCGGTGATGGCGTTCGCGATCAAGCCGATCGGTCCGAAGGAGACGCCGCCGAAAGTCAGCCCGGCGCACGAGCCGACCGTGGAGCGCGGCGCGTACCTCGCGAACTCGGTGGCCGGCTGCGCGGAGTGCCATACGAAGCGCAATCCGCTCGACGGCTCGTACGTCGCGGCGCGTTTCTCGGGCGGCGGCAAGTTCGAGATCGACAAGGCCACGGTGCTGGTGACGCCGAACCTGACGCCGTCGAAGTTCGGGCGCATCCGCGACTGGGAGGAAGAACAGTTCGTCGGCCGCTTCGACGTGGGCATGGGCATCAAGGGGACCCACATGCCCTGGCGCCAGTTCCAGCGCATGAGCGACACCGACAAGCGCGCGATCTTCCGCTACCTGAAATCGCTGCGGCCGGTCGATTTCGATCCAGGCCCGATCGTGCAGAAGCGCAAGACGTAGGCGCAGGAACCGACCGGGGGCCTCCGACGGGCCGGCGTGGCCGGCGGCACTTGTTTGCGCACGGACGGCGTTTTCTGGCGAGAGGCGTGCGTTCAGCCTTGGGCAACCAGTGCTGCCGGCCACGCCGGCCCGCCGGAGGCCCCCGGTCGGTTCACTTGCTTACAATGCCGCCCATGCGTGCGTCATTGCTCCTCCTCTCCCTTCTCGCCTTCGGCTGCGCTACGTCCACCACTTCGACGATCGATCTCGCCAAGGCGGAGGTCATCGACCTCACGTATGCGTACGATGCGAAAACGTTGTACTGGCCGAGCTCGGAGGGGACGTTCGAGCTGAAGCAGCTGGCGTACGGGCAGACCGAGAGTGGGTACTTTTACTCGTCGTTCGCGTTCTGCACGCCGGAGCATGGGGGGACGCATCTCGATGCGCCGATCCATTTCGCGGCCGGGAAGCGCACCGTCGATCAGGTGCCGGTAAGGCAGCTCATCGCGCCGGTGGTGGTGATCGACGTGGCGAGCAAGGCGGCGGCCGACGTCGATTACACGCTCACCGTGGACGACGTGCGCCAGTGGGAGGCGCGGCATGGGGCGATCGAGCGCGGGACGATCGTGCTGCTGCACACCGGCTGGGGCGCGCGCTGGGGAGATCGCCTGCGCTACTTCGGCGACGACACGCCGAAGGCGACGGACAAGCTGCACTTCCCGTCCTACGGCACCGAAGCCGCGCAGCTGCTGGTGACGGAGCGCCAGGTCGGTGCGCTCGGAGTCGACACAGCCAGCATCGACTACGGGAAGTCCCACGATTTCATGGTCCATCGCATCGCCAACGAAGCCAACGTCCCGGGGCTGGAAAACGTGGCCAATGTAGACCGCCTGCCTGCGCGTGGAGCCTGGCTCGTGGCGCTGCCGGTAAAGATCGGCGGCGGCTCGGGCGGCCCGGTGCGCATCGTGGCGCTCGTGCCGTAGTTTGGAGTGCGGTGACCGCGGGAGGCTGTCTCAAAACTATTGGCACGTGGTTCGCGCATCCACTGCAAGGCGAATAAGCCGGCGTAAATTGATGGCATTGACCACTGCGAGTGTAAAAAAC
>Ga0190270_10000022_pt1 | contig 115495 bp, 69 predicted proteins | sample Popmic320T_FD_133748 | JGI IMG/M metagenome (GOLD analysis project Ga0190270, IMG submission 133748) | Populus adjacent soil microbial communities from riparian zone of Weber River, Utah, USA - 320 T | ecosystem: Environmental > Terrestrial > Soil > Riparian zone | place: USA: Utah | collected...
CGCTGTCGGCCACCGCCACCGGCGCGTCATTGACCGCGGTGATGGTGATGCTGACCGTGACCGTGTTCGAATCGAGCGTGCCGTCGTTCGCCTTGTAGGTGAACGAGTCGCTGGTGGTCTCGCTGCCGTTGTGGGTGTAGTTGAAGGTGCCGTCGGCGTTCAGCGTGAACGACGATGCGTTCGCCGGACCGCTCACCAGGATCGCGTTCAGCGTGCTTCCCTCGGCGTCGGTGTCGTTGCCGCGCACCGTGGCCCCGCCCGTGATCGTGCCGCCCTCGGCGACCGTGTAGCCGCTGTCGGCCACCGCCACCGGCGCGTCATTGATCGGGTTGACCGCGATCGTGACCGTGACGGTGTTGGAGTTCAGCGATCCGTCGTTCGCCCGATAGGTGAACGAGTCGCCGGTCGTCTCGCCGCCGTTGTGCGTGTAGTCGAAGGTGCCGTCCGCGTGCAGCGTGAACGAGGAGGCGTTCGCCGGACCGCTGACCAGGACCGCCGTCAGCGTGTTCCCCTCGGCGTCGGTGTCGTTGCCGAGCACCGTGGCCGCACCCGTGATCGTGCCGCCTTCGTTGACGGCGTAGCCACCGTCGGCCACCGCCACCGGCGCGTCATTGGCCGCGTTGATCGTGATCGTCACCGTGACCGTGCTGGAGTCGAGCGTGCCGTCGTTCGCCTTGTACGTGAACGAGTCGCTGGTCGTCTCCGAGCCGTTGTGCGTGTAGGTGAAGCTGCCGTCCGCATTCAACGTGAACGAGGAGGCGTTCGCCGGGCCGCTGACCAGGACTGCCGTGATCGAGCTATCGACGTCGGCGTCATTCGCCAGGACGCCGGTACCAGCCGTCTCGTTGAGCGTGCCGCCCTCGGCGACGGTGTAACCGTCCGGCGCGGCCACCGGCGCGTCGTTGACCGCGGTGATGGCGATCGTGACCGTCACGGTGTTCGAGTTGAGCGCGCCGTCGTTCGCCCTGTAGGTAAACGAATCGGTGGTCGTCTCGCCGCCGTTGTGCGTGTAAGCAAACGTTCCGTTCGCGTTCAGCGTGAACGAGGAAGCGTTCGCCGGGCCGCTGACCAGGACCGCGGTCAGGCTGGCGCCTTCCGGATCCGTGTCATTGGCGAGCACCGAGATGCCGTTCAGCGTGCCGCCCTCGGCGACCGTGTAGCCGCTGTCCGCCACCGCCACCGGCGCATCGTTGGCGTTCGTCACATTGATGGTGATCGTGCCGGTGCCGGAGCGCGACGGCACGCCGTCATCCTGGGCGCGCACGGTGAGGATGAACTGCGGGGTGGTCTCGAAGTCGACCGCCGACGGCGTCGCCACCGTGATCACGCCCGTATCCTCGTTGATCGCGAAGGCGCCGCCGGTGTTGCCGGCGGTGATCGAGAACGTGTGCGAGTCGCCCGTGTCCTGGTCGTCGACGTCGGGCGTGCCGACGGTCGTGCCGGCCGAGCTGTTCTCGACGACCGAGAACGTGTCATCGTCGACGCTCGGAAAGTCGTTGACGCTGGCGATCGTGATCGTCACGGTCGCGGTGTCGGAGTTGGTGCCGTCGCTGACGGTATAGGTGAAGGTATCGGTGCCGAAGAAGTTCGCGTTCGGCGTGTAGGTGAAGCCGCCGTTCGCGTTCAGGACCACCGCACCGTTCGCCGGCGGCGCGAGCAGCGACGCGGTGATCGGGTCGGCGTCGGTGTCGTTCTGCAGGACACCGGGCGCGGGGACGTTCAGCGGTTCGTCTTCATTCGAGCTGAAGGCGTCGTTGGTCGCGACCGGCGAGCTGTTCGTGCCACTCGAGACCGTGATGGTCACGATCGCGGTGTTCGAGTCCTTCGTGCCGTTCGAAGCCTTGTACTCGAACGTGTCGTCCTCGGTCGAAGCAGGATTGTCGGGGGTATAGGTGAAGCTGCCGTCCGGGTTCAGCGTCACGCTGCCGCGCGTCGCGGGGCTGACCGGCAGCGCCGTCAGCGGGAGGCCGCTCGGATCGCCGTCGTTGGCCAGCACGCCCGGCGCGGGGATGGCGAGCGCTTCGCCCGCGGTGCGCGGGAACTCGTCGTCCGTGGCGAAGGGAGCATCGTTGGAGAGGTTCGCGTGAAAGAGGAAGTAGAGCTGGTCGTTCGCGTTGTCGGTGAACGCCGTTACTTTGAGGAGGCGCAGCGAGGGAGAGCCGCCCGCGGCGATTCCGGTGAACAGCGGAGACAGGCCGGTCCAGTCGTTGTCCAGCCCGTCGAGCACGATCACGCGCGGGGCGCCGGGCGCGCCGACCGAACGGCGCTTGCCGGGCCGCGGTCCCGGGTAGACGACGGCTGTGCCGTCGGGACGGACGATCGCGGTGTGGATCGCCGTTCCCTGCACCGCCTCGATCCCGACCCGCATGTCGGACGGCATCGTGGTCGAGCCGAACGCGGAGAACGGGATGCGCGTCTCGATGGTGACTCCGCCGCTCGCGGGCTGAAACCCTGCAGGCCAGCCGCTCGTCTCAACATCGATGATGGGACCGAATCCCGCCGTGGTGCAGACCTGCCGGACCGTGCGGGTGACGGAGGCGTCAGTGTCGGTGGCCGTCACCCGGGTGGTGAAGACCTGGTCGACGCCGGGCATGCCGGAAATCGTGCAGCCGCTTGCCGCGTCGTGGTCGACGTCGAGCAGAACGCGGAACTCCGAATTGGCCGCCTGGGCCACACCCGGAAGCACGAACAGCAAGCCGAAAATCAACGCAGCAAAGAACCCACGGGGACGCGTCATCGGAACCTCATTCTCAAAGCAAAACAAACTTCGGGCGCACCGAAGCCGGTGGTGTCGCGGATTGGACGAACGGGATGGTAACAGTTTTCGGAATGTAAGGTGTTCCAGTTCTGGTCGTCTCAATAAAAAAGGACCGGCGATTGCTCGCCGGTCCATCACACCCTGCGCCGCGCCCGGGGGAGCACAGCGCCACATCCACGGGCCTCCGTCAGCCCGATTCCCGTTTATTTCGCTTCGATTTCGCGGGCCAGGATCGTCGTGGCGTCGACCCGGGTCCCTTCGGCTTTCACCTTGTCGCCGGCTGCAAGGTCCGTCAGCAAAATCGCACTGCCACGACGCTCGATCGTCGTCGCCGCGTCGGTCTGGACCGTGACCGCGCCGCGGCCGGTCTCAACCGTCAGCGCGCTGCCGGCGATCGAGACGATCCTGCCCGACACCTTCACTTCGTCCTCGGCGCCGCCGTTCGTGTTCTGCACGATGACCCGCGTGGCGGTTCTCGTCGCGCCGTCCGCGGACGTCGTCGCCTTCACATGCACGCGCCAGCCGGGCTGGATGGCGGACGCGGCCACGGGAGTGTTCCCCTTGCGGATGTCGGTCGCGGCGTCGAGGACGAACGTCACCTCGTCGCGGTGCGAGTCGCGGATGACGAGCTGCCCTTCCGCCGCGGTCAGGACGATCCCCTCGTACTCGCGCCCTTCCGGCTGGTCGTCCTCGCCGCCGTCATCGTCGTCGCTGCCGTCGTTCTGCACCATGACCAGCGTGGCCACGTAAGCGCCGTCCACCTGCTTCGCCTTGACGTGTACCCGCATCGCGGCCAGAAGGTCGGCCGGCGTGAGCGTCGTCTTTCCCTTGCGGATGATGGTCGCCGCATCGAACGCGATGGCCTGGTCCACCTGCTTCGAGGTGAAGAGCACGATCCCGGTCGGGCTCACACTGCTGATGACGCCTTCGAACTGCGTGACCGCCACGCCGCTCCCGCTGCCGCCGCGCCCGCTGCGGCGCTTGCTGCTGCTCTTCTTCGCGCTGTTCTTCGAGAGCTCGACGACCATCGGGCCGGAGCCCGGCTCGACGCGTAGCAGTGCGGAGATCCCGTCCGCGGCCCGCTCGAACGAAAGGTCCCCTTCTTCCGGGGCCCCCGCGAACGCGAACTGCCCGTCCGCACGGAGGAGGGTGGAGATACTGGTACCGCGCAGAGTCACGGACACACCGGCCGGACTGCTCCCATCCGCCATCACCACCTGCCCCGTCATCACCGCCGCCCCATACTGCCCCGTGACGGTTGCCCTCTCACCCTGGCAGGCCGCGAGTACCAGTACCGCCGCCATCAACATCCCTACCCTGATCCGCATCGATCCTCCGGAAAAAAAGAAAGGGGGGCGTCGGTACGCCCCCCTTGGTGTGCATCGCTGGTTCTGTGCGGGCGAATGATGCACCACTTGCCACGGGAGATACGTGACGGCGGTCACGCTTTCGTCCGAACGCTTTCGTCCGAACGTCGCCTCCGGCACCTCCGCGCTACACTTACGCCGCCCCTTCATGACCGAACCGGTGCCGTTCCACCTCGTCCGCGACGGCGAGACCCGCGATGGCGGGGATGCGGAACTGTTGCGGTTGCGGGCCGAGCTCGAGTCGCGGAACCGGCAGGAGATCGCGATGGCGGAGCTCGGGCAGGCCGCGCTCACCGGGGTCGATCCGCTCATCCTCCTCGGGCAGGCGTGCGCGCTCGTCGAGCTGACCCTGCAGGTCTCCCACTGCCGCGCCCTCGAGCTCACGCCCGGCGGACCGATGCACGTCCGTGCCGCCCTCGGCGCCAATGTCTCGTTCGCGCACTGCACGCTCGACGCGGACGAGGATGAGTCGCTGGCCATGGTCACGCTGCTCGCCGATGCGCCGTTCGCGTTTCCAAGCCTGGAAGAGGAGACGCGCTTCAAGGCGACCCACCTCCGCGACCATCACCACGTCCGGGCCGGCGCCGCGGTCACGATCCGGACCCAGTACGGCCCCTTCGGCATCATCGCTGTCTACTCCGATCGCGAGCGCACGTTCGCCGAGTACGAGCTCGCCTTTCTCCGCGCCACCGCGAACATCGTCGGTGAAGCGATCTCCCGCACGCGCACGGAAAACGAGCTGCGGCACGAGCTCGAACAGCGCGAGCGGCGCTTTCGTACCATCGTCGAGAAAAGCTGGAGCGGCGTCGTGCTGCTCGACGGCAACCTGCGCTTCTCATTCACCGGCTCGTCGACGCATCACCTGATCGGCTATCCCGACGAGGAGCTCCTCGGGCGCGAGCTGCTGGAGTTTGTCCATCCGCACGACCACGAGGCGGCGCGCAAGGTGTTCGACGGCGTCGTCGTCCACCCGAATCACGAGGCGCACGGCGAGCTGCGCTTCCGCCACAAGGAAGGGCACTGGGTCTGGCTGGAAGGCTTCTGCCAGAACCTCCTGCACGAACCGAGCGTGAACGCGATCGTGCTCAACTACCGCGACGTCTCGCAGCGGAAGGAGACCGAGAAGCAGCTCGAGTACCGCGCGTACTACGACTCGCTGACCGGCCTCCCCAATCGCCTCCTCTTCCGCGACCGCCTCGTCAACAGCCTGGCGTCGGCGAAACGGAACCGCGTCGGCGTGGCGGTGATGTACCTCGACGTCGATCATTTCAAGCTGGTGAACGACGGGCTCGGACACTCCTTCGGCGACCTGCTGCTGGCCGACATCGCACGCCGCCTGCACGGCTCGCTGCGCGCCTCCGACACCATCTCGCGCATCGGCGGCGATGAGTTCAGCATCCTCCTGCCGGAAGTCACCTCCACCGACGCCGTGGCCGGCGTGGCGCGGAAGATCCTCGATTCGCTGACCCGGCCGTTCAACGTCGAAGGGCACGATCTCTTCGTCACCGCGAGCCTCGGCATCAGTTGCTATCCGTCCGACGGCGACGACGCCGAGACGCTCCTCAAGTGCGCGGATGCGGCGATGTACCGCGCCAAGGAACTGGGACGGAATCAGGCGCAGCTCTTCACGGCCAGCATGAACGAACGCTACGTGCGCAGGCTCGCGCTCGAACAGCACCTCCATCACGCCATCGAGCGCAACCAGCTCGAGCTCTACTACCAACCGCTCTACGACCGCGCGCGCCGCCAGATCGTCTCGCTCGAGGCGCTGCTGCGCTGGCGCGACCCGGTGCGCGGCATCGTCGCACCGTCGGAGTTCATCCAGCTCGCCGAGGAGACCGGGATGATCATCCCGATCGGGGAATGGGTGCTGCGCGACGCCTGCCGCCAGTTGCGCGAGTGGCACGAGCAGGGGCTGCCGGCCTTGCGGGTGGCGGTGAACATCTCCGCGGTGCAACTGCAGCAACGGGGATTCGCGGAGCTCGTCCACGCCGCGATCGCGGAGAGCGGCATCTCGCCGCACATGCTGCAGCTCGAGATCACGGAAAGCGCGGCCATGCTGAGCTTCGAGCAGACCATGAAGGTGCTGCGCGAGATCCGGGAGATGGGCGTCAGCCTGGCGGTCGACGACTTCGGGACCGGGCAGTCGTCCCTGATCTACCTCAAGCACTTCCCGATCGACACGGTGAAGATCGACAAGGAGTTCCTGCGCGACGTGACCTCGGACGAGACCGCCGCCGCGATCGTGGCGCACGTGATCAACCTCGCGCACACGCTGCAATTAAAGGTAGTGGCGGAAGGGGTGGAGACCGAGGAGCAGTACACGTTCCTCCGCCACTACGCCTGCGACCTGATGCAGGGCTACCTCTTCAGCCCTCCGCTCCCGGCCGCGGAGGTGCTGCCGTACCTGCGGACCGCGTTCGTGGGACCGAAGACGCTGGAGTTCAGACGGCCGGAAGTCTGACTCCGGAGTGACGAGGGCTCCGGGGAACGGATCGATGGGTTCCCGGAACGGATCGATCGGTTCCCGGAACGGATCGATCGGTTCCCGGAACGATCGATGGGTTCCCGGAACAGCCTCCGCGGCCAGTCAAAGCGGTGACTGCGGTCACCGCACTCCAAACGGCTGGCTACCAGCCCGCCGTACAATCCCTTCGTGCGCACCGCGATCGCTCGCAACTCCCCCGCGCTGTTCACCCTCTCCGCGCTGACGCTCATCGGTGCGTCCGCGGTCATCATGCGCAGCGCGTTGTTCCAGGCGGCGCCGGACGTCGCGGCGTGGGGCGTCACGTTCGATCTCGCCATCACCATTCCACTGCTCTACTGGTTCCTGGTGGTGCGCGGCGGGAAGGCACCGGCGGTCACCATCGTGCCGGTGTGCATCCTCGGCATCCTCCTCGCCACCGCCCTGGTGCCGCGCGCGCAGCAGCAGTTCCTCGGACAACTGAAGCTGGTCGTCATCCCCGCGGCGGAGTTGCTGGCGGTAGTCACGCTCGTACGGCCGGGAAGCCGCGTCAGGACGATCGTCGGCTCCGAGCTGGCGATGTTCCATTACGCCATCTTCGGTTGGCGGAAGAAGCCCGCCGCCGTGCAGGGGCACGCATTCACCCTCCACGAGCGCAGCGGCTGGGCGACGGTGCTGGCGTGCATCCTCGTGCTCCTCGTCGCTGAATCGATCGGCATGCACCTGCTGCTCTCGCTCTGGAGCAAACCCGCGGCGTGGGTCTGGACAGGGCTCGACCTCTGGGCCATCGCCTGGCTCCTCGGCGATTACCAAGCGCTCCGGCTCCGCCCCTCATCGATCGACGACGAGGCGCTGCACATCCGCTACGGCGTACGCTGGAACGTCACCGTCCCTCTGACGTCGATCGTCTCCGTTGAAGAGGTACACGACGAAAGCACGTGGAAGCGCCAAGACGTCCTGAAGGTCGCGATCCTGGAAGAGCCGCGCTGGCTGATCCGCTTCGATCGGCCGGTCGTGGCGCAGGGGCTGGCCGGGTTCACCAAAGAGATCCACGCCATCGCGCTGCTGCCGGACGACGACGGGACGATCAGTGTCTTACGGCACGCCCTCGCCCGCCGGCGGTGCGATACACCCGCAGCGCGCCCGTGAGCGCCGCCGTGTCGTTGCCGTTGCGCACCACCACGACTGCCGACGAAGCCGGAGCCGCGGAATCGATGACGTAGGTCGCGTGCACGCAGTTGTGCATCCAGCCGAAATCGGAGATGCGCTTGAAGGCCGGGTTGAGCACCTCGAAGTTCGTCATGCCGCTCGTGAAGCCGTCGCCGGCGACCGTGATCGTCACCGTCTGTCCCGGCTTCACGCCGGCAGGCGCGGTCGAGAGGCTCACGTTCTGCCCTTCCTGGTTCACGCCGATCCAGCGCGGATTGAGCTGCACCGGCCCGGCGCTGTTGAGCACGAGATTGCCGTAAACCCGTCCGTTCTCCACGTCGATCTTTCCCGCAAAGAACTGCGTCGGAAACGACACCGCCCTCGCGCCGCGCCACGTTCCCTGCAGCGCGCCCGTATCCACCGGACCGTCGAGCGGTTCCGCGTACAAACGATAGCGGCCGGCCGGAATGCCGACCAGCGTGAACTCGCCGGCGGAGTTCGTGAGGCCCGTGCCGACCGGCTGTCCCGTCTCGTTCACCGCCACGACCTGCGCCGCGAAGATGCCGCCGCTGTCGCCGGTGATCCGGCCGCTGAGAGTCGCACCGCTCAGGGTCAGGTCGCCCTTCGGATAGATCGAGGCGATGCCGATGCGGTCATCGAAATCGAACGCCGCCGGCTCGGTACCGGAGCCGACGTAGGGATACATGATGGAAGAGAGAACGCCGGAGTGATCGAGCCCGAGGATGTGGCCGATCTCGTGCTGCATCGTCACCTGCGCGTTGAGGCTGCCGTCGAACAGGTCGGCGTCGAGGATGATGTCGGCGTCGAGCATCTCGCCGGTCTTCGTGTCGTAGCTGTACGACGTCATCGCCGCCGCACCCTGATCGGACAGCAGATCGTCCGCCATGGTGATCGAGACGCGGCCGACGGTGGCCGGCTTCACGCCGTTCACGACGCCGTTGGACTGGAACCGCAGGTTCGCGTCCGTGATGGCAGACCAGGCGCTGAACGCCTTGTCGACGATCGCCGCCGCGTTCGGATGCGCCTGCGCGACCCGGCTGTCGAGCTCGTAGTGGAGAGGAAACGACGCCTGCTTCCATTCGATCGGAGTCGGCGCTCCATTGATGTCGTACGTCATCCGCGTGGCAGCCACGAGCGGGGTACCGAGCGAGATCGCGAGGAGGAGTGCCGGGAGACGGAGCATGAGCTGTCGAGACTGCAAACCAGACGCCACTAATAACTAGGGTATCAGTTGGGCTCACCCGAGAGCTACTAAATCAATCTCCACCGCCCCACCCTTCGGCAACCCACTGGCCTGGATCGTGGTCCGGGCCGGCTTGTGGTCGCCAAAGTACTCGGCGTAGATCGTGTTCAGCGTCTGGAAATTGCCGAGGTCGGTCACGTAGACGGTGGCCTTCAGGACGCGGTCGAAGCTGCTCCCCGCCTCCTTCAATACTGCCTCCAGGTTCCGGAAGACACGGTGGACCTGCTCCTCGAACGTGCCGTCGACCAGATTGCCGGTCGCGGGATCGAGGGCGATCTGCCCTGAGGTGTAGACGAGGCCGTTTGCCTTCACGGCCTGAGAATACGGCCCGATCGCCTTCGGCGCATCGGGGGTTGCCACGTAGTCCATCTGCATGAATCCTTTCGCGCCCCACTATAATCGCCCGACCACCGGAGATCGCTGATAAACATGACTTACGCAGGCAACGCCTCATTGTCCCCCGCAGTCAAAGACCGCGTCGTCTCGACCTTTCAACAGGCGATCGCGCTCTACCACCTCGGGCGGACGGACGAGGTCGCAGCAGGCTGCACCCTGATCCTGCAGATGGATCCGACCTTCGACCCTGCCAGGAAGCTCCTCGACAAGACCCGCAACCCCGCGCTTCCCATCGACGTCGACAACCTCCTGCCGCGCGACGACCGCTCGCCCATGCAGCAGGCCCGCGAAGCGATGGCCGAGCGCGACTTCCAGCGCGTCATCCACCTGACCACGGAAGTCCTCACCGACGACCTCCTGAACGACGAAGCGCGCATCCTCGGCGACGACGCCCGCGAGAAAATGGAAGCGGCCCCGTTCGTCGAACAGTTCACCCGCCGCTGCGACGCCAGCCTCGGCTCGAGCAACATCGCCGCGGCCAAGATGGAGCTCGAGAAAGCGCGCGCGCTCGACCCGACCCATCCGGAAGTGGTGCGTCTCGCGAAAGCGATCGCCACCCGCGACGCCGGCCCCGCGCCGCCGCAGGCTCCTCCTCCCTCGTTCGTCATCGACACCCCCGCGCCCCCGTCCGGCGCCGGACGCTCGACCGCACAGGCCGCGGACTTCGGCTTCGCGTTCGAGGAGGAGAAACCGGCGGAAGTGTCGTTCGCCGACTTTTCGTTCGACACCCCCGCCGCGACCGCCGACTCACCGTTCGGCGGCGGCTTCTCGTTCGACGCCCCTTCCACCGCCCCAACCCCCGCGCCGGCTCCGTCGAGCTCCGCCCCCGGTGAATTCGATTTCACCACCGCCTCGGTCGAGACCAGCGCGGACGACCAGAAGAAGATCGCCCAGTACCTCTCCGACGGCGATCGCGCCTTCGGCGCCGGCGAGTATCAGCAGGCCATCGACCTCTGGTCGCGCATCTTCCTGATCGACGTCACCAACGACGACGCCTCCGAACGCATCGAGCGGGCGAAAGCGAAGCGGCGCGAGCTCGAGCAGAAGATCGAGCCGTTGCTCTCCTCGGGGATCACCGCCTTCGACCGCGGCGACGCCGCTCGCGCGCGTGCCGACCTCTCCGAGGTGCTGCGCCTCGACCCGAACAACGCCAGCGCGCACGACTATCTCGACCGCCTCGACGAGCCCACCGCGCCGACCGGGCCGTCGAATGCGTACGTCGCGCCGGCGCCACTGTCCGACGACGGCCTCGACATCGGCTTCTTCGACGACGACGGCGCCGCGCTCTCCGAGGCGCCGCTCATGCCCCCGGACCCGGGCGCCGCGCCCGCACCGGCGGCGACGACGAAGTCCGGCAAGCAGAAAGCAGCCACGAAAGCGCCGGCGGCCGGACGCAAGCTGCCGATGGGCGTCATCGCCGCCGTCCTGGCGGTCCTGGTCCTCGGCGCCGGCGGCTGGTTCGTCTGGTCCCGCTTCATGAACAAGCCGGAAGCGGAGCAGGGCGCGGGGCAGGCCATCATCGCGCGCGCCTCGGCGCTGGCCAGCACCGGCAAGTACGACCAGGCCATCGCGCTGCTGCAGGACATCCAGCCCGACGATCCGCAGCACGATGAAGCGCTGGTGATGATCGCCGACCTCCGCGCCAAGAAGAACACCTCGGCGCAGCTCGTCGAAGGCGTCCCAGCCGAGCAGTATTACGCCCAGCGTCTCGAAGCGGCGCGCGTCGCCTTCGAGGCGCACGACTACGCCGGAGCGAAGGCGGCCTTCGACCAGGCCGTACGCGTCAAGCCGCTGCCGCCGGACCTGAAGGCGCAGTACGACGCGGCCGCGCAGCAGGTGGCGAAGCTCGACGCCGCGAAGGCGCTGTTCGCGGAGCGCAAGTACACCGAGGCCATCTCGAACCTGCAGCCGCTCCTCGAACAGGACCCGCAGAACGCGAACGTCCAGCGGATGATCGTCGACGCCCACTTCAACCTCGGCGCCTCGGCGCTCCAGGAAGAGCGCATCCCCGACGCCATCCGCGAGTTCGACGAAGTGCTGAAAGTGAACCCGAACGACGAACTGGCCAAGCGCAGCCGCGAGCTCGCGAACCGCTACGACGGCCAGCCGAAAGACCTGCTGTACAGGATTTACGTAAAATACCTGCCGTTGCGGCAAGCGACATAGGGGCAGTACCTCCGGGAGGGTGTGATGCGCTTTGACGAGATCGAGCTGGAAGCGGTCCCATTGGGGATCGAAGACGCCGTACCGGTAGCCGCCGTCGCCGTCCCCACGCCGGACCGCGCCCCCTACTGGAAGCAACTCCTCGCCCTGCTGACGGACCTCTCCCTCTTCGCCGCCCTCGTCCTCGCCCTGACTCCCCTCCTCCCCCAGCCCTTCGACTGGACCCACATCGCCGCCCTCTCCGGCTTCGCGATCGTAGTCTCCTACTACTACTTCGTCGGCACCTGGATGCTCTGGGGAAAGACCATCGGCGGAGCCATCTTCGACGTGCGAGTGACGCCGGAGTCGGAACGAGCGATGTCGCTGAGGGACGCCTCGGTGCGCTGGGCGACGCGGTATTTGACGCTCGCGGTGGCTACGCTGATCGCGTACTTTACGGTCTGAGGGACATTGCCCCTGTCATCCTGAGCGAGGGTGGCGGGGCGGGGTGAAGCGAAGGACCCCCTGCGGTGCACGAGACGCGCGCTGTCGGAAGGGGGTCCTTCGCTTCCCGCCCTTCCCGCCGCCCTCACTCGCCCGCGCGACCTGATGTCGGTACAGACACACCGTGAACCCCACCCGAAGCCGGTCCACCCGTTGCACCGTCGCCCCGCATGTCCTTCGTCTGGATCTCCAAACGCTCCGGCCAACGCACCCGCGGAGGCGGCTGCATCGGCTGCGTCCCCTTCGGCTGCCTCCCGCTGCTCGTACTCGCCGCCCTTGCCGTGGCACTGGCGCTCTGAGTTTGGAGTGCGGTGAACCGCAGTCACCGCGTTGGCTCGCCGCGACCGCAGTCGCGGCAGTCGTGCCGATCACGCGCATTCACACGTCCGGCTGGGTCCATGCGATTCCATCGACCGCGTCGAAATGCTGATCGAAGGAGAGAAGCTCGGCACCGGACTCCATCGCGTGCGCTGCAATCCAGATGTCGTTGGTCGGCAGGGGCCTGCCCTTCCGCCGGAGAGCGGCGGCGATCCGGCCGAACCGATCCGCCGTCACCAGCGTTACCGGCAATAGCGAAACGTACGGGCTGGCCAGAAAGTCTTCGAGCTCCTCGTTGTTCGTTTCGAATCGGGAGCCGTTGCGGAATCCGAAAAGCAACTCACCGGCGACGATTGTCGAAACGAGAACCTGCTCCGCGCGGCGCACTCGCACCGCAATACCTTCGTGTCCGCGGAACAACGCGGTGTACGCGTTGGTGTCGAGCAGCACTTTCACTTCCAGAGCGCCTCGTCCACCGTCTCGCACGCAGCGATCGTCTGGAGAAGGCGGGTCTCCTCTTCCGCGGACCAGCGACCGATAAAACGATCGAGCGCATCGCCGACGACGGTAGACGACGGGCCTGCCTCGACAAGCCCCGCACCGCGACGCATGAGTAGCAGGGCGGCGTTGTTCAGAGACACGTGCTCTCGCCGCGCGAGCTCCTTGATCCTGCGCGCCAATTCCTTGTCGAGACCTTGCAGCGAGAGTTGGTCCATGGAAGCACCCGAAATGAGTCACCGAGCGACTCGCTCCGCTTCATGCTACGCGTCGGTGCAAGTTCCGGTCAATTACGGGATTCGTCCCTTCGCACGGACGATCAGATCAACTCTACGCCGCCGCCCTTTACGCCTCGTCCTTCGCGCGCTCGGCAGGCCTCGAGCTCTCAACCACCACCCCGCCCTCCGCCGGAGCGTGAGCCTCGCGCTCTTTGCGGATCCGAAGCATCTTCCCCGCCGCCTTCGTCACCTTCTTCCGGGCACCGTCGGCCTTTTCGCCCTCGAGCACCTCGCGCTTGATGACCTCCTGCTGAAGAGCGAGACGGAGATCCTCGATCTCGACCTTCGCGTCTGAAAGACGGCGAAGCTCACGACGAACCGTCTCCAGTACGGCATCGCTCAGCACCACTGCAGCGAGGTAGAACTTGTTCGTAGCCTGAAGGTGATCGTGATACGCGTAGAGGCCGGATTTGACCATGCTCTCGCGCGTGAGCAGGTACAAGCGCTCCAGGTCGCCGGCGGCTTTGTGGTTCAACGCGAGCAGGTCGATGTCCAGGACGAGCTCCGCGTCGATCGGTTTGGCGAAGATGACGCGGAACACCTTCCAGAGGTTGCCGTTCGTCAGAACCACCCACTCCACGCCCTGGTTCGCAGCGTAATCGACGGCCTGCTTGACGTGTGAATCCTTCAGTTCGAGACCGATCGCCTTCACCTCGATCAGCATCTGAAACTTACCGTCGATCCGCGTCGCAAGATCGCAGTACGTACCGCGAATGCATAGCTCGCGGGTAACCTCGCTGTACTTGTCATACCCGAAGACGTCCGCCAGCACGTCGGTCACGATCATCGAAGTGTCGGACTCGTTCACGTCGCGAGACTTGGCGGACGCGAGGATGGGCTGAAATCGTTTGATGCCAATGGCAAGCCGTTCAGAGACGCGCGACGGGATGACCATACATTCTCCCTTTCCTGCAGGTTCACTGCGCGCGCAGGACGACCCCGTCCGACGGCGCAGTTTCATAGACACCAACGGCCGGCGGGAGTGGCGGGCGATCTCCTACGACGAATGATCGGTGACCGCAGTCACCGCTTTGCCTTGGCGCGACCGCAGTCGCGGTCATTCGGGACTGCGCATTCCGAGGGAGAATGCGTCATGCCAATGGACCGCGCTGCCGAGCAGTTGCTGCTCACGAACATCAAGGCGCGCTTACCCGAACTGGACGCGCTCATGGGACGCGCCCGCAGCGACTGGCACTACGACGACTTCGTCTACCGCTTCTACCACCACAGCTTCAAGGTCTTCGGCGTGCAGACGATGACCTCCGCCATCGTCACCGCCCTCCGCGAGCTTCTCCCCGACGCGACGCTCAACGCCGATTTCGTCGGCATCGTCAACGCCGGGACCGGCCTGACGTTCACGCCTGAGATGAACGCCGCGTGGAGCGAAACGACGCGCCCTCTCCTCGAAGCGTTCTTCCACGCCCGGTTCATGCTCGAGATGGTCCTGAAGTTCGGCCGCAAGCTGGATACGCCGCCGGACGTGCTGCCAAGCGGGTGGGCGGCGGTGCTGTACTTGTACGACTTGAGGTGACGGGCGTCGGTAACAACGGAGACCGATGTCCCAAGGCACTCGCTTTGCGGCACAATGGTGAGGAAGGAGCCAGCTACGAAAGACGACATTCTGAATGTCCCGGCGTATCCGATCACGGAAGCGGCGCGCTATCTTCGTGTCTCACCTGCGACGCTCCGTTCGTGGTTCATCGGCAGGCCTTATTCCACCTCGCGCGGAACGAGTCAGTTCCGGCCGCTCCTGAAACCTGCCTGCGTCGACCCGGCCACGCTGTCGTTCTCGAACCTGATCGAGGCGCACGTGCTGCGCTCCTTGCGCACAGAGCATGGGGTCCCCCTCGCTGCCGTGAGGCAGGCACTGAACTACGCGGAACGCGAGCTACGGATCGATCACCTCCTCCTCCGGGAGGAACTCCGCACCTCGGGCGGTGCGCTCTTTCTCGAACGGTTCGGAGAGCTCGTCAACCTCTCCGCATCAGGCCAGCTCGCGGTCCGAAAGCTCTTCGAAGCGCATCTCGCCCGTGTGGAGTGGGGAAAACTGCGGTCCGCGGTGAGGCTCTACCCGTTCGTTTTTGGTGAAGCCGCCGATGTAAAGCCGATCGTGATCGATCCGACCATTGCGTTCGGCCGTCCGGTCGTCGATCGGGCGTTCGTCTCCACACGCAGCATTCTCGAACGGATCGATGCCGGGGAGAGCGTCGAGGATGTAGCCGTTGATTACGAGGTGAGCGTCAATGCGGTCGAGGAGGCCGTGCTCTTCGAGCGGGCGGCGTGAGCGTCGTCTACTTCACCGATCTCGACCTCGGGCTTCAGTTTCCGAAAATCCTCGAGGACGCCGGACTCGCAGTCGAACGCCACCGCGATCATTTTGCTCCCGACGCTGCAGACGAACAGTGGCTCGTTCGGCTCCGCCGCAGGAAAGCGGTGACTGCTGCGGTCACCGCACTCCAAACTGCCTGCGCGAGTGGTATGTAGCGCACGTGCGAGTCGCCTCGACGGTGTGAATCGCCGCTTCTCACGTGTGAACCTTCATGTTCACGGCTCTGAACAGGCGATCCGCACGCGTGAACCTCGATGTTCACGGGTGTGAACCGGCGGTCCGCAGGCGTGAACCTCGATGTCCGCGGGCGTGAACCGGCGGTCCGCACGTGTGAACCTCGATGTCCACGGGTGTGAACCGGCGGTCCGCACGTGTGAACCTCGATGTCCACGGGTGTGGACCGGCGGTTCGCACGCGTGAACCTCGATGTCCACACTCGTGAACCGGCGGTTCACACGGCTTGCGACAGCTCGAGCTCCAGCTCCCGGCGGCGCTGCCTGAGCGTTTCAAAGCGGCGGCGCGCGGAGAGGAGCATTCCGAGCGCGACTACCAGCATCACCACTCCGGTTCCGGCGGCGCCGTAGGCGGCTCGTCCGACTGTGCTCCAGAGGGCGAGGGCGAGGGAGCCAGCGGCGAAGATGGTGGTGAAGGCGACGGCCATTCGGGCGGCGATGATGCGGTGGCCGGCCAGGAGGACGCGGCGGCGGGCCAGGACCCAGGCGGCGTACGCGATCCACGACACGGCAATCGCGAGCATCGTCCCGAACGCGATCTGCGTGCGGAGCGGGAGGGATGGCTCGGTGAGCCAGAGGGAGCCGAGGACTCCGGTCATGGCCAGGGAGACCACCAGGAGGGCGGTGTAGGCGAGACGGGCCGGGAGCGAGAGCTCGCCGGCGATCAGGCGCTGCATCTCGGCGACGGACAGTTTGGGCGAATTGAGGTCGTTCATCGTTTCACTCCTTTTCTCATCAACTGGTTGCGCAACAGATGGCGGGCGCGGAACAGCCGCGATTTGACGGTCCCGACCGGGATGCCGACGACCTCCGCGATCTCGGCCAGGGTCAGCTCCTGGAGGTAGAAGAAGGCGACGACGTCGCGCTCCACGGGCGGCAGGCGCGAGAGCTCTTCGTGCAGGAGCGCGAGCTCTTCCTCCAGATCGCTCGCATCGGCGGCTCCTTCCAGCTCTACGTCGTCGGTCGAGAGGAGGGTTGGTTCCGCGTACTTCTGGCGCAGGCGATCCATCATCACGCGGCGCGCGATGCCGAAGATCCAGGGGCGCAGGCGGCTGGCGTCGCGAAGCCGCGGCAGCCCGCGGAGAACGCGCAGCCACACCTCCTGCACCGCCTCCGCCGCCGCGTCGTCGTCGCCGGTGAGCCGCCGCAGGTACTTCCACAGCGGGCCGTGCCAGCGCTCGATCAACGCGTCGAAGGCGGCCGGCTCTCCGAGCTGACAGCGGATCGCCAGCAGTTCGTCATGTTTCCGGTCGATCTCGTTCATCAATGCCGGGAGTCGGAGAAACGGGAGAAAGGTTCATCGCGACGCCGGCTTGTGAGAGGCAGGGAGAGCGGCGACTGGCATCGCCGCTCTCCCTACAACTAGGCCTCGGCTGCCGGTCCCTGGGTCAGCTTCAGCGTGCGGATTGCTTCCGCGATGATCTGTTCCGGAGGCGTGGTTGCGGTGAGGTCGGCCTGTTTTTCGACGAACTGGGCGAACTCCGCGACAGACTTGAACTGCTTGGCGATCGGCATCTTGGCTTCAGGCGGATTGGGGTCGGTGTAGTTGCAGCAGATCTCGTTGACGGCGTGGCGGCCGAGGGCGCGGTAGCTTTCGAACTGGGACTCGCTGAAGAACTGGTCGCCGGTTCCTTCGTGCGGGAAGTCGGTGCAGGCCTGGGCGTAGTTGTAGACGTCGCGGGGGAAGTAGCGGTCCTTGTAGACGCCGGGCTTGATGTAGATCAGCGTGCCGTTCTTGGCCGTCGCCCCGTCCACGGCGGTGTAGCGGATGGTGGCGGTGGCGACGTAGCGTCCCTCTTTCTCCTGGCCGCCCGCGGTGCGGGGGAACATGAACATGTGCTCGATGTCGATCGGGACGCCGAGGTCGGTGCGGATCTTCCGGATCGCGTTGCCGAGGTCCTCGAAGGCGAACTGGGGGTCGGCGCCGGCGTCGCTGAGCACGATGTAGTGGCAGCGGCGCAGGACCATCTCGTAGAGACCGAGGTTCTCGAAATGGCCGCCGTCGGAGAGGTAGACCCAGTCGTAGCTGTCGTTCGTCCGGCCGGCCGCTTCCGCGAGCATCGGCGCGAGGTTCGAGCCGGGATGCGACATCTTGTAGACCTTCTGCCCGACCGGACCGGGATTGCCGAGCCACCAGCCGAGCCGGATGTTGAAGAGCGTGAGCAGGAACGCGAGCGCCGGCGACGAGTGATAGCCCATGTTCGGGCTGGCCGCGGCGCCGGAGATCGTCACGGCGGTTCCGGCGGAGATGCCTTCCGGTCCGCCGTACTCGTGCGACGGACGGTAGCCGAGGTACATGCTGCCGGAGTGATAGGGCGAGCAGGTGAACGATTCCGCCTTCCGCTGCTGCCAGGCCAGTTTTTCACCGGCCACGAGGTTGAGGGCGATGTTGACCACGTGCATCGGCGGGCGGCGTGCCTCGTTGGCTTCCGTCCGTTCCGAAATGGGCCGCGGCATCTTCTCGATGATGCCGTCGAAGCAGTAATCGAGCACGGCGCGGTTGCGCATCACGACCGGGTACTTCACCTGGTCGTCGCGTTTCATGGTGGCCCAGAAACTCGCCGGGAGCTGGAGGTTCGGGACGTCCTCGAACCGGGTCCGCTCGTTGGCGATGAGGACGTTCAGGTTCTGCACGACGGCGTCGATCATGCCGGAGGTGACGTGGTTGCCGATCTGCAGGCGGGTCTTGCGATAGAAGCGTCCCCAGAGATGCTGCGCGAGGATGCGCCGCTGCAGCAGGTGTCCTTCGAGGCCGCCCGTGCCGTTGGTCGACGCTTCGCGCATCGTGTCGATGAGCTGCTTCGCATCCTTCACGCTGGAAGGCCAGAGCAGCTCGGCGCGAAGCTGATTCATGGCCAGGTTGTCCTTCTCGTCGAAGCCGGTGAAGGGGTGCGGGTTGCGCGAGTAGCGTGACGCGCCGAGGTACGCGCGGATCAGGCGGTTGCGATACAACGCGTGCATCGAGAACTTGTTCACGCCGATGCACGTGGAGAGGACCCACGACAGCATCGCCAGGATGCCGAAGGCGCAAAGCTCCCACACCTGCGTATTGCGGATCATGCGCAGGTGCTCGAGCGATTTCAGGAGTGGGATCGAGATGCGCGGCGCGGCGGCCGACTGGTCGATGATCTCCCTCGTGACGACGTTCGGCCCACGCGGTTGCGTGACGGGACCTTTGGGAAGTGGCGAAAAAAGCGGCTGCGGTCTCCGGTTCAGCGGAGGTGTCGCGAAATCGAACGTGGAAGCAGGAGTGGTGGTCACCGCGATTACGGACGAGAGTTGCGCCGCTTTCTCGTACTCCGCCCAGTCGACCTTGTCCTCCAGCGTGACCAGCGGCCGCACGTGATACGTGAGCCAGGTCGTGCCCTGGGAGATGCTGGCCAGCAGGAAGGCGACGAAGAGCGGGACGGCGAGGGTGAGCGCGAGGTTGCCGGCCGTCCCGGCCACGCCCGCCTGCTCCTTCTCGTGCTTGTTGGCGGCAGTTTTCGCGCTGAAACCGAGCAGCGCCGCCGCCACGCCGGCCAGGCCACCGACCGACGCGAGCAGCACCGGCGCGTGGTAGATGGCGATCGGGCCGAACACCGCGATCCCCGACAGCACGATCCAGGCGGCCGAGATGATGAGCCCCCACGCGCCCGCGCGCCCCCACCACTCGCGGTCGTGGTCTTCGTTGCGGTGGCTGGAGATGCCGACGAAGATCGTGGCCTGGACGAAGAAGACGAGCATGACCGCGGGGACGGCGAAGCAGACGTAGAGCGCCGAGACCGGGACCATGGAGACGGCGGCGCGCAGCGCCGGCGGCTCGTGCGCCGCGCGCAGCAACGGCCAGAGCGCCTGCATCGGCTCCGGGAAGATCTTCAACGCCAGCAGGAAGAAGAGCAGGACGGCCGTGGCCAGTCCTGCCACGGTGCCGATCATTTCCTGCAGCCCTTTGATCGAGAGGTGCAGGACCTGCGAGCCGAGGCTCGCGTGCGTGGTGCGCCAGGACTTGAAGAACGCAACGAGCACGCGGATGTAGTACGTGATGAACGGGACCACGGTCATGGCGATGAGCCCCGCCACCGCGGCATCGAACGTCGCCGCGCGGTCGAACAGTTCACGCCCGTGGTTGACGTCGGCCCAGAAGAGCGAGAGCGAGACGGCGGCCAGCGTGAGCGGCAGCGCGCAGCCGATCACGTACGAGAGGTCGGCGCTCATCTTCGTCAGCTTCTTCGCCGGCATGGCACCGTCGACGGGTCGTTTGAAGCCGACGTAGCCGAAGGCCCAGGTGAGGAAGAACACCGTCGACCATGCGTACGCGACGTCGGTCACCTCATTCGTCCTGCTGGCCAGATAGGCGAACAGCCGCGGCAGGGCCAGGATCGCGGCCAGGATGGGGACGAGCACGAGGAGGTTCAGCAGCACGTTACGGACGTACAGCGCGGCCATGGTCCAGGTGTCGCCGGAGAGGAGGCCGAGGCGCGGGCTGAGGTAGTTGCTGTATTCGCGGAGGTGGCGCACCGGCTTCGGCTCGGGATCGATCTTGGCCGGCAGCTCTTCGAGGCGCGTCGCTTCGAGCTCCTCGTCCGCGGCCGGACGCGTGCCGCCGACGCCGGTGTCGGCCAGTGCGAGGCTGTCCTGCACGCCGGTCATGCCGCGCGAGCTGCGGCGCGCCCACGACGACAGCCAGGCGCCGATGTAGCCGCCGCCGGAGACGGTGGAGAGGTAGTCGAACTTGTCGAGGATCCTGGCGCTGGCGAGGCCCTGCACGACACCGAGGGCGAAGGTCGCGCTGCGGATGCCGCCGCCGGAGATGCAGAGCGCGGTGCGCGGCCGGTCTTCCTCGCGCGCGGCGCGATGGAGCGCGTCGTAAACGCGCTTGAGGCGAACGTCGCGCAAGGAGATCACGGCGCCGGTGAACGCGTCGTCGACGATGCGGCGGTTCAGCACTTCGAGCTCGCCGTCCTCGGTGATGGCGTCGTTCATGGTGTTGTACTGCTCGAGCAGCGCCCGCCCGGCGCTGGTGAGCGCGGGCGACAGGAGCAGCTCGGCCGGGGGACGGGTGGTGACGTAGGAGTTCAGCTTCTCGAGCAGGACCTCGTCCGCGAGCTCGTCGAAGGCGAGGTCGCACGTGCGCAGGATGGATCTCGCCCACTTCGGGTCCTGGAGCTGTGCCTTGTCGTACCGGGCAGTGCTGAGGGGCAACGGTCCGTACATGGAGACGTACTCCTGCTCGAGCACTTCATGCACTTCGCGCGGCAAAGACATGGGACCTCCTCGGCAATATGCGCCGTGTCGGGGACACCGTTATTGATGGATGTCTGAAAGTCTACGCGCGCTTTGCGTGGAGTGCAACGTGGGGGCTACGTGAGCGGTTCCGCCGCGCTCTTCTTCCCCGCCTCCACCCAGGCGATCCGGGTCATGAGGGAGCCTAGCAGCGTGGAGGCGGCGGCGGCTTTGCGTTTGCCGAAGAGGCGGAAGAGGAAGGGGACGGGGCCGGAGAGGGCGCCGGCGAGCTCGAGCATCGGGGAGTGGTTTTCGAGGGCGGCGGTTTCGAACGTGGCTGCGCCCAGCCCGAGGGAACGGAGGGCGTCGTTGCGGTGGCCGCGGAGCTCGAGCAGCGAGACGGCAGATCCCAGTGCAGAGGTCCCGAAGTGGACGGGGAGAAAGTGCGCGTGCTCTTTCCAGAGCGGGATGGCGGTGACGCCGAGGAGGACGCCGGTGTAGGTGGCCATCACCAGGCCCGTGGCCGCGGCGCCGATGGCGGAGAGGTCGCGCAACGGCTTGAATGGGAGCAGCACCGCGCCGGCCGTGGTACCTCCGAAGATCGCCAGGGTCCAGACGCCGACGGACATCGGGGACTGCGGCTTGAAGACGCGGAGCATGTTCAGGAAGCGCTCCGGGCGCCCGAGGTCGGAGATGAGCAGTGGTGCGGAGAGGCCGGCGCCGATGAGCGCGATCCAGCGCGCGTCGCGCACGAGCGCTTCCTCCCCTCCCGTGAGCTGCGCCGCCGCACCGAGCACCGCGGCCGCGCCGGCCGCTCCGCCGACGAAGAAGTAGACGGGGACTTCCCAGGTCCAGACGGGGGGCTTGAGGAGGGGGAGGTCGTGGTAAGTGGTCATATCGGGCGTTGGGCTTTAGGCCTTGGGCGTTTGGGGTGTCTGTTGATGCGAGCGATACACCCCAAAAGCCTAACGCCCAAAGCCTAACGCCTTCCCATCGCGAACGCGACGAGCGCGGCACCGACGATCACCCCCGCCGCCTTCGCCGCCGCCGTCCATGCCGGTTTCAACGCGGTCATAGGCACTTCGGGCGACGCGGGGAGGTTGTATTGCGCGGGGTTGCCGCGGACGAGGAAGAAGGCGTGGGTGCCGCCGACGCTCGTCTCCTTCGGGTTCCAGATGGTTGCGTCGGCCATGCCGGCGGCGTGGAGTTGTTCGAGGCGGGCGTCGGCGACCCGCTCGAGCTGTTCGAGGTCGCCGAAGAGGATCGAGCCGGTGGGGCAGGCTTTCGCGCAGGCGGGGGTGTCGCCGTCTTTCTGGCGGTCGTAGCAGAAGGTGCATTTGTGGGCGCGGCCGTCGGTGGGCCTGCGGTCGATGACGCCGAAGGGGCAGTTCACGACGCAGTAGCCGCAGCCGTTGCAGATGTCCGGCTGCACGTAGACGCCGCCGAACTCGGTGCGCACGATCGAGCCGGTGGGGCACGACTCGAGGCAGCCGGCGTTCTCGCAGTGCTTGCAGACGTCGGAGGAGAAGGCCCACGTCATCAGCGCGGGCATCATCCCGCCGGCGCCGATCGAGGTCTCCCCCTCCACGAACTTCACGTGGCGCCACGTGGAGTGGCCGAGGCCGAGGGTGTTGTCGTACGACTTGCCGGAGAACTCGTAGCCGTCGGCCGGGACGTCGTTCCACTCCTTGCACGCCACCTCGCACGCCTTGCAGCCGATGCAGAGCGTGGAGTCGGTGAAGAAGCCGGTGACGGTCATCGCGCCGGAAAGCGTACCACCGCGATGCTGCGATGACGGGCGGTCCCGCATCCATGAACGTTCTTCATCATTCCATGTGGAGATTCGATGCTCGGCTCATGGATCCGTGGTTACGATGCTGCTCATGACTGACCTCACCGCGCCGCTCCTCGCCTTTCAATCCCGCCTGCTCCACGCCATTCACGGCATTGCGGAACACGACCTCTCGCGCCTGGAGAAAGAGGGCGGCTGGTCGATCCTCGACGTCGTCGCACACCTCGGCGACGTGGAACTGCTGACGGCGTGGCGGATGCGGTTGATGCTGGCGGAGGACGAGCCGCAGCTGCCGCGGTTCTCGCAGGAGCAATGGCTGGCGCGGCTGCATGCCGGCGAGACGCTTGCGGAGCGGCTGGAGGTTTTCTGGAGCCTGCGGCGGCAGAACGTGCGGCTGATCCGCTCGCTGTCAGACGCCGAGTTGCAGCGGCATGCGCTGCATCCGCGGCTCGGGCGCATCACGGTGGCGGAGCTGCTCGAGTCGCTGCGCGAGCATCAGGAACGGCATCTCGACCAGCTCGAACGCATCAAGCGCACGCTGGGGCTGAAGGTCTCGACGGTGGTCGATGTCTCCGGCGTCGTCTCGGCCAGCCGCAATGGCGAGACCCGCAGCCCCGGACCGGGTGTGCGGGTGTACGACCTCTGGAGCGACGGCGTGCGCCGCGCGCTGCAGGTGGAGCTCGACGCCGGTGCGCAGTGGCCGGGACTCGACTACCACGTGCCGGGACCGGAAGAGGTGTTCGTGGTCTCCGGTGATTTTTACGACGGCACGCGGCGATATGAGGCGGGGACGTTCCTGCACCATCCGGCGGGTAGCTCGCATTCACCAGCCAGCGAGAATGGGTGTGTCTTGTTCGTGTTTCATGGGGAGGGTTGATCAGCCCTCTCCACTCGACACGTCAGCCCCTTCGATTCGAAGATCTTCACGTTCGGCTCCTCGGAGATCGCCAGCAGGTCGTTGACGACGTCGCCGGTGACGAGGCCGCGGCCGCCCCAGTGATAGGGGAGGCCGACCTGGTGCACGCGTTTGCCGTCGATGTCCAGCGAGGGCATGCGGGTGGTGACGAGGGCGCGGGCGCGGATGGAGCCGCGGGCGGTGGTGATGCGCACCATCTCGCCGTTGGCGACGCCGGTCTCCCGCGCGAGCTCCGGTGAGATCTCGGTGAAGAGCTCGGGCTGCAGCTCCGCCAGGTGGGACAGCGTGCGCGACATCCCGCCGGCGGTGTGGTGCTCCGTCAGGCGATAGGTGGTGAGGACGTACGGGAAGCGCTCGTCGGGCGACGAGGCGTAAGGGTTATCCGGGCGCTCCATCCGGTTCGCTTCCGGGTTGGTCTGCTGATCGTAAAGAAAATTGCGAATGTTCGATTCGAGCGGCTCGTAGTGCGTGGGGAGCGGTCCGTCCTTCAATCCCGAAGGGACCCAGAGCCAGCCCAGTCCATCGGGATGCATGATGAACGGAGCGTCGCCGGCGATCGCTTCGTCGCCGCCGTGGTCCGCGGTGGGTTTGTAGTCGGGGGCTTTACCGCGGGTAAAGTCGGCGACGTCGTGGCCGGTCCACTCGCGCGTGGCCTCGTCCCACCAGACCAGCGCCTTGCGCTCGCTCCAGGGCGTGCCGTCGGGACGCGCGGAAGCGCGGTTGTAGAGGATGCGACGGTCGAGCGGCCACGCGTAGCCCCAGCCATGCGCGTACCTCCCCTGCGGTGCGCGTGCGTTCGCTTTGTTGCTGCCGTCGAAGACGCCGGAGTAGATCCAGCAGCCGCAGCTCGTGGTGCCGTCGTTTTTCAGTTCACCGAAGTGCTTGATGTGCGGGCCGCCGTGGATTTCTCTCAGCACTTCCTCCGCATCTTCATCCTGGTAGTCCCAGGTCAGGGCGCGCAGGGCGGCGTCGCGCGGGTGGTCCGTTGCGCGCGCTTTCAGCTTGCGGCCGAGGGTGACCAGGAACTGCAACTCGCTGCGCGCTTCGCCGGGCGGGTCGACGGCTTTTTCGCGCCATTGGAGGAGGCGTTGGGTGTTGGTGAAGGTGCCTTCCTTTTCCACGTGGGACGCCGCGGGGAAGAAGAAGACTTCGGTCTCGATGTCGTCGGGCGACTCTTCCCAGAAGACGGCGGTCTCGGTTTCGACGAGGTCGCGGACGACGAGCCATTTGAGCTTGCCGAGGGCGGCGCGTTCTAGTTTCGCGTTGGGTGAGCCGACGGCGGGGTTCTGCCCCATGACGAAGAGACCGTCCAGCTTTCCGTCGGCCATGTCCAGCCAGTAGCCAAAGTACGAATGGTCGCCGGAGAGGCGCGGCAGCCACTCGAAACCGAAGCCGTTCTCCCGAGTGGCGGCGTCGCCGTAGTACGCCTTCAGCAGAGAGACGATGTACTTGTCGAGGTTGTACCACCACCCCTTTGCGGCGCGGTGTTTCTCGATGTACGAGGCGAGATCGTGCTCGTTCGAGGTCGGCATCGGGAGGTAGCCCGGCAGGATGTCGTAGAGCGTGGGGATGTCGGTGGAGCCCTGGATGGAGGCGTGGCCGCGCAGGGCCATGATGCCGCCGCCGGGACGGCCGATGTTGCCGAGGAGGAGCTGCAGGATCGCGGCGGCGCGAATGGTCTGGACGCCGGTGGAGTGCTGCGTCCAGCCGACCGCGTAGCAGATCGCGCCGGTCTTCTCGGGACCGGAGGCGCTGGTGAAGACGTCCACGATCTCGAGGAACTTCTCGCGCGGGATGCCGCACGACTGCTCGACCAGCTCCGGCGTGTAGCGCGCGAAGTGGCGGCGCATCACCTGGAACACGCAGCGCGGATGCTGCAGCGTCTCGTCGCGCTGCGGATCAGGGTCGGCGTTCGGGGTCCCCTGCCCTTCTCCGCGATGGCCGCTGTCAAACGCGCCTTGCCCGTCGCTTCCCGCGTACTTCCACGTTTCCGCGGGCGAGAAGATGCCGCCGAGGTCCTCGGTGTCGACGAAGTCGTCGCGCAGGATCACGGAGGCGTTCGTGTACGGGACGACGTAGTCGCGGAAGAAGCGCCCTTCCTCGAGCACGTAACGGATCATCGCGCCGAGGAAAATGAGGTCGCTGCCGGCGCGCAGCGGGAGCCAGTAATCGGACATCGCGGACGTGCGCGTGAAGCGCGGATCGACGTGGATGATCTTCGCGCCGTTCTTCTCACGCGCCTCGATCACCCACTGGAAGCCGACCGGATGGTTCTCGGCCATGGAGGAGCCCATGATCAGGATCGCGTCGGCGTTGGCGAGATCCTGTTGGGCGGTCGTGGCGCCGCCGCGCCCGAGGGTGGTGCCCAGACCGGGCACCGTGGAGCTGTGTCATATGCGCGCCTGATTGCTCAGGCAGACCATCCCCAGTCCGGCGGTGAAGAGCTTCTTGATGAGGTAGTTCTCTTCGATGTCGAGCGTGGCGCCGCCGAGGTGGGCGATGCCGGTGGTGTGGTTGTGCTCTTCGTCGAAGGTCCGTTCGCGCGTGGCCCATACGCGCTCCGCGACCATCTCCACGGCACGCTCGAGATCGAGGTTCACCCACTTGCGGGAGCGCGGCGCGCGGTACTTCACCTTCGTCGCGCGGCCGGGATGGGTGACCAGCTCGAAGCTGGCCGCTCCCTTCGGGCAGAGGTGGCCGCGCGAGATCGGCGACAGCGGATCGCCTTCGATGTTCACCACGCGGTTGTCGCGGTGGTAGACGAGCTGGCCGCAGCCGACGCCGCAGTAGGGGCAGATGGACCGCGCCACCTGTGCGCCGTCGTTCTTCTTGCGCAGCGCGCGCGTCGCGTCGCTCATCGCGTCGGCGCCGGTGCCGTCGGACATGCCGCGTAACTGGCGGATCAACGGCCACTTCAGCAGGAGCTCGGCGAGCATGCGCGAAGTCTATCGCGCGACGCGGAGAACGGCGTCGAAGAAGGACGTCGTGACCGAGGAGAACCATTGCGGCTGCTCCCCCATCTGCCCGATGTGGCCGCCGGTGCGCGTCTCGATGACGTGGACCAGCTCGCGCGGCTCGCTGCCGGCCCAGGCGTTCGAGACGAGCTCGCCGAAGAGCGGGTCGTTCTTCGCCACGAGGACGAGCGTCGGCACGCGGATGTCCTGCAGCCGCACCAGCGGCTCGGCGCGCTCGAGGATCTCCTGCGTCGTGGAGCCGACGAGGTTTCGTTTGGCGAGGTCGCCGAGTTAGGCACTGAAGAGCGCGCCGTCGGTCCACGAGATCTTCGCGTGCCGCAGGCGCGTGGCCAGGAACCTGCGCATCGCCTTGCGGATCACCAGGTTCCGCCCTTCCTGCGAGAACGTCGGCACGGTGTCCAGGCGCCGGAGCAGCTGCTCCAGATGGGCGGGTGGCGAGACGGCGATCGCTCCGGCGCGGAACGCCTCCGCTGCGCCGTCCATGGAGGCGGCGTGGATGACGTCGAGCGCGCCGAGGCTGAAGCCGAGCAGGCCGACGCCGGTCGCGCCGCGCGTCGTGCGCAACCAGGCCGACCAGCGTTGCAGGTCGGCTGCTTCGAGGATGCCGAGCGTGGCCGGAAACTCGTCCTTGTACAGGCAGCCGTGCCAGCGCATGTCCGGCGCGAGCACCCCGTAGCCGCTGGCGGAGAGCCGCTGCATGGCCACGCGCATGAAGCGGTTCGCGCGGCTGTCGAAGATGCCGTGCACCACGATGATGGTCGGCCTGCCGGCGTCGGGTGCGCGGTAGAACGCGTCCAGCGGCGCTTCCGTGCTTTCGACGGTGATGCGCTCGAAGCCCTTCGGCGGATTCGTGAAGCAGGCGCGCCGCTGCGACTGGTTGCGCATGCGGATCCGAACGTCCGTGGAGATGCGCATCGTGCTCCGGAAACCCGATTCGATGCGCGGAGTGCGCGGGATGGCGTCGATGCACGACCAGACCGCGCCGAGGGTGGTTGCGCTCTCACAACGCTGCTGCGGATCGGGGAGCGGACGGAGGGTGCACGCCGTCGCCGCGATACTCACGGCTGCTGCAAGGACAGCGGCGCGGTGCATGCGCATCAGCTTACGTTACTCCCGCTTGAAGCTCCTCGCGCGTTCCACCTTCGCGACGCGGGTAAAGAACTCTTCGTACCACTTCCCCCACCCGTGTCCCTGCGCGAGGCGATGCTCACCGTGCTTCTTCCACTCCGCAATCGCCTCTTCGCTTTCCCAGTAGGACACCGTGATGCCGAGGCCGTCCTCGCCGCGTGCGCTCTCGACGCCGAGAAACCCGGGCTGCTGCTGCGCGAGCTCCACCATGCGATCCGCGGTCTGGCCATAGCCTTCGTCGACGCTGGTGCGCGTGGAGGTGAAGATCACGGCGTAATACGGCGGCTCGGGCGTGCGGGCGGGGGCGGACATGGGAGGGAGTTTAGAAGATCCGCGGGTACTTCCGCGGGTTCGACTCGCGCATCAGTTCGTAGATGCTGGCGAAGATCGATTCGCGGTTCGGCTTGGACCAGTAATCGCCGTCCGAGCCATACGCTGGGCGGTGGTCCTTGGCGGCGATGACGCACGGCTCGGAGTCGAGCCAGTCGTAGCCGTGGTCGCGTTCGAGGACCTGCTGCATCATGAAGGCCGTTGCGCCGCCGGGGACGTCTTCGTCGATGAAGGCGATCCGGTTGGTCTTCTTCAGCGACTCGACGATCGCGCCTTTCGTGTCGAACGGGAGGAGCGTCTGGACGTCGATCACTTCCGCGTCGATGCCGGACTGCGCGAGGAGCTCGGCCGCATCCTGCACGATCCTGAGCGTGGCGCCGTACGAGACCAGCGTCACGTCTTTCCCTTCGCGCAGCACCTCGGGGACTCCGAGGGGCAGCGTGAACTCGCTGATGTTCGAGGGAAGCTTTTCCTTGGAGCGGTACGCGTTGAGCACTTCCACCACGATGGCCGGGTCGTCCGACTGCAGGAGCGTGTTGTAGAAGCCGGCGGCCTGGGTCATGTTGCGGGGGACGCAGAGGTACATGCCGCGCACGAGGCTGATGATGCCGGCCATCGGCGAGCCGGAGTGCCAGATGCCTTCCAGGCGGTGGCCGCGGGTGCGGATGATGACCGGCGCTTTCTGCCCGCCGGCGGTGCGCCAGCGCAGCGTGGCCAGGTCGTCGGACAGGAGCTGCAGTCCGTACAGGATGTAGTCGAGGTACTGGATCTCGGCGATCGGACGGAAGCCGCGCATGGCGGCGCCGATGGCCTGGCCGACGATGGTGCACTCGCGGATGCCGGTGTCCATGACGCGCCAGACGCCGTACTTTTCCTGCAGGCCCAGGCAGCCCTGGTTCACGTCACCGAGACGGCCGACGTCTTCGCCGAAGATCACGACGCGCGGATCGCGGCGGAGGGCGTGGTCGAAGCAATGGTTGATGATCTCGAAGCCGTTGAGCGTCTGCGCGTCATCGGCGTACTGCGGCTGCACTTCATCCACGCGCAGCGTGGCCTGCCCGCTTTCGCTGTAGAGGTGCGCACCGTAACGCGCGTCCCCCTCGGAGGTGCGTCGCGCGACCCACTGCGCGGCTTCTTCATCGCGTCTCGCAATGACGGCGGTGGCGACGGCGCGGACTGCGTCGCGGCGGAACGGCGACTGGTTGCGCTGCAGTTCCTGCTTGAGGTCATTGGCGCCGAGACGGTCGAGGATCGCGACTGCTTCCTTCACCTCGGCGTCGATCGGCGCCCGGTACGCTTCCCACGCGCGGCGCTGCGCGTCGCGCACGGCCTGGGTGTCTTCCTTCTCGTACTGGTCCAGCTCCTCCGCCGTGGCGATGCCCTGCGCGATCATCCAGTCGCGCATCTTCGTGATGCCGTCGAAGTCCACTTCCCACTGCAGACGCTCTTTCGTCTTGTACCGCTCGTGCGAGCCGGAGGTGGAATGCCCCTGCGGCTGCGTCACCTCGGTGACGTGGATGATGGCCGGGACGTGCTCCTTGCGGGTGATGGTCGCGGCGGCGATGTAGGTCTCGCACAGTGCGGCGTAGTCCCACGCCTTGACGGTGTAGATGTCGTAGCCCTGCTTCGATTTCGGGTCGCGCTGGAAGCCTTTCAGCAACTCGGAGATGTTGCCTTTGGTGATCTGGTATTCGTTCGGGACGGAGATGCCGTAGCCGTCGTCCCAGATGGAGACGATCATCGGGATGCCGAGGACGCCGGCGGCGTTGAGCGACTCCCAGAACATCCCCTCGGCGGTGCTGGCGTTGCCGATGGTGCCCCACGCGATCTCGTCGCCATTGCGGGAGAAGGTGGTCATGTCGGGGATGCCGAGCTCGCGGTAGAGGCGCGAGGCCCAGGCCAGGCCGACCAGACGCGGCATCTGCGAGCCGGTGGGCGACATGTCGGCGGAGACGTTGTACGCGTCGGTCTGGGCGATCCAGTTGCCGTTCGCGTCGAGGTAGCGCGAGCCGAAGTGGGCGTTCATCGACCGCCCGCCGGAGAAGGGATCGTGCTCCGCGTCGGCGTGGGCATAGAGCTGGGCGAAGAACTGCTCGAGCGTCGCCGCGCCGACCGCGAACATGAAGGTCTGGTCGCGGTAGTAGCCGGAGCGCCAGTCGCCGCGGCGGAACGCACGCGCCCACGCGAGCTGCGCGATCTCCTTGCCGTCGCCGAAGATGCCGAACTTGGCCTTGCCGGTCAGCACTTCCTTGCGGCCGATCATGCTCGCATGGCGGCTGCGCACCGCGATGCGGTAGTCGTCGATGATGCTCTCGCGCGTGAACTGCGTGCGCGTCTGGGTCTCAGGTGTGGACACGTGTGACTTCTCCGCTGATAAATGTTGTGCGGAGTCGACGCCCGTGGGTCGCCGCTCGGGACTCGAATCCTAGCATGCGCGAACGAGGACGCCGGCCCGCCGGAGGCCTCTCGTCGGTCCCTCGGTCGCTCCTGCTCAGGTTCGATCCAGCTCGGCCACCGCGCGATCCAGCATCGACTGCACCTGCTCCTCCGAGGGGCTCTCGCAGTAGATGCGGATGATCGGCTCGGTGCCGGACTTGCGGAAGAGGATCCAGGAGTCGTCGGCGAAGTTCATCTTCACGCCGTCCTTCTCCTCGCGCCGGGCGAACCTGGGACCGAAGGCTTCATCGAGCTCGCCGGCGCGGACGCGCTCGATGAGGCGGGCGCACTGGGGCATGGGGCGGTGGAGGTCGCGGCGGTCGTAGTGGAGCGCGCCGAACTCCTCTTCCATCCTGCGGATGATGTCGGAGAGCGGGAGGCCGTAGTACGCGACCGCTTCGGCGACCACGAGGCCGGAGAGGATGCCGTCGCGCTCGGGCATGAAGGCCCCGAAGCCGATGCCGCCCGACTCCTCGCCGCCCACCAGCACGTTGCGGGCGAGCATCAGGTCGGCGACGTACTTGAAGCCGATCGGCGTCTCGTGCAGCGTCGCGCCGAGATTCTGCGCGACCTTTTCGATGAGGCGGGTGGTGGAGAACGTCTTCACGATCTCGCCGGCGCGCTTCTTCTCGCGCACGAGGTAGAGGGCGAGTAAAGAAATGATCTTGTGCGGAGAGACGAAGCGGCCCCGCTCGTCGAGGATGCCGAGACGGTCGGCGTCGCCGTCGTTGCAGATGGCGAGGTCGTAGTCGCCGGCGAGCATCACGTTCTGGGACGCGTTGAGGTTCTCCGGGATCGGCTCCGGGTTGACGCCGCCGAAGCCGGGGTTCACCTCGCCGCGAATGCCGTCGACGATGGTCGTCTCGGGCGACGGGTCGTCGCCGGTGAGGATGCGGTGCGCGCCGGTGTAGTCGAGGCCGAGGATCTTCGACGGGAGCGTGGCGCCGGCGCCGTGAATCGGGTCGTGGAGGATGGTCAGCTTCGCGGACTTCAGCAGCTGCAGGTCGAGCTGGCCGCGGACGCCGTCGAGGTAATCGTCGAGGATGTTCTCCTCGTGCATGGTCCCCCCCTCCCGCGCGTCGCGCTGGTCGAGGCTGGAGGAGATCGCGTCGTACATCTCCGGCAGGGCGGAGCCGCCGTACCACGCCTTGAACTTGATGCCGTTGTACTTCGCGGGGTTGTGGCTGGCCGTGACCATCACCCCGCCGAGGACGCTGCGATGACGGGCGGTGAAGGAGAGGGTCTGGGAGGGCGTCGGCTTGTCCGAGAAGATGACGTGATAGCCCGCGGCCTTCAACGCCTCGGCCACCACCCCCGCGAACTCGCGCGAGAGGAAGCGGCGGTCGTACCCGACCACGAGGGAATTGCGGTCGATTCCGTCCGGCGGGCGTAAGGTCCGGCCCGCTACGGCGACCGCGTCGGCAACACGGCGCGCATTTTGGAAGGTGAACTGATCAGCAATGACCGCGCGCCAGCCATCTGTGCCGAAAGTTATGTCGCTCATGCGCGGCGATTGTAGGAGACCCTCGTGCCCATCCTGAATCGAATTCTCTTCGTGCTGTGCTTCAGCACCAGTGCCTTTGCCCAGGCCTCGTACTTTGCCGCCGCGGTTCCGTTGACCAACACCCGCTACGACGCGGTCGTGGACGGCGCCATGGAACGCGCCGCCGACCAGGAGCTCGTCGCCACCGCATCGACCGCCAACACCACCCTCATCGTCTGGAACGAGAGCGGTGACGCATACCTCGGCATCCGCGCCCGCAACGGCGCATGGCGCGAGCTGCGTCTGGCCGCCAACGAGCGCGCCGTGGCCGCGGCGGGCGAGCTCGCGATCACGGAGAACGATGCCGGGTGGATGGCGTCATGGATCGACGAGCAGGGCGCAATCGTGCGGCAGTCGCCGCGCGTGGCCTCGTTCCGCGCACGCGCCGTGGCGGTTGCCAACGACGCCGTGGTGGTCGGAGAGCAGGACGGCAACGTGATGTCCGTGCGCATCGGACGCGACGGAACCGTGACGGAGGCCGTGACTCTGCGCAGCGGCGCGGAGGATCCGGCCATCGCCACGGACGGCACGAGCTTCCTGGCGGTGTGGGAAACGGAGGCGGATGCGATCGAGGCGACGCGGCTCGATGGAACGGACGTCATCGTGTCCTACGCCGGCGCTGAAGATCCGGTCGTTGCCTTTAACGGACGCGACTACGTCGTGGTCTGGCGCGGCGGGCAGTACCTGAACGCGCGACGGGTCGCGGCGGACGGGGGCCCCGTGGACGAGTACGTGCAGATCAGCCGCGCGAACGGCGACGCGCCGACGTCGATCGCCATCGCCCGCGTCGGCGACGGGGTCGGCCTGACCTGGTTTGACGGGCGCTCGCAGATGGCGCTCTACGACTTCGCTCCCCGCTGGACCGTGCGCACGGCCCTCGGCTTCGACGCGCACGCCGGCGCCGCGCCGCGCATCGTCGCGCTGCCGGACCAGCGCGCCGCGTTCGTGCAGAGCGCGATGCACGACGCGGAACCGCATCACGGCAGCACGCGCCTGACCATGTCGGTCGCGCACCCGGCCCCCGCACTTGCTTCCGACGCGCCGCTGGTTTCGGTCAGCAAATCGGGCCACAGGCTGCGCGTCGCCTGGACGCCGCCGTCGCAGGCGGTGAACGGGTACCGCGTCGAGTACCGCATCAACGGCGGCCCCTGGCTCGAGCACGAGGGTTGGAGCGACGCCGCCACCGGCGAACTGCTGCTCGACCCGCCCAGGAGCGGGACGTACCAGCTCCGCGTGCGCGCCTGGAGCGACGGCGGCACGAGCGCCTATTCGGAGCCGGTGCAGGTGGATGTGACGGTGGGCGGGCGGCGGCGGTCGGTGCGGTAGTCAGAAAACTACGCAGGTTTGGAGGTTGCCTCATATGCCGTAACAGCATAGAATTTATGCATGCACCCTCTCATCGTCCGGTTCGCGCTCACCGTCCTCCTCCTCTCCTCCACCGCCGCCGCCCAGCCCTTTTCGTTCGGAGATGCCTTCCCGCTCACGAACACCCGGTATGCGGCGATGCCGGCGTTCCCGACGCTCGTGTCGAACGGGCAGGAGCTCCTGCTCTTCTGGCCCACGGTCTCGAACGTCCGGGTGACGAAGGTGGTCGAGGGGGAGCTGCGGGGCGGCAAGAGCGCCCTGGACAGGTCGGCGTCCAGCTTCTCGGTGGCGTGGAACGGGACGTACTTTCTGCTCGCGGCTGCGACGTCGCAGGGGATCGAAGGGCGGCTGTTTTCCCGGAGCGGAGAGCCGGTCGGCGACGCGTTCCGGATCTTCAACGCCGGCCTCGGTCCGGAGCTGGCGTGGAACGGCCGCTCGTTCCAGCTTCTGGTCCAGCTGGACGGGCGGCTCTACTCGATGCAGCTCGACGCGGCAGGCCGTGCCACGACCACCGCACAACTGCTGTTCGAACCGGCGCCGGGCGCCCACCTGGCGTCGTACGACATCGCGAGCAACCGACGCGGGTTCGCGGTGAGCATTGCCTCGCGCGCCGAGGTGACCCTGGTGGTGCTGGACAGCGAAGGGCAGGTGGTGACGGACAACACGATCTTCACCAGCCCCGTGGGCCACACGACGATCGCAAACGCCGGCGACGATTACGTGGCGGCGTGGCAGGCGGTGAGCGGAGGGGCATTCGCGATGTCGTTCTCGTCGGCCGAGGGCAGGGGCGGCGTCATCCTCGCGCTCGACCCGGGCTGGAAGGTGACGAGCCCGCTCTCGGTCGTCTGGAATGGCGTTTCCTGGCTCGTCGCCTACACCGCGACGCCCCCGGGCCCGGCCGCGGCGTCAGCCGTGCGCATCGCGCATCTGGACCCATTCGCGCAACGCGTCGAAAGGCATGAAGAGACTGCCGGCTCGAATCCTTCGCTGGCGCTCGTGAACAGCCGCGTCTACGCGGCCTGGCGCCCGGATCTCCTCGGCGCGCCGGCCGTCGTGGCGCCACTCCCCCTCGGAAGCGGCACTCCGGAAGCAGTGACCCACGCCGCGTCCTACCAGGCCGCCGGAGCCACGGCGTCGTCGAATGATGCGGCGCTCATCGTCTGGACCGAACAGGCGGAGGGGACGAAGACCCTGCACGCAGGATTGCGCGCCCGCGACGGCGGCTGGACGGAGCGTTCGATCCCCGCCACGCCGCAGGCGGAGATCATCGCCGCCGCGAGCGACGGGCGCGATTACGCGATCATCCTCCGCGACGGAGTGCAGACGGAAGCGGTGTTCCTCGACGACCGCGGCCGCGTGGTGAGGCGCGTGCCGCTGCCGCTCACGGCGGTCGACGTCGACTGGGACGGCACTTCCTATCTGCTCCTCGGCTCTGCCGGGGTCAACGGCTTCGTCGTGGCGGCGAGGCTCACGCCGAGTGGTGACGTATCGGCGCCGGTCCCGGTCGGCACGGACCCCAATCGACGCGCGATCGCGGCCGGCATCGCCACGAACGGCACGACCACCATCGCGGCGTGGATCGAGGAGACAGACTGTCCGATCCTCTGCCCCTTCACCGGCAACCTGAAGATCGCACGCCTCGGCAACGACCTGAAACGGCTCGACGCCGTCAGTCTCGTCGAGTCTCCCGTGCTGGACGAAGCGTCCGTCGTGTGGGATGGAACGCGATTCCTCGCGGCCTGGGGCGGCGAGGTCGCCACGGTTCCGGTCTTCGGCGGAGTGCAGCAAACGCTCGTCAACCAGCCGGTCGTCAGCCCCTCATCACCGCAGCTGACCGCGGTTGCTGGCGGCGTGGCGCTGACGTTGAACGAAGGTGGCAGCAACAGCAGGGTCAATCACGTCCTGCTCCTCCGGCACGACAACTCGAGGAGCAGCGTGGCCTTCCCTGAAGTGCGCAACTTCAGCGCTCCGCGCGTGGCCGCACTGCCGGACGGCGGCAGCATCCTCTACATCGAGTCGCGGCCGAACTTCGACGCGCCGCATCACGGCAGCCCGCGGCTGATGGCGCGAGTCGCGAGCATCGTTCCTGTCGTCCGTCCCGATGCGCCGTCGCTCGAGGCGACGGTGCGGAGCTCGCGCATCCGTCTCAACTGGTCCGTCCCGGCGCAGCCGGTGAACGGCTACCGCGTCGAGTACCGCCTCAGCGACGGCTCGTGGCACGAGCTCGAGCAATGGTTCGATCCGGAAGAGCGCTCCGTCACGCTGACCTGGACGGTCTCGCCCGGGGTGCCGGTGATGTTCCGCGTCCGGGCATTCAACGACGCGGGACCGAGCGACTATTCACCCACGTCCGGCATCAACGTGCCGCGCCGCCGCTCGGTGCGGCGGTAGGCAACTCACGAGAGAGAACCGACGGGAGGCCTCCGGCTTCTCTCGTGGGGAAGTGGCTACCGTCGACCGAAGCCGCCGGCCAGCACTGGCTGGCGGCGTTCGCGTTTGACCACCGTCACGCCTTCGGTGCCGCCGACGATGGCGACGCGGGTCTCGCCGGTCGCGACGGAGACTTCGGCGCGCGGCATGACCGCGGCAGTGGCGGCGACCGGAGCGTTCGGGTCGCCGTGCAGCCACTGCTCGCGGGCCATCGGTGCGAGGAGCAGTGGATCGGCGTGTGTGGCTTCCGGCACCGGCTGCGGCGCTGCTTCCGTCACCACTTCGACCGGCTTGTCCGGCGCGACGGGAGGCGGCAGCTCGCGCTGCATGAGGCGGCCGTAATCGGCGTTCGTGCCGCGCAATTCGGAACGGATCGAGATCCCGGCGAAGATCACGAAGAAGACGATCATCGCGATGGCGAAGTTCTTGAGCGTGAGGATTCGCCTGCGCTTGCGCCGATCGTGAATCGGGACGATAAGATCGGGTTTGCGGCGCATGATGATGTTATTAGTTCAAAGGCGCTGCCAACAGAGGAGACCGAATGGCAAACATTGGAATCGTCGGGACCGGTTGGGGCACCAGGGTGCAGGTGCCGACCTTCCGGGAGGCGGGCCTGAACGTCGTCGCCATCGCCGGCCATCGTCCGGAGCGGACGCGGCAGACCGCGAGCGAGCTCGACGTACGTTCGCACGACGACTGGCGCGAGGTGGTGAGCTCGCCGGACGTCGATTTGATCTCCATCGTCACCCCTCCGTCGGAGCATCGGGAGATGGCGCTCGCGGCCCTCGAGGCCGGCAAGCACGTCCTGCTCGAGAAGCCGACCGCCCTGAACGCGCGCGAAGCGGAGGAGCTCGCCGCGTCGGCGAAGCAGCATCCGGACCGCATGACGCTGATCGACCACGAACTGCGCTTCCTCCCCTCCTGGCGCGAAGCGCGGAGGCGCATCGGCGAGCTGGGGGCGTTCCGGTATGCCGAGGTGAGGTACTCGAGCCCCGCGCGCGGCGACCGGAAGCGGGAGTGGAACTGGTGGAGCGATGCGACCCGCGGCGGCGGCATCTGGGGCGCGGTCGGCTCGCACTTCGTGGACGCGCTGCGCTACTTCGGCGTCGAATTCGAGGAGGCGCTGGCGATGATGCGCACCACGATCGGCGAGCGCCCGTCGGGCGACGGAATGCGCGCCGTGACCGCCGATGACTTTGCATGCGTGAACCTCCGCACGCGCGACGGCGCCGTGGCCGTGATGACGTTCAGCGCCGTATCCACCGGCCCGGACGAATCATCGATGCTGACGATCCACCACGAAGGCGGCGCGATGCGCTTCATCGGCGAAGCGGTGCTGCTCTCGACCGGCGGCAACCCGTTCACCGCCATCGCCGGCGGGAAGATGGAGACCCGCCCCGGCAACTCCCACGGCGGAGCGTTCGGCACCGGCACCCTGCACCTCGGCCACGCCCTGCGCGCCGCGCTGGACGAAGGCCAGCACGACGCGCTGTCGCCGGCCGCAACATTCGAGGACGGCCTGATGCAGCAACGGGTGCTCGACGCCGCACGCGCGTCAGCCGCGAATGGCCGATGGGTGCGGATCTGAGCTATGGAGTGCGGTGACCGCAGTCACCGCTTTTCCTTCGCGGCGAAGTGAAAGCGGTGACTGCGGTCACCGCACTCCAAACTGCTCCTCGCGGCCTCCACAGCATCCAGATCGCGCAGACGAACAACGCCACCAGCGCGGGGCCGATGAAGTACGCGTCGTTCGGATACACCTGCTTGCGCCAGAGCAGCTGATAGGGCTCCTCGGCGATCGCCGCCAGCGCGACGAGGGCGATGACGGCCGTCACGCGGTGGCGCAGCAGCGCGAGCGCGACCGGCACGACGAGCACCATGTAGTGCAGCCAGACCACGGTCGCGGAGAGCAGGTAGATCAGGATCGCGACTCCGGCGACGAGGACATCGTCGCGACGCTTCGCGCGCCGGATCGCGATCACGGCGACGATCGTCAGCAAGGCCGCGAGCGCGTAGCTCATCGCGGCGCCGTACTGGTGAAAGAGCGACAACGCCGGCGTGACGTTGCGCTCCATGCGTGTGGGCAGCCGGTGGTAGAACTCGTTCGCGCGCGCCACCCATTGCAGCCAGATGTCGAACGAGCCGTAGTTGACGGCCGCGGCGACGAGCGCGATCGCCACGCCGATCGCGCTGCCGAGCGTCTCGAGCTTCAGCCGCTTCCAGTCCCTCATTACCATTCGCGATACCGCGAGCAGCAGCGGCACGATGAGGAGATTCGGCTTGAAGGCGACCAGCATCCCGATCACCGCGCCGGCCGCGAGCGGCGGCGAGACGAGCGCGATCCCGAGCGCGGCCAGCTGGATGGAGTTGACGTTGCCGACGCGCAGATCGCCTTCCCACCCGCCGTACCAGAGCAGCATCGCCGCGAGCAGGAAGAGCGTCGCCGCCCAGGAGAGCCGCAGCCGCCAGGCGATCAGGACGAAGCCGGCGATGAAGGTGATGAAGACCAGCACGTGGTACTGCTTCAGCGCCCGCTCGTAGTTGCGGCTCACCCAGCGCAGCGTGGTGTAGAGAAACGGGCTGGAGACGCTGTCGACGAAACGGCGCCGTCCGGAGTCGTACTTGTGCAGGTCGGAGTTGCTGCGCTGCCCCCGCTCGTAGAACTCCTCGCCGATGCGCGACTGCACGTCCGCGTCGTAGATGTTGCCGAGGTCCTCGCGTCCCGCGAGCTGCGCGTTGACGTAGTAGATGTAGAAGTCGAGCCCCGCCGCCCGCTCTGTCGCTCGCCACACCGTGACGACGGCATACAGCGCGGCGAGCGCCGCCAGCGTCGCCAGGATCGCGCGCTTCATCGACGGAGCATTAAAGCAGAAGGGACGCCGTCGCCGTGCCGGAACTGTGTCGAGATGCAGATCAGTAATTGTCTCTAGGCGTTCCTGCCCGCCGGACGCATCTTTACGCAGATCCGTCCAAGCCGGCTGCGAAGGACATTCGAACAATAAGGAGATTCAAATGAAGTCGAGCTTCAAGCTCTTCGTGCTGGTCGTGTCTCTCGTCACGCTCACGTTCGCACCGGCCGTTTTCGCGCAGTGCACCACTCCATTCGCCTCTCAACCGACGCCCCCCGGGGCGGACGAAGTCTTCATCGACGACGCGCTGCCCGGCGGCGCCACCGTCACCACCGGCAGCGTGAACTGGGACACGTCCCAGTACGCGACCGGCACGCAGTCCTTCTACCACCAGGGCGCAGGCACCAACACGCTGCGCATCGACGACCTCAGCGAAATCTTCAAGTACGGCAGCGGCAAGGCCGTGTTCTACGCGCTGATCGATCCCTGCGACCCGACCAGCGAGATCAAAGTGACGTGGTCCTCCGGCTTCCGCACCGCTACCGCGTACTGGGGCTCGAACCTGATCGGCAACACGCCGGCCAACTCCACGGTCTTCAATCGCGGTGCGCTGCCGTCGACCGGTTCCTGGGCCCGTCTCGAAGTGCCGATCGGCACGCACCTCGGCCTGCGCGGTCATGAGGTGGAGTGGATGCAGATCGAAACGTACGACGGGCGGGTGTGGTTCGATCACGTCGGCACCGATGGCGCCGGCTGCTCCGCCGCCGTCGCTTCCGCGCCTTCGATCCCGCCCGGCGCCACCGTCTGGATCGACGACAGCCTCCCGTCGGGCGCGACGCTCGACTACGGGTATTGGTGGTCCGACCAGAAAGCCAGCGGCACGCAGTCACTCGCCTACTTCTACATGAGCCAGTCCGCGACGAGCCCGGTGAAAGTGACCGGACTGAATCAGGCCACCGCCTCCGGCGACAACCTGATCCTCTACGTGATGCCGACCGGCTGCGTGGAGTTGAAGGAACTGAAGATCACCTGGTATGCAGGCTCTTCGGAGGGAGCGGTCTACTACGGCACGGTCGGCTTCCCAGCCATCGGCGGCGAGAGTTCCGCGGTCTTCATGGGCTCGACCGTTCCGGCCGCTGACACCTGGACGCGCATCGAGATTCCCGCCGCGACGGTCGGCCTCGACGGCGCGACCATCACCGGCATCCGGGTCGACAACATCGGCAGCAAGGTCTGGGTCGACTACATCGGCAACCAGGCCCCGTAATCACACCACAAACGAGAAGAGCGGGCCTCGCGGCCCGCTCTTCATTTTGTTGCTTGTGCTGTTGCTTAGATCGACGGATCGCCGCCGCCGGACTCGCCGCCACCCGTGTTCCCGCCGCCGCCGGTGTTGCCACCTTCGGGGCGCGGGGGACGAGGACCGCGGTCGCCGCCTTCGCGAGGTCCGCGAGGGCCACGATCGTCGCGGCGCGGACCGCGATCGCGGTCGCCGCCACCACCGCCGCTGCGATGACCGCCATGACCGCCGCCGCCATCGCGGCGCGGACCACGATCGCGATCTCCGCCGCCGAAGCCACCGCGCCCGCCACCACCACCGAAGCCGCCACGATCGCCGCCGCCGCCTTCACGCGGACCGCGAGGCCCGCGGTCGTCGCGCGCACGCGCGGCAGCCTGCTCCTCCTCCGTCGGAGGCGGAAGGAGCGGCTTGCGCGACAGGCGGATCTTGCCGGTATCCGGCTCGATCCCGACGACCTGCACTTCGAGCTCATCGCCCATCTGCATGACGTCCGTCACCTGACCGACGCGCGAGTGCGCCATCTCGGAGATGTGCAGCAGCCCGTCCTGGCCCGGCAGGATCTCGACGAACGCTCCGTACGGCTCGATGCGCTTGACCGTGCCTTTGTAGTTCTTGCCGATCTCCGCCGAGGCGGTAAGGCCTTTGATGATGTCGATGGCGCGCTCGGCCGACTTCGCGTCGGTCGAGGCGATCGTGACCTTGCCGTCGTCCGCCACGTCGATCTTCGTTCCGGTCTCTTCGACGATCCAACGGATGGTCTTGCCGCCCGAGCCGATGACGTCGCGGATGCGGTCCTTCGGCACCATGACGGTGTAGAGGCGCGGCGCGTACTCGGAGAGCGTAGTCGACGGAGTGGAGATCGCCGCTTCCATCTTGTCGAGGATGTGCATGCGGCCGGCGTTCGCCTGCGCGAGCGCCTGGGCCATCACTTCGCGCGACAGACCCGACACCTTGATGTCCATCTGCAGCGCGGTGATGCCCTTGCGCGAGCCCGCGACCTTGAAGTCCATGTCGCCTTCATGGTCTTCCATGCCGGCGATGTCGGAGAGGACCGCGTGACGGCTGTTGTCGTCGCTGGAGATGAGTCCCATGGCCACGCCGGCAACCGACGACTTGAGCGGAACGCCGCCGGCCATCATGGCCAGCGAGCCGCCGCAGACCGAGGCCATCGACGACGAGCCGTTCGACTCGAGGATGTCGGACACGATGCGGATCGTGTACGCGAACTCGTCCTCGGTCGGCAGGAGCGGCGCGAGCGCGCGGCGGGCGAGGTTGCCGTGGCCGATCTCGCGGCGCGCCGGACCGCGCAGGAACTTCACTTCACCGACCGAGAACGGCGGGAAGTTGTAGTGGAGCATGAAGCGCTGGAAGGTCTCCCCTTCGAAGTCTTCGATCTTCTGCGCTTCCTGCGGCGTGCCGAGGGTCATGGTGACCAGGGCCTGCGTCTCGCCGCGGGTGAAGATCGCGGAGCCGTGCGTACGCGGGAGGACGTTCAGCTCGATCGAGATCGGGCGGATCTCGTCGAAGCGGCGGCCGTCGACGCGCATGTTCTCCTGGAGCGCGAGGTTGCGGAAGATCTGCACTTCCATCTCGCCGTAGGCAGCGCTGACGGCGGCGAGACGCTCGGTGTCTTCCGGCGCGACGCTCTCGGTGAGCTGCTTCTTGACGGTCTTGATGGCGGCGTAGCGCTCGTGCTTGCCGGTGGTGAGCATCGCCTGGCGCAGCGGCTGGGAGTACTGCCCCATCAGCTCGTCGAGCAGTTCCTGCGTGAACTTCGGCTTGTACTCGACGTTCAGCTTCTCCTTGCCGGCGTCGGTGCGGAGCTGGTTCTGCAGCTGGCAGATGCGCTTGATCTCGGCGTGCGCGGCGTCGAACGCGTCGAGGACGACCTTCTCGTCCACTTCGCGCGCACCCGCTTCGACCATCACGATCGCGTTCTCGGTGCCGGCCACGATCAGGTCGAGGTCGGAGAGGTCGCGCTGCGCGTTGGTCGGGTTGATGACGATCTCGCCGTCGATGTAACCGACGCGCACCGCGCCGATCGCATTGTGGAACGGGATCTCCGACACCATCAGCGCCGCGGAGGCGCCGTTGATGGCCAGGATGTCCGGATCGTTCTCGCCGTCGGCCGAGAGCACGAGGGCGATGATCTGCGTCTCCTGGCGATAGCCCTTCTGGAAGGAAGGACGCAGCGGACGGTCGATCAGACGCGAGGTGAGGATTTCCTTCTCGGTCGGACGCCCTTCACGCTTGAAGAAGCCGCCGGGGATGCGTCCACCGGCATACGTGTACTCCTTGTAGTCGACGGTCAGCGGCATGAAGTCGCCGATGACGTTGCCGTCTTTGTAGCAGGCGGTCGCGAGGACCACCGTGTCGCCATAACGGACGACGACGGAGCCATGCGCCTGTTTGGCGATCGCACCCGTCTCGAGCGACAGGGTTTTCCCGCCGATCTCCAGTTCTCTCTTGTAAGCCATTGATTCCCTTCAGGTGGTGCGCGAGACCACTCATCACCTCGCGCTGTTGTGTAGTCGCTTGGGCCGAATGATGGGATCCGGCCGGAGGGAGTTTTGCGTGCAGGCTTCGAGCCTGAAAAACGAAAGGGCGGGCCGAAGCCCGCCCTTGGGGGGTCGCTTTACTTACGGATGCCGAGCTTGTCGATGATCGTCCGGTACCGCTCCACATCGGTCTTCTTGAGGTAGTCAAGCAGCCGGCGGCGGCGTCCGACGAGCTTCAGGAGGCCGCGGCGCGAGTGGTGATCCTTCGCGTGCGACTTGAAGTGCTCGGTGAGGTAGGTAATGCGGTTCGAGAGGAGTGCGATCTGCACTTCTGGCGACCCGGTATCGGTGTCATGGACCCGATACGTGTTGACGAGATCCGTTTTCTCTTGCTTCGTGGTGGACAAAATCCTGTCTCCTAAAAGGTTGAAACCATTGCCTGAATACACGTGTAGCTTTTGAACCGCGCACGATAACAGCGCCACCGGTCGAAATCAATCCCGCCTATACTCCGCCGCGTGTCACGGTTCGCCCGAATCGGCCTCATCGTTCTGATCGGGGCGCTGTTCTTCGCCTGGCACTCCCCGCTGCTCTCGCCGGAAGGACGCGTCCGCGGCTTCAACAGCGACGCCGCCATCATCGCCCTGATGGGGAAGAAGCTGCTGGACGGCCGCGGCTTCGATGTCTTCTTCTGGGGACAGAACTACGTCGGGCCACTGACCTCCATCTTCATCGCCGCGGCCGGCGCCGTCACCGGCGGAGTCGATCCGCTGGCGCTCCGGCTCGGCACCTTCGCGGAGGTGCTTCTGGGCATTCTCCTTACGGGCCTGGCCGTCTCCCGGCTGGACCCCCGTGGGGCCGTGGCCACCATGGTGGCGCTCGCCATCACTCCGCCGGTGATTCTGCGGATGATGATCACCCCTCTCGGCGCGGAGATGGCGTTCGTCCTCGCCTCGGCGCTGCTGGCCCTCTTCTTCTGGTATCCCCGCCCGCTCGCGCTCGGTCTGCTGGCCGGCTTCTCGTGGTGGATGAACCAGCAGGTCGTCTTCACGCTCATCGCCGGGGCGCTCGTGCTGGCGTCCCGGTCGCCGGTGGTCCGTCGCGAATTGCTGCTCGTTCGCGATCGCTGGGCCTTCCGGACCACGCCCATGCCTGGCGTCGTTCAGGCTTTTGCGTGGCTGTCCACCCGCCTCGGCCTCCTGCTGCTGATCCTGTTCGTGGCGTTCGACCTGCTCTCGATCGACGTGATCCCCTTCGTCTTCGGACGCGCCACGGACGCGCTGCTCCTGCTCGTCGTCCCGTTCCTGCTGCCGGTCCTCTTCGGCGAATGGCGCCGCTTCTCCCTCCCGCCGCTCGCTCCCCTCGCCCGTTTCGCCCTCGGCTTCGCGCTCGGCTACGCGCCGGTCTGGCTCGGTGCCCTGCTCGGCTGGTACGACCGCACCTACGTCTTCGCCTTCCGGATGAACTACCCCTCGGGCGTGCTCGAGCAGCTCCGCTCGTTCGCTCCCGTAGCCGCCCACTGGACCGGCGCCGCTCCCGGCCTCCTCGGGATCCTCTACGCGATCGCGCTCTGCATCTTCCTCGGCGCGGCGCTCTGGAATGCACGCTCCTCCGAGAGACGGGTACTGCTCGCGCTGATTCCGTTGGGAAACGTCGCGTTCTACCTCCTCGCCGAAGGCGCCAAGCCGCACTACCTCATCGCCTCGGTGGGGATGCTCTTTGCCCTCGCCGCCCTCGGCGCGGTCGACCTCTGGTCCCGCTCCCGGGCCCTCGTCGCCGTGGGAGCCGTCATCGCCGTGCTGTCCCTCGGAGTCTCTGCCCGTGCGATGCACCAGAACGTCCTCCGCGAGCCCGACCCCCGCCCCCTCCTCGCCCGCGTCGAAGCCGCCGGCTGCAAAGTCTGCTACGCCGATTTCTGGCTCGCCTACCGCTACCGCCTCCTCGACGAAGAACGCCGCGCCTGGATCCCCTACCTCAGCCAGAACCGTACGCGCGCGGAATCACGCGCCATGCAGCAACTCCCAGGGCAACGGTGTCTCGTGCGTAACGACGGCGTAGTGCAGCCGATCGCGCACGATCTGCCGCTGACCCACGAGCCACCGCGCAATTCCCGCTAAAATTGCCGAACCATGCCGACGCAACGCGAGCTCGCCATCCCGATCCCCCACGAGGAGATCGCCGTGTTCTGCCGCAAGTGGGGCATCCGCAAGCTGTCGTTCTTCGGATCCGTGGTCCGCGATGACTTCGGACCGGAGAGCGATGTGGATGTGCTGGTTGAGTTTCGGAACCGCACACCGGGGCTGAAGTTCTTCTGGGACGTACCGAACGAGCTCTCGCAGATCCTCGGCGGACGGGAGGTCGACCTGATGACGCGCGATTCGCTGAGCGACTGGATGAAACGCGAAGTCGCACGGAACGAGATTGTGGCGTATGACGAAACGAACTGACGAGATGTACCTCGCTGACATGCTCCAGTACGCGAGGGAAGCGCGTGCGCTGACGGCCGGCGAGACCGAAACCAGTTTCGTAGCAAACCGGACGCTGCAACTCGCCTTGACGTACCTCGTTCGGATTGTGGGAGAGGCTGCGACCCAGATGAGCAACGAGGCCCGCGCTGCACTCCCCGATCTGCCATGGGCGCGGATGCGCGGTATGCGTCACCGCCTCGTGCACAATTACGGACGCGTCGGCTACGATCTCGTTTGGGACGTCATCGAGAACGACTTGCCGCTCCTCATCACCGCACTCGAGAAAGTCACCCCGCCAGAACCACCTTCGGCTTGACCTCCACCGGGCCTCCCTCACGGAGCACGTTCACTACCTCGGCGATGGCGACGAGTTGGTCGTGGGGGTTGCCGAGGGCGAGGAGGTCGCCCTGTTTCACCGGGACGCGAGGGACCATGATCACCCCCTGGCCCTGCATCAGCTTGGCCTGCTGGGGCCAGTCGATGCGGACCTTTTCCAGGGGGAGGTCGATCTCGGCGAGGGACTGGAAGTGAGGGGCGGAGAGGATGGCCTCCGGCGTCGACTCCGACATCTTGTCGAAGTCGATCGACTGGGCGATGTTGAACGTGCCGATGGCGGTGCGGCGGAGGTCTTTGAGGTGCGCGGGGATGCCGATGGCCTGGCCGAGGTCGTGCGCGAGGGAGCGCATGTAGGTGCCGGCGGAAGAGCGGACCAGGAACTTCAGGGTCGAGCCGGTGACCGAGAGGATCGTGAACTCGTAGACGGTCACGTTCTTGACCTTGAGCTTGACCTCTTCCCCCTTGCGGGCGAGCTCGTATGCGCGCACGCCGTCGACCTTTTTCGCGGAGAACGCGGGCGGCATCTGTTCGATCGCGCCGCGGAACTGCGCGAGGTGCGGCTCGAAGTCGATGTGCTCGACGCTCTGTTCGACCGCTTCGCCGTTCACGGGCGTACCGGTGGCGTCGTACGAATCGGTGGCCCAGCCGAACTGGATCGTGCCTTCGTACGTCTTCTCCATGCCCATGAGATAGGCCTGCAGGCGGGTGGCCTTGCCGACGCAGAGGACGAGCAGGCCGGTGGCCAGCGGGTCGAGGGTGCCGGTGTGGCCGGCCTTCTTCACCTTCGCGCGGCGGCGGAAACGCTCCACGACGTCGTGCGAGGTGATGCCGGTCTTCTTGTCGACGAGCAGCACACCGTCGACGCTCTTCTTGATCTCCATCGCGCCGGAGAATACTTCACTCTTCCTCGAATGCACGCAGCACCTTCAGCGCGCGCTTGCGCAACGGCCCCATGAACGGCAGCGACGAGACGCGGAGGAGCTGCACGACCAGATCGAGCGTCGCCTCCACGACTTTAGCGGTGCGGCGCTGGTTCGGCGTCGCGTCGACGAGCCAGTGGTAGATCAGTCCCATGTGGTACATCCAGAGCAATCGCGGCAAGTGCGGCGCGACGTCTTTCGGGATGCTCACGTCCGAACCGGCCAGAGCGCGCTCGTACCAGGCGATGCTGTCGTCGCGCACCTGCTTCGTCTCCTCGCCGAACGGCGACAACGGATCGCGCGGATCGACACCCGTCTTGAGGAGCGTGGTGAGCAGGCTGCGATGCTCCGCGAACTGCTCGAACTTCGCCTCGATGATGCCGCGCAGCCGCTTCTTCAACTCCTTCGACGCCGCGATCGCCTGCGTGAACGCCTCGCGCGACTCCTCGTCCGTGCGCAGGTAGAACGCCATGACCAGGTCCTGCTTCGAGCGGTAGTAGTAATAGGCGGCGCCGGTCGCGACGCCCGCTTCCGCGGCGACGTCACGCATGGTGGTCTGCTCGAAGCCGCGCTCGCGGAAGAGACGGAGCGCGGCGTCGAGGATGCGCTCGCGCGTCTCTTCCGCTTTTGCAGTGGCCATCACCAGATTCTGCCTGCTCCGGTGCGGCGGCGCGAACACAAATCGCGGGCCGCGTCGGACCAGTGCGGAAACTCGAACGTGAAGCCGCTCTGGAGCAGGCGCGCCGGCACGACGCGGCGGCTCTTGAGCACGAGCTCCAGCTCGGTGCGCACCAGGAACGCGCCGACGTCGAGGAGCGGCCGGACCGAGGGCACCGAGACGTACGTCCCCCACGTCTTCTGCAGCTCTTCGATGAACTCCCGGTTGGGGAGCGGATTCGGCGACGCGAGGTTGACCGCCCCTTCCAGCTCGTGCTCGATCAGCCACTCGATGGCGCGGATGAAATCGCGCTCGTGGATCCAGGACATGTACTGCCGCCCGTCGCCGAAGCGTCCGAAGCCGAGCCGGACGTGGCGGAGCAGCAGTCGGAACGCGCCGCCGCGCTCGGCGGTCATGACCATCGCGGCGCGCAGCTTCACGCGGCGCGTGTGCGGCGTGTCGGCCGTGTCGACCGCCCGCTCCCACGCCTTGGCCACGTCGATCCTGAAGTGCCACGCCTCCGGCACGTCCGGCTCGTGGCCGCCGATGACGCCGGTGTATTCGTCGTTCTCGGAGTCGTAGGTGTGAGCGTAGATCGTGGCCGTGCTGGCCTGCAGCCAGACGCGCGGCGGACGTTTCGCGCGGGCGATGGCCTCGCCGACCACGCGCGTCGAGTCGACGCGGGACTGGATGATCTCCGCCTTCTTCGCGGCGCTGTAGCGTGTGTCGACGCTGCGTCCGGCGAGGTTGATCACGACGTCCGCGCCGTCGATGACGCTCGCCCAGTCGCCGAGCGTCCGGCCGTCCCACGGCACGGCGTGCGCTTCGACGTTGCGGCTGAGGATGACCACCTGATGGCCGGCCTCGCGGAAGTGGTTGGTGAGGAGAGTGCCGAGGTGACCGTTGCCGCCCGGAATGACGATCTTCATGTGCGTCCTCCTTCTATTTGAACGCGTTCAATTCAAAGGTAGGTTCGCTGCACCGCTGCGTCAAGCTGTTTTTTGAACGCGTTCAGTTCAAAGTAGAATCCGCGTCACCTATGGCCACGAAGAAAAGCAAGAAGCACCTGGTGTGGATCGACTGCGAGATGACCGGGCTCGATCCGGCCACGGACGGGCTGCTCGAGATCGCCTCGATCGTCACCGATTACGACCTGCAGATCGTCGCGAAAGGGCCGGTGCTGGCCATCCGCCAGAGTGAAGCGAAGCTGGCGAAGATGGACGCGTGGAACAGGCGCACTCACAAGAAGAGCGGCCTCCTCGAGCGCGTGCGCACCGAGGGCGTTTCCGTGGCCGAGGCGGAGCGGCAGACGCTGGCGTTCGTGAAGCGCTACTGCTACGCGCAAACCGCGCCGCTCTGCGGCAACTCGATCGGCCAGGACAAGCGGTTCCTCGCGAAGTACATGCCGCAGTTCCACGACTACCTGCACTACAAGGTGGTCGACGTCAGCTCGATCAAGGTACTGGTCAGCGAGTGGTACGGCGGCAAGTACGCGTCGCCGAAGAAGAAGGAGCTGCACCGCGCCCTCGACGACATCGAGGAGTCGATCGCGGAGCTCGACTACTACCGGAAGAACGTGTTCGTGAAGAGGTAGTTCCCGGAGTGGATGTCCGGATATCGGACGGTTTGCCGTTACGGAACTGACACAGGATGGCGGTTTCTCTCGGGCGAGGCGCTTGTCCGGATTCTGGACAGGAGGTAAGGATGGACCCTGCGTTACCCATCCGTAACCCATGTGAACGGTGGGACCAGCCTTCCACGGGCTCAACGGACCAGGACGTGTCCAGAAACTGAACGCCGGGTGGGTCGGCGCCAGGGGTCGGAACCTTCGACTGACCCTATCGCAGGGTCAGGTGCAGCCCAGCGACCCCTCAGGTTTCGTCCTGCCCGTCCTCGTCCTGAGGCTCCGCATCGCTCTCCTCTGCCGACTTCGGGGGGAGCACTTCCCGCAGGATGGTCTCCACGCGGAGGGCGCGCATCGCGGTCTCGTCGTAGCGGAAGTCGAGCTCCGGGGTGTAGCGGAGGTGGATGCGTTTGCCGAGGGCGTGGCGGACCTGGCCGGCCACGCGGCGGAGCTCCTCGACGGTCTGCTTGGTGTCCTCTTCCTTCAGGCCGGTGATGTGGACCTTGGCGTAGTGGAGATCGGGGCTGACCTCGACCTCGCTGATGGACGACCAGCCCATGTCGAAGCCGCGGACGTCGGTGCGCAGGACCTGCACCAGCGCGTCGCGCACGTTCTCGCCAACCCGGGAGGTTCTTCTGGTTTTCTTCATGTCAGGGATGCGTCCTCGTCAAAGTCCAGCTTCTCCTGCGTCCAGCCGGTGAGCACCGCGTTGCTGTTCGCCTCGACGTAGTTCTGGATCCTGTCCAGCAATGAGTCTGCCGAGTCGTTCCGGTCGGCGATGAAGGAGATGGCCAGGCGGGCGCGCTGATGCACGTCGTGCAGCGCGACCTCGTTGGCGGAGATGTGGAAGTGATTGCGAAGGCGGTCGCGAAGGGACTTCACGACCGCCCTCTTGTCTTTCAGAGACTCGGCGTATTCGATGTGGATCTCGAACAGCGCAACCGCGACGATCATCAGAGATCCTTCGTCGCTGCGCTCCTCAGGATGACGTGACTGAACGTCACGTCAGCGCCGCCTCCAGCTTCTCGATCTTGTAGGCCTCGATCACGTCGCCGACCTTCACGTCCTGGAACTTCTCGATGCCGATGCCGCACTCGAAGCCCTGGCGGACCTCGGCGACGTCGTTCTTGAAGTGGCGGAGCGAGCCGATCTTGCCTTCGTAGATGACGCGGTTGTCGCGCAGCAGGCGGACGCTCGCGGCACGCGGGATGACGCCGTCGGTGACCATGCAGCCGGCGATGACGCCGATCTTCGGCACCTTGAACGTGTCGCGCACTTCGGCGCGGCCCTGATGCACCTCGTGGAACTTCGGGTCGAGCAGGCCCGTCATCGCGGCCTTGATCTCATCGACCAGGGTGTAGATGACGGTGTACATCCGGATGTCGACGCCTTCCTTCTCGGCCAGATCCTGCGCGTTGCGCTCGGGACGGACGTTGAAGCCGATCACGATCGCGTCGGAGGCGGTGGCGAGCATGACGTCGTTGGTCGAAACGGCGCCCACCGAGGTGTGGATCACGTTGACCTTGACCTCGGGGGTGGCGAGCTTGGTGAGCGTATCGCGGAGCACTTCCACCGAGCCCTGCACGTCGGCCTTGACGATCAGGTTCAGTTCCTTCACGCCGCCGGTCTGCATGCGCTGGAACAGTTGGTCGAGCGACATGCGCCCGCCCTTCTGGTGCGCCGCTTCGCGCGCCTTCTCCTGGCGGAGCTGGCCGATCATGCGTGCCTGCGTGTCGTCGTCGACCACGGCGAGCGAGTCGCCGGCGTTCGGGACGTCTTCGAAGCCGGAGAGCTGCACCGGGGTCGCCGGACCCGCTTCCTTGATGCGCTGGCCACGCTCGTCGGACATCGCGCGGACGCGGCCCCAGGTCGTGCCGGAGAAGAACGCGTCGCCGATGCGCAGCGTACCGTCGTGGATGAGGACCGTGCCGACGGTGCCGCGGCCGACTTCCTTCCGCGCCTCGAGCACGACGCCCTTGGCGGGCATGTCGGGGTTCGCCTTCAGCTCGAGCAGGTCCGCGGTGAGCAGGATCATGTCGAGCAGCTGGTCGATGCCCTGCTTCTTCACGGCCGAGACTTCGACCGAGACCACGTCGCCGCCCCACTGCTCGACGAGGACGTTGTTGTCCGCCAGCTCGCGGCGCACGCGCTCGACGTTGGCGTTTGGCTTGTCGATCTTGTTGATGGCCACGATCATCGGCACCTTGGCGGCGCGCGCGTGATCGATTGCTTCCTTCGTCTGGGGCATGACCCCGTCGTCGGCCGCGACCACGAGGATGACGATGTCCGTCACCTTCGCACCGCGCGCACGCATCATCGTGAAGGCCTCGTGGCCGGGCGTGTCGAGGAAGACGATCTTCCGGCCGCGCTTCTCGACGTGGTACGCACCGATGTGCTGGGTGATGCCGCCCGCCTCGCCGCCCGCGACGTTGGTCTCGCGGATCGAGTCGAGGAGCGAGGTCTTGCCGTGGTCGACGTGCCCCATGACCGTGATGACCGGGCCGCGCGGCACGGTGCCGGTCGACTCGGTGCGTTCCATCGCTTCCAGCTCGACCGCCTCTTCGAAGGAGACGATCTCGGCGTCGATCTTCAGCTCGTGCGCGACTTCGAGCGCGAGCTCGGCGCCGAGCGGCTGGTTGATCGCCACCATGAGGCCCTTCTTCATGAAGAGGTGCTTCATCAGGTCGCTGGCCTTGATGTCCAGCTTCTCGGCGAGCTCCTTCACGGTGGCGCCTTCGGTCAGCGCAACCCTGCCGGTCGGCTTCTTGAAGTCGAGCACCTTCGCGTGCGGGTTCGACTGCCGCCGCGCGTCGCGGCGGGCGGACGCGCGCTTCGGCGCGTCCTCGTCGATGTCCGGCAGCACGATGTCCGGACCGATGTCGTCGTTGATGACCTGGGTGCCGGAGAACGGCCCCTTGGTCAGCAGTTCCTGATCGAACTCCGCGCTGCGGTTCGTCTTCGCGCCGCGCTTCGCGGTCTTCTTCTTGTCGTGATCCTCGCGGCGGTCATCTTCCTTCTTGCCGCGGATGATGTTCGCACCGGGCATGGTCGGAGGAAGCTGCTGCAGCGGCGGACGGGCGGGACCCTGGCCGGAGCGGAAACCGCCCGGACCACCGGGACCGCGCATGCCGGGACCGGACGGACGGGCGCCCATCGGACGCTGACCCATCGGGGCGCCGGGACCGCTCGGACGCGGGCCACCGGGACCGCTGCCCATCGGGCGCTGGCCCATCGGAGCACCGGGACCGCTCGGACGCGGACCGCCCGGACCAGCCGGACGCGCACCCATCGGGGCACCTGTGCCGGGGCGCGGGTTGTTCATTGGCGCGCCGGGACCGCTCGGACGCGGACTGCCGGGACCGGTAGGACGTCCCGTCGGCACGGTCTGCTGGCCGGCGTAGTTCGGACGCGGACCCTGCGGTGCGCGGGCACGAGGACCGGTCGGACCGGTCGCCGGCCGGCGTTCGGCGCCATGTCCCGAATGCGCGGGAGCGGGGCGTTCGGCGGCAGGACGCGCTGCCATCGGCGGAGCGGCAGGCTGCTGCGGATGTTCGGGCGTCGCGGGCGCCGGCGTTTCGGCAGCGGGAGCTTCGGCGTGGCCGGAGGCAGCCGGCTCGGCGGCGACCGGAACGTGCTCCGGGGTCTCGACGGCCTTCGGCCTCTCGACCGGTGCCGGCGCTTCCTTGGCGGCGCGTTCTTCGGCCTCCACGGCTTCCACGAACTCCGGGATGATCACGGCAGGCGGTGCAGCGGCAGCCGGCTCTTCTTTCGGAGCCTCTGCCTTCTTGCGCACGGGCGGCTGTACGATCGGACGGGGCGGACGGACCGCCTCCTTCTTCTTCTCCGTCACCGGCTTGTCTTCGCGCATGATCACGCTGCGCGTCCGCGTGACCAGCTTCTTGCCGGTGATGAGCGCCTGGATCACCTCCGGCTCGAGAACCTGAGTCGGATCGTTGACCTCTGCGCCGAGCGACTGCAGACGAAAGATCATGTCCTTATCGGACATGCCCATCTTCTTGGCAATGTCGCTCACTTTGATTTTTGCTGCCGCCATTCAATCTCCTTGGGACTATTCCTGCCTGCCGATGCCGCACGTATGGACTTACATTTATTCTACCGAAGCTTCCGCTTTTTCTTCGTCGGAAGCCTCGTCCCCGGTTTCGTCTTCTTCGTCGCCGACTTCGTCTTCGTCTGAATCCCCGTCTTCGTCGTCAGCGTCTTCGTCGTCTTCTGATTCAGGTGCCTCGTCGACCTGCTCGTGCTTGCGCCCGAGCTCGATCATCTGCGCGGCCATCTCCTCGTCGACGCCGTCGATGGCGATGAGGTCCTCGGTCGAGGCGTTGATCACGGAGTCGAGATCGTCGTAACCGGCGTCTTCGAGCAGCTGCGCCCATTCGTCCGGCATGTTCTCGATCTCGCGGACGCTGGTCTGCGCGCGCGACTCCGCCATCGCTTCCTGCAGCATGGCCGAAAGCGCGTCGGCGACCTCGCCCTTCACTTCTTCCTCGGACTTGATGTCGATCTTCGCGCTGATCAGCTCCGCCGCGAGGCGGACGTTCAGGCCGCGCTTGCCGATGGCGAGCGAGAGCTGGTCGTTGTCCACGATGACGTCGAGGTGCGGGCGGTGCGACGGCTCGTCGCTGGTCACCGAGACGCGGGTGATCTTCGCCGGAGCGAGCGCGTTCTGCGCGTAGTTCACGATGTCGTCGTGCCAGGGAATGATGTCGATCTTCTCGCCGCGCAGCTCGCGGATGATGGACTGCACGCGCGAGCCCTTCATGCCCACGCACGCGCCGACCGGATCGACGTCGCGCTCGCGCGACATGACCGCGATCTTCGCGCGCTCGCCCGGCTCGCGGACGGCGCCCTTGATCACCACCGTGCCGTCGTAGATCTCCGGCACTTCCATCTCGAAAAGCTTGATGAGGAGGCGCGGGTCGGTGCGGGAGAGCACGACCTGCGGTCCCTTCGGCTGCGTGTGGACGTCGACGATGACCGCCTTGATCCGGTCGCCCTGCGAGTAGCGCTCGGCGCGCGACTGGTGGTGGCGCGGGATGATCCCCTCGGTCTTGCCGTTGAGATCGATGATCATGTCGCCGCGCTCGAAACGCTTGACGTAGCCGTTCTCGAGCTCGCCCATCTTGTCCTTGAACTCGTTGAAGACCTTCTCGCGCTCGGCTTCGCGGACCTTCTGATACAGGACCTGCTTGGCCGACTGCGCGGCGATGCGTCCCAGCTCGTCGGGCGGCTTGGTGAGCGGGATCTTCACTTCATCGCCCTGCTCCACCTCGGGATCGATCTTCTGCGCCTCGTAGGTGCGGATCTGGGTGTTCTGATCCTTGACGACGTCGACCACTTCCTTGCTGATGTAGCTCAGGCGGATCGTGCCGCCGATCTCCGCGGAGGGCTCGATCTTCCGGGCCTGGTCCAGCGTCCACTGCGCCTGCGGATCTTCGATCTGATCTTCGTTCTCGACGATCTCCTTGATCGCGAAGATCTGCACGGCGCCGGCCGTGCGATCGAGCACTGCCTCGAGCGGCTCGCGCGTCCGGTAGTACTTGCGCGCCGCCGTCGAGAGTGCATCTTCGAGCGCCTGGTATACGCGGTCGACCTCGATCGACTTCTCGTACGCAAGCGCTTTAATGTCTTTGTCGTTGAACATCGTTGTCTGGTCCTTCGCTTCGCTTTGAGACTTGAGGTTCTTCGCTGCCATCAAATCTCCACTTCCAAACGCGTTTCCTTGATTTCGGCGAGAGGGATCGCGTAGTCCGGATCCTTCTTCATCACCGGGTCGGTGACGACGACCTGCGTGCCGTCGAACTCTTTGAGGCGTCCGACGATCACGTGCAGGCCGCGGATGGCTTTCGCCGTCTTGACCCGCACGAGGCGCCCGATGAACTTCTCGTAATCAGCGGTCTTGTAGAACTTCCGGTCGAGTCCGGGCGAGGACACCTGCAACTCGTACTCGGCCGGGATCGGGTCTTCGACGTCGAGCCAGGTCGAGATCTGCTGCGAGATGAGCTGGCAGTGGTCGATGTTCACTCCGCCTTCCTTGTCGATATCGACGCGCAGGATGAACTGCCGGCCTGCGCGGCGGTAGTCGATATGGACGAGCTCCAGCCCCTCGGATTCAACGATCCGCTGGATCTGGTTCTCGACCTGTTCGGGAAGTCCGGTGCTCATATTTCTTTCTAGAACAAAAAAAGCGGCCGGATCGGCCGCTTTCGAAAAGGGGCTGCTCGAAAGCCGTCGAATACTAACACACGGCTACAGGGCGTTACAACGCGGTGACGCTGTGAACCGATTCCCGGCTCAGTGCGCCGGAACCGAGAGCACGAGCGCGTCCTGCAGCTTCTCCGGATCCTTCTCCTCCCACTGCCCGTTCGCGTTGAAATAGAAGCGGTTACGGGCGAGCACCCCGAGGGTGGGATCGGTCATCCGGGCATCGTTGGCGAGGAGCGTTTCGACGGACTCGACCGCGAGGCCGCCCTCCGCCAGACGGATACGCAGAACCCGGTTCGGGTTGGTTCCATTCTGGGTCGCGAACAGCGTGGTCGCGTCCGCCGCGTAGAGACCGTCGACGCCGAGGAGGGAGACGTTCGCCGGCACGCGCAGCAGCACGAGGTCGCCGGTGCGCCGGTCGGCGGCGAAAAGGCCGTGCGAGTAGTCGGCGATGTAGAGCTTCTCCCCCCACGGGGCCAGCCCCTGCAGCGAGCGGAACGGGCCATTCAGGAACGGAACGAGAGCCTCGCCGTCGACGCGCAGGACGACCGTCCCCTTGCTGTCGCTGACGTACACCTCCCCATCCGCGGCCGCGGCGACGTCGCCGATGGCGTGGTCGCCTTCGAGCTTCAGCGTCTGCAGCACGCGTCCGCTGCGAGGGTCGATTCTCAGGACCGCCGATTCGGCCGCGGCCCAGAGCACGTTCCGCGTCCGGTCGAACGAGAGCCCGTAGACGCCGGTGGGGAGATCCTGCACGAGGACGGTGGCCCGCCCCCGTTCGTCGATGGCGAAGATCGCCTTCTTCTTGACGGTGCTGACGAAGAAGCGCCGGCCATCGAACGCCAGCCCCTCGGGGATCATCCCCCGCCCCTCGACCGAGAAGGCCTGCTTCGCCTCGCCGATGGCGCGCGCATTCGCGGCGAACTTCTCCGCGACGCGCGCCCGCACCCGGTCGAGCTCCGGCTCCTTCAGCGAGTAGACGAACCCCATGGCCGCCACCCGCTCCAGCACGCGCACCGCCTCCTCGTCCTGCCCCTCCGCCGCGAGCGCGATGGCGAGCCTCACGAGCAGCGTCGGATGCTGCGGCCGCGCGTCGGACTCCGCACGAGCCTTCGCGAGATCGGCGCCGGCGGCGGTGAGCGTGGCGGCGAGGGTGATGACGGCAACGAACAGGCGAAGCATGCCGGCAGTCTAGAGACCGCCAGGAACCCCGGAAGAAACATTCGCGCTACGGAGGGAAACGTCCCGGTGAACTGGTCCGCAAAACAAAAAGCCGCGCCTTGCGGCGCGGCTTTCGTGGATCGCTGGTGACTGAGTCTTAGTGGCGGATGGCGCGGCGGATCGGTTTCTTGCCGGCGGCCGGCGGGTAGAGCTCTTCGAGGACGGCCTCAGAGAGCTCCTTCATGAACTGCGGCTCGAGCGTGGTCGCGTCGCCGGTCACGTTGTCGAGGACCGAACCGTACGCGAGGAACGCGGGGCAGCCGCGCTCGCACGTCTCAGGCACTTCGATGCCCGGGTACGGCTGCGAATCGCGCTGCTCGACCGTCACGAAGTAGTTGGTGCCGAGCGCGACGCCCGGGAACAGGTCGCCGAGACCAGCCTGGGTGCTGCCGAGCGGCGGAAGCTGGATCTGCTTCTCCTGCTTGAAGTTGGCCAGCGTCTCCTGGTAGAGGCGCAGGACGATGGTCGTGCTCGAGTACTCGGAGGCGTTGGTCACGCCGATGTTCGTGCGGAACGTGCCGGGCTGGCCGACCGTGCCGGTGTTCTCGATGCCGGTGATGAAGACCTTGTCGAGCTCGACGTTGCTCTGCAGCTCGCTGACGAAGCTGTACCAGGGGTAGCCGGTGAAGAGCTGGCCGGTGGTCTCGTTCGGACGGCCGTTGAGGACCTGGTAGACGCGGCTCTCAACGCTGATCGGGCGGAAGTGGATGCTGTAGCCTTCCTCGTCCTGGGTTTCCGGACCGCAGTTCTGGCCCTGGCGGCAGGCGTTGAAGATGAGCTGACCGAAACGGTCGCCCTGCAGGTTCAGCCCGCTGCGGAAGAAGTCGGGGAACGCCTTGCGCTCGAACGCGCGCAGCTGAATGATGTCCTTGAACTCGGTGCCGGCGGGCTGCCCGGGTGTCGGGGAAGAGCCGAGAGCCATGTAGATGACGGTGACGGTCACCGGCTCATCGTCGAGGTTCGAGATGTAAACGTCGGAAATGAACGTACCGGCGGCACCCTGGAAGTGCGCCGCGGCCGGGATGTAGACCTGGTCGCCACCGCGGAAATTGCTCGCATACGCGCCGGCCGCACACAGCGTCATGGCCGCCGCGATTGTGAGTTTCTTGATGAACATATTTTCCCCTTTAACACCACGTGATTTGGTCAATACTACCGAACGTCGATATGCTGCCTGCGCATTCTAAACGAACCGGGGCATCTGTCGAGACCCTTTGTCACGCCCGTTATACGGTTCGTACCTCTAAAGCGTCCCTCCATCCTTCGTATACTGCCGCGCCGTGAGCGAAACCCGTCAGACCGCGATCCCGCAGGCTGCAGACGGCCTTCGCCTCGATCGCGCCCTCGGCGAGCTCTTTCCAGAGCACTCCCGTAGTTATCTCGCGCAAATCGTTGGCGAATCCTGCGTCCGGATCGATGGCAAAACGGTTACAAAGCCGTCTTACCGCGTCGAAACCGGCCAAACCGTCGAGATCGACTTCCCCGCGGCCGCCCCTTCGACCCTCGAATCGCAGGATCTCCCCCTCACCATCCTCTACGAGGATCCGGACGTGGTGATCATCGACAAGCCCCCCGGGCTGGTCGTCCATCCCGCGGCCGGCCACCCCAATCAGACGCTCGTGAACGCGCTCCTTTTTCACGTGAAGGATCTGAGCGGAATCGGCGGCGAGCTCCGCCCCGGCATCGTCCATCGCCTGGACAAGGACACGAGCGGCGTGATGCTGATCGCAAAACACGACGACGCGCATCGCAAGTTGACCGCCAACTGGAACAGCGATCTCGTGCGCAAGGAGTACCTCGCGCTCGTCTACGGCACGCCCTCCAGCGATCGCGGCACCGTCGATGCCCCGATCGGCCGCGATCCCCGCGGCCGCAAGCGGATGGCGGTGGTGAACGACGGCCGCCGCGCCCTCACGGACTACGAGGTCGCGGCCCGGCTGCGCTACGCCTCCCTGATCCGCTGCCGCCTCCGCACCGGCCGCACCCACCAGATCCGGGTGCACATGAAGCAGCTCGGCCACCCCATCATCGGCGACCCGGTCTACTCCGGCCCGCAGTGGCGCGGCATCCCCGACAAGAAGATGCAACGCATCCTCGCCGCCTTCCCCCGCCAGGCCCTCCACGCCGCAAAGCTGACGTTCGTCCACCCGCGCACGGGCGAGACCGTGACGGTGGAAGCGCCGATGCCGGAGGACTTTCGGGCGCTGCTCGACGCGCTGCGGTGAAGACGGTGTCGGGGTGTCAGGTGTCAGGTGTCAGGTGTCTGCGGCTTGTCGCCCGGGCGAAACACCCCAGACACCCGACACCTGATACCCGACACCAGCGCCCCTACAACAGCACCCCCGCAATCGTCGCGGTCAAAAAGTTCGCCAGCGTCCCCGCGAACATCGCGCGCATCCCCAGCCGGGCCAGGTCGCCGCGCCGGGTCGGGGCGAGGGAGCCGATGCCGCCGATCTGGATGGCGATGGACGAAAAGTTCGCGAAGCCGCACAGCGCGTACGTCGTGATCACGAACGACCGCGGGTCGAGGCTCGAGCCGACGCCCGGCTCGCCGAGCTTCGCGAAGGCCACGAACTCGTTGAGCACCATGCGCGTCCCGAGCAGGTTTCCGACCGTGCTCGCGTCCTTCCACGCCACGCCCATGGCCCAGGCGATCGGCGCGAAGATCCAGCCGAGCAGCACGTCCAGGCTCGGCGGGAACCAGAGGGCGTAACCGTGCACCCAGCCGAAGATGCCGTTCACGAGCGCGACCAGCGCGATGAACGCGATCAGCATGCCGGCCACGTTCAGCGACAGGTGCAGACCCTCGATCGCGCCGCGGCCGGCGGCGTCGATCACGTTCACGTCCTGCTTCGGCACGACCACTTCCACGTCTCCGCCGGTGGCCGGTTTGTCGGTCTCCGGCACGATGATCTTGGCCATCATGATCGCGCCCGGCGCGGTCATGATCACCGCCGTGAGCAGGTGGATGACGTCCACCTTGGCCACCAGGACGTACGCCGCCATGATCCCGCCCGAGATGTGCGCCATGCCGGCGGTCATGATGGTCATCAGCTCCGACCGGGTCATGTCCGGCAGGAACGGCCGGATGGTCAGCGGCGCCTCGGTCTGACCCATGAAGATCGACGCGGCGACCGACGTCGACTCCGCGCCCGACGCTCCCATGAAGCGGGACATGATCTTGGCGAAGAACTTCACGACCAGCTGCATCACGCCGAGGTAGTAGAGGATGGCGAAGATCGACGCGATGAAGATGATCGTGGGCAGCACCTGCGTCGCGAACACGAATCCGAGCTTGCTGTTCTGCGACCCGAGCTCACCGAAGACGAACTTCGAGCCTTCCTGCGTGTACCCGATCAGGCCGTTCACGACGTGCTTCATCGTCTCGAACATGTACGCGAGCAGGTTGAAGGCGAGGAAGAGATAGAGCGTGACCACGCCGAACGCGATCCAGAGCCCCTTCCGCGCGCCGGGTGGAAGGCGCTTCGCGATCTGCGCGACCACGATGGCCAGCAGGATGAAGAGCACCGCGGCGCCCCACGTCTCGAGCGGCAGCGCGATCGCGCTCAGCGCCTGCGCGATCTCCCGTCCCTTGAGCACGAAGATCGCGACCACGATCTGCAGCACGAGTCCCCAGAAGACCGGCCGCCACTTGATCGCCTTGCGATCGGTCGACAGCAGGTACGCGATTACCAGGATCCCAAAGAATCCGATCAGCGCCGTAAAACGCTCCATTCAACGCTCCCTCGCTCGTGATTTCGTGACCGGCGCTGATAGTCCTTGATGTACCTGCGGGTGTCAACGCGAACATCGTTTATCCTTCGCGGCCATGATCAACGCCATCAACGATGCCGTCGCGTACATCCGCAGCAAATCGAGCCTGCAGCCCGAAGCGGGCGTGATTCTCGGTTCCGGCCTCGGGAACGTGGTCGACGCGATCGACGTCGAGACCACCATCCCCTACGGGGAGATCCCGGGCGCGAAGGCGTCGACGGTGCTCGGGCACCAGGGCCGCCTGATCCTCGGCCGCGCGAACGGGCTGCCGGTGGTGGTGATGCAGGGACGCGTGCATTTCTACGAAGGCTACGAGATGGCCGAGGTGATGTTCCTCGCGCGCATCATCGGGCGCCTGGGGATCAAGAAGCTCGTGGTCACCAATGCCGCCGGCGGCATCAACACCGACTACAAGCCGGGCGACCTGATGCTGATCTCCGATCACATCAACCTGATGGGCGTCAATCCGCTGCGCGGCCCGAACATCGAAGACCTCGGCGTCCGCTTCCCCGACATGAGCGACGCGTACGCGGAGTCGCTGCGTAAACTGGCGAAGGAAGTGGCGGAGGAGCAGGGGCTCAAGGTGCAGGAAGGCGTCTACCTTGCGCTCTCCGGCCCGACCTACGAGACCCCGGCGGAGATCCGCGCGTTCCGCATCCTCGGCGCGGATGCGGTCGGAATGTCGACCGCACCCGAGGTCATCGCGGCGTCCCAGATGCAGATCCCGGTGCTCGGCATCTCCTGCATCACGAACATGGCCGCCGGCATCCTGAAGCAGAAGCTGACGCACCAGGAAGTGATGGACACGACCACACGCGTGCAGACGGAGTTCACCAACTTCGTCCTCGGCATCCTCGACCGTTTCGCGCACTAGCCAGGACGGAACGGAACGACGGGAGGCCTCCGGCGGCCGGCGTGGCCGGAGGCCTTTCGTCGGTTTCCCTACACCGCCTCGAGCGTGCGCCGCACGGTCACGAGCTGCCCGAGGTGATAGGCGTTGTGGTCGATCGACAGCAGCACCTCGCGAAGAATGGTCTGCCCGTCGCCGTGCGGGATACGCGCGAAGAGGTCGACCGACGGGTCGCCGGTCAGCTCCGCGAGCGCGCGGAGATCGGCGCGGTAGGCGACGACGCTGTCATCCCACGACATCTCGTCCGGCGGCGCCTGCGTGGCCGGCCAGTAGCCGGACGGGAACTCCGGCGACCCGTGGCCGGCGTCGCGCGAGAACTCGAGGATGTCCCACAGGGTGATGCGGAGATGCTCGAGCAGCTCCCACGGCGAATGCGGTCCGCCCGGCGGACGCGTCCCGCGGAGCTCCGCGGGAAAGTCCTTCACGGCATCGTCGAAGCGCAGGTGCGCGCTGTCCCAGTCGAGGGTCTTGATCAGTTGTTCGCGTAGTTCTTGACTCATGCCGGAAAGAACACGCCCTGCGCGACGCGCGTTCGCTACGTCTAGGTGCTCACAGAAATCGGCCAGGAACATCCCTTCAACGGCGTGAATGTAGCGCCGGTGAAGCCGGCCTGCCGTATGGCGCTGACGAGTGGCTCGCTGAACGCCGGCGACGTCAGCTCCTCCACGATGAAGAGATCCTCGTCCGGGAGACGCGACTCGTCGACCGCAAAATAGTCGATCGACCGAAAGACCGCGCCCGGCCGGACGAACCGGGATCGCGCCTCGTCCATCACCGGAATGTCCAGAGGCGTGTTCAGAAAGAAGTACGCGAGAGGGTCTCCCTTGCCGAGCTTTTTTCTCCATAAGACCGCCGGCCGGACCTGCAGGTGCGGCACGTCCGCACCTGCGATCAGATCTTTCGCCCGCGGCGAAACGAACAACAGAAGACCTAAATCGTGCAGGAAGTCCGGCTCCTCCCGACCCCGTTCGGCAACGACGTGAATCTCGGTGTGGGGAGCTTCCGGCATTCCGGTGTACAGCTCGAGCTCCTTCCCCGAAGGATCGACCGGGGCGCGCTCGATTCGCACGTATCGTGGATCACGGTCGGGGCTCCAGACGAGAAAGTCTTTCATGGCTCCTGTTCTACTTCGATCTCCTGAGGCTCTTCCAGATCCAGCTCCGGGTCGTCCCCGTCCTTGCCGAATTCAATCACCATCGTCGGCGTCAACCCATCGAGCCCGACCGTGACGTAGTCGTTCAGCGGCACTCCGCCGTCCCGCAACTGTTCGAGAAGGAACTTTGCAAAAATCACGTCGCCGACCGGATTCAGGAAGTCGACGGCCGAGCCGGCCCAGCGGATGACCCTCCAGTCGCTGTCCTTGGTGTAGTGCTCCGCGGTGAGCTGGTCGAGCACTTCGTCGGTCATTTTCGATTCCATATACGCATCGGCAGCCTCATCCGCCTCAGCCGCCTGAGCGTTCTGAACGCCGAGCGCGGAGCCGATGACAATGCCGAGAATCTTGATCGGCTGTTTGGCGAGTCGCGCCCTGTCGGCTGACGTGAGCGGGATCGAACCGTCCTTGAGGCCCTTTCGAAGCTCATTCTGAAGCGCTTTCATCTCCTCGAGCGCCTCCTGAGGTTTGATCTTCCCCTTCAACTCACGAGTGTAGATCGTCCGAATCCGGTCGTCGAGTCTTGCCACGTAATCGCCGATGTGTGGTCCTTGATGGATGGCTCGCTTTGAGCCTCGCACGCCGGCCGCTCTGCCGGCCTTGTTCGGCAGCACCATCAGGTTGCGGCGGCCGTCGAGGTCGAAGCCGATCTTCTTGAACCAGGACTTGTATCGTGCCTCGAACTTCTGCATCACGATGTGATGTACCTGGTAATACTCTCGAATGCCTCGTTTCTTGAGCTGCTTGCCGATCCTCTTGTACAGCGTCTGCTTCACCATCTGCCTCAGACGCTTCTTGGCCGCCTTCTTGGCGAGCTTGCTCCGCACCGACTGACCTTCCGGATCGCGCTCGTTGACCGGATCTCCGCCCGCGAACGCGTAGAGATTCGAGGAGTCTTCGTATCCGAGGGGATCGGGCGTGAGGAACGTCCCGGTCTCCGGGTCGTACCAGCGCGCGCGCACATAGTTCTTGCCGGAGAACGGATCCGCAAACGGCTGCGCGTGGAAGCTCGCCGCGAGCAGCATTTCGAATTCGCCGATGCTGCCGGACGTCCCGAGGAGCCCGAGCGATGCCACCTCGTAAGGCGTCGTCGAACCCTCGGCGTTGCTGGCGAGACCACTGATGAACGTGACGAGCTCCGTCAGCGGCTGCCGAATCTCGACCGGAAGCTCGGGAGACGAAAACACCGTGGCGCTGGCCTGCGCCCATGCGGGTGCCGGGAGGACCGGCACGTCGGACGCCCAGGCGCTCGCGCGAAGATCGAGCGTCGCGCCGACGGAAAGCGATGTACCGCCCGCACTCGTCCCCGCGTTGACGAACGCCTGCCATTGAGCCGCGGTCAGGGTCCACTCGAGACTGAATGCATCATCCGGCGCGAGAACCGCGATCACAGGTGCGGTCGCAACCTCATCCCCGTCGCCGTCGACGATGGACAGCTTCGTGCCCGCCGCCACGCTGGATCCGAGCAGCTCTTCCGTCGCACGCATGCGGACTCGCACCGTGTCGACGCTCGAGCCGGCCTTCTTCACCGTAATCGTGACGCGATCGATCGCGGCACCGGCGAGCTCGAGCGGCTGCCCGCCGTACGGATCGAGAGTGACGCCACGGCCCACGACTTCGCCATTGCGATTGAGAATTACCTGAAGGGTGCCGTTGCCGGCTTCGTCATAGACGGGATAGAGGCGCGTCATCGGCTGAGCGCCGCCCGGCGGTACGACCGGTGTGACATCGATCGTGGAGATCTCGATCGGATCGTCGAGACCGAGATCGCCATGAATGAACTGCTTCAGCAGATTCTTATACGGGTCCGTCGAGGAGGCGCTGTCGCCAGCCTTGAAGACCGACAGAAGGCGGTCCGTCACCGGATCCCAAACAAACGTCACCTCGGGCGGAACGCCGTCGGCGGCAATGACTCCCGGCCGATCTTCGAGCAGCCACAGCAGCGAGTCGACAGGCGCGGACGGACTGGCTGACGTCACATACTGAGCCGTGCGGCCGATGAGGCGATCGTTGCCGTCGTAGGTATAGACGATGCGCCGGATCGGAACGACGCTGCTGGCCGCCTTTTCGGCCACCCAGATCAGACGCTGCTTCTGGTCGTAGCCGTAACGGAAGCGATGGTCCTCGGTGCGCAACGCTCCTTCATCGGTGCCGTCAGGCTGCGTCCAGAGGAAGTTCTGCGGGGTGGGGCCTTTCGCGAACGAGTCGATCTTATGCCCCGGGCGCGGTACTGCCGTCGAGCTGGGAGGATCAACCGAGTCGGGATCGATCCCTCGGCTCTCCAGTTTCTCGCGCTGATCGGAGTCGAGCTGCTGGCTGCGAATGCTTTCCGCGCGGAAACCGGCCGGCGTGACCTTCTCCTGCGTCACGCCCGGCGCGCTCGGCGTGGGAGCGAGCGGCGGCGCAATCGGGTCCGGAGCTACAGGCGGCGTCGTTGCGTCCGATACACCCGTGACCGAACCGTAGAGACGACCGCGCGAGTCGTAGGTATAACGCGTATGCCGCGTGCCATTCGACACACCGAGAATGCGCTCTTCCTGCACCTGCAGCGTGTCCCCATGCGTGACTTTCGACCCGGCAACCTCCAGGTCACCGATCTTCGCCACCATGCCGTCGAACTGAGAGGTCTTGGAGTGATAGGAATAGGTGCGCACCAGCTCCTTGATGCAGGACGCGGTGGTGCAGCCCTCCGGCGCGATGCGTACGGTTCGCAAGTCGGGCCGTTCCTCATTGCGATATTCCCCTGTGAGGAGCGCCGTACCGTCGCGCTTCAGCTCGATGAGATTGCCTGCCGCGTCGTACCTGTAGTCCAGCTGCCGGGTCCACTCTCCGACAGGATTTCCCGGCATTTCCAGGTGGAGCAACTCTCCGTAGCCGTTGTACTCGTGCACGACGGTGTAGGTGTCGAGCACCGTCGGCGTGATCGCGAATCCGCTGCCGTCCTTGTAGCGCGTCTGCGTCGTCGTTTTGGGGAGGTCATCGACAGAGAAGTCGAAGTACTCGAGGAGCGAGTCCTTGCTCTTCCACGACTTCATCCGGCCGGCGTCGTCATACCCGATCTCGTCGGTAATCGTTCCGAGTCCGGGAAGGGGGCTCGCGTGAACGCCGACAAGCTGGCCCTTGTCGTTGTACTCGAATGACTGCCACTCGTCCTGCCGGTTCTTCGCTGCTTCCAGGCGCGGACCGTCGTAGCGGTACGCCTCCGTCGTCGAATCGGGGTAGGTGACCTTCGTCGGACGCCCCAGATAATCGGAGTCGGTTTTCGTCTCTTCCGATTCTTCATCGAGATTGATGACCTTGGCGCCGCTGGCGGCGTGCTCGTGGTGCTTGACTGTGCCGTCCGGAAGCGTCTCTTTGACCAGACGTCCGCGCGAGTCGTACTCGAATTCCGTCCCGCCGACGCCGGGCGCCTTGAGCGCGATCGTCCCGCCGTTCTGATCGAGACGACGCTCCATGCTGAACGCCTCGACGCGAACGGTCTTCGCGCGGCCGAGCGTGTCGTACGTGCGATCGATCCGATACGTCGACGGCGTGGCCGTCTTCGGCTCCGTCTCCGCGATCGTGCCTGGCAACATGGTCGTGCCGTAGTTGGAGTTCATCGTTCGCGAGAACGCCTTGATCGGCCCGGCGACCGTGCCTTCGCCCGTCTCGGTGGAAACGAGACGATTCGCGTCGTCGAACTTCATCGATGTGGCGCGTCCAGGATCGGTTGCCCCGGTCGCCGTCGAAGCAATGCGCGTGGTGCGCCCGCCCGCATCCCACTTTTCGGTCGTCTCGCGTGAGTAACCCGGACCGCTTTCCACGATGCTATGGACCTTGCCGGCCGCGGCCAGGACGGTGGTCTTCTTGTAGTACTCGTCGCCGGCGGCGTCGATCAGCGCCATTTCCGTTTCGCGATCCCATCCATCGTGGACGAGGCGCTGTTTCGTCCCAGCCAGGGTGAGGAGCTCGGTCATGCGGCCGGCGGCGTCGAACGCCGATGCGGTCGCATCCTTCTGATCCGACGAGTAGACGGCGTTGCCGCCGAGGTCGTACGCATTGACCGTGACGATGTCGTGATCGTCGTCGTAGGACTGTTTCGTTTCCTTCGTTCTTCCCAGCGAATCGATCTTCGTGGTGATCTTCGTCTGGCCCGGCGGGTCGGTGACGATCGTTCCACTCGAGTAGGACGAATAGTCAGTCGTCTCCTCGATCTCGGAGCTGGTGCCGTCGACGTCCACCTCGTCGGTCTTCACGGAAGTGATGCGTCCAATGATGTCGTGCTGACGCGTCGTCGTAACGATCTCGTTGCCCGCGTTCCCGGCCTGATGGCGCCTGTGCTCCTCGAGCCGTCCGCTGGCGTCGTAGGTGAACCATTCCTCGACCTTCAGCGTGTCGCCGAAGTTGTTCGTGATCAGGAGGCGCGTCGGCCGCTGCCACGAGTCGAGATCGGTCGTGGTCGTGTTACGGCCGTCGTTGAAGATCGTCGTGTGGTCGTCCGGATAGGAATAGGTGGTCTTGACGCCGCCCGTTCCGGCCTCCGCCACGGTCGGCAGACCGCGCTCGTGGAGCGCGCCGGAGTCCGAGGGCGCATACGTGATGACGGTCTTGCTCGCGGTCGCGTCGCCGGAGTTTCCGCCGGACGTGACAATCTCCTCCACCAGGCCGGTTTCGAGGTCGAACGTCGACGTTGTGGTGACTTCGTTGTTGGTTGACGTGAGCGTGGGTGTATCGCGATGCGGCTGCGGCATCTCCACACGCGCGCCATTCGCGGTGGTCGCCTTCAGGTACGTGCCGTCATATTCGAAGGTCTTTTTCACCACGGACGGGTCGCCGGTGCATCCGCTGGAGCCGGGAGCTCCGATTGCGGAGCACTGAATGAGCTTGCCGAGATTCTGGCCCGCGGAGATGTAGGTCGAGTGCGTCGTCGACACGCCACCAAGCGTCGCCTTTTCCGACAGGCCCTCGGCGTCATATTCGAATGTGAACTCACGCGTCTTCGTCGACACGTTTGCCTCATTCGTTTCGAGCGGATCGGGAAGCTCACCGAATTCGGCGTCCTGATACACCTCGACGCCGGGCTCCTTCATCGTCCAGATGTGCGCGCGGTCCTGCGAATACCAATCGAGCTTCTTCCCTGCAGCAGGAACCGCCGGCATCTTGAACTCGTACTTGCGGGTTTGCCCGACAACGTCAATGACGTCGACTTTCGGGTTCTGCGGGTTGGACACATCGAACGTGAACTCGGCGGTATCGCTGGCGAACGCGCCCCATTTCTGACTCTTCACATGATCACGCGGGCCGGTATAGGTGAACGACACGCGAGGGGCTCCCCCGAGGGTCGCTTCGTTCGGTTCGGTGACTGCCGTCAGGTTCGTCGACAGTTCCAGCTTGTCGGCGTAGCTGCCGGCAACGCTGGTGTCGTAGGTGTACTTCCGCTCAGGTCTGGTGAGAACACCACTGAAGGAGCGGAACTCGGGCAGTTCCACCGATGTCAGGCGACCCTTGGCGTCGTAGTTGTACTCGAGCAGACGCTTCGCAATCCGCCAGTCCTCGAATTGCTTCGCCAGACCACTGGCGTCGTAGTAGCGGAGCCGGCTCACCCGGTCGTTCGCGTCGATGATCGCGTCCAGCCGGTCCTGACCGTCATAGATGTAAGCGTTCCTGTTGCCTCTCCCGGCGGCCGTATAGAACTCGTCGCCTTCGAGAGTGACGCGCCCCCATTGATCGAAGTACGTGAAACGGCGCCTCTGGTCGGAAAGGACCCAGCCGTTGCCGGAGCGCGCCAGACGCATGAAGTAGCCCTTCGGCGACGTGTACTCGCTACCGGTGAGCCGGTACAGGAACACTTCGCCGCTGCCATCGCGATATTCGACATCGCCGGTGGGCAGGGCACGCAGGCGCTTGAAGATCCCGGAATCCCATCCGAAACCGAACGGCGTAAAGCCGAGAGTGCGGGAGCGATAGGTCCGGTCGACGACGACGTTCCAGCTCGCACGGCCGCCCGCGTCGAGATCGATCGCGCTCGTTTCGACCTCACCGCTGTGCAGATAAGTCGTCTCCTGTACTGCTCCCGTCGCCACCGGCGGGTTCTGTGCGGCAACGAGCACGTTCGCGGGCCGTACCGTGTCGGCCATGATCGTGCTCACGCGGTGACGCATGCGGCCGTTGGTACCGAGCCATGAATAGGGGCCGCCGCCGGAAGTGAATTCGGGACGGACGGTGATGAAACGGCCCGCGGTGTAGAGTTCCTTCGTGGCGGGATCGTCCTTGACGTACTTCGGAGCGACGCAGGAGAAGCAGCCGAGGTCCTCTTTCTTCTGGTAGGTCGTCGTGCCCCACTGCGCGTCGTAGTTCTTCGAGGCACGCGGATCGGCGATGGCAATGATCCAGTCGGAGACGAAGCGGTTCCAGCCGCGCTGATAGCGCAGCCACTCGATCGGCAGCGACGGATCGTCGAGCACGCGATGCAGGTTGAAGCCGCCGGACACGCCGCGCGTATCGGGCGTCCCGTCGGGCGTGTTCCGGCGTACGTGTGAAGGTGGAAGGAGGTCCGGCGTCTGCGGCGCGAGAACCTCGGGCAGACGCTCGCTCTCGATGGCGACGCCGAGTGAGCTCGGCAGCGACTCGTTGAGGGAGCCCGGCAGCGAGATCTCGATTCGGAACGCACCGAGGGATGCGCGGCAATTGTTGGGATCCGTGGCGATACGGCAATTGAGAACGTTGGCCGGCGGCTCAATGCCGTGCGGAACGACCGTATTGATCTCGCGCGGGGCTCTGCCGTCGCCGAAATTCGCGATGAAGCGCGTGCGCGGATCGATCGCCGATCCTGTCGCGACTTTCCGCGCGAGCAGTTCGCCGGTGTAGAAGATGCCGGTCTCGGGGTCGATTGCCGGAGGCACCTGGCCGATCGACAGTCCCTCCTCGGAACGCCACAACACGCGCTGATCGGGCGCACCGTAGCCGTACGAACCGCTGCCGTTGATGGCTCCGAGAGCCGTCGGGAACATCGCATCCGGCGGGAGCGGATCGCCGGCGACGATCGCGTCACGCTCGTCGAGCCGTGAGAGGTCGACGAGATGCACGGCGCCCTTGCCGTCGACCACGAGGGCCGTGTTCGACTTCTCCATGACGGTCACCGCGTACGCGCCATGCGGGAACCAGATCACGTCGGCGAAGCTCGCCTGGGTCAGCGGCAGCGCGCCGGCCTCGACGGCCAGGAGGCCGTAATCGAGCGCGGGAAGGAGCAGCCAGTCGGTCTGCGTGGTCGGATTGCGATACGCGGCAACCGAGTTGAATCGCAGAATCGGCGATGGATGGACTGCGGTGACCGCGGAGCGCAGCGCGTCGAATCGCGGATTGCCGGCCGTGAACACCGTCTGTCCGTTCGGGAAGATGGAGCCCGGCATTACCACCGCAAACTCGGCGACGCCTTTTCGCGCGTCGAGTGAATAGACCCGAATGCCGCCGCCCGGCAATCCGAGAATCGCGGAATCGGGGCTGAACGCGAGATCACCGATGGTCGCGGGGCTCGCCGCCGCCGGAGGATCGTCCACGTTCGCGCGCAGCGCGACCTGCTCGATCGGTTTCTTCCAGCCAGAGGGTGACGGCCGGTCGTTGCTCTCGATTCCGTTGACGTCGAACACGCCGAGGCCGTAGCCGAATAGATTCACGACCGCGTGCGTGGTCCTGTTGTGGGTCACGCGCAGCCGGTCGCCGGGATAGGCGACGATTTGGTCGAAGTGCGCCGGCGGCAGATCGGGATCGCTGTTGACCGCCGTTGCATCGGCGGACCAGCGCAATCCGAGCGTCAGGTTCTCGACGGTGACGCGCTGGATCCGGTACATCGGCTCGAGCGCTGGAATGTCCGCGACGATCGTCTGCGGGCCGGCCGCAGGTCCGCTCGCCGACGTCGTAAAGGGAAATGCATCTCGATCGAACTCCAGTGGATCGTTGTCCGTGACGACGATCTTCACCTTGCGCGGAATCGCCTCGACGCGATCATCGGCGACCACGGCGCTCGGCAGCCCGACACCGTAGGCCGAGCCCGGGTTCTGCGAGGTCATGGCGCCGCCGATCTGCTGGCAGACTTCGTTGGCGTAAGAAGCGTTGCAATCGGGGGCGGTCCCGAGCTTCGCCTTGATGAAGTCCTCGACCCGAAACGTCCGGAACGCTCCGAACATGTTTCCGACGCCGGTCGAGAAAATGCGGCCGTGGTGATCGACCTGCACGTTCCAGTAGGCCGTGACGCCGCCGCTGCCCAGCCCGGGCGCGAGCGCCATCGGCAAGGGGTTGCTCGAGCTGTCGAGCGCCTCCGGATTCGAGACGTCGTACGCGAGGATGCCGCCGTCGACCGCAGCGACGAAGAGAATGTTGTCGAAGCGTGCCAGCTCGCGGATGTATCCCGTCTGGACCGAACCACTCTGGCGGACGTCGAACTCGCCGAGCTTCCCTTCCGGCCCGCGTGTCTCGAACCAGAAGAACATGTCGACCGGCGCCGGGCCGATCGAAACGACGTTCCCACTCGAATCCTTCTCGCCGGCCTGGCCGAGCATGAGATCGTTTGTGGTGCGGTCTGTGATCTCCTTCTTCAGCGTGACGCGGAAACGCTCGCCCGCCGCCAGCGGCGAGGGAAGGAGGAAATTGACGCGCCGTCCGCCGGAGTCGAGCCGGAGCAGTGCACCCTGCAGAACATCGATCCCATCCGCTGCCGGTGACGGGACCTGCTCGAGCTTGACGAGCGCCTTCAGGTAATCGCTGATCGTGTCATCGTCGCCACCTGCGGCAGAGCCGAGATCGATCGGCTCGCTGAACACGACCGAGACAGGCGTCGACGGATCGACGTCATGCGCTTCGAAGGTGAGCACGATCCGATGGCCCGACTTCACGTTCGAGAGACTGATCGGCAACGGCTGCGGTTCGGTGCGCTCCCCGGTATCGACGTTCAGCGCGGCAACATCCGTTGCTTCCTCGAAGGGAGTTCCCTGCGTCAGTTCGAGCCCGGTCCCCGAAAGCAGGAACTTCACATTGCGCACGGCTTCGACCGCGATGTCCTTCGGCGGTACCTGCGCGATCTCGATGCGGGTCGGTGAGGCGAACACAGGATGGGGCCCGAACGTATCGTCTTCCGGCGTCTCGATGACGACGACCGTTCCGGGATCGCCCACCGGCAATGCGCCGTACGGTTGATCCATCAGGGTCAGTGACGTCGCGGGATCGACGCCGGTCACGCGGAAAGGACGATCCGCCGGTACGGGGAACACGACCGTCCCCTGCTCGGCCACGTACCGATGGCCGACGTACATCGAGTACATCGTGTCCCAGAACAGATCCATTGCTGTAGCAAGCCCGTCGACGAGCACCCATGCGAGCCCGCTCGTCTCCGCCACCTGGTGCATCACGAACGCGGCGTACTGCCCCTGTTCGATCGCGCCCTGAAGCATGTCTTTCGGATCGACGTCGCGCCGAACGCCGGTCAGCGTCTGGACCCTGCCATGCGCGGAGGAAGACGGCTTCCCCGTCGTGAGTCCACCGTCTTTCGAGTACAGCGTGTCGACCGCCATCATGCGCGGACCGCGAACCGATTCGCCGAGGTGACCGAGGATGAACTTGTGATCGGCGAGAGCCGTGCCGGCGGGCACAGGGAGCGAGAGCTGCAGGCGCTGCCGCGCGCGGCCTTCGAACTTCAACGTGACCGACGAAACGATGTCGAGCTCTTCGAAGACGCGCGGGACTCCAGCGAAGACAGACGGCGCGGATTTTTCGACTTCGACGAGCGTCGCGACGTCGAACGCACCCGCGGGGACGTCGACTCTGATCCCCTCGACGCTGTGGAACGTCACCGCCGTCTGAGCCGGCGCGATGAAGCTCTTGCCGTCCTCGGACACGAACGGGGTGAGGGGGATGATGGCAATGAGGGAGCCGTTGTTGTTCAGGACGCGCAGGTCGATGGTGTCGCTGATCGAGATCCGGTCGCGCGGGTTCGTGCCGATGGTGACCGAGAAGCTGGCGTCGGCCGCTGCTTCCTGGGAGTAGCGGGTAACGAAGTCGCGGTCGCGGCGGACCGGGACGGCGACCCAGCCGGCCTTCAGGGCGCCGGCGGTGCCGATCACTTTCGAGACGCCGTTGGCGTCGGGGATGGTGATGCGGATGCGCTCCGGACGCGCTTCCTCGTTCGTCACGACCGCGGCGGTGGTGAAGGAGAAGGTGTAGGCCTGTTCGAGCGGAGTGCCGTTCGTGCCGCGCACCGTCGAGGCGACGGCGGCGACGTAGCGGCGGCCCTGCTGCAGGGTCTCGCCCGGAGGCAGGGTCCAGCGGATGCCGAGGACGCCGTTCGCGGTGACGGTGCCGGGGACGGTGGTGCCGTTGGTCGTATCGATGACGGTGAGCGAGCCGGCGTTGATCGACGACGGATCGATGCCCGGCGCGATCGTGGCCTCGACCGTCGTCGTCAGCGAGACATTCGTGTCGTTGTTCGCCGGAATGGTCGACGTCACCTGCGGCGGCTGCGCAACGATCACGAGGTCGCCGACGTTGACGACCACGCCGGCGCCGGGCGATGAACCGTGCGTGTAGGTCGCGCCGTCGCCGAGGGCGAGCGTGCGCGGGACGAGGGTGAAGGGGGCGGCGGGGGTCGCGGCGACGGGAAGGCTGAAGATGCCGGAGACGCGGGAGAGATCGGCGACGCCGAGTCCCGCGGCGGACACGCGCGCGGCGCGCGCGGCGGCACCGTTCCCGAACTTCACCACGCCGCGTGCAAACGCGATCGGCGCGTTCGCGGCGAGGAGCACGTAGCGCCCTTCGCGGATCACTCCGTCGATCGGAAGGACGTTCCGGTCGATCGCCTTCGTCGTCCAGCGGCCGCCCTCGAGCGGCACCAGCTCCACGGTGAGGCGGAAGATGCGGTTGTTGAACGGGGTCGTTTCGAGCAGCTCGGCGAGGATGAGTTGCGGCGGCACTGACGCCGATTGCGGGATGGGCAGCGTCGACGCGTCGACGGTGAAGGTCGCGCGCGCCGGCTTGGAGAGCTCGACGCCGGGGGTCGGATCGGCGTTGCCGTCGCCGTCGATGTCGGTGGGCGCCGGCTCGCTCGCGCGCTTGAGCGTGAGCTGGAAGCCGCCGACGATGGTGTAGCCCGCGATCGGCCCGAGAGAGGTCGGATCGGGGAGCGACGAGGCGGTCGCGCGGAGCGCATCCTGCGTCGCGCCGGTGGGGATCTCCACCGCCACCTTGTCGTCGGCCGGCACGCGTCCCCCTTCGGGGCCGATGAGCGTGCCGCGGTCGAGGCGCCCGGGGTACGGGAGGATGCGGATATGGTCGAAGCCGACCTCGAGGAAGACCTCGGCCGCGCGCGGACTCGGCGCGAGGTTGAACGTGGCCACGCCGCCGTTGCCCGCGAGGTCGCGGTACAGCAGCAGGTCGGTGGCGAACGGCGTGGGGAGCTCGCGTCCGCCGTCGGCGAGACGCAGCTCTTCGTCGATATACGCCTGCACGGCGGTGCCGCTGGGGAAGAGGTGCGCGGCGGCGCCGTCGATGTTCAGGGTCGCGACGGTGCTGCCGGTCGGGAGGACCACGTCGGGACTGAGCGGGAAGCTCTTCGCGACCATGGGCGGGCAGCTGCCGTCAGCGCACGGATCGGCGACGCCGGTGAGCGGCCCGCCGGCGCTCGACTGCGTGGGAACGGCGAGGCCCGGACGGCGATCGGCGTAGACGAGCGCGTAGGCGCCGGGGGACGCGGCGTCGAACGACGCCTTGCCGTTCGCGATATTCACGACCGGCACGAGCACGCGCCACTCGTCGCGCGACTCGTCGTAGCGGACGGCGGCGATGGTCTGCGCGGCCGCGGTGATGGCGGCCTGCGGGACGTCGAAGGTGAGCGTCGAGGCGCCGAGCGGGGAGGCGGTGGAGACGATCTCCGCGGACGCGAGCGGAGACCAGCCGAGCGGGAGCAGGCCGGCCAGCGACTGCGCGCCGGTCGACGTCAGGGTCACCGTGGCGCCGGCGGTGATGGCGCCCGCGGGAATGGCGAGCTCCGCGCGGCGGGTGACGCTGCTGTTGCCGCCGTTGTTGTCGCCATGGACCAGCGAGAGTGCGCCGCTGTCGGCGCTTTTCGTTTCGCCGCGCCGCGTGAGACGGATGTCGATGGGGATGACGCCCCCGCCGGCGGGAACGATGATCTGGCGCCACACGGACGTGTAGCCGTTGGCCGAGGCCCGGATCGTATGCGCTCCCTCGGGGAGGCTCTTCGTGTAACGGCCGCGGGCATCGGTGGTCATCGTGACGGCCTGGGTGGCGGGCGTCAGCGCGTTCGTCCCCACTCTCCGCGCGAAGGCGGCGGTCGGGACTTCGATGGCGATGTCGGCGCCTGCGAGCGGGCGGCCGGTGGTGGCGTCGTAGACCTCGCCGCTGATGAAGCCGTAGCCGGGCTCGAGCTGCTCGCCGTCGCCGCCGACGGCGAAGAGCTGCGTGTGCACGAGCTCGAGCTCGCGGCCCTGCAGGTCCTGGACGTCGCGCGTGACCTTCAGCGTGAACGTGGCCGTGCCGAGGTTCTCGGCCGGGACGACGGTGACGTTCGCACCGCTCGCGGCGATCGCGCCGCCGACGACGCGGTCGTCCGGCAGGACGAGCTGGATCGAGCCGGCCGCGCCGGTCGTCAGCGTCGCCGGCTTGACGTCGTTCGAGAAGACGATCGTCAGCTGATTGGCGTCGCGGTCGTAGCTCGCGCGCAGCACGCGCGGGCCGGTGCAGTCGAGGTTGAGCTTCAGCTCCGCGGCGGCGGAGAGCGTGCCGTCCGCGCCGACCGTGCGGACGCGGATGACGTGGTAGCCGGCCTGTCCGGACAGCGGGATCTTGTACGAGAACGCGCCGGTCGCGGAGGCGTTGGTGGTGAAGGAGATCTGGCCGTAGTCGAGGCGGACGCGCGCGCCGGGGATGCTCGTGCCGGTGACGTCGACGAGCTGCGCGCAGATGCGGCCCGAGGCGGTGGTGATCGTCGGAGCGGTAGTAGGCGCGCTCGTGGCGACGACGAAGCTGCTGTCGACGGCGGTCTCGAGCGGCTGACCGGCGAGGTCGGTGGCCGTGGTGGTGATCCTGATCGTGTAGCGCTCGCCCGGCGTGAGGGTCGTGGCGGGAGCGAACGTCAGGACGTCCTTGTCGAGCAGGGTCTTGCCGTTGACCGGGGATCCGCTCGCGTTCTCGAGGCGGAAGGCGGCCGCGGTCGAGGCGCGGTCCATCGGCGCGGAGAAGAGCGCCAGGACGACGACGCCCGGATCGACTTCGAATGCATTCGCGGCCGGGAATGTCTCGAGTACCTTCGGCGCGTCGGAGAGTTTGTAGACGCGCAGCGAGTCGAACGCGCCCTCGCCGCCGGAAGGCTGCGCGATGCGCGCGACGACCGGGGTAATGCCGCCGGGCAGCGTCGAGAACGTGACGTCGGCGAAGAAGGTCTTCGCGGTGCCGTCGACGGTGGCGCTGACGCCGTTGACGTCGATCGTCGAGCCCTCATCGCCGCGGAACGTGCCGCTCACGCGGAACGTCTCGCCCTGCGAGGCGGGGAAGTAATCGCCGTCGGCCGGCTCCGCGATCGTGACGACCGGCGACGTGGAGAGGTAACGAATGGCCACTTCGGCGCGCGCCAGGCGGCCGGTGCGATCGCGTCCGGTGACGGCGACCGTGTTGTCACCCGACTGGAGCGGGACGTTGCGCGCGACGAACCTGCCGGTGGTGTCGCTCCAGGCGGTCGGCTCGACCGCGCCCGCAAATCCCGGGATCGCGAGCGATGACGGATCGACGTTGGAGAACGTGCCGCTGACGTCGGTCGTGGAGACGCCGCTGACGAAGCCGGGCACCGGCGAGCTGATGGAGATCGCGGGCGGGTCGGCGATGTAGGTGACGCGGCGCGAGGCGACGGCGGTGCGGCCGGCGTTGTTCCTCGCGCGTGCCACGAGCACGTTCACGCCATCGGTCAGGCGGACGTCGCTGACGGTCCAGTTCGCGCCGTTGATCGTGGCCGGTTTGCCGTTGACGTCGACGCTCATCGCGCCGTTGCCGAGCGTGCCGGTGACGACGATCGTGGCGTCGTGCGTGACGTAGTCTTCGGCCGGAGTGGTGATGGTGACGCTCGGCTCGTTCGTCACGCGCACGAGGGTGATGGTGACGGGATCGCCGAGGGGCGTACCGTCGGCGTTCGTGCAGACGATGGTGACGGTGTTCGGACCTTCCTGCGGCAGCTCGACGCTGGCGCAGAACGAGCCGTTCGACATCTTCGCCGCAACGCCGTTGACCTTGACGCCGGGCGCCCCGCCGGAGCGGCCGATGAGCTCGACCTTCTGCGAGGCGATGATCGACTGGTCGGGCGGATCGAACGCTTCCAGCCTGCAGCCGCCCACGCTCCCGGTGCCGACGTAGAACGTCCGCTCGAGACGCGCCTCGTTGCCGGCCGCGTCGCGCGCGGTGAGGATGGCGGTGTGGCCGCCGTTCGCGGTGATGGTGACCGGGGAGGCTACGGTGGCGCCGTCGATCGTCAGGACGAAGTCGATCGCCTGATTCCTGTCGGTGGCGGCGCCGCTGATGACGGCCTGTGTCCCGAAGCCGGCACCGTCTTCGAAGACGACGCCCGATTCGAGGATGCTGACGCGCGGCGGGGTGAAGTCGGCGATGACGCGCGCCTGCACGCTGGTCGATTTCCCCCCCTCGGTGGCGGTGGCAGTGACGGTCCACTCCCCTTCCTGGAGCTCCGCGCCGGTGACGCGGAACGTGCCCACCGGATCGGTGGCCACGGATGCCGCGGACGCCGGAGGCACGGTGACGGAGACGGTCGATCCCTCTCGCAGCACGCGGCCTGTGACGTCGAGCTTCGGACGGTTCGTGACGTAGTTGTCGGGCGGGAACGTGAGCACGAGGGCCGGACCGGTGCCGCCGCGCGTGACGGTGACGCTGGCGCTGCCGCTGTTGCCGGCGGCGTCGTGACCGACCGCGACGAGGACGGTCTCGCCGAAGTCGAGCGGCACGTTGGAGGCGATCCAGGACGCGTCGGCCTGCTTCCCGGCCGCGATGCCGTTCACCGCGACGTCGACCGCGTCGGCCGCGGTGACGCGGACGGCGGTGCGATCGGCGTCCAGCGCCGCACCGTTGGCCGGGGAGACGATCGTCACCTGCGGTCCGGTGCGGTCGATCGTGAAGCGGCGGGTGATCGTGTTGGTCTGGCCGAACGCGGAGTCCGTGGCCGTGGCCGTGAGGGTGTGCGGACCGGCGGCGGTGACCTCGGTGCCCGAGGTGAAGGGCGCGGAGTCGAGGGTTGCGGTCGCGGTGACGTTGCTCTCGAAGACGCGGATCTCGGGCTTCACGGAACGCGTGAAGACCATGCCCTCGACCATCGCGGCGCCGCCTTCGATGATCTCGACGAGCGGCTCCGCGGTCTTGATGCCGAGCGTGTAGGAGGCCTGGCCGACATTGCCGGCGCGGTCGGCGACTTCGAGCGTCAGCTCGTTGACGCCGTCCTCGAAACCGGGGTCCGGCAGCGTGAACGCGCCGTTCGCCGCGTGCGTGGTGATGCCTTTGTCGACTACGCGCACTTCGACGGCGTCGGCGTCGACGGTGCCCGTGAGAGCCGCCGGGACCTGGGTGACCTTCGAGCCGCTGGCGGGCGTGAAGGCGAGGAAGCGCGGCGGGGTGAGGTCGATGGTAAAGGTCTGCTCGCGCGTGAATTCGTTGCCGGCGCAGTCCTTCGCCTTGACCCGCAGCGTATGCGAGCGCTCGGCGCCGATCTCGGTGCCGCTCGTCCAGGCGGCGGCGTTGAGCGTGGCGGTGACCGTGGTGTTCGCGTCGGCGTCGACCGCGCGCACGAACGGCGTGACCTTGCGGTTGAAGATCGTGCCGGTGAACGGCGAGCCGCTCTCGGTGAGCTCGATCTCCGGCGCAGTCTTGTCGAGCGTGACCGAAGCCTGCTCCGTGGCCACGTGGCCGGTGCTGTCGGTGGCCTCGACGAGGATCGACTTGCGGCCTTCGGCACCGAGGGAGATCGTGGCGGTCCAGTTGGTGCCCGTGACCGTCGCGTCCGTGGACCCGTCGCCGAGCTTCACCACGACCTTATCGAGGTGCGGATCGCGAACGGTGCCGCGCAGCTCGAGCGAGCCGCTCTTCGTGCACGAGCCGACGGCCTGAACGGTCAGCTCCGGCGCGCGCGTGTCGAGGAAGATCGTGCGCGTGAACGTGCCGGGATTGCCGCCCGCGTCGGCGCCGGTGACTGTGATGGTGTTCGACCCCTCGAGGAGGGCCATCGCGATCGTGTAGGTGTGCGTGGCCGTATCGATGACGGCGTTGACGCCGTTCACTTTCACGGAGACGGCGTCGTCGCTGCTGCCTGTGATGGTGACGTCTCTCGCGGTGACGACCTGTCCCTCGGTGTGCGAGGTGATGGTAAGCGCGGGTCCGCTGATGTCGATCGTGAAGGCGAGCGGCCCGACCGTGGTCTCGGCGCCGAGGGCGTCCGTGACCCTGATCGAGAACGTGTGGCTCCCCTGCACGCTGTACGGCCGCTTGAGGACATACGGCGCGCCGTCGATCGTCGGATACGGGGTAGTGCCCGTGAGGTCGGTGATCTTCGCGTCGATCGCGACGGGGCGGTTGAACACCGTCCCGGCCGGGAACGGAGTCGTGCCCTCGAGGACCTGGACGGCCGGCGGGGTGTTGTCGATCGTGAAGACGATGGTCTGCGTGGCACTGCGGTTGCCGGCGGTGTCTTCCGCGTACGCGACGAGCGTGTAGATGCCGTCCGGGGTGACGGCCGTGCCGGAGAGGAACGCGGTGCCATTCAGGGTCGCGGTCACGCGGGGGGACGGATCGACGTCGTCCGCCGCGGTGAGGACCGGCGTGACCGGCACCTTGGAGAGCGCGCCGGTGAGAAGCGGCGCGCCGCCGTTCGTGATGGTGAGCGTGGGCGCGCTGTTGTCGACGACGAACGTCGTCGCCGGCGTCGTGCCACCGCACGAGCTGATCGTCACGGCGACGCTGCCGCCGGTGATCGTCGCCGGGAGCTTCACCGCAAGCTCGCTCGCACTGATCCAGGTGATGTCGGTCGCCGCGGTGCTGCCGAACTTCACGGTCGTGCCGCCGGGAACGAAGCCGGTGCCGAAGAGGCGCACTTCGGTTCCGGCGGTGACGGCGCCGGTGGGGCTGAAGAGCCCCGTGGCGCGCACTTCGGCGCAGAGACGGCGGAGGGCGTCGTTGTCTTCGTCGGCCACGTAGATCGCGCCGGCCACGCTGAGGCCGATCGGGTCCTTGAACTGCGCGATCGTGCCGGCGCCGTCGACCTGGCCGTTCTTCCCAGTGCCGGCGATGGTGATCATCGTCGCGGGGGTCGTGCTCAGCCGGATCTTGCGAATGAAGTCGTTTTCAGAGTCGGAAACGATCAGGTTGCCCGCGTCGTCCACGCCGATGCCACTGGGCCGCTTCAGAACGTTCGGGTTGCCGTCGACGCCGTCTTCCGGGTCGTCGTCGTCCCCCGTGCGCGGGAAGGACAGGACGGTCGTGACCTGGGTGCCGGCAATCCTGCGGATGGCGTTGTTCTTCGTGTCGGCGACGTACAGCGTCGCGCCGTCGGCCACAATGCCTTTCGGCTCGTTGAACGTGGCGCTGAGAAGCGCGCCATCGGTAAGCTTGTCCTTCGCGCCGGTACCGGCGAAGGTGGTGACCGCGCCGTTGGCGGCGATGCGGCGAATGCGATTGTTCTTCGTATCGCAGACGTAGACCGCGCCGTCGGAACCGACCGTCAGGCCATGCGGGTCCCTGAACTGCGCGACCACGCCGGTGCCGTCCTTGTAGCCCTGCTTGACGTTGCCGGCGACTGTGGTGACGGCGCCGTCGAGCGCGACGCGGCGGATGTTGCCGTTGCCGGTGTCGGAGACGTAGAGCACGCGGTTCACGGGATCGAAGGTGAGGTTCCGCGGCGCCTTGAATTCAGCGGCGGCTCCCTTGCCGTCCTTCGATCCCTGTTTGCCCGAGCCGGCGAGCACGGAGACGACGCCCGCGGGGGTGACGAGCTTGATCTGATGATGCTGTTCGTCGGCGACTGCGATGTTGCCGTCGGGTAGCACGACCGCCGCGCCGTTGGGATGCTTGAAGACTTGGTTCTTGGCGTCCTTGCCGCCGGCGAGGGTCGACACGATGTAGTTCGGATCGGCGGCCACCGTGAACGGAAGTTCTTTGATGAGCGTCGCGCCGAGGGACACGCGGACGTTGCCGCTGGCCGCGGCGGAAGGGACGACGACTTCGATGAAGCGGTCGCTGCGCTGCACGGCGGATGCGGAGAGCGATCCGAAGGCAACGGTGATGGCCGGATCGGCCAGCCCGCGTCCGGACACGATCACCCGGGCTCCGGCGGGTGCGCTCGCAGGCACGAGCTCGCGCACGGTGGGAGCCGTTTGCGCCGGCAGGTGCGCCGGCAACAACAGCGTCAGCGCGGTCAGCGCCATCCAGGCAACAGTCGTCTTCTTCATCGTGGACATAGGTGCAATGCCTTCTTGTTTCTCGTGTCGGGACAGCCGGATCGGGATCATGGGTTTCACTCCCGCCGCGCCGGAACGGACAGGAGGATCGTGTTCGGCTGCTGCGACCAGACCCGGACCTCGGTGAAGACGATGGCCGCGCCGCTACCCGGTTTCTGCAGCCGGATGTAGCGAGCGGTCTTGTTCACCGGGATGTCCGCGACGGGGCGGAACGAGCCGACCCACCAGACCGAGACGTCGCTGTCCGTCAGGTTCGGCGCCAGCGACTCGGAGAACGGCTGATCGGAGGCCAGGACGTAATACCCGGTCAACTGCTCGGGACAGCAATCCGTGCGGGAGGAGATGTCGATGTTCGAGATCGGATACGACTTGCCGAGATCGACCTGCCAGTACGAGTCGAGCGCGCCGGTCGAGTGGTAAATGCCGCCGCTCGTGTTCCACGAATCCGAGGCGCTGCCGTTGACGGCATGCTCGGGGTGGTACTGCTGATACATATGGTCGGCCGGCACAGACGCCCGCTTGCCGGCCGCGACGTTGACAGGCTTGGAGCTCGCCGGCGCCCATACGAGCACCTCGGGGAGCGACAGGTAATCGGTGCCGCCTCTCCAGATCCGCACGTAGCGGCCCCGCCGTCCGACGTCGAAGGTGTACGTGCTGCCGACGGTGCCGGGGCTGCGGTAGATGCCCACTCCGCTCAAGGCCCTCGCGGCGGTGAGAGTCGTGTTCGAGTCGATCGCGCTGTCGGAGACGAACACGGTGAGATTGGACGTCTGGTTCGCGCAGCAGTCGGTGCGGCCTCGAATCTCGATCGCTTCGATCATCGGAACGCTCTCGCCGAGGTCCACTTCCCACCAGCGCTCCGAGCCGTGAGCGGTAATGCTCATCGAGCGCGGGGCCGGAGAGACGACGCCGTCAACCGCACCGCTCGCGGGATAGTCAACCGTGTAGTCGGTCAACTGGCTCGCCGGCTTGCCGAGGGCGAGATTCACCCGTCCGAGCTTGCCGCTGCGGTCGAACCACGTACGGCCGTCATAGAGCGTGAACGCCATGCCGTAAATCTTCTGTTCGTTGAGGCCGACCACGGCCGCGGGGACTTCGAGGCGGACCCACTTCCCTGCCTCGGGCATCGGACCGACGCGGTAGCGCGTCCCGCCCATGAGGTCCTCGCCCCAATAGGCGCGATGCTCCCAGCCCGAGCCGTCGTGCCACTGCAGCATGATTTCGCGCGGCGGATTGCACGGATCGATGAGGACATAGGTATAGAGGACGTCGCCCGGCTGGACCGCGACCGGATTCGGATCGTTGAAGTAATAGTGCTGATGGAACCCGGGGGCGACAGGCTCAACGTGCGACGCTGAGCCGGATGCGATCTGAGTCGTATCCCAGTTCCACACCGCCGAGTTGTTCGTGTCGTTGCGAATGGTGACTCCGGCCGGCGCCGCGTCGTCGACCGCGACGGTCTCGAACGACGGGAAGGCCGCCGGAGGCGCGACGTTCGGTGTCAGCGAGCAGGTCGCGGTACCGATCCGGTCGAGCCAGAGCTCTCCGCCGTCGGTCTTGACGGTCAGCGACTTGACGCTCTTCGACACATTGCCGAACAGCCGCGAGGCGAGGACTTCCAGCCGCACCCAGACTCCACCCGCCGGCATGCTGGAAACCCGCGTATGGGCCAGCGTGGCATCGACGAGGTCTTCACCCCAGGACGCGCGGTAGGTGGTGACACCGTCGCTCCACGCGGCCAGGATCTCGCGCGGCGGATCGCACGGATTGACGAGCGCGTAGAGCACCAGGTTGTCCGCGGGGAGGACGGAGAACGACATCCCGCTGACGGTCCATCCGGCAGGACCGGTAGCCGTGAGGGAGACCGACTGCGTTCCGGATCCCGCCTGGGCCGCGGTGAAGACGCCGTCGCCCGTGGCTGTCGCATTCGCGGGAAGCGCGTCGTCGATCCAGACGGTCGTCAGAGGCGCGGAGGATGGCGGCGCCACGGCGCCGAGCGCGGCACACGCGGTCAACGCCAACTCCGCCGACTTCGTACTGCCGTAGACGGCGGTGATGGTCGCGGTCGCCGAAGCGCCGACCTTCGAGGTCGCGATACTGAACGGCGCGTCGATCGAGCCGGCCGGGATCACGACGGTCGCCGGTACGGTGGCGAGCGAGACGTCGGAGCTGAACAGCGAGACGGTCGCACCGGACGCGGGCGCCACCTCGGCGAGCGTGACGGTGCCGTTGGCCGTGGCGCCGCCTTCGACGCTCGCGGGAGCGACCGTAACCGACGCCAGCGCGCCCGACGCGAGCAGGGTCAGCGTGGCCGACTTCGACGAGCCGTTGGCCGATGCCGTGATCTCGACGTTGGTATCGGTGGCGACGCTGGTCGTCGTGATCTGAAACGCGCCAGAGCTCGCACCGACCGGAATGGCGACGGTCGCCGGAATCGTCACAGAGGAACCGGACCTGCCGAGAGTCACCAGGCCCGCGGACGCCCGAAGGACCGGGTAGAGCATGCGCACGGAACCGATGACGGTCGTGCCGCCGGTCGCCGTCGCGGGCTGCAGCGTGACCTGCGTGACTTCGTTGACGTTCACGATCGTGCCGGTGACGTTGACGGCCGTCGAGGTGGCCGGGAGGCCGTACGAATCGGTCGCGCGGAGGGTGAACGTATCTCCCACCTCGCCCGCTACCGTGACGCGGAACGAGCCGTCACCCGCCGCGGTGGCGGTGAACGTCGCCGCGGTCCGCTTGTTCGTCGCCGTGACGACGATCGGCGGATGCAGGTCGGTGACCGCGCCTGCAGTGCCGATGACGGTGTCGCCGCCGCCGGTGCTCTGCAGCGTGAGGAGGCCGGCGTTGACCGTCGGTGGATCGTTGATGGTGATGCTCGATGAGGAGTCGAGGTCGCGCGTCGAGCGGATGTCGTCGAGCAGCCGCACCGTGGCATTGCGCAGCGTCAGCTTGTCGAAGAGGTAGACGCCGCGCCAGGAGTCGCCGGCCGCGACGTCGACGGTCTCGCCGCCGTTCGGCGCGAGAGTGAAGTTCTTCCCGTTGATCGAGGCGATGCGCCAGGTGCCTTTCCGCGCACCGCCGGGCGCGAAGACGTCCACCCAGTGACCGGCAAAGTACGCCGGGATACTTGCTGCGAGATCGGTGATGACAGTCACACCGCCGGTTCCCGTCTCCGCGCGGCCGCGGCCGAGCGACGGAAGGTCCGTCACCTGGCCATTCTTCCCGGCGTTGTCGATCGTGGCGTCACCGTACGTGGAGGTGGCGCCCTTCACATAGAAAATGCCCGGGCCGCCCTGCCTGGAGCCGGGGGCCGACATCGCCTGCAGCACCGGCACGACACTGCTCGCATCTGTGTACTCGAGCGCGAGTGCGCCGCCGCCGCCGCTGCCGTAGTTGCAGCAGTTGGTGTTGCGGCCGCTGTTGGCAGTGATCGATCCGGTGCCGGTAATCTTGCCGGCGCTGATCCAGATCGAGCCGCCCGCACCGGTCGATCCGTCCGCGTCGGGGCCGTTGGCGCGGATGGAGCCATCGACGGCGAGGGTCGCGGCCGTGATCCGCACCACCCCGCCACCGGGGCTGGAAGACAGACCGCAGCATGCGCCGTTGCCGCCTCCCGCTTCCTGGGGCCGGTAAACGCTTCCGAACGACGAGCCCCACTCACCGGAGTGGACGCCGCCTCGGCCGATGTGGGCGCCTCCGTTGAAGTCGGTCGACCGGGCCGCCCCGGGATACGTCGTATTCGGGCCGTAACCCTGCCCGCTCACGTCGATCGAGCCGCGCACGATCAGGTTCTGGGCATTGAGCGTCAACGCGTTGCCGAATTGACGGAGCACGGCTCCGGTCTCGACGGTCAGGTTGGTCGCATTGATCGCGTTCGCGCTGACCGACCCGCGGATCGTCAGCGTCTCCGCGTCCGTGCGCTTCTGGATCTCGACGTTCGAACCGGAGACGTCGAAAACGGCGCTGCGGATCGGATCGGCGCTGATGAGCTTCGCTCCGGTCAGGCGGACCGTGTCCAGCCGGTACACGCCCTGCCACTTGTCGCCCTCTTCGAGCGCGATCGTCTCGCTGCCGTTCGGGGCGAGCGTGACGGTCGTGCTGTTCGGCAGGACCGTGGCGATGCGCCACGTTCCCTTCACCGTTCCGCCGGCGCTGGTGATCTCCACCCAGTGTCCGGCGAAGTACGCCGGCACGTTCGCACTGCGGCCCGTTGCCAGGGTCGCTCCAGCCGTCCCGGGCTGCGCCGTTCCGTTGCCGAGCGACGGAAGCTCCGTCACCTGTCCGTTGACGCTGCGGTTGTCGACCGTCAGGTCGCCGTACGTGGCGCCCGGTCCTTTGACATACACCACTCCGCCGCCACCGAGGCGGCTGCTGGTGGACGCTACAGCCTGCAGGACCGGCATCACGCTCGTCGCGTCCGTGTACTCGACCGCCACCGCCCCGCCGCCACCGCCGCCATAGTTGCAGCAGTTCGTGTTCGTGCCGCCGTTCGCGGCGATCGTTCCCGTGCCGGTGATGCGGCCGGTCGTGATCCACACCGACCCGCCGGCACCCGTCGCTCCATCGGAGTTGGCGCCGTTGGAGCGGATGAGACCATCGACGACCATCGTGCCGGCCGTGATCCGGAGAATGCCGCCACCCGGAGCGTTCGCCAGTCCACAGCATGCACCGTTGCCGCCTCCCGCTTCCTGCGGCCGGTAGAAGCTTCCGTACGTCAGTCCGAGCTCGCCGGAATGCACGCCGCCGACGCCGAAGTGGCTCCCTCCGTTGAAGTCCGTCGAGCGGCCCGCGCCCGGATAGCTCGTATTCGCGGAGTAACCCTGTCCGGTGACGTCGATCGAACCGCGTACGGTCAGGTTCTGGACGTCGAGCGTCAGCGAACTGCCGAACTGGCGCAGCAGGGCCCCTGTCTCGACCGTCAGATCAGCCGCCATGATGCTGCTCGCGCTGACCGTCCCGCGCACTGTCAACGACTGCGCCGTGGTGGCGTTCTGCAGCTCGATCTCCGATCCGGAGACGTCCATGACCGCGGCGCGGATCGGATCCGCGCTGATCAGCTTCACGCCGGTGATGCGCGCCGTATCGAACCGATAAACACCCTGCCACTTGTCGCCTACCTGAAGCGCGATCGTCTCGCTGCCGTTCGGGGCGAGCGTGACGGTCGTGCTGTTCGGCGGCACCATGGCGATGCGCCACGTTCCCTTCAACGTTCCGGCGGCGCTGGTGATCTCCACCCAGTGTCCGGCGAAGTACGCCGGCACGTTCGCACTGCGGCCCGTCGCCAGGGTCACTCCCGTCGTTCCGGACTGCGCCGTTCCGTTGCCGAGCGACGGAAGCTCCGTCACCTGCCCGTTGACGCTGCGGTTGTCGATGGTGACATCGCCGTACGTAGCGCCCGGGCCCTTGACGTAGACGACTCCGCCGCCGCCGAGCCGGCTGCTGGTCGCAGCCACGGCCTGCAGCACCGGCAACACGCTCGTCGCATCCGTGTACTCGAGCGCGACCGCCCCGCCGCCACCGCCGCCATAGTTGCAGCAGTTTGTGTTCGTGCCGCCGTTCGCGGCGATCGTTCCCGTGCCCGTGATGCGGCCGGTCGTGATCCACACCGACCCGCCGGCACCCGTCGCTCCATCGGAGTTGGCTCCGTTGGAGCGGATGAGGCCATCGACGACCATCGTGCCGGCCGTGATCCGGAGAATGCCGCCGCCCGGAGCGTTCGCCAGTCCACAGCATGCGCCGTTGCCGCCTCCCGCTTCCTGCGGCCGGTACAGGCTTCCAAAAGTCAGACCGAGCTCGCCGGAATGGACGCCGCCCCTGCCGAAGTGGCTTCCTCCGTTGAAGTCCGTCGAGCGGCCCGCGTTCGGGTAACTCGTATTCGCGGAGTAGCCCTGTCCGGTGACGTCGATCGAGCCGCGCACGGTGAGGTTCTGGACGTTCAACATCAGCGAGCTGCCGAACTGCCGCAGCAGGCCTCCCGTCTCGACCGTCATGTCATTCGACGTGATGCTCGTGGCGCTGACCGTCCCGCGTACCGTCACCGACTGCGCCGTGGTGGCGTTCTGCAGTTCGTTCGACCCCGTCGCGTCCATCGCCGCGGCGCGAATAGGATCCACGCTGATCAGCTTCACGCCCGTGGTGCGGAGCGTGTCGAACAGATACACGCCCTGCCACTTGTCGCCCTCTACGAGCGCGATTGTCTCGCTGCCGTTCGGGGCGAGCGTGACGGTCGTGCTGTTCGGCAGGACCGCGGCGATGCGCCACGTTCCCTTCACCGTTCCGCCGGCGCTGGTGATCTCCACCCAGTGTCCGGCGAAGTACGCCGGCACGTTCGCACCGCGGCCGGTCGCCAGGGTCGCTCCCGCCGTCCCGGGCTGCGCCGTTCCGTTGCCGAGCGACGGAAGCTCGGTCACCTGCCCATTGACGCTGCGGTTGTCGATCTTCACGTCGCCGTACGTGGCGCCGGGGCCCTTGACGTAGACGACTCCGCCGCCACCGAGGCGGCTGCTGGTGGACGCTACGGCCTGCAGCACCGGCAACACGCTCGTCGCGTCCGTGTACTCGAGCGCGACCGCCCCGCCGCCACCGCCGCCATAGTTGCAGCAGTTCGTGTTCGTGCCGCCGTTCGCGGCGATGACGCCCGCGCCCGTGATGCGGCCGGTCGTGATCCACACCGACCCGCCGGCGCCCGTCGCTCCATCGGCGTCGGCGCCGTTGGCGCGGATGAGCCCATCGACCGCCAGCGACGCCGCGGTGATGCGTACGATGCCGCCGCCCGGAGCGTTCGCCAGTCCACAGCACGCGCCGTTGCCGCCTCCCGCTTCCTGCGGCCGGTAGACGCTGCCGTAGGTCAGCCCGAGCTCACCGGAATGGACGCCGCCCCTGCCGAAGTGGCTTCCTCCGTTGAAGTCAGTCGACCTCCCCGCTCCCGTGTAGCTCGTATTCGCGTTGTAGCCGCGGCCAACCGGATCGATGCCCGCGCCGCAGGCAACGTACAGGCCGCGCGTGGTGGTGAGCTCGAGCTTCTCGAGGCTCGCGTGGACGATCGTGCCGCCTAGGACGATCAGGCGATCGAAGGTGTGCGGGCCGCGGATCGTCACCGTACCGCCGGTAACGACCACAGTCTTCCCGTCGTACGTGGTATTCGCCGGCTCGATGGTCATCGACGCCGCGATCGGCGCGCTGTCGGCGACGATCGCGGTGAACGACGTCAGGAGGTCGGACGTCGCGCCGCCCGCGGAGGCGGCGACGGCGCGAACGCTGTACGTGCGCCCCTCCGGCGCGTCCGCGGGAATCGGGAGCGTCGCTTCGTACTGGTTGCTGCCGAGCGAGGTGACGGCGAGCGATGCCGCCGCGCCGTCGACGAACATCTCCACGGTCTGCACCGGGTTCTGCGCATTCGCGGCGATCGCCGTGACGCGCAGCTTCGCGCTCGTGCCGGCCGGGAACATCGCTCCCGTAGACGCGCAGGTCCACGACAGCACCGGCGCGTTGGCGTCGATGACCGGCGTGATCGTGAGCGCGATCGGGTTGGACACCGTCGCATTGCCGGCGTAGTCCTTCGCCGTGACGGTGAGCGAACGCTGCGTCGGCTGCTCGCCGTCGACCGGCGGAGCCGTGACGTCGGCGCGCCAGTCGCCGGCCACGAGGGCCAGCGGGACCACCGTGCCGCCGTCGATCTGGGCGAAGACTTCCTTCACCGCGACTTCCGCGTCCGTGGCGGTGGCGCGCACCGGAATCTTGCTGGACTCCTTGTACGAGCCTCCCGCAACCGGCGAGGTCACGGCAACCTGCGGGTTCCCCGCGTCCGTGAGGATCGCCACTGTCTGTACGTCCGCTGTCGGTACACGGCCGGCGAAGCCGTCACTGACCGTGACGTCGATCGTCAGCGTCGAGCCGCCCGCGACTTCGGGGGCAATCGCGACGGTGAAGACCGCGGTCGCGCTGGCGACGTTCGGCGTGAACGTCTGGGTCTTGATCGACGTACCGTTCAGCTTCGCGTCGAACGCGATCGTCTTCACGGCGATGTCGTCGGTCGCGGTGACCGTGCCGACGACGTCGCGGCCCGCATGGATGGAGTTGCCCGGCGCGACCGTGAAGCCGGAGATGACCGGCGCCGCGTTGTCGACGACCGTGTAGGTGCGCGACGGCATGGTGTACGTGCGGCCGGCCCGGTCTTTGATCTCGACCGCCAGGGTCGCCGTTCCGAGCGGCGTCGCCGGCGGCACGGTGAAGGTGAGGTTGCGGCTCGGCGTCGGCGACGGATAGTCGGTGAACGTCTCGACGCGCGGCGTCGACTCGGGCGACCAGTTGAACGTGACGCTGGAGACCCCGGCCGCCGTCGCCGCAGTGTACGTCGCGGTGAGCGGCGTGTCGCGGATGATGTTTGCGCCCGCGGCGGGCGACGTGGTCATCGTCAGGACGGCCTGCTCGTCGAGCAGCACGACCGCGGCGGTCGGATCGATCACCATGGCCGACTTGTCGTCGACGAGGCCGGCCGCGGAGGCGTGATCGTCGAAGACGAGGAGGGCGCGCTTGCCCGCGGTGATCTTGTCGAAGGCCAGCATGCCGGAGTACGCGACCGTCTGCGACGTGGCGACGTCGAGCAGACTGCCATCCGCCGCGTCGGTCTGGAGGCTCTTCGCATCGGACGAGATGCCGATGACGGTGAACGAGCGCGTGGTGCCCGGGCCGACGATCAGTTCTTCGCCGACCATCCACTTGTCGAACGTCCGCGACGTGTCGGTGAGGGTGTTCGCGGCGACCGCTGTCGAGGTGCCCTTGCCGATGCGGCCGAGCGGAGTAGGACGGCTCTGATGCAACGTCGTCGGGAACTCAGAAAGATACGACGAGGCGATGAGCTCGCCCCGCTCCTGACCCGGCTTGCGAATGTAGACCGTACCGGCGCCGCCGTTGAGGACGCTCGGTGCGTTGGTCGAGTTCACGGCGCGTCCGCCCCGCGCCTCGATGGAAGCGGCGGCATGATCGAGCTTCGCCGTCGCAATGATGGCAACACGACCACCGCCCGCGCCCCACGAGCCGGTACCCGAGCCGGTGTCGTCTCCGCCGTTCGCGGAGACCGCGCTCCGCGGCCCAAAGGAGACGTGCTTCGCCGACAGGCGCACACTGCCGCCCGCGCCACCACCCCAGCGTTGCGCGCTCGACGAGCCGCCGTCGGCGCGCACGCTCCCGGCAATCACAATGCGCGCAACATCGCTCTCGGCGTTTCCGCCGAGGAGCGCGATCGCTCCACCACCGGGCGCACCGAAACGATTTGCGGCCGGGCTTCCGCCGCCGCCGGCTCCGAGCTCCGCCGGAGCGACGATCGAGCCATAGACCGAATTGGTGCTCTTCCCGGTGGCGCTGCCTCCGAGGCCGGCGTGCGATGCGGACGATCCATCGTCCGCGCCGCCGGTGGTCGTATTGCCGACGGTGCGGCCGAACACCCCGGTGTTCTGGCCATCCGTGCTGCTGCCCCAGCCGCCCAGGTAACCCTTTTCGCTGGCGTTGACCGACGAGTCGCAGTCGACGTACGTGATGCCGGTCGTGGTGATGTCGACCTTGAACTCGCGTGTCGTCGTGGCCGCAAGCGTTTCCACGCGGGCGCCGTCGAGGACGAGCAGGTTCGCGAGATGGAGCGGCGCCTGCGGCGCGAGCACGGCGCCGCCGCCGATGAGGACGATGGTCTTGTCGTTGAAGCTCGCCGCCTCGGCCGCGGTGATGGCTTTCGGATCGGTGTAGGTAAAGTCGGCGGTCACGAGATCGAGCGTGATCGGCAGCTCGACCGTGTGCGCCGCGACCGTGTCTTCGACGACCGCGGTGATCGTCAGCGGTCCCGGCGCCGGCGTCTGCGGGAAGGTGTACGTCGCGCCGTACTCGGTGCCGGAGACGAGCGCGCCGGTGACGGTCGTGCCGTCGTTGCCGATCAGGAACTTGACCGTCCGGACGTCCTGGTCGACGACGTTCAGGCGCAGTTTGAGTTCGAAGTTGCCGGCGAGTGCCGGCAGCGCTCCGCGGTCGACGGGGCAGAGCCACGTCACCTTCGGCGCGTCGGGATCGTTCACGCCCTTATAGAGGACGTCGTGCGTGGTGGAGCGGATGTTGCCGTTGAAGTCCTTCGCCGTGACGACGATGGGGATCAGCGCGTCGTCCGCCTTCGCCTTCGCCTCGATCTGCACGGAGCGGAACTTCTGCGTGCCGGCGGTCAGGCCGGCGCTCTGCGAGGCCGTGGCGTACGGATCGCCGTCGACGAAGAAGGTGACGGTCTGCACCCCGGTCTCGGCGTCGCTGACGATCGCCTCGATGACGAACTTGTCCTTGTTGAAAAAGGTCGTGTTGACCGGAGGCGTGACGGAGATGATGTTCGGCTGGATCGTGTCGGGGGCGATGCCGACCGTGGCCGTGGCCGCCGGCGACGTGAGCCCGCGGACGTCCGAGACCGTGACGCTCAACGTGGCGCTCTCGCCCGCCTTCGCGTCGTTCGGCAGCGTGTGAGTGAACTTCACTTCCGGCCAGTTGCCGTTCGCGAGGCGCGTGTACGACTGCGTGACGTTCGTGTTCTGGGTCGTGCCGTTGTTCCGCGGCACGGAGAGGGTCATGTGCACGCTGGCGAAGGAGCCTTCGTCCTGGAAGGTCACGATCGAGGTGAAGACGGTCGACGGATAGCCGGCCTGCGTGGAAGGCGTGACCGTGACGTTCGACGGCGCCGCATTCGGCTTGACCGTCCAGGTGATCAGCGTCTTCGGTCCCTGGTTGCCGGACGCGTCGTACGCCTGCGCGCCGACCGTGAACGTGGCGCCGCTCGCCGGCGCCTCGGGTCCGAGGACCTTCGTGAAGAACGGAGCCGCCGTCACCGTGGCGAACGGCTTCTCGACGTTGTTGACGACGGTGAAGTACTCGACCTTCCTGATGTCGGCTGCGATCGAGCCGGACGCGCTGCCGTTGCGCAGTTCGAGCCGGAGCTCGTACTCCGAGCCGGAGACGAGCTGTTCGCTCGCCGCCGGGGCGACGAAGACGACGTGCGGTGCCACCTGGTCGAAGGACTCGAAGTGGAAGGTCTGCGCGGCGAGGACGTTCCCCTGCGGATCGCGCACGCCGGAGAAGACGACGCGGTAGAACGACTCCGGCAGGATCGGGTTCGCGTCCTCCGGGGCGATGAAGAGGGTCATGTTCGTCGCGGGATCGACAAAGGCTCGCGCCGCGAGCTCGCTCGCGATCGCTGCCGTGGGACCGCCCGGCGCGGCGAGCTTGTAGACGTGGAAGACGCCGTTGCCGCCGTTCTGCCACGGCGCGGGGTCGATCGGCTCGTTGAAGCGGAACTCGAACGTCGTCGCCGCGGGGATCGGGTTCACGGGGAGGACTTTCTGCACGCGCGGCTCCGCGTAATCGGAGGTCGTGAACGTGAAGCCGCGGGTGCCGGGCAGCGGATGCCCGGTCCGGTCGGTGACGCCGCCGGAGACGATCACGCGATACAACGTATTGCTGCGCAACGGGAAGCCGGACGGGGGTTGGGGCGGCGTCATCGTGATCGCGAACTTGCCGCCCTCCAGGTTGCGCGAGGTGAGCGCGCAGGCGATCGCGCCCGAATCGGCGTCGACGAGCTGGAAGTTGTTCGTGTTGATGGTGCCGCCGCTGAGCGGCTCGCTGAAGGTGACGGTGATCGTGGAGTCGGGCGAGACGCTCGTGGCGCCGTCCGCGGGGACGATGCTCTCGAGCTGCGGGGCGGTCGCGTCGAGCTTCACGCTCGGCGCTTCGACCACTCCGTCGCCGGCTTTCACACCCTTCGAGGTGCTGCCGCCGACGGTCGTGTCATCGGGGCCGATGAAGACGAGGCTGACGGTGGTCGTGTCGCTCGCCGTCGTCGGAATGCCGAGGAAGGTGTAACGGCCGGTCGAGTCGGTGCGGATCTCAGCCGTGTGTCCGGCGTAGTTCGCTACTACGCGCGTGCCGATGGACGGTCCGCCCAGCTCCGCTTCGACGTAACCGGTCACGCCGGCGTACGTCCCGAGCGCGATCGAGGCGGTCGCGGGAACCGATTGACGTGCGATGGTCGTCGAGGTCGCGCCGGTGAACTTGTTGTCGATCGACGAGGCCTGGATGTAGACGTCGCCGAGGCGGAAGTTGCGGACCACGGCCTGGCCGGAGCCGTCGGTGTAGACGGTCACGCCCGGGCTGCCGCCCGATACCGTGACCTTCGCCCCGTTCGCGGGTGCGCCGCCCTGCGTGACGGTGACCCGCACTTCGCCGTACGCGGGATAGACGTACGTGAACGGATCGGTCGACTTCCCTTTCGGGAAGCTGCCGCCCAGGTTGATGGTCGGAGCGGTGTCGCCCGGCTGCCAGATGTTGATGCCGTAGCCGCTGTTCTCCAGGACGCCGGGGAACTGCAGCGGATTGCCCTGGAGCTGCCGCTCGTAGTCGCAGTGCCGGACGTGATCGAGACCGGTCCAGCAGCGCTGGATGACTTCCATCCGTACCGGCGCGGCGAGGACGTTCGACTTGTTGCCGAAGTCGTCCGGCAGATAGGCCGCGAAGTGGAGCGTCTCGGTCGGCTCGAGCTCGAGGTTCACCGTGCGATGCGGATCGAGCACGCTCAGGGTGCGGTCCGCATGGGCGCGGCGATTGGTGAGGGTGTCCTTGGCGTCGAGCGCGAACGCGCCCTCGCGTACGCCTTTGAAGACGAAGAAGCCGGCCACGTCGGTCGAGGCCTGGGTCTGGTAGTTGGAGGCCGTGAGGCGGATATGCGATCCCGGTACGGGAGCGTTGCCGTTCTCCGGATCGGTGAGCGTTCCGTCGACCTCGCCGCTGAACTCGAGCTCGAGGCGGACCGTGCCGACGCCGTCTTTCGGGACGGCGATCGACTCGGTCTTGCTGGTCTTGCCGAGCGACTTCGAGTAGGCGGAGACGAAGTAGGTCCCGATCGGCAGCTCCGTGAACTCGACGGAGCCGGTGGCGTCGGTGCTGGCGAAATCGAACGCCTTCCCTCCGCCCGCGTACAGGCTGACCTCCGCGTTCTGGACCTCGGCGTAGGACTGGTTCGGGTCGACGACGGTGATCTTCGCCGCCCCGACGCCCCCGCCGCCCCCGGTCACGGGGATGTAGGCTTTGGGCGCCGCTTCCGCCCCTTCCTCGTCGATGCGCCCCGTCCAGTCGCCGCGCAGCTCTTCGTTGCCCGGGTCCCAGCCCGTGGCGCGCAGTGCGCCGACGAAGACGTTGTTGATGACGAACTGTCCGTTCACGTCCGCGACGAGCGGCTCGACCGAACGTCCGAAGTTGCGGTTCGGGAAGTCGAGCTCGCGCAGATAGAACTTCGCCAGAGGCACCGGCGCGTTGTCGCTGTAATCGTTCGGCGTGTCGTCGGCGATGTTGTTGGCGACGTTGTCCGCGTCGAAGCGCTTGTAGTCCTTGTAGACCACCTGCCCGTCGACGAGGCCGCGCTTGCGCAGGACCACGGCCATGTTCTCGACGACGCCGCCGTTGTCCGGCGTCCGGGCGGACGAGAAGCCGATCCGGTAGATGCCGCTCTGCGTGACCTGCGCGGTCACCGTGACGTGCGTGGAGCTGGGCTGGTCGGCGAACTCGAAGCGGCCGTCCGGTCCCGTGGTCTGCGGACCGGGGTCGCTGCGGCCGTTGTTGATGGTGACCGATGCGCCGGCCACCGGCGTGACGCCGTCGATCGCGTAGACCGTGCCGCGCACCGTCGCGAGCGTGTTGAGCTGCAGGGTGTGCTCGTTGAAGTCTCCGTCGTACGCGAGCTGCGACGTCGCGCCCGCGTATCCGTATTGCACGTGTGCGCTCGAGACGCTGTAGTTCGTCAGCGCCGGGATCCTCGTGAACACCGCCCAGTCGGCCTCGAGGTTCTTTTCGGTCGATTCTTCGAGGAGCTGGGGAACCGTCGACTGCTCGCCCTCGTACCACACCGGGTACGTCAGCTTGACCGGGGCGATGAGATCGAACTGCGAGCGCACTTTCACACGCACCGTTCCCTCGCCCGGGAGGCGGAGGGTGAGCGCGGCGATATGGCCGTTGAACTCGACCTTCGCCTTGCCGCCCGTCATCTGGTCGCCATACGGCCGCAGATCCGCGACCCCGTCCGCGGGCCGGACGCCGCTCGGCACGGCCATGATCTCGTATTCGGCGCCCACGGCGACGTTCGGCAGCTCGTAAACGCCGACCTGTCCGGGAGCGGGCCTGAGCTCGTCCGGGGGGAAGCCGGGCACGATGACGCGATAGCCCGCAACGGGACTGCCGCCGGCATTGAGCAGGCGGACGCGGATCGTTCCGGTGCCGCGGCTGAAGGCATTGATGAGGATCGCGACGTTGTTCGGACCAGCCTCCGTCAGGGTCGGGACGGCGGCCGAGTTGACGCGCTGCGTCGCCGGATCGTAGGCGGTGATGCCCTTGCCGCTGAACACGAGCGGCAGGTTGTCGTACGTGAACTTCCCTTCCGCATCCGCGGTCACGACGCGATAGCCGGCGATCTTGACGAGGGCACCCGGCACGCGCTCGGTCACCCCCGGCTGCGGCGGGTTCTCGCGGAACACTTCACCCGTGAGCGTGGTGAACTTCATCTCCGGCGCGATGAGGAAGAGGAGGTTCGCTTCCTTGATCTCGTTCGCCTTGAGGTCGAGGTCCACGGCCACCGATTGCCGCGCGATCGTCCAGTCCTCCGCGAGGACGGAGACGAATCCGGCCGGGACCTTGTCGAACTCGAAGCGGCCGTTCGAGTCCGTGAACCCGTCCGTGAGGCCGTAGCCCTGGCTGTAGACGCCGACGTGAATGCCGGCCATCGGCTCGTTCGTGTCCGAGCGGCGCACCACGCCGAAAACCTTGCCGACGCCGGGGAACGGCTGGCGGAAGATCGAGAGGTCCTGCGTGACGAGCTGCCCGGGAGTGGCGATCTCGTTGGCCGCGAAGGTGACGTTGCCCGGCTCGTCCTTCGCGCTGAAGGTGAGCGGTCCGACCGGCAGGTCTTCGATGCGGTAGTAGCCCTGCGCGTTCGTGACCGCGGTGCGGAACTGCGAGAACATCGTGCTGCCGATCGTCACCGTCGCGCCGGCGGCGATCGTGCCGTCGTTGTACCGGACGTATCCCTGCGCCGCGCCGCGGCCGAGGAACTGGAGGTTGGCGAAGTGCACCTTGCCGGGCAGGCGCACGCTCCCCTCGAGCGTCGTCTTGCCGTGGATGGAGGAGAGGCCTTCGAGGCGATACGCGCCTGTCCATCCGGCGTCGATCTGGCGGCGGACGAACTCGAAGAGGAACGAGCCGTCGGTCCGGGAGACGTCGTATTGCGGAGTGCCTTGCGGGTCGACGTTCGGATCGTTGGGCAAATACTGCGCGATCTGGACGTCCGCGCCGGCGATCGGCGTGTTGTCGCCCTTGATCACCTTGCCGTAGATCACGCCGGCCGGCGCGTCGTTGTCGATCTTCGGCGTCACCTTGTCGGGGAACGGGGCCGGCTGGTCGTTCAGCGGGTCGACGAGCGTCGCCACCGCGATCGTGTACGCGGCATTCTGCGAGAGCGTGTGCGCGAACGTCGTGTTGACGGTGCGGCCGTCCTCCTGCAGCGCGGCCGCGGAGATCGGCCGCGGGGCTTGGTAGGTCACGCCGTCGCGATTGAAATCGATCTCGCCGGTGAACTTCGTACGCAGGTCGACGCCCTGCTGCACCTTCACCGGACGATTGAAGAGGACCGAGACTTTGTGGCCGTCCTCGTCGAGGTGGAGGTCCTGGCGGCCGCCCATGATGCGCAGCGGCGCGGCCGAGACGGTGCTGATCGTGCCGACGCCGGCGATGCCGCCGTTGGCCATCGTCGCGTTGAGCGAGGTCGCGCCGCGCGTGAGCTGGATCGTGAGCGTCTCGTTGGCCGTCCCGGTCAGGTCGAAGTGGGCGCGCTTGAGCGAGCCGTCGATGGTGTCGGGATAGAGGATCTCGAGCTGGAACGCGCCGTCAGCCGCGGGCGTCACCTCGACATCGACGTCTTCGGTCCAGCGGCCGACGAGACCGAGCTCACCGTTCTCGCCGGCTCCGTTGAATCGCGAGATGTCCGAGAACGCCAGGTCGCGCACCCAGCCCGACGACGCCTCGTTCGGAATGTCGCTCCGCCGCCCGCTCCCATGGCCGGCGAGGGAGACGGCATACGGGCGCTCCCCGGCCGCGGCACCGTGGGCGAGCGCGGCGACGAAGCCCTGGCGGTGCGCGGTGGCGGCGGCCACGGCGTCGAAGAACCGCGTCGTCGTCGCTCCGTCCGCAAGGCCGGTCGCTTCCAGCTCGCGCATCACCGACGCACCGGCGACGCGTCCCGACTTCTCCTGGCGCCGGAGCTGGTCCCACTCGCGCAGCTCATAGCCGCCGTTGCCGAGGAGATCGAGAGCGAGGTGAGCGATCGAGTCGCGCTTCGCCTCGGGATTCGAGTCCGTGATGAAGATGCGCTGGCCCGCGCGCGCCACGTCGACGGCGCGCTGGAAGATGTCCGTCCTGATCACGCGCGGGAACTTCGCCGTCATCTGGTTCAACGGCGCCGTGGCCAGGCTGTAGCCGAGGCCGAAGAGCATCAGGTTGGCCGAGACCACGTCCTGATTCACGTACTGCGCGTAATGAGGCATGACCAGCGTGGCCGGCGAGAGCGGAATGCCGGTCTCGCTCACGCCCATGTGCAGGCGCACGCTCGCGCTGAGGTTGTCGGTGGAGCTCAGCGTTCCGGCCGTGGCGAAGACGTGGCCGGTCACGCCCGAGCGCAGGCGGTACTCGATCAGGCGCATGTCGCCCGCCGGAATGGTCAGCGAGTCCGTGGTCTCGCCGTTGAGGCGGCAGACGTTCGCGTTCGGGTTCTCATCGCACGACTCGACCCCCGACGTGACCACGATGGTCTGATCGGTCGCGCTCATGTTCGTGATGAACGAGTACGTCGAGTACTCGATCCCTTTGCGCACCGTGTCGGGATGCGAGAAGTTGATGTTGAAGCGCGGGTCGTGCACGACGATCGCGGCGCTGGGGGTCGCGCGCATCGGCACGTCGACCTGCTCTTCCTGCCGGAGGACGGCCCGCAGGTCGAAGTCGATGCGATGCGTTCCCGACTCCAGCCCTTCCAGCGTCCACTCCGCCTCGCCGCGCGCCTGCGCCACCAGGAACGTCACGCCCGTGGTCGGCTCGACGATCGGTACCGGCTGTCCGAACGAGACCTGGGGCACGGTCTTCACCGTGCGCAGCGCGGTCGGGATCTTGATCGTGGCCTTGATGTCTTCGAGCCGGGCAGCGCTGCCCGCGGGCGCGCCGTTGGTCACCATCACGGCTACCGCGAAGAACTGGTGCAGGACGGCAAGGCTGTTAGGGATGACGATCGCCGCGGGGATACTCGTCCGCGCGCCCTTGACCGCACGCTCCACCGGGTCTTTGCCCGGCTCCGGCAGCTCCCCCTCTTCGCCGAAGTCCATCGCGATGATCTGCGGCGGCGACCAGCGAGGCGGCTCGATCAAGCCCTGCGGCGGCAGCGAATACGGCGATTCCCCCCTCACCGGCTGCACCTCGTGAGTGCGCGGATCGATGATGACGGGGAACGGGATGACGACTTCCCTGCCGTCGATGATGAAGGTGAAGGAGTATTCGTAGACGTCGTAATTGCGCGGGTCCACCGTGATCCCGCGCGCCCGCAACTCGGCCGGCGAGAGCTGGCGCACCGTGACCTTCGTCTGCAGCAGGTCGGCGACCGTGATCACTGACGTTGCGGGGCTGGCGTACTGCAGAAATTCCGCGCCCTTCATCAGGCGCACGTTCTGGAGGTAATAGATCCCCTGCCGGGAGAGGCCGGGGATCTGGAACCGATGGCCCGGCGCGGTCGTCAGTTGAATGGGAGTGTCGATTCCCGGTCCGGTCAGGTCGCCGACCGCCATCACGCCTTCGAGGGAGACCGCCTCGTCGTTCTGCTTTCCGCCAAACTCCGTCTGGACGGTGGTCGGGAGATCGAGACTGGTCGTCACCGTCTCGGTGATGACTCTCAATCCAGCTCCCTGAATGCGGAGGCTTGTCGTGGTGATGTTCGCCTCGGCCGTCGCGGCGCCTGCCGCGAAGATGCCGAGGGCGATGAGGGTCCGGAGCTTCATGGAACGAGCCTCCTGGGAACGGGTTCTCTCTCTGTGTCGGATGATTCAGTTTCCGGACGGACGGGCGGAGCCATCGAGCTCTTCTAGCGCCCGCTGCAGGGCGACCGCCTTCGACTCGACGAGCTTCGCTCCCGGAGGAATGGTCAGCGCGTCGGTGGGCGGCAGCTCTGCGCCGATCCGCACGACGACGTTGCGCGTCTCCATCGCTTCGCCGCCCGCTTCGAAGCGGAAGACCTGCTCCAGCGGCAGGTGGTATTCCTCCGCGGACGCGGCTGCGTCGCTCGCCACTTTCTTGTCGCGCGAGCGCAACGCGCCCAGCATCACTTCGCCCGTGGCATCGGCGCGTTGGGGATACCCGATGCCGAGCAGGGCTTCGATCGCGCCACGGCTCAGCGTCACTTGCCGATCCGCCGAGATGCGGATCACGTGACGCGTGTTCTCGTCTTTCCACTCGGCCTCGGTGGTCTCCGCCGGACGCGAAGCAATCACGCTCCCGCCGCGCGCCTCGACGCGCCACTCCCTGCGTGCCGCCGCCGCTGCCACCACCGCGGGCGCGGCTTTCGCGTTCAGACGAGCGACCTGCTCGAACTTCGTCACGCTGTACGTCCCGGCGGCGAAGTCGATCTCCGTCATCTCGCCCTTCGCGTAATCCGCAATGACGGTACGGGTTCCGCTCACGGATACCACGCGGTTGCCATGGCAGTACTCGTCGATGAGCGTCGTCTTCTGCGAGACCGGATCGGAGAGCTCCCGCGTAATGTGAAGAGGTGTGGGAAACAAGACCGGCTCGGCGGCACCCAAAGGCACAGCCGAAGACACTATGAGCACCGCGGCCCACAGGAAGAATCCTGCAGCCACCTCCACCCTACCCGCCCACGACATGAACGGTCGAGTGGCAGACACAGGAACTCCTTGTTTATTGTTGGGACCGGGGGATCGGACGCTGACGAGCGGCGTAAGGTAGCACCGTTATCCCGGTAAGGCAATCCTGACTGTGCGGCAATTATGGTGAATTCACATGCAATCCGGACGAGCATGGAAGCAGGCCGGTCGTGCAGCGGCGCGACGATCCGCCAACGTCCTCCGCTCGCTGCAGCTGCTGAAAGGCAACCAGCGCGTGGCGGCCGTGAGCGTCCCCTGTACCTGAAACCGGTTCTTACCGATCCTTTGTCGCCGGCGTGTCGTCGAGCGTCAACCCGGGATCCGGCCACGGCGAAACCGCAATGCGCACAGAGCCGGAAACAGACTGCGCGGTGCGGAGAGGAATGTCATACGTGCTGTTCTGCGGCTCGATCTCGGTCCAATCGGAGGCGCGGTCGGACAGCCACAGGATCCTGACCTCCTGGCCGTCGCGGTCCGGGTTGAAGTCGCCGACGCGGATCAGCAGAGTCTCGTTATAGATGTGGCGCCCGGGATATTCATGATCCCAGAACAGGCCTTTCTCGACGCGGTGCTCGACCACGCGAATCGTGAGCGCGAACTCCGAGAAATCATTCGCCTCGTCCGTCTTTAGCGCGGTGTTGAGGAAGCCGGTATAGAGCTGCAGCGATGACGGCAGGTTCTCGCGCTTGAACCGCAGCGCATTTTCGCAGGGATCCTGTTCGCGCCTTTGCAGGTACACACCGGTCCCCTTGATGGATGCGAGAAACTCGAAGTCGTAGAAGTAGGACGCCTCCTTCCCCTGATCCTCCGTCGGGACGTTCACGTGGAGGTTCGCGAGCGAGATGGCCGCCTTGACGTCGCCGAAGAGAAACCGGTGCAGGTTTTCGTAGCTCTCATAGCTGTTCACGATCCCGCGATTGCCGGAGTGCGCGCGATGGACGTTCGCTCCATACGCAACGTCCTGCTCGCGGTAGTCGCCGGCGGGCTTGCGTCCCGCCACGACGTAGGCGCGGTCCTGCTTGACCAGCCCGTCGCTGAACCCGCCGGTGATCATCCGCGTCGCGTTGTACGACGCGTGATCGCTGCCAATGATGCAGAAGCATCGCTTCACCGGAAATCCGGAGTCACCGAGGCTGTGCGGGTCGTGCTCGGGAGTGAGGTTCAGGTACTCGCGCATCCGGCGGGGATTGAAGAGTCCTGAATCGAACGGATTGAAGGTCTTGGCCACGAAGTTCTCGAGCGCGTCGGGGACGCGGCCGAGCTCGATCCCGCCATGCGGACTGCCGATGGTCACCAGCCGGTGGATCCAGGCTTTCGGATCGATCCCTTTCTTCGGCATGATGTTCTGGATGAGCGTCCGGCAGACCAGGCCGCCCATTGAGTGCGCGACGAGGATCACCTTGAACTCTTCGTCATTCGGACCGAAATCACATCCGGTCTTTTTGAGCTTGCTCCGGAGGTCGTCCTCGCCGGCGGCGGGACCGACGATCTGGTCGTACAGCTCCTCGGCGTGCTCGACGATCGACCGCACCGATCCATGGAGGTAATCGCGGTCGTAGAAACGCGAGATCCAGATGCTGCGCGTCGGGTTCGAGTGAAAGTGGGTCAGACCCTTGTTCACCGCATCCGCGTACGCGTAATCCTTCAACTTCATCAGGCGGATGAACTGCCCCTCGAAGATGTCGACCTCGAAGTATCGGGGCGGCGGGGCGTTGCGCTTCTCGACGGACGTAGCTGAGAAACCGTAGTAGGCGTCGTGAAAAACGTCTTCCCGCTCGTTCTCCGTCATCGCATACCCACGGACGTAGACGATCGGATAGTAGGGCTTGTCGATACGGTGAGGCCCGGCAGTCGCTGGCGTGGTGGTCATGGATTCTCCCCTCTATAGGGAGAGCCGCACGCCGCCGATTTCCTACCCCTCGCTACGGCACGAACTTGTACCCGACCCGGTGCACGGTCAGCAGGTGCCGCGGCTCCGAGGGGAGGGGCTCGACTTTCTGGCGCAGGCGGGCCATGTGCGTGTCGACGGTGCGCGTGAACGCGCTGCTGTCGTAGCCCCAGACGTGGTTGAGCAGCGCCTCGCGGCTCACCACTTCGTCGGCGTGGTCGATGAAGTAGCGGAGGATGCGGAACTCGCGCGGCGTGAGCTCGATCGGGAGGCCGCCTTTCGTGGCCTGGTAGGTGCGGAAGTCGAGGGCCACGTCGCCGAAGCCATACTCGTCGCCGGCGGAGGAGCGGGTCACGCGGCGCAGGACCGCTTCCACGCGCGCCAGCAGCTCCATGAAGCTGAACGGCTTGGTCACGTAATCGTCCGCGCCGAGCTTGAGGCCGACGATCTTGTCGATCTCCTGGCCGCGCGCGGTGAGCATGATGATGGGCGTGGTGCTGCCGTTCCTGCGCAGCTCCTTGCAGACGTCGAGGCCGCTCTTCTTCGGCAGCATGACGTCGAGGATCATCAGGTCGTGCAGGCCGCGCTGGGCCAGGCGCAGCCCTTCCTCGCCGTCCGCGGCCATCTCCACCGCGTATTTTTCGAACTCGAAGCCGTCGCGCAGCGCGACCGACATCGCGGGATCATCTTCAACGATCAGGATTCTGTTGTTGTTCATGCGAACTCCGTTTCCGTGACCCGGACGTGCTCCGGCTGCGCGACCGGGAGGACGATCGTGAACGTGCTGCCGTCGCCCGGCGCGCTGACGAGCTCCACCCGCCCGCCGTGCGCCTGCACGACGTGCTGGACGATCGACAGCCCCAGGCCGCTCCCCTTGACGTCGTGCACGAGCGTGCTGCCGACGCGGTAGAACTTCTCGTAGATCTTCTTCTGCTCCGCGGCCGGGATACCGATCCCGTGGTCCTGCACCGCGATGCGCACTTCCTCATTCGTGCTGGCCACCCGCACGTCGATGTCGGCGCGGCCGTTCGAGTACTTCACGGCGTTGTCGAGGAGGTTCATCAGCACCTGCGCGATCGCGTCCTTGTCGAGCCGCAGCCGCGGCGCGGCGTCGGCGTCGAGCGAGATCGTCACGCCGCGGTCGCGCAACGGCACTTCGAACGCGGCCACGGTCTGCTCGACCAGCTCCACGACGTCGGTCTCGCAGAAGCGGTACTTCTTCTCCGCCGACTCGATCTTGGAGAAGTCGAGGATGTTATTGATGAGCTGTGTCAGGCGCCGGCTCTCGGCCTCGATGTACTCGCCGTACTGGCGGACCTTCTCCGGCTTCTCGACGCGCCCCAGGCGCATGTACTCGCCGAAGACGCGGATCGAGGAGAGCGGCGTGCGGAGCTCGTGCGACACGTTCGAGACGAAGTCGCTCTTCATCTGCGAGAGGCGCATCTGCCGCGCCACGGCGCCGATCGAGAGCCCGACCGCGCCGAGGAGGACGAAGAACGCGCCTCCGGTCCACATGACGTTGTTGCGGAAGTTCGCGGCCGCCATTTCCTCCGGACTGCTGCAGAGATCCCGCACCCCGGCGCGCCAGTTCGTGAAGACGAAGCTGAGCGGGAAGGTGATGAAGTCGCGCTCCCCGATCGTGCGCGGGAAACGCTCGGCAATCCGCACCGAGATGACGTTCGGATGCTTGCGCTGCTTCAGCACGTGCGCGCCGATGGCCGACATCGCCGCTTTGGCCAGCTTTTCGTCGAGGACCACGCCCGTCACCCCGACCACGTGCCACGACTCGTCGACGATCGGCCGGAGGATGATCCGGTTCTTCGGGTCGCGCTCGTCGACGTGCAGGGCCGGCTGCGCGACGCGCTTCCGTTCATGCGCCACGTGCCACGAGACCGTGGCCATCTTGATCGCGTCCCCCTCGGCGTACGACGCGCGCTTCGGCTTGCCGTACATGTCGAAGATGAACACCTTCGAGATCTGCTCGTCGAACTGCATCGAGAACCAGGTGCGCGCCCCCGGGACCGTGTGGGCCGCGAAATGCCGCGCCAGCGCCTGGTCGTCCTCGAGCATGTTCTCGCGCACGTCGAGCGCCGCCCCCGCGCTCTTGCGGTACCGCGTCTCCAGCTCCGCCGTCACCAGCTCCAGCGAGTTGCGCAGCCAGTTCCGCTCCGCCGACACGGTCTTCTGCTCCAGCGCGCGCAGGAAGCGCACCTGCAGGACCAGCAGGAGCCCCAGCGGCAGGATGACCACCGGCAGCAGCCAGAAGATGGAACGGCGGAAGATGCGGCGCATGTCGTTCGGATCCGAAGAACGCAATGGTCGCATGGGGTGTTCTGGGGTGGCTTGATTTGTCACAATTTTTCACAAGTGGGCAGCGTGCCTGCGGCACGAGGTGTCGGGTGTCAGGTATCTGGGGTGTTTCGCCTGGGCGTCCACAAGTCGTGACCCGCGAGCCGACAAGCCCCAGACACCTGACACCCGACACCCGATACCCGCGTCAGCGTTGGAACGCATAAGCCACCTTCGCGAACACATTCCTCTTGTCCGCGACGCTGTCGTCGCCATAGCCGACGAAGAAGACAGTCTGGAAATTCAACCGGTAGCCGTACAGCGCGGCGAGCGAGGTCGTCACCTTGCGGCCGGAGCCGGCGTAGTCGATCGCGTTGCGCTGGCCGGTGATCCGTACGAGCTGGCGCGCGGAGAAGATGTAGGTCGCCTTCAGCCAGTCCACCTGCGCGTTGAAGAGATTGCCGGTTGGGAGGTCGAGCCATTCGCGCGAGGTCGTGGCCTGCAGCTCGAGGTGATCGGTCGGGCGCAATGAGGCGCTCAGCGACAGGTTCGCGCCGTCGCCCTTGCGGCCCTGCGCGTAATCGAGCTTCTCGCCGAACTGCCCCTTCAGCTGGATCGCCGGCAGCCAGCGCCTCGGCGCGGCGCGCAGTGAAAAGTCGACGAACGAGTAGTCGCGGATCTTCCCCTGCACCCGCTCGCGGTCGGCGAAGCGGTACGTCACCCACCCCTCGCTGCCCCACTTCCCCTGGAAGTAGACGCCGGGATGAAACTGGCGCCACATCAGCTCGTGGCCGTCGTATTCGCGCGCATACGACACGCCGGCGTACGGCCGCAGATAGGTGAGCCCCCGCTTCGGGTAGATGCGGCCGCCGAGCTCCGAATAGACGTCCTGCGCGCCGACCATCGGGATGAAGCCGTTGTCGGCGCGGAACTCCGGCGAGAAGCTGCGCACGCCGGTGTAGAAGTCCCATGTCTTCTCGTCCTGCGTGAAGTAGACGCGCGAGCCGGTGCCGGTCGCGCCGCTGTTGTCGCTCACCAGGAACTGCCCCGCCAGCACCTGCTCCGGCGACGGCTTCCAGAGAAAGTCGGGGCCGAGCAGCCGGTTCCCTCCGCCGCTCTCGTATTCGCGCGCGCTTCCCAGGACGCCCGCGAACGAATCGCCGAAGCTGCGGCGCACGCGGCCGACGAGCACGCGCGACCGCTCGTCGTTCGGCAGCACCTGCGACCCGTACGGACCCGGGTTGATGGTCACGCCGCCGCCGCGGTCTTCCGCGACCAGGAACGTATACGCGTTCCCGCCGAGCTGTCCCGTCGCGCGCATGCCCCACGCGGGCGAGTGGATGGTGCGTGAATAGATCGCCCGTAACGGTGTCGCCAGCAGATCGACGCTTTCGAGGAAGAAGGCCCGTTTCTCCGGATACGACAGCGCGAAGCGGCTGTTGACGGCGAGCTGCGGCACGTCCGCCTCGATCTGGGAGAAGTCGGGGTTGAGCGTGGCGTCGAGCGTCAGCGCGGCCGAGGGGTTCCACTTCAGGTCCAGCCCCATGTCGGAATCGAACCGCTCCCCCGACTGCGCCGCGCTGTACGGCGTGAGGGTGTAGTGGCTGCCCGCCGGCAGCCCCTCGAAGCCGGTGACGTTCGCGGCGTGGCAGAGGAAGCAGCCGGTGTTCTTCGGGATGGGCGTGTTGCTCATGATGTAGCGGAAGTCGCGCGGGTAGTTGCGCATCATGATCACGCCCCACGTCTGCGGGTCGGACGGCGGGTAGCGAAGCGACGACAGCGGGATGCGCATCTCGGCCGCCCACCCCTGATCCGTGCGCCGCGCCACCGCCTCGTAGAAAAAGTCGGGCGAGAAGTCTTCTTCGCCGGTCTGGTCGTTCACCACGCTGTCGGTCTGCACGCCGCGCGGATTGACGCGAAAGGCCACGCCCGCGCGACGGTCGTTCGACGTGTCGATGAGGATGGCCACGTAGTCCTGGTCGCCGAGGACCTTGTCGCGGTCGACCAGCGGCGCACGGATGTCCGTTGGACGCGGATCGGTGGCCAGGAAGGCCACGTAAACCGCCTCCGCGTCATACGCGAGCATGCCGATCGTGCCGGCGGGAGGAGCGGTGTTGTCGCCGCGGAAGTACTCGACGAACCCGTCGATCCGGCGGGCGCCGTTCCATTCGGAATCGAGCACCTGCCCGTCCACCGTGATCTTGCCGGTGACCCGCGCGATGCTGAGTTGAGTCGGAATGGCCTGCAGGGGCAGGGCTACAAATAGTAGAAATACGAACGTCCTACGCATGCCGCGCACGATGCGGCCGGACGCACATCCGAGTCTGCCCCACCGGCGTTACACGATGTGGCAAGAGGTGAAAGAGGTGGCGGATGCGTGAACGCACACCTCCGCCATGACAAACGTAACTCGCCACGGTTCACGATCATCGCGATAATGGCGCCCATCCAACATGGTCGATAAAGCAACGCTCGATGACCTGCGCATCCACCGCACCGAGTCCGCTCCGCAGCGGCGCTCGCCGCTCCTGATCGGGATTCCGGTCGCGCTCATCGCGATCGCCCTGATCGCCTGGGGTGCCACCCGCGGCAGCGCGGCGGAAGTGCGCGTGGCCGCGGCCAAAGCGATCGCCTCCGGCAGCGGCAGCGGCGGTTCGGTCCTGAACGCCAGCGGCTACGTCACCGCGCGCCGCCGCGCCACCGTCTCCTCGAAGGTGACCGGCAAGGTCGAAGACATCTTCATCGAGGAAGGGATGCAGGTGAAGGCGGGCCAGCAGCTCGCGCGGCTCGACGCCTCCTACGCTTCGCGCGGCCTCGCGCTCGCGAAAGCCGAGGCCACGGCAGCGGGAAGTGCGTTGGAGGAGACTCGCGTGCGCATCCGGGAGGCGCAACTCGACTACGAGCGCGCCGAGCGGCTGACCTCGAGCCAGATCTCCAGCCGCGCCGACCTCGATCGGGCCCGCGCGCAGCTCGACGCGGTCCGCGCCCGCCTGGCCGCGCAGTCGGACCAGCTCTCCACCGCGCAAAGACAGGTCGACCTGCAGTCGCAGACGATGGACGACACCGTCATCCGCGCGCCGTTCGACGGCGTGGTCATCACCAAGGACGCGCAGCCGGGCGAGATGATCTCCCCCGTCTCCGCCGGCGGCGGCTTCACCCGCACCGGCATCTGCACGATCGTCGACATGGGCTCCCTCGAGATCGAGGTGGACGTCAACGAGGCGTACATCAACCGCGTTTTCCCGAACCAGCGCGTCGAGGCAGTGCTCGACGCCTACCCCGACTGGAAGATCCCGGCACATGTCATCACCGCCGTCCCCACCGCCGACCGGCAGAAGGCGACGGTGAGGGTGCGCATCGCCTTCGACCAGAAAGACACCCGCGTCCTCCCCGACATGGGCGTCAAGGTCTCGTTCATCACCGACCAGGCCGCGGCAGCCGCGCAGACGACCATCATCGAAGTCCCGAAGAGCGCCATCCGCCGCGACGGCGCGCAGGACATCGTCTTCGTCCTCGCCAACGACCGCGCCGAACGCCGCGCCGTAAAAGTCGCCTCCTCCCAGGGAGACACCGCCCGCCTCGTGTCGGGAGTGCGGGAGGGGGAGAAGGTGGTGGTCGCAGGTCCGGCGGAGTTGAAGGATGGGGAGAGAGTGAAAGTGACCCAGTAATGGTGTCGGATATCAGGTGTCTGGTGTCTGGGGAGCTACGCCCGGGCGAAACACCCCAGATACCTGACACCCGACACCCGACACCCGGTACGCGACACCGGCTACAACACCAAGAGGAGAGCACATGCCCAACACCCTGGTCCGCCTGTCCAACATCGACAAGGTCTTTCGCCGTGGGGCCGAGGACATTCGCGTGCTGAGCAATCTCAGCCTGGAGATCAACGAAGGGGAGTTTCTCGCGCTGATGGGACCTTCGGGCTCCGGCAAGTCGACGCTCCTCAACCTGCTGGCGGGGCTCGACCGGCCGACGAAGGGCGTGCTCGAAGTGGCGGGAGAGCGCATCGACAGCCTGTCGCGGCGCCAGCTCGCGAACTGGCGCGCGCGGCACGTCGGCTTCGTCTTCCAGTTCTACAACCTGCTGCCGGTGCTGTCCGCCGAGCGGAACGTGGAGCTGCCGTTGCTGCTGACGAACCTGTCGCGGACGGAGCGCAAAAGCCACGTCGCCACCGCGCTCGAGATCGTCGGCCTGACGCATCGTGCGAAGCACACGCCGCGCACGCTCTCCGGCGGCGAGCAGCAACGCGTCGGCATCGCCCGCGCCATCGTCACCGACCCGACGCTCATCCTCGCCGACGAACCGACCGGCGACCTCGATCGCAAGACCGGCGACGGCATCCTCGACCTGCTGCAGGGGCTCAACCGGCAGCACCACAAGACCATCATCATGGTCACGCACGACCCGCACGCCGCCGTCCGCGCGTCGCGCCGCCTGCAGATGGTCGACGGACAACTGTCCACCGAGATGGCCGCATGAAGTACGCCGCGCTGGTCCTCTCCAACTTCAAGCGCCACAAGCTGCGCACGGTCCTGACCATCCTCTCGATCATGGTCGCGTTCATCCTCTTCGCGTACCTCGCCGCGATCCGGAATGCGTTCGCGTTCGGCGCGAGCGTGGCCGGCGCGAACCGCCTCGTGGTCCGCCACCGGGTCACGCTCATCCAGCCGCTGCCGCAGAGCTACGAGCGGCGCATCGAGCAGATCCCCGGCGTCGCCGACGCCGCGCAGCAGGCGTGGTTCGGCGGCCTCTATCAGGACAAGCAGACCTCCTGGGGGCAGATCGCGGTCGTGCCGCGCGAGTTCTTCCCGATGTACCCGGAGTTCATCCTGCCGGAGGAGCAGAAACAGGCCTTCCTCAAGACCAGGACCGGGGCCATCGCCGGCCGCACCACCGCCAACCGCTATGGCTGGAAGGTGGGCGACCGCATTCCGCTCGGCGCGACGTTCCTCCGCCCGAAGAGCGGCGGCAACACCTGGACCTTCGACCTGGTCGGCATCTACGACGGCAAGTACCCGGATACCGACACGACCGGGTTCTTCTTCCGCCACGAATACATGGATGAGAACCGGATGTGGGGGAAGGGCCTCACCGGCTGGTATGTGATCCGGGTGCAGGATCCGAAGGACGCCGAACGCGTGGCGCGCGACATCGACGCCGAGTTCGCGAACTCTCCGGCCGAGACGAAGGCCGAGACCGAGAAGGCGTTCATCAAGGGCTTCGCGGAACAGATGGGCAACATCGGCGCGATCGTGCAGGCCATCCTTTCCGCGGTCTTCTTCACCATCCTCCTCGTGGCCGGCAACACCATGGCGCAGGCGGTGCGCGAGCGGACCAGCGAGCTGGGGGTGATGAAGGCGATCGGCTTCACGGACGGGCAGGTGCTGGCGTTCGTGCTGATCGAGTCGCTGCTGATCGCCGTGATCGGCGGCGCCATCGGCCTGGCCCTCGGCTGGCTCCTGGTCTCCGGGGGCGATCCGACCGGCGGAGCATTGCCGATCTTCTTCTTCCCGGCCAACGCGCGCGTGTTCGGGGCGATCGTGGTCATCCTGCTCGGCGTCGTCGCCGGCGCGCTGCCCGCCCTGCAGGCCATGCGTCTCAACGCGGTCGACGCACTCCGGAGAGAGTAATGAACGTACTTCGGCAACTGTCCGCCCTCTTCGTCTTCAACATCCGCACGCTTCGCGGCCGCCTCGGGTCCGCGGGCGCTGCGGTCTTCGGCATCGCCGGGGTGGTGGCCGTCCTGGTGGGCGTGCTCTCCATCGGCGAAGGCTTCCGCAGCGTGATGGTGGTGGCCGGCAGTCCCGACACCGCGCTCGTGCTCCGCGCCGGCGCCGACAACGAGATGTCGTCCGTCCTGTCGCGCAGCGACGTCGACGCGGTCCGCGACGCGCCGGGTGTGGCGCGCGGCGCCGACGGCAAGCCGCTCATCTCTCCCGAGCTCTTCGTCATCGTCGATCTCCCGAAACGCTCGACGAACACCTCGGCCAACGTGCCGCTGCGCGGCGTGCAGCCGGGCGGATTCGCCATCCGTCCGGAAGTGAAGATCGTGGAAGGACGGATGTTCGCCTGGGGACGGAACGAGGTGATCGTCGGCCGCGGCGCGCACGTGGAGTTCGGCGGCACCGACGTCGGCTCCGACCTCCGGTTCGGCACGAACACCTGGAAGGTGGTCGGGGTCTTCGAAGCGAAAGGCTCGATCTCCGAGTCGGAGCTCTGGGCCGATGCGGCGGTGCTCGGCCCCGCGTACCAGCGCGGCTCGTCGCATTCGATCGTGATCACGAAGCTCGCCTCCCCCGGCAACTTCAAGCAGTTCAAGGATGCGCTGACGTCCGATCCGAAGGTGTCGCTGAAGATCCAGAACGAGACCGAGTACTACGAAAGCCAGTCACGCACGCTGCGCGGACTCGTCACCGGCCTCGCGTTCATCGTCTGCAGCCTGATGGGCCTCGGCGCGATCTTCGGCGCGCTGAACACGATGTGCACCGCCGTCGCCGCCCGCGCGCGCGAGATCGCCACCCTGGAGGCCCTCGGCTTCGGCGGCTTCGCGGTCATGCTCTCCGTGATCGCGGAGGCGCTGCTGCTCGCCTTGGTGGGCGGCCTCCTCGGCGCGACGCTCGCGTACCTGGCCTTCGACGGCTACCGCGCGGCCACGATGAACTGGCAGACCTTCAGCCAGGTCGCCTTCGCCTTCGACGTCACCCCCCGCCTGATGCTCTGGGCCGCCCTCTACGCCCTCCTCATCGGCCTGATCGGCGGCTTCTTCCCCGCGATCCGCGCGGCGAGGATGCCGGTGGCGAACGCGCTAAGAGAGAGATAGTTTGGAGTGCGGTGACCGCAGTCACCGCTTTCACTCGCAGAAGCACGAGCTGCGGCGTTCGGAGTAAAAGCGGCGACTGCGGTCGCCGCACTCCATACCTCTGGCAAACGTCCTCGCGCTGAGTCAGCCACAATCCTCGGACCTTTCCCGTATCATGACGCCGGGACGCCATGATTCACTTCTATCACGTGACGAAGCGCTTCGACCGCTACTCGACTGCCCTGCATGACGTCACGTTCCACATCGAGAAAGGGGAGTTCGTCTTTCTCACCGGCCCCAGCGGCGCAGGCAAGTCGACGCTGCTGAAGCTGATCCTCCGGCAGATCACCGCCAGCGAGGGGCAGATCGTGGTCAACGGCCGCAATCTCAACGCGATGAAGAAGTCGCAGCTCCCCTACTTCCGCCGCGAGATCGGGATGGTGTTCCAGGACTTCAAGCTCATCGAGCGGATGACCGTGTTCGAGAACCTCTCGTTCATCCTCACCGTCCTGAACGTCCCGCCGAAGGAGCACAAGAAGAAGGCGTACCAGGCGCTGCGCACCGTGAACCTGCACCACAAGCTGAACTCCTATCCGCCGCAGCTCTCCGGCGGCGAGCAGCAGCGCGTCGCCATCGCCCGCGCGCTGATCAACGACCCGCTCGTACTGATCGCCGACGAGCCGACCGGCAACCTCGACCCCGAGCTGTCGAGCGAGATCATCCAGATCTTCGCCGAGGCCAACCTGCGCGGGTCGACGGTCCTGCTGGCGACGCACGACCGGGAACTGATCCGCGCCAGCGGCCGCCGCTGCATCACGCTGGAGCAGGGCCGCATCGGCGACGAGCGCGCGCGCATCATCGAGCGCCCGCACGTCCGCGAAGGTCTCTTCGGCCTCGGAGGCTGATTGGGTCCGCGCGATTTCATCCCCGGCCGCCGCGAGCCGGAAGTGCCGTCCAACACGTTCGCCTACTTCCTTCGCGAGGCGATCCGCCGCATCTGGGTCTCCAAGCGCACCAGCTTCGTGGCCGTGGCCATGATCGCGATCTCCCTGCTCATCGTCGGGCTCTTCCTCCTCGTCGCCGAGAACCTCGGCCGCGCGGCGGAGGAGTGGCAGGGGAAGTCGCGCGTGATCGTCTATTTCGAGACCGAGGTGTCGCCGCACCAGGTGCAGGCCGTCGACCGTTTCCTGGCCACACGCCCGGAGCTCTCACGCCGCCAGCTCGTGACGCGCGAAGAAGCGCTGGCGCGGTTCAAGACCTACTTCGCCAACCTCTCCGAAGTGGTCGGGCAACTCGATGAGAACCCCTTCCCGCCGTCCTACGAGATCGACGTCGAGCCGCGGCTCGCGCAGTCGGCCGCGTTCCATCAGCACATCGGCGTGCTGCGCGCGATGAGCGGCGTCGACCAGGTGCAGTACGACTGGGAATGGATCGCCCGCCTGCGCCGCGTCGTGAACGTGATCAACATCGCCGGCCTGATCGCCGGCGGCGTGCTCGCCATCGCCGCCGCCTTCACGATCGCGAACGTCATCCGCCTGACCATGATGCTGTACAAGGAAGAGATCGAGATCATGCGCCTGGTCGGCGCCACCGAGCGCATCATCCGCGGCCCCTTCCTCATCGAAGGCTTCCTGCAAGGCACCATCGGCGGCATCGTCGCCATCGTGCTCCTGTACGTCACCTACGAAGCCGCCAAACGCTCCCTCGCCCCCTCCTCCTCCATCCTCTGGGGCTTCCTCTTCACCGGCTTCCTCCCCTGGCAGAAGATCGCCGCCCTGGTGGCGGGGGGGATGTTGGCGGGGTGGTTTGGGTCGTGGTTGTCGGTTCGCGAACGCGCCGGGGAGTGACGTAATCGGGTATCAGGTGTCGGGTGTCTGGGGTGTTTCGCCCGGGCGACCACCCCCAGACACCTGACACCCGACACCTCTCAACGCGCGCAGCGCGTTGAGATAGCATCCCCTCAATGCAGATCGTCGAATGCGTTCCCAACATCTCCGAGGGGCGGCGGCCCGAGATCTATCACGCGGTGGCCGATGCCGCGGCCACGGTTTCCGGCGTCACCGTGCTGAACGTCGATCCGGGTGCGGACACGAATCGCACCGTCATCACCTTCGTCGGCGCGCCTGACGCGGTCCTCGAAGCCGCGTTCCGGCTGGTGAAAAAGGGCATCGAGCTGATCGACATGACCACGCATCGCGGTGCGCATCCGCGCATCGGGGCGGTGGACGTCGTGCCGTTCATCCCGGTCGCGAACGTCACGATGGACGAGTGCGCGGAGCTCGCGCGCAAGCTGGCGCAACGCGTCGGCGAGGAGCTGCGCGTGCCGGCGTATCTGTACGAGCACGCCGCGAGCGCGCCGCACCGGCGCAACCTGGCCGACATCCGCGAAGGTGAGTACGAAGGCTGCGCGCGAAAGCTGATGGACCCGCTCTGGCAGCCGGACCACGGCCCGTGCGAGTTCGTCCCGAAATCCGGCGCGGTGGTGATCGGCGCGCGCAAGTTCCTGGTCGCGTACAACGTCAACCTGAACACGCTCGACAAGCGGCTCGCGAACCGCGTCGCGTTCGACGTGCGAGAGCGCGGCCGCATGCGCCGCGATGAGTACGACCAGCCGCTGCTCGACGAGCAGGGCAACCCGCTCTGGGAGCCGGGACTGCTGAAATCGGTGAAGGCGGTCGGCTGGGTGATCCCGGAGTTCGGCTGCGCGCAGATCTCCATCAACCTCACCGACCTCGACGTCGCGCCGCTGCACGTCGTGTTCGACGCGTGCGAAGAGCGCGCGCGGGAGCGCGGCCTGCGCATCACCGGCTCCGAGATCGTCGGTCTCGTCCCGCGCCAGGTGCTGCTCGATGCCGGCCGCCACTACCTCGGCAAGATGGGACGTCCCACCGGCGTGCCCGAGTCCGCGCTGGTACACATCGCCATCCGCACTCTCGGCCTCAATGAAGTGAAGCCGTTCGACCCGAAAGAGCGGGTCATCGAGTACCGCCTGAACCCGCTCCCGCCGCGCCTCGCCTCGATGTCGCTGCGCGACTTCATGGATGCCCTGTCGGACGAGTCGCCCGCCCCCGGCGGAGGCTCCGTCTCCGCGCTCGCTGCCGCGTGCGCGGCCGGGCTGGCGTCGATGGTCGCGGTGCTGTCGCATACGAAGAAAGGCTTCGAGGCGAAGCAGGCGGAGCTCGACCGCATCGCCATCCGCTCGCAGGAGCTGAAGGACCAGATGCTCACCGCGGTCGACGCCGACACCGCCGCCTTCGACACGCTGCTCGAGGCGATGCGCATGCCGAAGGCGACGCCGGAAGAAGAAGCGGTGCGTGGCGAAGCGCTGGCCAATGCCACGGTCGGTGCGGCCGAGGTGCCGCTGCGGGTGCTGGAAGCCTGCCCGGAGCTGATCGAGCTCAATCGCGAGATCGCACGCATCGGCATGCAGGCCTCGCTCTCCGACGCCGGCGTCGGCGCGCAGGCAGCGCGCGCCGCGGCCGCGGGTGCGTACCAGAACGTCTGCATCAACCTGGCGGGACTCTCGGACGCGGCGAGGAAGAAGGCGCTGCTCGACCGGGCCGACGCGGCGTGGACGAAGTCCCGCGAGTTGCACCTGCTGGCGGAGGAAGAGATCCTGGTGAAGCTGCGCACCGGGTTGTCATGACCACGCTCCGCCGCCACCGCGATCCCGCCGACCCGCGCGATCCGCGTGCGTCGACGCTGCTCGTCCCCTCCTCCACGTTCAGCACGGGCGACCACGTGCTGGTCGGGCTGCCGTTCGACAGCTCGATCCCCACCCGTCCCGGCGCGAAGCACGGTCCGGAGGCGTTCCGGGAGGCGCTCCCCTCGCTCACCACGTTCGGCCACGGCGTCGAGCTCTCCGGCCGCCGGTGTCTCGACCTCGGCGACCTCGACCTGCCGGCAGGCTCCATCCAGGTCGCACACGAACGCGTGCAGAAGACGTCGCGCGAAGTGTTCGCGGCGGGCGCGACGCCGTTCTTCATCGGCGGCGACAACGGTCTCACCGGCGCGATCATCCGCGGCATGGCGGAGGCGCGCCCGGAGCTGAAGCTCGGCCTGGTCGTGATCGACTCGCACTACGACGTGCGCGAATACGACGACGAAGACTCCCTCTCCAGCGGCACGCCGTACCGCCGCGCGATGGAAACACCGATCTGCGACGGCACGCGCACGTTCATCCTCGGCACGCGCGCGTTCGCCAACTCCTCGTACTACGACCGCTTCCTGCGCGAGCAGGGAGTGACCACGATTCCGGTCGACGCGTTCGACCAGGCACCCGCACGCGAGCTGGCGCTGCAGGTGCGCGAGCAGCTCGAGGCGTCGAGCGACGCGATCTTCCTCTCTATCGACATCGACGCCGTCGAGCTCCCCGGCTCCTCCGCCGCCGCCCCCGGAACGCTCACCTCCCGCGAGATGATCGCCATCGTGCGCACGATCGCCGGGTCGAAGAAGCTCCTCGGCTGCGACCTCAGCGAGCTCTCGCCGCCCTGGGACACGAGCGGGATGACGTCGAAGCTGGCGGCGCGCCTCTTTCTGGAGGTGTTCGCCCACCTGTCAGATGACAGTTAAACCGGCGGCGGCTGCGCCGGCGGTTCAGCCGGTGGCTCGCTCGCCGGCGGCTCCCCCGGTCCCTTGGCCCGATCCCTTGCCGAGCGGAACGCGTTCTCGATCTCTTTCCAGGCGCGCTCGAATCCTGCTTTCAACTCCGCGGCCGCAGGGGCGCCGTTGGTCTGCAGGCCGAGAACGACGTCCTTTGCGTGCACGAGCGCGTGGCGCAGCGTGCCGCCGATCTCGGAGAGATCGCCTTTCGCCGTCTCCAGCGACTCCTTCGCCCGCTCCTTGAACTTGTCGACGTCGATGCCCCAGTCGTTGAGCGACTCTTTCTTCGTTTCGTCGGACATAGTGGCAATAGCGTACCGCACCTCAGCAGCAGGCGTTCTGTTCGCATCTCACGCGTACAGCAGCCGCCGGCCCTTCGCCTGCGGAATCGGGCGGCCCATTTCGCGCGCAGTGTCCAACCACAAAGCGATCGCTTCCTCGGCATTTGCGAGCGCATCTGCGTGCGACGCACCATGGGCCATGCACCCAGGCAGTTCAGGTACGTCCGCGACGAATGATGCATCCTCGTCGCTCCAGAAAATGATGATCTCGTACCTGTTTTCCACGTCAGCAGTATGGAGTGCGGTGACCGCAGGAGGGTGTCTCAAAAGTCCGATTTGCGTCACTCCTTAGATGAGGAGAGGGCGAGCGGATGAGTCGACAGCTTCGAGCGGATTACACGACACAGTTTCTGTTTCC
>Ga0190270_10000023_pt1 | contig 111194 bp, 73 predicted proteins | sample Popmic320T_FD_133748 | JGI IMG/M metagenome (GOLD analysis project Ga0190270, IMG submission 133748) | Populus adjacent soil microbial communities from riparian zone of Weber River, Utah, USA - 320 T | ecosystem: Environmental > Terrestrial > Soil > Riparian zone | place: USA: Utah | collected...
GAGCCTGGTCAGCGGCCCGTCCAACTCCTCGGCCTTCACGCTGAACTCGGACGGCACGTTCGATTACACCCACAACGGCGGCGAGACCACCAGTGACTCGTTCACCTACAAAGCCAACGACGGCTCGCTCGACTCGAACACGGTCACGGTGAGCATCACCATCACGGCGGTCAACGACGCCCCGGTGGCGGTGGCCGACAGCGGCTACTCCCTCAATGAGGGGGCGACGATCACGAACGCGGCGACGGTGTTGGACAACGACACCGACGCCGAGAACGACACGCTGACGGCGATCCTGGTCAGCGGGCCGTCGAACCACAGCGCCTTCACGCTGAACTCGGACGGCACATTCGATTACACGCACAACGGCGGCGAGACCACCAGCGACTCGTTTACCTACAAGGCCAACGATGGCACGGCGGACTCGAACACGGTCACGGTGAGCATCACCGTCAACGCGCTCAACGACGCCCCGGTGGCGGTGGCCGACAGCGGCTACACCTTCAACGAAGGCTCCGTGAACACCGGCGCGGCCACGGTGCTGGGCAACGACACCGACGCGGAGGGCACCACGCTCACCGCGAGCCTGGTCAGCGGCCCGTCCAACTCCTCGGCCTTCACGCTGAACTCGGACGGCACGTTCGACTACACGCACGACGGCAGCGAGACCACCAGCGATTCGTTCACCTACAAGGCCAACGACGGGACCGCGGACTCGAACACGGTCACGGTCTCGATCGTGATCACGGCCCTCAACGACGCCCCGGTGGCGGTGGCCGACAGCGGCTACACGCTCGCCGAAGGCGGCACGATCACCGGCGCGGCAACGGTCCTGGGCAACGACACGGACGGCGAGAACGACACGCTGACCGCGATCCTGGTCAGCGGCCCGTCCAACGACTCCGCGTTCACGCTGAACCCGGACGGCACGTTCGACTACACCCACGACGGCAGCGAAACCACCAGCGACTCGTTCACCTATAAGGCGAACGACGGTACGGCGGACTCGAATACCGTCACGGTCTCGATCACCATCACCGGCATCAACGACGCGCCGACCCTCGACGCGATCGGCGACCAGATCGTGAACGAGGACTCCGGCACGACGAACCTGGGTCTGACCGGCATCACGGCAGGCAACGCCGGCGAAGACGCGGCGGGTCAGACCGTCACGGTCACGGCAGTCAGCAACAACACGGCGCTCATTCCGCACCCGGCGGTGGGTGCGGTGACCGCAGGGAACGCGACGCTCAGCTTCGCCCCGGTGGCGAATCAGTTCGGCGGGCCGGTCACGATCACCGTGACGGTGACAGACAGCGGCCCGAACGGCGGCGCGGACGTCAACAACTTCCAGCGCACCTTCACCATCACCGTCAATTCGGTCAATGACGCGCCGAACCTCGGCATCGCCGGCGACCTCACCGTGCTCGACACGTCGGGCAACGTGATCGCGCCCAATTACGCGAATCCGCGGAATGCCGGTCCGGCCAACGAGTCTGGCCAGACGCTGACCTTCACGGTCACGAACGACAACAACGCCATCTTCAGCACCCAGCCGTCCATCAACGTGGGCACCGGCTTCCTCACGTTCACGACCATCACCGGCGTGAACGGGGTGGCCAACGTCACGGTCAAGCTGAAGGATGACGGCGGCGTGCTCAACGGCGGGGTCGACGAGACCACGATGACGTTCGTCATCAACGTCCACCAGATCCCGCTCTTTACCAGCGCCGACACCACCAGCTTCTCGGTCGGCCAGGCATCGAACTTCGACGTCACCGTCGATGCGCGTCCGACCGCGGTGTTCTCACTGCCGGTGCCGGGATCGCTCCCGTCGGGCCTGTCGCTCGTGGATGACGGCGACAACACCGCCCGCATCACCGGCACGCCGGCTACCGGGACGCAGGGGACCTACAACTTCGTGGTCCGGGCCGTGAACAGCGCCGGCCAGACCGACCAGGCGTTCACGCTGATCATCACCTGCCCGGTGGCGGTCTTCAACCCGGTGGCAGGCGCGCTGCCGGCCGGCACGTACAACCAGGCGTACACGCAGGCCCTCGACGTCGGCCAGCCGGGCTACACCTACGCGATCACCGCGGGGGCGCTGCCGGCGAACATCACGCTGGACGCGAACAACGGCGGGCTCTCCGGCACGCCGACCACGACGGGCAACTTCTCGTTCACCATCACCGCCACCGAGACGGCCAGCGGCTGCACCACGCCGGCCGCGTACACGCTGACCATCAACCCCGGCGCGGTCAATGACAGCTACGGCTTCACGCCCGGATCGGAGGCCGTCGGCAACACGCAGCTCGTGGTGGCCAACCACTCCTCGCCGACCACGCCGTTCGTCGCCTTCGCCGGGACGCTGCTGGCGAACGACTCGGCGCCGATCGGCGCGACCGCGCTCGCCGGCACATTCGGGACCACCGGCAGCGGCTCGGTCACGATCGCCGCGGACGGCAGCTTCACCTACACGCCGGCGCCCGGATTCACCGGCGACGACACGTTCACGTACACGCTGCAGAGCAACGGCGCCGCCGCGCTCGGGACCGCGACGGTCCGCATGGCCAACAAAGTCTGGTTCGTGAAGAACGACTCGGCGGCCGGCGGTACCGGTCTCTCCTCGCTGCCGTTCGACACGCTGGCCGAGGCTGAAACTGCATCCGCAGCGGGCGACTTCATCTACGTGATGACCGGCAACGGCGGGACCACCGGCCACGATGCCGGCATCACGCTCAAGGCGACGCAGCGCCTCATCGGCGCCGGCGTGCCGCTGGTCGTCAACGGCCACACCCTGGCCGGCGCCGGAACCAAGCCGCAGATCACGAACCTCACCGCGGCCAGCGACGCCGTCACGCTGCACGACGGCAACAGCGTCCGCGGATTGACGATCACGGGCGCCACGCGCGACGGTATCGCCGGCAGCACGCACGCCGGCTTCATCGGCGACGCGCTGACCATCCAGAACAACGTCAGCGCCGGCCTGCACCTGACGAGCATGACCGGCGGCGTCACCGTGACGAACGCCACCATCACCGGGAACGGGATCGGCCTCGACGTGAACAACGGCCTGGCGGCGATCACCCTCGACGGGACGAACACCATTACGGCGAATGCCGGTCAGCGTTCGGTCTCGGTGCAGAACCGGCCGCTCACCGCGGCTCTCATCTCGCTCAACACCACCATCAACGACAGCGGCCTCGGCATCCTGGTCAACAACAACGCCGCCGGCACGGTCACGTTCGCGGGCAACCAGACGCTGAACACGGCCGGCAATCCGGCCGTCACCCTGACCACGAACGCCGGCTCCGCGATCAACTTCACCGGCACCCTGGCCGTCAACACGAGCACCGGCAGCGGCTTCGTCGCCACCGGCGGCGGCACGCTGACGGTCAGCGGTACGGCCAACGTCACCACCGGCGCGGCAGCGGCCGGCGTGAACATCAACGGCGTCACCTCCAACGGCATCACGTTCAACAGCGTGAACACGACCGGCGCGACGACCGGCGTCGCGCTGACGTCCCTCGGCAACGGCAACGTGACCATCAACGGCGGCACGCTCGGCGCCGGCACCGGTGTCTCGCTGAACACGCTCGGTACCTCGAACGTAACGTTGAACAACGTCACCGTGACCGCCACGACCACCGGCATCAGCGGCGCGACGTTCGGAACGCTGACGATCGCCGGCACGGTCCCTGTCTCCGGTCCGACGGCGCTGGCGCTCACCACCGGTACGGTCAGCGGCACGTTCAGCAATGTGAGCTCCACCGGCGGCACGAACGGCGTTTCCCTGACCGGCGTGTCCGGCACGTGGGGTGCGACCGCGGGCTCGCTCACCGGCGCCAGCGGCCCGACGTTCAACGTCAGCGGCGGCAGCGGCAACATCACCTGGGGCGGCACGATCACTCAGGCGAACGCCTTCAGAGTGGTGTCGGTCGCGGGCAGCAACAGCGCAACGATCAACTTCAACGGCAACGTGACGTCGTCCCCCACGAGCACCGGCGTCATCCTCACCGGCAGCTCGGGTACCTACAACTTCAACGGGACGAACTCCTTCACCGGTGCCAGCGGCATCCTGATCTCCAACAATCAGTCGGGAACGATCAGCTTCTCGAACGCCACGACGATTGGCAACGTGACGAATGCGGCGTTCCAGGTAGACGGCTCAGTGGCCGCGGTGACCGCTGCGATCACCTACGGCGGCACGATCGCCAAGACCGGCGGCGGGGCGCTGATCGACGTGAACAACCTCGACTCGCCGGGCACGCTGAGCATGACCCATACGCCGGCGGCCGCGGGCAACCTGTCGATCAGCAGCAACGGCTCGATGGGCATCAGCGTCATCAACAGCTCCAGCACGAACATCACCATCGCCAACGCGAGCGTGACCTTCCAGAACGCCGCCCCGGGCTTCACCAGCACCAACAACACCGGCGGCACGATCAACCTGCAGGGTCCGTCGTTCACCGGCACCGGCATGCGGGCGGGCATGCTCCTCGCCGGTGCCGGAACGATCAACGTCACTTCCGGCGCGGCCGCTCCGAGCATCACCATGACCGGGGCGTCGACCAACGCTATCGACGGAACAACCGCTCCGGGGTTTGCCGGCACGCTCAACCTGAACAACACCGCCATCACCGGCGGCGGCGCGACGGCCGTGAGACTCGGCGGCGGTACGCTGAGCGGCACCGGCAGCACCATCGCCGCGGGAGCGCGAACGGCGCTCGACCTCAGCGGTGTCGCGCTGACCAACGGCGCCGGCATCAGCGCGACGTCCACCGGCAGCGCGAACGGCGTCATCCTCGCGAACGTGACCGGCGGCACCTACACCGTCGGCGGCTCGCTCACCGGCAACACGACGGCGGCGTGGGTCCACACCAACAGCGCCGCCAACGCCGCGACGATTACGTTCACCGGTCCGATCACTCCGGCAATCAACGCCCGTGCGATCGACATCGGTGCGGCAGGCGCCAGCACCGGCCTGCGCGGCGGCACGATCACCTTCAGCGGCAACATCACCACCACCTCGAGCGCCGCGAACGCGAACGCCGGCGGCATCCGCGTCCGCAACAGCACGGCCGGTGCGCTCACGCTCACCGGCACCACGGTCAGCATCAGCTCGAACGCGAACATCGGCGTCGAGCTGACCACGAACCCGGGGACCACCTTCAACTTCAACGGCGCGACCCAGACCTTCGCATCGACGTCAGGCAAGGCCTTCACGGCGACCGGTGGCGGCATCGTCAACGTGACCGGTGCGAACAACACCATCACCACCACTGCCGCGAACGGTCTGGAAGTGATCGGGACCGCCGGGGTGCACTTCTCCGGCGCCATCACGTTCAAGTCGATCAACGCGACCGGTGGGTCGAAGGGCGTCAGCCTGCAGTTCTTCGACGGGCCGTTCACCATCGCCGGCGACGGCACGGCATCGCTCACGTCGGGCGGCACCATCGCCACGATGTCGGCGCGCGGCGTCGAGCTGATCTCGGTCACCGGCGCGGTGTCGATCCAGAACATGACCTTCACCAACGCTGCGACGGCAAACGGCGCGGCGGTGGCCATCTGCGGCTTGCCGATGACCGGCGATACCACGCAGTGCAACGCGGCCATTCACATGGTGAACACGACGACCAGCGTCGGCCTGTCGACCATCAGCGTCAATGGCAGCGCCCAGATCGGTATCAACGCCAACAACGTCACGAACCTCACCATGACCAACGTGGAAGTGCAGAACGCCGGTAACGAGACCGACGAATCGGGAGTCATGCTCACGAACCTGAAGGGCAGCGGTTCGATCACCAACTCGAACTTCCACAACAACTACGCCCGGGCCCTGCACATCACCGGCACCAGCGGCACGCTGACGGCGTTCCCGATCAAGGGGACGACCATGTCGAACTCGACGAACAACCAGGGCCTGCTCGTCGACGCCATCAACTCCGGCACGGTGATGAACGTCACCGTCGGCGGTACGCTGGGAGGCGAGGCGTGCATCATCTCCAATACGTTCGGCAATGGCTTCGAAGCGAACGCATCGAGCAGCTCCAGCCTCACGTTCAACGTCTTCGGCTCGAGCATCACCAACACCAACGGTGTGGAGGTGCAGGGGACGACGTCGGCGAGCGTGAACACCACGCTGCAGGGCAACACCTTCGTGGCCGGTGCGAACACGGGAGCGGGCGTGATCTCGCTGGCGACCGCGACCTCCTCGACGATCACGGCGAACGTGCTCGGCAACACCATCGGCACGAACGGCGTGGCGAACTCCGGAACGGCCTGCGATGGTTGCAACGGCATGTTCATCAATCCGCACAGCACCGGCAACGCGACGTTCAACTTCCGCGGCAACATCATCCAGAACGTGGACGGCGGCGCCATCATCATCCACGACGGCAATGTGGCCGCCGGCTACAACCACACTTACGCCATCACCGGCAACCTCATTCGCGACCCGGGGCCGTTCGCGTCCACGAACCGGATCGCGCTGGAGCTCCGCAACGGCATCACCAGCGGTCCTCCGGAGGACTCCGGCTGCATGATGGTCACGCTCGGCGGAACGGTGAACTACGGCGGCGCCAGCACGAACACCGATGCCATGAACATCTTCGAGGACAGCTGGAACGGAGGGAGCGCGGACATCTTCCTCTTCACCCGTTTCTCGACGACCACGAAGTTCCCCAGCTACGCGGCGCCGTTCGATACTTATGTCCGGGCGAGGAACGTCGTTCCTTCGTCGCCGACCAGCACCGTGTCGTCGCTGCACCAGAATTCCAGCGTGGCCATTGCCGGTACGTCCTGTCCCTGATCCAGCGGTCCATTTGGTTCAATAAGAGAAAGCGGGCACCTTCGGGTGCCCGCTTTTTTTGGCGCCGCCGAAAAACAGATCCACAGAAGTGTCTTTGTGAGATACTGTCGCCCGTCCACTTCTGGTCCCCCAAGTCTATACAAGAGAATAGTTAAGGAGGTATACATGGCGGAGCCCTTCTTGTCGGAAATCCGGATCATGTCCTTCAACTTCCCGCCGAAAGGCTGGGCGTTTTGCAACGGACAGTTCATGCCCATCAACCAGAATCAAGCCCTCTTCTCGCTTCTCGGCACGACGTACGGTGGCAACGGCCAGACGACGTTCGCGCTGCCGAACCTTCAGGGGAGGGTTCCCATCCACATGGGGAGTGGTCATGCTCTCGGCGAGGCCGCCGGCAGCTCGGCGGTCACGATCACGCAGCAGACCATGCCGCAGCACCTTCATTTCCTGCAGGGCACGAGCAACACCGTAAACAACACGCCGACGGTCACCGGCAACCTTCCCGCGAAGGTGGGAAGCTCGGTCTACAGCGAGCCGACCGGACTGCAGACGCTTCGTCCGAGCTCGGTCTCGAACGTCGGCGGCTCGCAGGCCCACACCAACATGATGCCGTATCTGGTTCTGAACTTCTGCATCGCGCTGCAGGGCATCTTCCCGTCGCAGAACTAGGAGGACGACGATGGCACAACCTTTCATTGGCGAAATCCGCATGTTCGCAGGCAACTTTCCACCTGTGGGGTGGGCATTCTGTGACGGGCAGTTGATGCCCATTTCGCAGAATGACGCCATGTTCGTTCTCATCGGAACGACCTACGGCGGCGACGGGGAGTCGACATTCGGCCTGCCGAACCTGCAGAGCCGCATCCCGCTCCACTTCGGCAACGGTCCGGACGGTGTCAACTATCAGCTCGCCGAGGCGGCCGGCACCGAGAGCGTCACCCTGACCACCCAGCAGATCCCCGTTCACAATCACGCGTTGATCGGCTCGCTGACGGCGGCGAACACCGGCGACCCGACCAACAAGCTCTTCGGCACTTCCGGACAGGTCGCATACCTGATCGAGGCCGACCCCGAGGTCCAGCTCGCCGCGACCGCGGCGACGCCGGTTGGCGGCAGCCAGCCGCACGAAAACTGCCAGCCGTTCCTCTGCATCAATTACATCATTTCGCTGTTCGGGCTCTTCCCGCAGCAGACCTAAGGAGGCGACGATCATGGCCGATCCATTTGTTGCGGAAATTCGCATCTTTCCATTCAACTTCCCTCCCAAGGGGTGGGCGTTCTGCGACGGGCAGTTGCTGCCCCTCAGCCAGAACACAGCCCTGTTCTCGCTGCTCGGAACGGTCTACGGCGGCGACGGCAAGTCGACGTTCGCGCTGCCGGACCTCCAGGGATCCGCGGCGATGCATCCCGGACAGGGACAGGGACTGTCGCTGCGTGATCTCGGCGAGATCGGTGGCTCGGAGACCGTGACGCTGCTGGTCAGCGAAATGCCGTTCCATACCCACGGGATCAACGCGTTCAACACCGTGCCTGGCGATCAGCTCGGCCCGAACCAGAACGGCCAGTCGCTCCTGGCCCAGTCCGACAACGGTGCGCTGTACAACACCGGCGCGCTCGTGACCATGGCTCCGCAGGCGCTCGCGCCGGCCGGCGGCAGCCTGCCGCACAACAACATGCAGCCGTACCTGACGCTCAACTTCTGCATTGCCATGCAGGGTGTGTTTCCGGCGCGTCCGTAGGCAGGAAAGAATCGCGCACGCGGCTGTCGTGGGATGCGGCCGCGTGCGATCACGAGAGAGAGACAGTACAGGAGAAGCCCCATGAAGCAACAATCTTTGCCCAACGGTGGGATGCACCGGCGCGATTTCCTCATGCTCGGATCGGTGGCGACAGTGGGAGTCGCTGCGTCGATGTCCGCGAGCACGAACGGCGCGCTAGGGGCTCTCGCCCAGCGGCAGCAGCTCTCCGTCGGTTTCGCGGAACCGGCCACCGGCGACGCGCAGCGCGTTCGCCGCGCCGATCATCTGCGGTCCGGCGATACCGATTTCGTGGCCGCTACCGCCCGTGTCACGGTGCACGGACTGTGGCGGCCGGAGGGGCGCCGCAACACGTCTGCCAACGTGGCCGTTTCGGTCTTTCACACAGTCGGTGAGGCGACCGTTCCGTTCCTCGCCTGGCATCACACGGGACTCTCTTCGGCCGCGCGGGTGAGCTTCAACACTCCCGTGCAGCCGGACGGCACGCTGCCGATCGGCATCGAGCGCTCGCGCCCGTTCTCGATCCTGGGCGAGCCGGGTCGCCGTTTCAGCCGTCTGTTCCGCACGGTTCCCGAGAACGGCGTGGCGCTTCCCGCGCAGGAGACGCTGAACGGCTCCGGAAATCTGTGCAGCCTTGCGGCAACCGGGGGCAGCGGTCTGAAACTGCGCCGCGGAACCTACTTCGTGGCGCTGCTCGACGGTCCGTCGCACCCCCGTTGGAACGCCATCACGGCCGGCACGAGCCTGAACCCTCGCTCCGAGTCCGTCCTCCGGATCGGCGACGCGCCGGTCGATTTCGAATACCTCGTCATTTCAGTCGACCGCGCCTGAGGCTCGGTCGACGGATACGTTCGACGGCCGGTATCGCCATGGGCATACCGGCCGTTTTTACTTCTCGCGATGATTCCTACTCTCCGTCGGTTCCGCACCTTCCTCGTTCTCGCGATCCTCGTCGTGCCCGTCGAGCCGCTGTCCGCACGCGACTGGTTCGTCGACAACTCCGCCGCTGCGGGCGGCGACGGCTCGGCCAGCGCGCCCCTGCGGTCGCTCAAAGACGTGCAGTCCGCCAGCGCTCCCGGCGACGCGATCCTTCTTCGCCCCGGCTCCGGTCCCTATACGGAAGGAATCCAGCTCAAGGAGAGCCAGGCGTTGACCGGCTCCGGCGGCCGGCCGGTGATTGCGCCGCCTGACACGGACGGGATCGTCCTCGCGCCCCGTACCTCCGTCACCGGCGTCACCGTCCGTGCCGTCGCGCACGCGGCGATCCGTGGCCGCGCGGCCGGGGAGAACGTCCTGCGCGACGTCGTCATCGAGACGGCAGGGGAGGCGGATGGTGTGGTTCTCGTCGAGACCGCCGGCCCTGTCACGATCGAAGCGGGCGGTCTCTCCGGCAGCGGGAGCGGAACGGCGCTCGTTTTCGACGGAGGCGCCGCGGCCATCTCCGTTTCCGGGTTTCCGGTGACGCAAAAGAGCGGTGCGGCGCTGGCCGTTCGCAACCGTACCGGCGCCGTGACCCTGGGGAAGGGAACGCTGCTCACCGTCGCGGACGGAAGACGCGACGCGCTGGTCATGACCGCGAATCGCGGCGCGATCGGCATCGCCGAGCCGCTGCGCATCGTTACAACCGGTGCGTCCGCGTTGATCGTGCGCGACTCCGCGTCGGTGACCGTGGCCGGTCCGGGGAGCGTGCTCGCAACCCGCGGCGCGCGCGGCGTGCACGTCTCGGGGAGCGGTGTGTATGCCGATTTCCTTTCGATCTCGGTCGACGGCGGGGGCGCCGGCGTCGAGCATGGGATCGTGCTCGAAAAAATGAGCGGGCAGTTCCGCGTCAGCGGCAGTGCGGCCACCGCCGGCTCCGGCGGTACGGTCCGCGGCATCCGCCAGCGCGGGATCGTGCTGGTCGAGGCGGCCAACGTCACGTTGCGCAACATGACACTCGAGCAGGCGTCGTCCGCGAACGGCACGAACTGCGGACGTCCGGCTGCGTCGGGGGAACACCTCCGCTGCAACGGGGCCGTCTATATGAAGGACGCGGAGAACGTGGAGCTCGACGGACTGCGGCTGCAGGGGGCGGCGCAGAACGGGATTCACGGCGACACCATCCGCGGCTTCGCGCTGACGAACAGCGACCTGTCCGGCGCCGGCGACGAGGTCGACGAAGCGGGCGTGCTGCTGCGTAACGTCGCCGGGAAAGTGCGCTTCGACGGCGTCCGAATTCGCGAAAGTGCGGCGCGGCAGATCGAGATCACCAATGACACCGGCGAAGCGGCCATCGACGTGCGTCGCTCCACGATCGGAAACGGGCGGGAATCGACCGGCCAGCAGGGCATCCTGATCACCGCCGGCGGCGACTCCCGGGTGCGTCTGACGGTCGCGGAGAGCACGATCGCGAACAACGTTTCGACGGCGCTGCACGTGATCGCCGCCGGCACGTCCATGGTCGATGCGAACGTCAGCGGCACGCAGTTCCGCGACAATGGCTCGGCGCTGGTCCTGATGACCACCGATTCAGCGAAGCTGACGTTACGGATCGAGGACAACACGATCAGCGGGAACAGCACGAGCGCGGTGACGGTGACCGGGCTGTCGCGCGAGGGATGGTCGGGGACCATTGCACGCAACGTCATCGGCGTCGCCGGGAAGACCGGCTCGGGCGCGAGCTGCGGCGGCGGATGCAGCGGAATCATGCTCACCGGCGGCGGACGCGGCACCTCGTCCGCGGCCGTGACCGGCAATACGCTGCAACAGGTCGACTCGGCCATTCGCACCCGTTCCGGAGACTCCGGGACGCTGAATGTCCGCATCACCGGCAACATCATTCGCGAGCGGGCTGCCGGTTCGAATCCCGCCATCATCGTGCAGGCAGGCATGCGCCCGAAAGACGACGCGCGCATCTGCGCCGAGGTCGGTGGGACGGGGGAGTCGGCGAACGTCGTGTCCGGCGCCTGGGGCACGTCCGGCGGGGGGGCGGCAATCCAGTTTCTCCACCGCTTCCCGTCCACATTGATGTCGATTGCGGGGTACGCCGGAGACCCGGCGGCGTTCGCGAATGCCGCGAAGTTCGTCGCCGGCCGCAACCGCGGAGCGACGGTTGCCGCGGACATCACCGGCACGCTCGCACTCGCGGACGGCTGTGCAATACGCTGAGGAGATGATCATGCGCGACACCATCACGTTCCGTCCCGAGACGGACGAGGACGTCGAGTTTCTCTACCGCCTCTACGCCTCTACGCGGGAAGAAGAGCTCAAACAAGTCCCCTGGAGCGACGAACAGAAAGAAGAGTTCCTGCGGCAGCAGTTCGGCGCGCAGACCGTGCACTACAAAAAGCAATATGCCGACGCGGACTATTCGATCATCCTTGTCGATGCTGCGCCGGCCGGACGGCTCTATCTGCACCACAGGGCGACGGACGTCCGCATCATGGACATTCTCCTCGCGCCGGAGTATCGCGGGAGTGGGATCGGGTCGATGCTCCTGCACGAGATCCTCGACCGCGCCGGCGCCGAGGGCCAGTCGGTGAGCATCCATGTCGAGCAGGACAATCCGGCCCTCCGGCTCTACGAGCGGCTTGGCTTCCGGCAGATCGACACGTTCGGTGTCTATCTACTGATGGAGTGGAAGCCGGAGGCGCCGGAGCAGCAGCCCGCTACGTGAACGCCGCTTCGTAGAGGAACGTGGCTCCCCTCTGGCCGACGGGCACGAGGAAGACCGGCCACGGTCCGCCGAGGTCGTCGTGCGAGAGGTTGTACATCGACTGCGGCATGTAGACGTTGTCGGGCCCGACGAAGTAGAGGCTGAACGAATCGCGGTTCATCCGCGGCGATACGTGCTTCTCGTGGACCACTTTGACCTCTTCGAGCAGGAGCTCGACGACCCGGCTCTCGTCGAGAGTGGCGTGAAAGTTCGTACCGACGTGCGGGCGCACAGTGTCGGGTGTGAAGTCCTCGAGATTCATCTGTTCTCCTCCGGTGGATCGTTGGACGATGGCGCGTTTTAACACATCCACGCCCGCGCCTACGAAGTGTAGAAGTTCGGAAACAACGCCGCTGCGGGGCAGGTGGCGCTTGCGATGCCGCAAATCATTCCATGACAGTCGCTTACTTTCACCCTGGCTGCTCGTTGCAGCGTCACCATTCGGATAAAGATTCGAGTTCGTGCGGGAAAAAAGGACGACGCCTATCGGTTCCCGTCGTATCATCTCGCGGTCCAAACAATCAGCTTCGCAGGCTGCCGATAACCGCAATTTGTTTTCACTGCTTCAGGAGGGCATCGGATGTACGTCCCCGTACGGCAACGCTTTTTGCTGCTGTTCCTGACGATTTTCGCTCTCACGATCCCGGCCATGGCCGACGACGTGACGATCAGCGGGAACGTTAATTTCTCCTCTCTCGACGGTTCCTCGCTCGACCATGACGGCGCTGTGAACGGCGTCTTCACTGTCGATGACGGAAACCTGACCATCCTCGGCACCGTCAACTGCAACGACGACGGCGTTTCCTCCAACAGCGCGTGCAACATGAGCTTTGCCGTCAGCGGCAACCTTCTGCTGCAGTCCGGCTCGGCCGTCTATGCCGAGAACCGGAACGGCGGCGGCACGGGCGGGAACATCACGTTTAACGTCGGCGGCAACGTCGTCGTGGCCGGACCTTCCGGCGCACAGGCGGGGGCGATCGTCTCGTCCGGCAACACCGTCAGCTCGAACGTCAACGCCGGCGCGATCACGTTCAACGCGGACGGTACGGCGCTCTTCAGCGCCGGCTCGGTGATCTCCGCGGCCGCCAAGGGCGGCAAAGCCGGCGCGATTACGGTGGATGCAGGCGGGCAGATCGACGTCCGCGGCCTGATCGCCTCGGGCCCGAGCTCGACGGTTTCCACCGCCACCCGCTACGACGGCGTCGTCCTCTCGGGTGGCTCGTCTCCGGCCACCGGCGGCGACATCACCATCCGCTCCTCCAGCCACACCGAGCCGGCCATCACCGTCTCCAGCGACGCGATCATCGTCTCGCAGGGCGGCAAGGGCGGCAGCCGCGTGGTCGTCCTCGAGGGCTGCGGCATCAACATCAACGGCCTCGTGGCCACGGTCTCTCAGGAAGGTGCGAACGCGCGAGTGATCGTCCGTTCCGGCACCGGCATCACCCTCGACGCTCGCGACCTCGCGACGGCGGGTGGAACGCGCCGCGGCATGGTCCGCGCCGACGCGCTCCTGCAGGACGCGGGCAGCTACTCCGCGAACTTCTACGGCCGTGAGGCCATCAGCATCCTCGGCCCGGCTTCCGGCTCGCTCTATGCCGTCACCTCGAACGGCGGCACGACCAGCAAGGACGCCGCCGGCACCATCACCGTCATCTCCACGGGCGGCACGGCCAGCGCGAGCGGTAACGCGTTCGAAGCGACCGGCGTCAACCCGGGCGACCAGGGCGGCCACCTCGACATCGCCGCCAAGGGCGACGTCAACCTGAACACGGCCAAGGCCATCCTGGCAGGCGACTTCGCCTCCGGCCAGAACCTCGCCGCCGGCGGCAATATCGCCGTCCGCTCCTACTCCGGTTCGATCTCCTGGCAGAACGGTACGGGCGACGTCCGCCCGGTCGGCAGCGCCGCCACGGTTCCGGTGGCGCAGCAGGGAACCATCACCCTCACGTACTGCACCACGATCTCCACCACCGGCTCGTCGTTCCCGACGAACGGCGCGGCGGTCGGTGCCTTCCCGGCGACGGCTCAGTCCTGCTCGCCGGCGGCTCCGTCCCTCCCGGCCGGTGAGACGCATCCCGACTGCAACGACGCTCCGATCGTGACCGATGACGCGTACGTGGTCGCCGAGGGCGGCACGCTGTCGGTTCCGGCCCCGGGCGTGCTCGGCAACGACGTCGATCCCGACGGCGATCCGTTTACCGCGGTTCTGGTCAGCGGCCCGGCGCACGCGACGTCCTTCACACTGAACGCGGACGGCTCGTTCTCGTACACGCACGACAGCAGCGAGACGACCACCGATACGTTCACCTACCAGGCCACCGACGGCATGGCTACCTCCACGGTGGCCACGGTCACGATCACCATCACCCCGGTGAACGATGCGCCGGTCGCCAACGACGACAACTACTCGGTCAACGAGGGCGGCACGATCAACTACGCCGCCCCGGGCGTCCTCGCCAACGACACCGACTCGGACGGCCCGGCCATGGCCGCGGTGCTGGTCAGCGGTCCGGCGCACGCCTCCTCCTTCGTCCTCAACGCCGACGGCTCGTTCATCTACGTCCACGACGGCAGCGAGACGACCACCGACTCCTTCACCTACAAGGCCAACGACGGGTCGCTCGACTCGAACGTCGCCACCGCCTCGATCGCGATCGCGCCGGTGAACGACGCCCCGGTCGCGGTGAACGACAACGGCGGCACGGTTGCCGAGGGCGGCACGCTCAACGGCGCCTCGGTGCTGACGAACGACACCGACGCCGAGAACGACTCGCTGACGGCGGTCCTGGTCAGCGGTCCGGCCAACGCCTCCTCGTTCGTCCTCAACGCCGACGGCACGTTCACTTACCTGCACAACGGCGGTGAGACGACCTCCGACAGCTTCACCTATAAGGCCAACGACGGGTCGCTCGACTCGAACGTGGCCACGGTCACGATCACCATCAACGCCGTCAACGACGCGCCGGTGGCGGTCGCCGACGACGGCGGCACGGTTGCCGAGGGCGGCACGCTCAACGGCACCTCGGTGCTGGCGAACGACACCGACGCGGAGAACGACTCGCTGACGGCGGTCCTGGTCAGCGGCCCGGCCAACGCCTCCTCGTTCGTCCTCAATGCCGACGGCACGTTCACTTATGTGCATGACGGCAGCGAGACGACCAGCGACAGCTTTACCTACAAAGCCAACGACGGCTCGCTCGACTCGAATACCGTGACGGTCACGATCACCATCACCGCGGTGAACGACGCGCCGGTGGCGGTCGCCGACAACGGCGGCACGGTTGCCGAGGGCGGTACGCTCAACGGCACCTCGGTGCTGGCGAACGACACCGATGCTGAGAACGACTCGCTGACTGCGGTTCTGGTCAGCGGTCCGGCCAACGCCTCGTCGTTCACCCTGAATGCCGACGGCACGTTCACCTATGTGCACGATGGCGGCGAGACGACCACCGACACCTTCACCTACAAGGCCAACGACGGGGCGCTCGACTCGAACACCGTGACGGTGACGATCACCATCACCGCGGTCAACGACGCGCCGGTGGCGGTCGCCGACAGCCGCGGTCCGGTTGCCGAGGGCGGCACGCTCAACGGCAGCTCGGTGCTGGCGAACGACACGGACGCTGAGAACGATTCGTTGACGGCAGTGCTGGTCAGCGGCCCAGCCAACGCCTCGTCGTTCACCCTCAATGCCGACGGCACGTTCACCTACGTGCACGACGGCAGCGAGACGACCACCGATTCGTTCACCTACAAGGCGAACGACGGTGCGCTCGACTCGAACACCGTGACGGTGACGATCACCATCACCGCGGTCAACGACGCGCCGGTGGCGGTCGCCGACAACGGCGGCGCGGTCGCCGAGGGCGGCACGCTCAACGGCAGCTCGGTGCTCGCGAACGACACCGACGCGGAGAACGACACCCTGACCGCGGTCCTGGTCAGCGGCCCGTCGAATGCCGCCTCCTTCGTCCTCAACGCGGACGGCACCTTCACCTACGTCCACAACGGCAGCGAGACGACCAGCGACTCGTTCACCTACAAGGCGAACGACGGCTCGGCCGACTCGAACACCGTCACGGTCACGATCGCGATCACTCCGGTCAACGACGCGCCGGTCGCAGTCGCTGACGGCCCGTACACCGTGACCGCCGGCCAGACCCTGACTGTCCCGGCGCCGGGCGTCCTCGGCAACGACACCGACGTCGACAGCCCGTCGCTCACGGCGGTGCTGGTGACCGGTCCGGCCAACGCCACGTCGTTCGCGCTGAACGCTGACGGCTCGTTCACATACAGCAGCAACACGATCGGTAGCGACTGGTTCTCGTACTACGCGACGGACGGCACGGCGCAGTCGAACATCGTCACCGTCTCGATCAACGTGATCTCGCTCCCGCCGGTGGCGTTGGATGACGTGTTCAACACCGTCGGCAACACGGAGCTCCGTGTCGGCCTCGGCTCGTCGCTCACTCCGCACGTCGCGATCTCGGGCAGCGTCCTCGATAACGACACCGACGCCGACACGCCTCACGCGTCGCTCACGGTCGTCGCCTTCGACGCGACCTCGGCCAACGGCGGTACGGTCACGATGACCCCGTCCGGCAACTTCACCTACGTCCCGCCGGCGGGCAGCAACGCCCCCGACACCTTCAACTACACGGTCAGCGACGGCCTCAACACCGACAGCGGTACGGTCACGATCACGTTCACCGGCAGGGTCTGGTACGTGAACAACACCGCGGTGGTGGGCGACGGCCGCTCGACCACGCCGTTCGGCAGCCTCGTCGCCGCGCAGGCCGCGTCGGTGGCGAACGACTACATCTATGTCGACTTCGGCAACGGTACGAACCTGAATTACTCGTCGACGATCATCCTGCAGGACGGCCAGCGCCTGATCGGTGAAGGCGTCGCGCTGGTGGTCGGCCCGTACACGCTGGCGCCGGCCGGGCCGCGTCCGACCATCGGTTCGGTGGTTCTGGGCAACGGCAACACCGCGGCCGGCTTCAACACCACCGGCGGCATCACCGGCAGCAGCGTCAACAGCGGAACGATCACCAGCGTGGACGTCACCGGCGGCTCGACCGGTATCGCGCTGACGAGCGTTTCCGGCACCTTCACTTTGAATACCGTGAACAGCACCCCGGCCGCCGGCACCACCGGCCTGTCCGTGACCGGTACGGCCGCCATCAACGCCACGGGACTCAACGTGACGACCAGCGGCGCGACCGGCATCGTAGGTAGCGGCAGCGGCACGTTCTCGATCGCCGGCGGTACGGTCTCCACGACGAACGGCACGGCCGTGAACCTCTCCAACCACAACCTGGCCATCGGCCTGACCGCGGTGTACGCGACGAGCGGCGTGAACGGCATCAACCTGTCGAACACCACCGGCACGTTTGCGGTCAACGGCACCGGCGCAACCGGCTCGGGCGGCACGATCACCGGTATGTCCGGCCTCGGCGTCAATGCCACCGACGCGACCGGCGTGACGCTGAAGTACATGAACATCAATGCCTCGGGTGTGCACGGCGTGCTGATGACGAACACCCTTGGCGCCTCGTCGACGCTCGACGTTGCCAACTCGTCGTTCAGCGGCAACTTCGGCAACGCGATACAGGCGTCCAGCAACGCCGGCGCGCTCAATGTAACCGTCGACGGCAACACGTTTGCGAACAACAACGCGGCCGTGCTCGCCCAGGTGGTCGGGACCGGTGGCGCGATCGTGAAGATCACGAACAACGCCTCCACGTTCAACAGCGCCGCGCCGTACACCGTCACCCGCAACTCACCGGGCAGCGGCGCCGTCGAGGCGACGATCACGAACAACACGGTCGGCGCGGCGGGCGTCCCGGGTTCCGGCTGCGCGAGCTTCTGCGGTGGCATCCAGGTCCTCGGACTCGGCAGCAATACGTTCAAGGCGCTGGTCTCGAACAACACCGTCCGCCAGGTCGCCGGCACGGCGATCCTGGTTCGCGCGGGTGAAGGTAGCTCGGCCCTCAGCGCCACGATCAGCGACAACCTGATCGAGCAGCCGGTCGGTACGCCGAGCACCGGCATCCTCGTGCAGTCCGGCACGCTCGGGACGGACACCACCGCAGTCTGCGCGCACATCGTCAACAACACCGTGACCGGCTGGACGACGCACATCTTCGTCCGCAACGTCTCCGCGGGCAGCACGTTCTCGGTGCCGGGCTACGCCGGTCTCGGCACGGACACCACCGCGGTGGCGAACTTCATCAAGGCACAGAACACCGTCACGACGGTGACCGCACTGCGGAAAACCACCGTACCGGCCAACCAGTTCAGCGGTGGCCCGCTCTGCGCGACCCCGGCTCCGTAATCGCTTCTCACATGCTGTAACCGGAAAGGGCGCTCTCACGAGCGCCCTTTCCTTTTTTGGCCTGCCGGTTACACTTAGCTCAACCATGCAGGTCGTGCTTCAAGGCAGCCTGCGGCACTTCACTGCCGCGGAGCTGCTCAGGTTCCTCTGCTCGCGAGGCCGGAGCGGTACGCTCGACCTGGAGACCACCGGTTTACGGACGCGGGTCTTCTTCGAGAACGACCGCATCGTCTGGGCCGAGGGGACGAAGGAAGGGGAGCCGGCCGAAGCAGTACTCGAAACGCTCCAGTGGACCTCCGGCAGTTTCACCCTCCTCGATTCAGTCGCCGTTCCGGAGAACGTGACTCGCGTTTCGCTCGAGCTCTCCGCGTTGCTCGAGGAAGCGAAACGGCGTGCGGACACAGCAGCGATGTACGCCGATGCGACGACCTTCCGGGTCGTCGACGATCCGGCGCTGCAACAGCAGGTCAGCCTGACGGCCGACGAGTTCAAGGTGCTGTTCCGCATCGGTCCGGGCAAGACGTTCAGGGAGCTCGTTGCGGAGCTCGGCGCGCCGCCGAAGGAGCTCGGCGACCGGTTGAGGCACCTCGCGTCGGTCGGCCTCCTCGCCGTCGCGACAGCGCCTGCAGAAAGCAGCGCCGACAGGAAGCCGGAGCCGGGTGGCGACAAGACCATGGTCCCGAAGAAGAAGACCACCGTGTCGCGGAAGCGGTCGATCGTCGGCTCGCTGACGCCCGACAGTGCGCCCGACAACGTCTATCCGCTGCTCGAATCCGAGTACACGATCGGGCGGTCGTCGTCGCACTCCATCTCCATTCCGGACGGCAGCGTCTCGTCGAACCACGCGCGCATCCTCCGCACCGACAAAGGGTTCGTGCTCGAAGACCTGCAGAGCCGCAACGGCACGTTCGTGAACGGCGAAAAGCTCACCGAGCCGCGGCTGCTGGTCGACGGAGACCTCATCCGCGTCGGCAAGATCATCATGACCTTCAACGTCGCGCGTGAGGAGAAGGCAGGCGAGACGACGCAGCCGGAGGTGCGGCTGTGAAGTACGACCTGGCCATTGTGGGGAGCGGCCCCGCGGGCCTCGCGACCGCGTCGCACGCGCAGATGAACGGCCTCGCGTACGTGCTCCTCGAGCGCACGGATCACCTCTCCGACACGATCTACAACTACCAGGCGAGAAAGTTCGTCATGGCCGAGCCGGTGATGATTCCGGCGCGCGGCGAGATCCCGTTCGCCGCCGGCTCGCGCGAATCGATCCTCGACGCGTGGCAGCGCTTCGTCGAAGACCAGTCGCTCAACGTCGCCCTCAACGCGGACGTAAGGTCGATGAAGCGGGAAGGCGGCCGCTTCCTCCTCGAGACCACCACCGGCGCGAAGTACGACGCTGCGAACGTCGTGCTGGCGATGGGAACGCAGGGGAATCCGCGCAAGCTCGGCTGCCCGGGCGAGAACCTTCCGCACGTCCTCTACCGGCTCGTCGATCCGAAAGAGCACGTCGACCAGGACATCCTCGTAGTCGGTGCCGGCGATTCCGCGCTCGAGATCGCGATCGCGCTCTCGGACGAGAACCGCGTGGCGCTCGTGGTGCGCGGTCCCGAGATCGCCCGCGCGAACGAGATCCTCACGCGCGAAGTCCTCTCCCGCCAGGCCTCCGGCCGCATGACCGTGCACTTCAACACCACGGTCAGGGAAGTCTTCGACGGCTACGCCGATCTCGACGTGCGAGGCGCGCTCACGCGCGTCCCGGCGGAGCTCGTGTTCCTGAAGCTCGGCGCCGATCCGCCGCGCAAGTTCTTCGAGAGCGTCGGCATCCGCTACAGCGGTGACGGGAAGGACGCCCGTCCGATCCTCAGCCCGGTCTACGAATCGAGCGTCCCCGGCCTCTACCTGATCGGTGCGGCGAGCGGCCGCGACCTCATCAAGCTCGGGATGAACCAGGGTTGGGAGGTAGTTGAGCACCTCATGGGACGCGAGGTGGAGCCGGCCGACGAGGCGGTGCTCAAGGAGCGGCTGCCGTTCTGGGAAGGCTCCGTGCGCGAGCGCATTGCCGCCATCCGCAGCCGCGTCCCGCTGCTCGCCGCTGCCGACGAACAGCAACTGCGCGACACGTTCCTGGCCACGCGCGTGCGCGAGTACCGCAACGGCGAAGAGATCATCCGCCAGAACGATTACACGAACGACTTCCTCGTCATCGCCACCGGCCGCGTTGCGCTGTCGCGTGTGCCGGAGCAGTCGCGCACGCCGGTGCCGATCGCGGAGCTCACTGCCGGCAACTTCTTCGGCGAGATGAGCCTGATCTCCGGCCGCCGCCGTACCGCCACCGCGAATGCGGTCGGCGATACACGCATGCTGGAGATCCCGCGCAAGGCGATCCTGAAACTGCTCGCCTCCGCCCCGAGGGCGAAGGCGCTGGTCGATCAGGCGTTCCTCCTCCGTGCATTCGGCGGCTATCTCTTCCCCGGCATCGCAGAAGCACTCCTCGGCGAGCTGGTGGACAAGGCCGTCGTGCAGACGTACGGCAAGGACGCGGTGGTGTTCAAGCAGGGCGACCCCGCCGACGCGTTCTTCCTGATCCGGAACGGCATGGTGAAGATCTCGAAGCGCTCCGGCGACAAGGAGGTGGTGCTCTCGTATCTCGTCCCCGGCAACTTCTTCGGAGAGGCGGCCCTCTTCTCCGAGTCGAACCGCACCGCCACCGTCACTACGATCTTTCCGTCCGACCTGATCAAGCTGTCGAAGCGCGACTTCACGAACTTCCTGGCCGCGCATCCGGAGCTGAAGGAAGCGCCGCTGCGCAAGCTCGAAGAGCGCCGCATCGCCGGTCTGATCGCCGAGGCCACGCCTGGGTCGGGCAACATCCTCGGCGACCTCATTCGCGAGGAAGTGGTGATGGGGACGCAGACGCTGCTCATCGACGAGCACAAGTGCATCCGCTGCGGCAACTGCGTGTCCGCCTGCCAGGGAGTGCACGACGACGGACAGGCGCGCATCTCCCTGACCGGCATCAAGCTCTACAACCTCCTCGCGCCGAATTCATGCTGGCAGTGCGAGAACCCGCTCTGCATGCTCGACTGTCCCCCCGACGCGATCGCCCGCGATCCGCGCGGCGAGGTCTACATCAAGAGCAACTGCATCGGCTGCGGCAACTGCGAGCGCAACTGCCCCTACGACAACATCTTCATGGTGCACAAGGAGCCGAAGAAAACGCTCTTTTCGTGGGTGGCGTCACTGTTCAAAAAAGAAAGCGAGCCCGAGGTCGAACAGACCGTGGCCGTGAAGTGCGATCTCTGCCGCGGCATCAGCGGCGGCCCCGCCTGCGTGCGCGGCTGCCCCACCGGCGCGGCCATCCGGCTGACTCCCGAACAGTACCGCGAGACGCTGGAGGAGCTGGTGATCTCGAGAGGGGAGAGGTAGACGAATCGATTTGGTATCAGGTGTCAGGTGTCTGGGGTGCATCGGCTGACGGCGCGCCCAGGCGAGACACCCCAGACACCTGACACCTCCTAACAACGAACAAATGTCAGTCCCTCGCAGCGGACCCCTCTGGCGCAGCATCTTCGTGGTGCTCCTGATCGGCACCAGCGCCAGCTACGTCTATTACTCGCAGCGCGAGTTTCCGCACGGAGGCTCGACTTGGGGCCTCGGCTACGGCATCGCCGGCACCGCGCTCATTCTCCTGCTCGCGTTCTTCGGCATCCGCAAGCGCTGGTACCGCTCGAGGTTCGGGACGCTCGAGCAGTGGCTGCAGTCGCACATCTACCTCGGCGTCCTGGTGCTGATCGTCCTCTTCTTCCACACCGGCGGACGCTTCACCGACAGGATCGCGGTCGGGACGTACGTGCTCGTGGCCATCGTCGTGCTGAGCGGAATCGTCGGCGCGATCCTCTACGTCACCGTGCCGCGGCTGTTGACCGAGGTCGAAAGCAATCTCACTGTCGAAGAGATCTCCGACCAGTTGAACGAGCGCGCCCGCGCCATGGCCCGCGCGGCGTCGGGACGCTCCGCCGCGTTCCAGCGCATCTACGATGAGCTGATGCGCCAGACGCAGCCAGGCGGCCTCGCGGGGTGGCGCCTGCTGCTCTCACGCCTCGGACGAAAGAAGCAGTCCGAGGCAAGCGACTGGGGCCGCCTCCTCGGGCTGGTCCCGCGCGAGGAGCAGGAAGAGCTGCGCCAGATGCTGGTCATGTCCCGCCAGCGCCGCGAGCTCCTCCTCCGCCTAATCTTCCAGCAGCGCTACAAGAACGTCCTCGAGTTCTGGCTCTACATCCACGTCCCCTTCACGATCGCCCTCCTGGTCATGTCCGCCGTGCACGTGGCGGCCGTGTTCTATTACGGGAGGATGCCGTGGTGAGGCGAGGGCCGAGGGCGCGATGAGCTTTTTGCTCCAGCGCGCATCCGGACGCAGTCTCACGCTGACGCAGGTTAGCAGCGAGACGCTCCGTATCGGCCGCGGCACGAATCAGGAGCTGCGCTCCGAGAATCCCGCGGTCGCGCTCGAGCATGCGGTCATCGAGAGCGACGTCGCCGGCTACTTCATCACCGACAAGGGCTCCATCACCGGGACCTACGTCAACCGCAAGCCGGTGGAAACGGCGCGTCTTGCCAGGGGCGACGCCATCGAGATCGGGGACCTGCGCTTCGAAGTGCAGATGGCGGATCCCGCGAAGCCGCTCTTCCTGCGCATCGTCACGACACGGACCGCGAGCGGTGCGCTGTTCGAGGATGAAGAAGAGGGAGCGCAGCAGGTCGCCGCTCCCGGCGCGCGGGTGGTCAAGGCCAAGCGTTACGACTACGCCGGTGCGTACCGCCTGCACCGGGCGTGGCTGACGAAGCTCAGTGTGACCGCACTGCTGCTCATCATCACGCTGACGGTCATCGGCGAGGTGGTCGGAAGGAAGAAGCAGACCCTCTTCATGCCCGGAGGGTTGTCCTCGGCGCACGCGCGCAGCGTGGCGGCGGACTGCGACGCCTGCCACACGCCGTTCAAGAGCGTCTCGAGCGGCAAATGCCTGGACTGCCACCCGCAGCAGCCGCACGGCGAGCACGAACTGAATCCGCCGGATTGCTTCGGCTGTCACGGCGAGCACCGCGGCGCGACGAAGCTCGCCGCGCTCGCCGACCAGACCTGCACCAGCTGTCACGCCGACTTGCAGAAGCACGTGCGTCCCGCACCGGCGCAGCTCGCGTCGCTGAAGTTCGCCGAGGGGCGGTACTCGTTCGAGAACATCGCGCGGGTCACCGCGTTCGGGGAGCAGCACCCCGAGCTTTCCTATCCGCGCGACCCGGACACGCTCCGCTTCAACCACGAACTGCACCTCAAAGCGAAAGGCATCCGTAACGCCACCGGGAACCGCGAAGTGCTGCAGTGCACCGGCTGTCACGCGTCCGTGAAAGGGGAGCCGGTCGTCGCTGATTTCGAGCAGCACTGCCAGCGTTGCCATCTCCTCACCTTCGACGCCCGCTTTCCGGATGCGCAGGTGCCGCACGGCGGCGATCCGGGCATCGTCTACGGCTACATCGGCGGGATGTATTCGGGCGACCGCGAACTGGCCGGCAAGTCGGCGGCGGAAGTGCGGCGGATCCTGACCACGCGACGCCGCGTGTCGACCGACGAGCGGGCGGTGATCAACGCCGAGCAGGTAGTCAAGACGAAGTGCAGCAAGTGCCACGACATCGTGCGCGCCGGCGCGCGGGTCGCGGTCACGCCGCCCGTCATCCTGACGAGCTGGCTGAATCGCGCCAGGTTCACGCACGCGCGGCATCAGAAGGTCGACTGCGAACAGTGCCATGAAGGGGCGCGGGAGAGCTCCGCCACGAGCGACGTGCTCATGCCGCGCGCGAAGAACTGCACCAGTTGCCATGGCGTGAATGCCGGGGTCGCGCAGGCCGCGAGCACATGCGTCACCTGTCACCTGTATCATCTTCGTCCCAAGCGTCAGATTCAGAAGGCATCGCTCGCCCAGGCAGGAGTGGGCGGGCTGGGAAGCGGAGGGCGAATGCTCCAGGGGATCCTGCTCGCGGTGATCGTCATTCTGCTGCTGGTGGTGCTGGTGCCGGTCGGCATCGCGCTGTTCCAGCGGCTGCGTCCGGAGCGCGCTGCCGCCGCCCGGCGACCCAGGCCGGCGCCGACCCCACCCGCCCCGCGCGTGCAGGCGGACGTGCCGACCGACAAAGTCGCGCGCCAGAACGTGCCGCCGCCGGACCTCACGCCGCGGCCCACGGCACCGTCTCCGGCAGTTGCCTCGACGCGCGTCGACATCGACCCGGGCAAGACCGACCCGCCCGGCAGCACGGAGATGGTGCAGTGGTACGGGATGCTGCACTGCACGCAGGGCGCGCTCGAAGGACAGCGGTTCATCATCGAAGACCAGGGGCTCTACATCGGCCGCGACCCGGCCCTGGCGAAGATCGTCGTCCCCGACAGCCGCGTCTCGAAGCGGCACGTGCGCATCCTCCCGCGCGACGGCAAGGTGTGGGCGATCGACGAAGGCTCGACCAACGGCACGTTCATGAAGGGCCAGCGCATCACCGAGGTGCAGTTGAAGCGGGGGGATACGCTGGTGCTGGGGGATGAGGCGGCGACGTTCGTGTACCAGATATGAAACGCCTGACGGGTAGTTTGGAGTGCGGTGACCGCAGTCACCGCTTTGACTCGTGGCCGAGCCGCAACGCCGCTCAGTCAAGAGGGAAAGCGGTGACTGCGGTCATCGCACTCCAAATCGTCGCGGTGATCTTTCTCACCCTCAATGCCGACGCGCAGCGCATCCGCGCCGTCCGTCCCCGCGGCCCCCTCACACCCCCTCCGCAGACGGCGGTCGAACCGGCGTCATGCGCCCTCACCCCGGCCTCGCCCGAAACCTGCGCGGACGGCGGTACGCCTGCGACGTCGCTGAGCGCAACCGAGGTCGAGACCGTGATCCGCGCCGCCGCGCGGGCCCTGAACGACGACACCATGACCATTGCCGTCGTCGACCGCGCCGGACGCCCGCTCGGGCTGTTCCGCAAGACCGGGGCGAATCCGGCGAACGACGAGCTCGCGGTCGGCGTCGCGCGCACCGCGGCCTTCTTCAGCCATAACCAGGCGCCGCTCTCGTCGCGCACGGTGCGCTTCATCAGCGGCATCCACTTCCCGCCCGGCATCACCAACACCAGCAGCGCCGCGCTGTACGGCATCGAGAACACCAACCGCGGCTGCGACTTCAACGTGACCTGGAACGCAGGCAAGTGCATCCCCCGCGCGCGCTCCGTGAACGGCGGCCTCTGCGCGGCCACGCTCGGCACCGCCGGCTGCGGCCCCGGCATCGTGACCGGCAAGCAGTTCCCGGGCGATGCCGACCCGTCGAGCGTCAACGCCGGAGGGATCCCGCTCTACCGGGTCCAGGCGACCGGCGCGGTCGTCTCCAACGGCCAACTGCTCGGCGGGATCGGAGTGGCCGGCGTGAGCGGCGATCCGCAGCGTGCCGAATACGCTGCCGCGAACGGCGCCTTCGGCTCGCTCGGCACCGGCATCGTGCCGGTGCCGTTCTACCCGCTCCCACCCCCGGGAAACGTCTTCATCGACGGCATCCGCCTTCCGTTCCTCGGCAAAGACATGCGCCTGACGTTCAACAGCTCCGGCCTCCCGAACGGTGTCCGCCTCCGCGACACCGCGGCAGGGACGGACGCCGGCTCGTTCGTCCTCCTGCCGCGGCACGGCGGCTGCGCGGCCAACGAATACCTGGTCGGCCCGCGTGCGGGCGCCAACCTCACGCAGGCGGAAGTGGAGGCCATCGTGCAGCGCGCCGTCGACACCGCACGCCGGACGCGCGCCGTGATCCGCCTCCCGCTCAACCGCTACGCGCGCATGGTCATCGCGGTGGCCGACGTCGACGGCTCCATCCTCGCGCTCTACCGGATGCCCGACGCGACCGTCTTCTCCGTCGACGTGGCGGTGGCGAAATCGCGCAACGTCCTCTACTTCAGCCGGCAAGGGATCGGCACGTTCGTCCCCGGCGGCACCGCGGTGAGCAACCGCACCATCGCCTTCGGCGCGCAGCCGTTCTACCCCTCCGGCATCGACTCCGATGTCTTCGACCCGCGCCCCGGACCCTGGTACCAGTCGCTCTACGTGAACGACCTCGCCAACCCCTGCACGCAGGGAGACCAGCTGGCGAACGCGAACCAGAACGGCATCGTCTTCTTCGCCGGCTCGTCGCCGCTCTATCGCAACGATACGCTCGCCGGCGGGCTCGGGGTCAGCGGCGACGGCATCGAGCAGGACGACTACGTGACCTACTTCGGCGCCGGCGAGTTTCTGCCGGCCGAAGCGCGCTGGGCGGACCGCATCGTGGTCGACGGCGTGCGCCTGCCGATGTTCAAGTTCCCGCGACATCCGGAAGGAGTGGAGGAATGAACGCGCTGCTGGCGCTCCTCTTCTCCCTCGTCATCTTCACCGACCAGGTCCCCTTCACCATCACCGGCACCACCGACGCCGCGCCCGGCACGCGGGTCCGCCTCACGCTCGAGACCGCGGTGGCGGAAACGACGGTCGCGAACGACGGTACCTGGTCCGTGCTCTGGACCGCACCGCTGAAGACCGGCACCTACGACCTGCACATCACCATCGACGGCAAAAGTGAATCGCGCATCCTGCGCGTGCAGCTGCGCGGCAATCTCGCGCGGCAGCCGGGGTTCGAGACCGACCTGCGCTTCCCCGATCCGGAGCCGCCGGAGCCGTCGATGCAGGAGATGACGGACCGCTGGCGCATCGTCCCGCCGCCGTACGAGCTGGACGAACACTCGCGCGGCCGCTTCGACCCGTACAACCGCAACGTCCTCAAAGGCGACATCCCGATTCAGGGAAACGACACCTTCCTCGTGCTGACCGGCATCAGCGACTCGATGGCCGAATCGCGCACGCTGCCGACGCCGTCCGGCGTCAGCACCGCCCGTCCCGGGAGCTTCCGTTTCTTCGGACGCGAGGGGCAGGGGGTGTTCGTCCAGAACGTGATCGTCTCCGCCGATCTCTTCCAGGGCGACACCACCTTCCAGCCGGTGCGCCAGCGCGTGAAGGCGACCGTCGTTGCGAACCTCAATCACGTGCGCGTCGAAGAGAACGCGATCCTGAAACCGGACGTCCGCCGCGGGACGGAGCGCACCGACGGCCGGGTGTCGCTGCAGGAGATCTTCTACGAGCGAAAGCTGCGCGACCTCGGTCCGAACTACGACTTCGCCTCGTTCCGCGCCGGCATCCAGCCGTTCGCCAGCGACTTCCGCGGCTTCATCTTCTCGGACACGAACCTCGGCTTCCGCTTCTTCGGCAACTACGCGTCCAACCGCTTCCAGTACAACCTCGCGCTGTTCGACCGGCTGGAGAAGGACACGAACAGCGGCCTCAATATCCTGCACGAGCTCCGCGAGCAGCGCGTCGCCATCGCCAACTTCTACTGGCAGGACTTCGTCCGCAAGGGCTACACGCAGCAGTTCTCGCTCCATCACATGCGCGACGACGCGTCGACGAAGTACGACCGCAACGGCATCCTCGTGCGTCCCGCGCCGGTAGGGGAGGCGAAGCCGCACGACATTCACGCCACCTACGTCGGAACGTCGGGGTTGGGCCACCTCGGCCGCGTCAACGTCGACCACGCGCTCTATTACGTCTTCGGCCGCGATTCACTGAACCCGATCGCCGGCCAGGATCCCGAGCTCCGACGCGGCGACTCGGTGCGCATCAGCGCCGGCATGGCCGCGCTGGAGGTCTCGTACGACAAGGACTGGCTCCGCCCGCGCCTCGGCTTCTTCTACGCCAGCGGCGACCGCAAGCCGCGCGACCGTACGGCTAGCGGCTTTGATGCGATCTACGACTCGCCTGCCTTCGCGGGCGGCGGCTTCTCGTTCTTCAACCGCCTCGGCATCCGCCTCACCGGCAGCGGCGTCGCGCTGGTGGAGCGGGGGAGCCTCATCCCGTCGCTGCGCAGCAGCAAGGACGAAGGACAGCCGAACTTCGTCAACCCCGGCCTCCAGCTCGCGACCATCGGCTTGGACGTCGAAGTGACGCCGCGCCTCAAGGCCATCTTCACCGGCAACTATCTCCGCCTCGATGCCGTCGAGCCGATCGAGGAAGTGCTGTTCCAGGGAAACATCAGCCACGAGCTCGGCACGGACCTCAGCGCCGGACTGCGCTACCGTCCCTTCCTCAGCAACAACGTGGTCCTGGTCGGCGGCCTCGCCGCGCTGCTGCCGGGACAGGGCTTCGAAGACATCTACGAGAGCAGCGACCCGCTGTACCACGCGTTCATGAACGTGATTCTGCAATTCTGACGATGCGCAAAGCACTGCTATTCACCGCGCTCACGGCGGCCACCCTCTTCGCGCAGACCCGCGAGCCGGCACCGCCTACGCTCCTGCGCCAGCCGCGGGCGCTGGCGGCGGAGAAGTCGCGCGGCTGCGTCTCCTGTCACGAAGGCATCGAGCCGATGCACGCGTCGCCGGCCGTGAAGCTGGGCTGCACCGATTGCCACGGCGGCAACGCGGTCGCGCTGACGAAAGAACAGGCGCACGTGCAGCCGCGCAATCCGGCCATCTGGAAAACCTCGGCCAACCCGCAGCGCACCTACACGGCGCTGCTCGACGAGTCGCCGGAGTTCGTCCGCTTCATCAATCCCGGCGACCTCCGCGTGGCGCGCGAAACGTGCGGCACCTGCCACTCCACGCAGACGGCCGCGGTGCCGCGCAGCACGATGACCACGAGCTCCGTCTTCTGGGCCGCGGTCGGCTACGCGAACGGGCTCACGAGCCAGAAGCGCGCCTTCCTCGGCGAGTCATACAACCGCGAAGGGAAGCCGCAGCTCCTGCTGCCGGCCAAACCGCCGACGCCGGACCAGGTCGCGAAAGGCGCATTGCCGCAACTGCTGCCGCTGCCGCGCTGGGAGCTCTTCCAGCCCGGCGAGTACTTCCGCGCTTTCGAGCGCGGCGGCATTTTCAACAACACCACGCCGCCCGACACCGGGAATCCAATCCTGCTCGAGGACGCCGGCCGCCCCGACATCCGCCTCGGCAACCGCGGACGCGGCACCGGTTCGCGCATTTCGCCGGGCCTGATCAACCTCCACAAGACCCGACTCAACGATCCGCACCTCTCGTTCCTCGGCACGAACGATCATCCCGGCGACTACCGCTCTTCGGGCTGCACGGCCTGTCACGTCGTCTACGCGAACGACCGCGACCCGCTGAGCTCCGGACCGTTCGCGCAATACGGCAACACCGGCCTCTCGCAATCGGGCGACAAGTCGATCCCGAAGAACGAGAAGGGGCACCCGATCCGCCATCAGCTGACGCGGGCGGTGCCGACCAGCCAGTGCATGTCCTGCCACATGCACCAGCCGAATTCGTTCGTGAACACGTACCTCGGCTACATCATGTGGGACTACGAGTCGGACGCGGAGCTGCTCTGGCCGAAGGAGCAGCGCTATCCGACCGAAGCGGAGAAGCGGGCCAGCCTCGAGCACAACCCCGAGGGGGCGGCCACGCGCGGCTTGTGGACGGACGCCGCGTTCCTCGAGAACATCACGAGCCTCAACAAGGACGCGAAGCACACGCAGTTCGCCGACTACCACGGCCACGGCTGGAACTTCATGGCCGTCTACAAACGCGACCGCAAAGGGAACCTGCTCGACAGCGACGGCAAGCTCGTCTCCTTCGACGATCCCGACAGGTTCAGGAAGGCGGTACACCTCAGGGACATCCACCTCGAGCGCGGCATGCACTGCGCGGACTGCCACTTCTCGCAGGACGAGCATGGCAACGGACAGCTCTACGGCGAATACGGCGACAACATCGAGATCGAGTGCCAGGACTGCCACGGCACGCCTGCGGCGTACACGAATCTCCGCACCTCCGGCCCGGCCGCGCCTCCCGGAGGAACCGATCTGCGCGTCGGGACGACGCCGTTCGGCCGTCTCCGATTCGCGTGGGTGAACGGCAAGCTGATGCAGCGGTCGATGCTGAACAAAGGGATGGAGTGGGAGGTCCTGCAGGTCAAGGACACCATCACCCCCGGCCACGCGAGCTTCAACGCGAAAGCGCATTACGCCAAGACGATCCCGAGCAGCGGCGGCGGCATGGCCCACAGCGACGCCAAGATGACCTGCTACTCCTGCCACACCTCATGGATGACGTCGTGTTCCGGCTGTCACCTGCCGCAGGAACAGAACGTCGCCAGCCCGATGAATCACTACGAAGGGACGACCACCCGCAACTACGCGTCGTACAACCCGCAGGTCATCCGCACCGACGCCTTCATGCTCGGCGTGAACGGCAAGACCAAGGGGAACAGGATCGCGCCGGTGCGCTCGTCGAGCGCGCTCGTGCTCAGCTCCACCAACGCCCAGCGCCAGCGCATCTACATCCAGCAGCCGCCGATCTCGTCGGCCGGGTTCAGCAGCCAGGCCTTCAACCCTCACGTCCCGCATACCGTCCGCAGCAGGGAGACGCAGGCGTGCGGCAGTTGCCATGTCTCCGAGGCGAATGACAACAACGCCTGGATGGCGCAGCTGCTGTTGCAGGGGACGAACTTCGTCAACTTCATCGGCCGCTTCGCGTACGTTGCCACCGGGCATGAAGGCTTCGAAGCGGTCGCGGTCACGGAGTGGGACGAGCCGCAGACGGTCATCGGCTCGTCGCTGCACAAGGTCGTCTACCCCGACTACTACGGGCAGCACGAAGCGCGGAAGAAAGAGCTCGAGACGGCGCATCACCACCACGCGGACGACGCGCGCGCGATCCAGTTGCGCGGCGAGTACGTCTTCGTGGCGAACGGGGAGGGAGGCTTCGAGGCGTACGACGTCGCGAACGTCGACAACAAGGATTTCTCCGAACGCATCGTCAGCGCCCCGGTCTCACCCCTCGGGCAGCGCACGTACGTGAAGACGAAGTTCGCCGCCGCCTTCGCGCTCCCGGCCACCATGCCGATGGACCCGCTCCGGAAGACCGGCTTGATCCCCGAGAATCAGGAGCAGGCGATCCACCCCCTCTACCGCTACGCGTACATCGCCGACCGCGAAGAAGGGCTGATTCTGGTCGACGTCTCCACGCTCACCGACGGCAACCCGTCGAACAACTTCTTCACCCGCGCCCTCACCTTCAATCCCGGCGGCGCGCTGCACGGCGCCAACGCCATCGCGGTGGCCGGACGCTGGCTGCTCGTCGGCGCCGCGAACGGACTGACCATCGTCGACATCGACAGACCGCTCGAACCGCGCATCGTCTCGACGCTCCCCGGCATCAGCAAACCCACCGGCATCGCCGTGCAGTTCCGCTATGCCTTCGTCACGGACGCCGAGGGGCTGAAGACGATCGACATCACCGATCCAGCCAAGCCACGCATCGTTGCGAACGTCACGATCGCAGACGCCCGCAACCTCTACGTCGCCCGCACCTACGCCTACGTCGCGGGCGGGAAGCAGGGCCTGCTCATCGTCGACATCGAGAAGCCGGAGAAGCCGTTCATCGATCAGGTCTTCCACGACGACCTGCACGACGTCAACGACGTGAAGGTCGCCTCCACGAACGCCAGCACCTACGCCTACGTCGCCGACGGCGAGCATGGCCTGAAGGTCGTGCAGCTCACGTCGCCGCAATGGACGCCCGGCTACGCCGGCTTCAGCCCGCGTCCCGCGCCGAGGCTGATCGCGAGGCGCCACACCCACGGCCCCGCGCTCGCGGTCTCCAAAGGCCTCGACCGCGACCGGGCGGTCGACGAGTCAGGCAACCAGGTCTCGATCTTCAACCGCATCGGCGCCCGCCCGATGACGCTCCCCGAAATGCAGCGCCTCTACATGCGCAATGGACAGCTCTACACCGTCAGTGAGGTGAAGAAATGAAACGCCTCGCGTTCGCAGTCATCACGTGCGCCGCCCTCGTCACGGTCGCGCAGAACCCCAGTCCCGCCGACAACCGACAACCGACAACCGACAACACGCCCGCGCAGCCCGGCCACTACGTCGGCGTCGCCAGCTGCACGAACAGTGGCTGCCACGGCAGCACCCAGCCCCTCAACGCCACGCCCGTCCTCCAGAACGAGTTTTACGCCTGGCTGAACAGCGACCGCCACGCGCAGGCGTACAACATCCTCTTCAGCGAGACCTCGGCCCGCATCGTCCGTAACATGCGCCTGAAGAAGCGCGCCTACGAGGAAACGCTCTGCCTCGACTGCCACACCACCAACGCCCCCGCGAACCTCGTCGAAGGAGCGGTCGACCGCGAAGACGGCATCCAATGCGAAGCCTGCCACGGCCCCGCCAGCGGCTGGCGCGGCGAGCATGCGGAAGAAGGGTGGACGCACGAACAGAGCGTCGCCCGCGGCATGATCGACCTGCGCAGCCTCGACACGCGGGCCACGCTCTGCACCGGCTGCCACGTCGGCAACGCCCGGAAGGAAGTCGACCACGAGCTGATCGCGAGCGGCCATCCGGTGCTCGCGTTCGAGCTCGACAACTACACCGAATCGATGCCGCCGCACTGGACCCCGAATCGCGACACCCACGGCACCCGCGCCTGGGCAGTCGGGCAGGTCGTGAAGTTCCGCCAGTCGCTCGACAACCTGGCCCGCCACGCGCGCGGCGACGAATGGCCCGAGTTCTCCGACATGAGCTGCTACGACTGCCACCATGACCTGAAGCGCAGCGGCTCCCGCCAGGAGCGCGGCTGGCCCGACCGCGCCGGCCTGCCGTCCTGGTCGCCCCGCCACTGGGCCATGCTCCGCCTGATCCTCGGCCGCGCCTCCACCCAGTCGCGCAACGAGCTCGATCCCCTCGTGCGCGACCTCGCCCGCGGCGTCTCCCGCATGAACGACCCGAAGACCGTCGCCGCCAACGCCGACCGCGCCAGCCGCCTCGTCGACGAGCTCGTCCCCAAGGTCGACGCCCTCCGCTGGAACGACAGCGACGTCCGCTCGATGATGTCCACCATCGCTTCCGACCGCCAGTTCATCCTCGCCTCCGACGTCCACGCCGCCGAGCAGAGCGCCCTCGCCCTACAGAGCCTCAACAGCGTCCTCACGAGACGCAACCCCTCGCTCCTGCGCGGCAGCACCACCCGCTCCATCGACGCGCTCTTCGACGAGCTCCAGGTGAGGGACGACTACGACCCGGTGCGGTTCGCGGAGAGGCTGGCGGCGGTGAAGGCGTCGCTCTGAACGCGATAAGCTTCGGCCGCCGTGAACGTCGCTGAATTTCTCCTCGCCCTGATCGCCATTTTCGTCGCCGCGAAGCTCTTCGGGGAGCTGTCCGAGCGGCTGGGGCAGCCCGCGGTGCTCGGGGAGCTGGTCGGCGGCGTGCTGATCGGCGTCAGCGGGCTGCACCTCGTCGACCCGCACGACGTGACCATCCACCTCCTCTCCGAGCTCGGCGTCATCCTGCTGCTCTTCCTGATCGGCCTGGAAACCGACCTCAAGAAACTGATGTCCGTGGGAGGCTCCGCGAGCGCAGTGGCGATCGTCGGAGTCACCCTGCCGTTCTTCAGCGGCTTCGCGTTCGGCTACCTGCTCGGCTTCCGGGTCATGGTGGCGGTCTTCCTCGGCGCCGCGCTCACGGCCACCTCGGTCGGCATCACCGCGCGCGTGCTCTCCGATCTCGGTCACCTCAAGGACGACGAGTCGCAGATCGTCCTCGGCGCGGCCGTCGTCGACGACATCATCGGCCTCGTGCTCCTCACGCTGGTCGGCACGCTGGCGGGAGGAGGGGCGCTGACCTTTCTCGGCGTCGGCAAGATCATTGTCGTCGCCTTCGGCTTCGTGATCCTGGCCATCGTGATCGGCTCGCAGCTCGCCCCGCGCCTGATCCGTCTCATCGACCGCATCGACATGGCGCGCGGCCTCTTCTTCGCCTCCATCGTCTTCGCGTTCGTGCTCGCATACATCGCGCAACAGGTCGGCTCCGCGATCATCATCGGCTCCTTCGCCGCGGGCCTGGTCCTCGCGCGTACCCATCGCGGCAAGGACATCGAGCACGAAGTGCACGACGTCGCGCAGTTCTTCATCCCGATCTTCTTCGTCGTCGTCGGCGCGGCCATCGACCTGCGCAGCATCAACCCGTTCGACGACACCGGCCGCCGTTTCCTCTGGATCGGCCTCGGCCTCACCGCCATCGGCATCATCGGCAAGGTGGCCGCCGGCTTCGTGGTCTGGAAGAAAGGGATGCGCCGGATCGTGATCGGCGTCGGCATGATCCCGAGAGGCGAGGTAGGCCTGATTTTCGCCCAGATCGGCCTCGCCTCCCAGCTGATCAGCGGAGGCCTCTACAGCGCCGTGGCCCTCATGGTCATCCTGACCACCCTCATCACCCCACCGCTCCTCCGCCGCCTCCTCGACCCCGGCACCCCCACCCGCATGGACGGCGTCGCCTCCGAGCTGGTGATGGATGCGCCCATGGACCGCGACGAGCCATCGTGAGCGAATCGCTCGCCTGTGGCGCGGCCCCTCACCCGGCCTTCGGCCACCCTCTCCCCGCTCGACGCGGGGAGAGGGGCTACTAAGTTTCACTCTCGCGAGACACAACCTTAGTAGCCCTTCTCCCCGCGTCGAGCGGGAGAAGGTGGCCGAAGGCCGGATGAGGGGGCGCGCCACGGGCGACGGTAACCCACCGGCTGTGTCGTACGTCACACCTGTATGACACGCTGGCTGCAGTCGTTGCTCCTCGTCGTGCTTACCGCCACGGCCTCATGGCTATTGTTCGCCAATCGCGAGCCGGTGAACGCCGCCCCGCCGCCCGTCGCCGCGGCGGCGACAGCGCCGCTGGTCGAAGCGCCGCCGCCCATCCCTGCGATTCAGAGGCACGAGCCGGAACCGCGCGCGTACACGCTCCGCCGCAATCTCTTCGCGTACGCCGCGGCCGCTCCGGTGCGTGTGGAGCGGGCGGTGTTCGTTCCCGTCCCGGAGCCGCAGCCTGTGGAAGTCGTCGCGGCGAGAATCGAACCGGAAACACCGCCGCCGCCGCGTTTTCCCTACCGCTTCATCGGACGCTTCGGCCCCGACGCGAATCCGGTCGCCGCGTTCGCGAGGGACGGGGAAATCGTCACCGCGCGGCGCGGAGATCGGGTCGGCGGGTTCACATTGCGCGCGATCGGCGTCGAGTCAGTCGAAGTGGCAGGCGATGCGGGCATCACCCGCATCGCCCTCGGGCACTAAACCCGTCGCCTGATGTCCTGGAACGCCGGCTCGTCGAGCGTGCCGCGGTTTCCGATGCGGTTCGCGCGATTGCGCGCGTCGTTCACCCGTTCGGTGGTCAGCGGGTGCGTCGAGAAGAACTGTTCGACGCGTCCGGGCTGACCCTTGCTGTGCTCCATCAGCTCCTCGAACATCGTGGCCATACCCATGGGGTTGTAGCCCGCGGCGGCCATGGCCTGGATGCCGATCTCGTCCGCCTCGCGTTCCGCTTCGCGGCTGAACTTCGCCATTGCGCCGCCCGCCGCGAGCTGGGCTGCGATCTGCGCGAGCGCTCCCGGGTTCTGCCCGAGGACCGCGCCGGCGATGACGCTGAGTCCGTACTGCCGCGAGAGCTGCTCGGTCGAATGCCGCGCCAGCACGTGGCTGATCTCGTGCGCCATCACGCCCGCGAGTTCCGCGGCGTTGTCGGAGTTTTCGATGAGGCCGGTGTTGACGTAGACGTGCCCGCCAGGAATTGCGAAGGCGTTGATGGCCGGATCCTCCACGACGTGGAACTCCCACGGCAGTTGATTGAAGGGCGGCGCCGCCTGCTGCACGATCCGCATGCCCATGTTCCTGACGTAGGAGTTCACGGCCGGATCGTTGTTGAAACGCACCTGCTTCGCAACTTCCTGCGAAAGCTGGGCGCCCATCTGCCACTCTTCTTCGATCGAGATGAGGTTGAACCCGCCACCCGAGCCGCCGCATCCGACGGCCATGAAGGTGACGAGCGCGACTGCGAGAACGGAAGTGTTGCGCTTGTACATAATCGCGGCAAAAGTGCAAGACGAACGCCCGGCGCGCGAAACCGCCTGTCATCCCGAGTCGCCGGAGCCGCGGCTTCTTGCGGCGTAGGACGACGAAGGACCCCCTGCGGTGCACGATCAGCGCGCTGTCGGAAGGGGGTCCTTCGCTCCCACCGCGCCCCCGCCCTCGCTCAGGATGACAGTAGGGATGACGCCGCCAGCCCCCGTTGTTCCCCCTCCCGGCATGGTCCGCCGTCTCCTCATCGTCACGATCCTCGCGCTCACGCTGCCGGCGCATGCGGCGACGCGCTGGTTCAGCGAGCGCGCGGAGTCGCCGGTGAAGTGGCAGGAGTGGGGGAGGGCCGCGCTCGAGCGGGCGCAGAAGGAGAAGCGGCCGGTCTTTCTCTCGATCGGCTACGCCGCCTCCTGGGACGGGTTCCGCATGCAGCGCGACGCGTTCCTCGCCCCGAACGTGGTCGCGATCCTGAACGCCGACTACGTCCCCATCCTCCTCGACCCGATCGAACATCCGGAGCTCGCCGAGGCGTACGCGCACGTGCTGCGTACGATGAACGGAGCAAAGGGCACGCCGCTGAACCTGGTCCTCACGCCGGCGCTCGAACCCTTTGCCGGCGGCGGCTTTCTGTCCGGTGAAGAGCTGAACCGGCTGCTCGTCGGTGCGATCAATCGCTGGAACAACGACCAGGCGAACGTCATCGCCGAAGCGCGGGCCAACGTCGCGAAAGCGCGTGCGACGGCGGAACAGCGCTCGCCGCTCGCGGTCGACGCCGCGACCCTCGAAGCCGTCGTCGACGGCATTGCAAAGACGTACGAGCGCGACAATACCGTCGATCCGGGCGCGATCCCGTTCCTCCTCCGCTATGCCGCGCGCACGAAGCACGAGCCGCTGCGGGCGCTCGCCGTCACCGCGCTCCGCAACCGCGCGGCGTCGCGCGTGCGCGACCAGCTCGGTGGCGGCTTCCATCGCTGCGACACCTGCTTCGAGAAGCTGCTTTACGACCAGGCGCTCATGGCGCTGGCCTATCTCGACGCGTACGAAGTCTCGAAAGACCCCGACCTCGCGCAGGTGGTGATGACGACGCTCGACTACGCGATGCGCGACCTCCGCCTGCCGCGGTCTCCGGGGTTCGAGGCGTCGCAGGACGCGTACAGCCTCGTGCCGAAAGATGGCCGCGCGGTCAGCGAGAACGGCACCTTCTATCTCTGGACCAGGGACGAGGTGGCGCGCATCGTCGGGAACGACGCCGCGGCGAAAGTGCTCAGCCTCTATCCGCTCAGCGAGGGGGTTGCGAACCTGCCGCTGTTGTCGGAGGCGCGCTTCTTCGGCGAAACGTACAACGAGCTCGCCGCGCCGCTGCAGAAGATGCTCGACGTCCGCCAGAAACGTCCCGCCCCGTTCCGAGACCCGACCATCGTCACCGGCTGGAACGGCCTCATGGTCTCCGCACTTTCACGTGCGGCGATCGTGCTCCGGGAGCCGGACTACCTCGAAGCGGCGCGCTACGCGGCCACCGGGCTCACGACGCAGGCGTGGAACGCGAAGAAGCAGACGCTCGTTCGCACCGGTTCGGGCACGCCCGCGCTGGCCGAGGATTACGCGATGGCGATCGCGGGGCTGCTGGATCTCTTCGAGAGCAGCCAGGACGTGAAGTGGCTCGACTTCGCGGTCACGCTGCAGCAGCGGCAGGACCAGCTTTTCTGGGACGCGAGCCTGGGGCGCTACAGCACCGGCACGACGCTCCCCGAAACGATGCGCGGAATGCTGCTCGAATCCGACGACGAACTGCCCTCGGTCAACGCGGTCGCGGCGATGAACCTCTTGCGCCTCGCCACGCTCACCGGGAACGAGGCATGGAGCGCGCGTCCGGCGATGATCTTTCACTCGTTCGGCGGCCACCTGCGCAACGACGGAGCGCGCCTGCCGCACCTCGCGGCCGCGTACGAGCTGTCGCTCATCGCGCCGAAGATCGTGGTGGTCACCGGCAACATCGGGAAAGAAGCGACGCGCACGCTGCTGCGGTCGATTCAGGAGCGTCCGGAGCCGATGCGCGCCGTCGTTTTCCTGCCGCACGCCGGGCCGGCGCGGCAGCGCGTCGTCAAATCGCTGCCCTTCACCGGCGCGCTCGCGCCCGATCCGGACGTGCCGGTCGCGTACACCTGCGCCAACGGCGAGTGCCGGAGACAGTAAACTTCGCCCATGCGTCCAGCGAACAGCGTCGTTGCGGTCGTCGACGACGAGGACAACATCCGCGAGACCGTGGCCTTCGCGCTCCGCCGCGAGGGATACCCGGCCGAGCTTTACGCCACCGGCCTCGAAGCGTGGCGCGTCTTCCAGCAGAAGCTCCCCGGCCTGGTCATCCTCGACATCACCATGCCGGAGATGGACGGCCTCGAGCTCTGCCGCCGGATCCGCGGCGTCTCCGAGACCATCCCGATCATCTTCCTCACCTCGCGCGACGAAGAGCTCGACCGCGTCCTCGGACTGGAGATCGGCGCCGACGACTACCTCTGCAAGCCCTTCTCGATGCGCGAGCTCCTGGCGCGCGTGAAAGTGCTCTTCCGCCGCGCCGCGATCGACACCGGCGCCAAGCGGCCTGCCGCCGACGCGCCGCTGCAGCTCGGCGACCTCGAGCTCGACCTGCAGCGCTACACCGTGAGCTGGAAGGGAATGCCGATCAGCCTCACCGTCACCGAGTTCATGATGCTGCACGCCCTCGTGCGCCACCCCGGCCACGTCAAGACACGCAAGCAACTGCATCAGGACGGCTACCCGCACGACGCCTTCGTCAGCGACCGCACCATCGACAGCCACATCAAGCGCGTACGGCGAAAGTTCGAGGAGGTCGACGACGCGTTCGACCGCGTCGATACGGTGTACGGGCTGGGGTATCGGTGGAAGGAGTGACCGAAATTGAAAATTGAAAATTGAAAATTGAAAAAGAGGCAATGCCCCGGGCCGCGAAGCGCCCGTCCTCCGATTTTTCAATTTTCAATTTTCAATTTTCAATTCAAACCGCGCATGAAGCTCCGCTCCTTCTCCCGCCTCGGCGTCCGCCTCCTCGCATTCAACATCGTTCTCGTCTTCCTCCCGATCGCCGGCGTGCTTTTCCTCGGCGAGTACGAGAAGCGGCTCGAGACCGCGGAGATCCGCGACCTCACGCATCGCGCGCGATTGATTTCCGCGTCCATCGCACGCGAGGGGACGCTCGATGCGGACGCCTTCGAGGACGTCATCCACCGCGCCAGGATCGACGACATGCGGGTGCGCCTGATCGACTCGCGCGGGCGCGTGATGGCGGACTCGCGCTTCATCGTCGCGCCGGCGCCGCAGCGGCCGCCGCGCACCGACCGCCTGAACTGGCTGTACCGCGTCGGCGCGTTCCTCCTGCGGCCGATCGTCCGCTTCGTCCGGCCGCCCGAGGAGCCGCTGGAGGTCGATTACTACGCGAACGCGGTGCGCCTGGAGGGGCCGGAGATCGCCTCCGTGCTGCGCGGGCGCGAGCACTTCGACAAGAAGATCTCCGCGCAGCGGCAGCGGTCCGTGACCCTCTACCGCATCGTCCCGGTGATCGTCGGCGGCTGGACGGTCGGCGCGGTGGTGGCGTCGAAAAGCACGTTCGCGATCCTGCAGGACCTGTACGTGATCCGCCTGCGCGTGATGCGCATCTTCCTCGCCTCCCTCGGCGCGGCGATCCTGGTCTCGATCTTCTTCACCACCTCGGTCGTCCGTCCGCTGCGGCAGTTGCGCGTCGACGCGCGGGCCATCCTCGACCGGCGGGGACGCCTGCGCGGCCGGCACTTCAAAGGGTCGAAGCGGCTGGACGAGATCGGCGAGCTGTCGCGCGCGCTCGAGCGGATCATGCGCCGGCTCGACGCGCACGTGGGAGTGGTGGAGACGTTTGCCAGCGACGTCGTGCACGAGCTCAAGAACCCCCTGGCCTCGATTCGCAACGCAAACGAGATGCTGGCCGAGGTCAGCGAGCCGGCGGACCGCCGCCGCTTCGTGCGCATCATCGAGCAGGAAGTCGCGCGCATGGAGCGGCTGCTGTCCGGCGTGCGCGAGATCTCGATGATCGACGCGAAGCTGGTGAAGGAACGCCGCCAGCCGCTCGAGCTCGGGCCATTGCTGGCGAAGATCGTCGAAGGCTTCGAGCTGCGCGAAGACGGCAGACACGTACGGCTCGATGCCGGGATGGCACCGCTCACAGTCGAGGCGACGGAAGACCGCCTGATCCAGGTCTTCGAGAACCTCCTCGACAACGCCCTCAGCTTCACCGCCGCCGGCGGCACGGTGACGGTGCACGTGGCCGCCGAGAACGGCGAGGTGGTCACCCGCGTCCACGACATGGGACCGGGCATCCCGGAGGCGAACCTCGCCCACATCTTCGACCGATTCTTCACTCACCGCCCGGCGGGTTTGCGCGGTGCGCACAGCGGCCTGGGACTGGCGATCGTCAAGACCATCGTGGAGGCGTACGGCGGCAGCGTCGGCGCCGCCAACGGGGAGGCGGGAGCGGTGTTCACGGTGCGGCTGCCGCGCGCCGACCGACTCAATCCCCCTCCTTGACAAAACTTCTTGTCGGCTGCACATTACCGGCATGCCGATGGCCCTGGTCGACGAATCCGCGCGTGCTGCTTCGATGCTCCACCCGATGCGCCTGCGCATCCTGGACGCGTTGCGGGAGCCGGGGTCGGCGAGCACGGTGGCGCGGCAGCTCGGCCTGGCGCGGCAGAAGGTCAACTACCACCTGCGCGAGCTGGAGAAGGCGGGGTTCCTCGAGGAAGTCGAGGAGCGCCGCTCCGGCAACTGCATCGAGCGGATCGTCCGGGCCAAGGCCACCCATTACCTCATCAATCCCGAGATCTTCGGCAGGCTCGCCGCCGGCAGCGGCTCGGTCGAGGACCATTTCTCGAGCGCGTACCTCATCGCCCTGGCGGCGGGGACCATCCGCGACATCGCGGCGCTGCAGCAGCGCGCGGCGAAGGCGAAGAAGCGCGTGGCCACGTTCGCGCTGCAGACCGACGTCCGTTTCAAGGACGCGGCAGACCGCAAGGCGTTCACCGAGGAACTGGCGAATGCCGTGGCGCGCCTCGTGGCCAAGTATCACGACGACGAAACGCCCGGCGGGCGTCCGTTCCGGTTCACCATCGGCGCGTATCCGGCGGTGACGAGAAAAGGAGAAGAAGAGCATGGCTGACGAAAAAAAAGTCGAGGCGGAGATCGCCATCGACGCCGACGCGGCGACCGTATGGCGGGCTCTCACCGAAGGTGAAGAGCTGAAGCGCTGGTTTCCGCTCGACGCGCGCGTCACGCCCGGCGCCGGCGGCGCGGTATGGATGTCGTTCGGGGAGGGGATGGATTGGGAGGCGCCCATCGAGATCTGGGAGCCCAACCGCCATCTCCGCTCCATCGATCCGGCGCCGAGCACGCTGGCGGTCGATTACTACATCGAATCGAAGGAGGGCCAGACCGTGCTGCGCATCGTCCACTCCGGCTTCGCCGCCGACGCGTGGGACGACGAGCTCGATACGCTCAACGGCGGCTGGCGTGCGTTCCTCGCCATCCTTCGCAACTACCTGCAGCGCCATCGCGGCGAGCCGCGTACGCTGGCGTACTTTCGCCATCCGTCCGTGCCGCTCGAGCGGAAGGACGCGTTCCCGCGCATCCTCGACGCCCTCGGCGTGCCGCTCGTCGCCGAGGGAGCGCGCTTCCAGGGTGACCTGTTCCAGGGCGTGGCGGACGTCTCGCTGCCGCCGATCAACTTCAGCGGGCCGCTCGACAACCTCGGCGGCGGCTTCCTCATGATCGAGGTCGAGCCGGGACGCGGCAGCTGCCGCCCCTCGGTGTGGGTTTCGCTTTACGGCGAAACAAGACGCGAAGCGGCGGCGTTACAGGAAGAGATGCAGCAGCGCATCACCCGTGCATTTGCATGAGCCGGAGGAGGGCAGGCTATGCGGCCTGTCCTCCTTCCTCCGACGCGAATTCGCCGGGCTTCCTACACCAGGATTGCCGGTTCTCCGCTCGCTAAGCAATACCCGACCAATATCCGTCACCTTTAGTGTTGCCAATATGTGGCTTGGCGGTAATATGGTGTCGCGGATGGAAGGGTGTCCGTTCGTCCGCCCCCATCATTCCGGGTTACGCGAGCGCGCCGAGGAGGCGCCAGAGAGGAAGCTGAGGCCCCGAACTAACCGAAGGGCGTGCTCTCAATAATATGAGACGCCCTTAGTTAGGTACGGAAAGATAGACTTGGACCAGGGAAGGCAGTACACTCGTTGTCGACTTCCCGGTCAAATCCAAACAACACAGGAGTACGTGTGAGTCCTGCAAAGAGCAATCGCGGTCGTCCTATCGTTCACACTGAGCCCTGGGCGAAGATCACGGTGGTCCTGCTCGACCGCCATGTCGCCTATCTCGATCGTCTGGCCATCGACATCCGCCTGAAGCATGGAAAGGCGATCAGCCGCGCGGAGATCATCCGCGGCCTGATCGAGGCGGCTTTCCAGAGTGGAACCGATCTGTCTCAGGCGGATTCGATCGATACGATCGTTGAGCTGTTGAGCAGCTCGAAGAAAAAGTCTGCTCGATAGAGCGTTTCGAACGTCGAACGGGTGAGGTCTTGCGCAGTCGTCCTGCGGCAAGACGAGCGATCTCTTCTTCACTGCCGGCTTCGGTAAGGTCGATACCGCTTTCTTCAACGCGATCCAGGATCGTGCGGATGAGATGCGGCAGACCGAACGATTCCGGCAGTAAAGGGTTCATCTCGCGGGCAATCTCCTCGAGGTAGTCGAGGTGCCTGCCCGAGAGAACGATCGTCTCGAGCTCGTTCGGCGTTCCCGCCAGTCCTTCCGTAATCGGTGGCATCACGTGGTACATGAGACAGCTCCGACTTAGGAGTGACTGGGGGGACCAAATCCCTACCCTGAATTTCGAAAAAAAGTGGCGGCCGCGATAAACGGCCGCCACTCAATCACTTACCGGGTCAGGATTTCTCGGTCGCGCACGTTCTGGCACCCCACATGTACTCTGTCGCCACGTGAAGAGATACGACTGCGTCATCGTCGGCTCCGGCCCTAACGGACTTTCCGCCGCGATCGTCCTGGCCCGGAAGGGCCTTTCCGTTCTCGTACTGGAAGGGAAGGGGACGATCGGCGGGGGGGCGCGCACCGAGGAAGTGACGCTGCCCGGGTTCCGCCACGACATCTGCTCGGCCATCCATCCGATGAGCGTGGTGTCCCCGTTCATCCGCGACCTGCCGCTGGCGGAGCATGGACTCGAATGGGCCTACTCGCCGGCGGCCATCGCCCATCCGCTCGATGACGGCACCGCCGCCACGCTCGAGCTCGACCTCGACGCCACCGCCTCCCGCCTCGGCGAGGACGAGCGGGCCTACCGCGCGCTCATGAAGCCGTTCGCAAAACGCGCCGGCAAGCTCTTCGATGACATCCTCCGCCCGATCCTGGCGCTTCCGCCGCCGAAGCATCCGTTCCTGCTCGCGCGTTTCGGGCTGATCGGACTGCAGTCGGCCGTGCATCTGGCCAGCCGATTCAAGACCCCGCACGCCCGAGCGCTCCTCGGCGGCTCCGCGGCGCATTCGTTCATCCCGCTCGAGCGCATCGGATCGGCCTCCTTTGGACTGGCGTTGATCCTGGCCGGCCACGCCACCGGCTGGCCGGCCGCGAAAGGGGGCTCGGTCGCCATCATCGATGCCATGGCCAGCTACCTCCGCACCCTCGGCGGCGAGATCGAGACCTCGCACCCCGTGCGCTCCCTGCGCGACGTCCCGCCGTCGCGGGCCGTGATCTTCGACGTCACCCCCATCCAGCTCGCATACATCGCCGCCGACGAGCTCCCGTCGCGCTACATGAACCGTCTCGCGCGCTTCCGCTACGGTCCCGGCGTGTTCAAGATGGACTTCGCACTCGACGGGCCGATCCCCTGGACGGCAGCCGAGTGCGCGCGCAGTGCGACGGTGCACGTGGGCGGCACGATCGAAGAGATCGCGGCACACGAGCGCTCCGTGTTTCACGGGACCATGACCGACAAGCCGTTCCTGCTTGTCGCGCAGCAGAGCATGTTCGACTCGACGCGGGCCCCCGAGGGGAAACACACCGGCTGGGCGTACTGCCATGTGCCGCATGGATCGGCGGCGGATGCGACGGAGGCCATCGAGCGGCAGATCGAACGCTTCGCCCCCGGCTTCCGCGACCGCATCCTCGCGAAGCGCACCATCAACACCGCGCAATACCAGGAGCACAACCCGAACTTCGTCGGCGGCGACATCGCCGGCGGCGCCAACACGATGTCCCAGTTCCTGACCCGCCCCTTCGCGAAGCTCGATCCCTACTCCACCCCCAACGAGCGCCTGTTCCTCTGCTCGAGCTCCACACCGCCGGGCGGGGGAGTGCACGGCATGTGCGGGTATTGGGCGGCGAGGAGTGTGTTACGGCGGGTGTTCGGTAAGTAGCGCCGCGCTCCCTGCCTGTGGCGCGGCCCCTCATCCGCCCTTCGGGCACCTTCTCCCCGCTCGACGCGGGGAGAAGGGCTACTAACGGTCCCTCTCGCGAAGATGAAACTTAGTAGCCCCTCTCCCCGCGTCGAGCGGGGAGAGGGTGGCCAACGGCCGGGTGAGGGGCCGAGCCACAGGCGACGAGCCAGCTCACGCTCGAACCTCATCACGCTTCCGTTCCTGCACCATCCCCCGCACGCGCTTCTCCACCACGGCCGCATCCTCTTCGCTCAGCTTCTCCTTCTCCTCGTGCACGCCCTCGGACGTGCCGCCGCTCGCGTCGATGATGCGCTGCACGACCCCGCGCCAGTTGGCGTTCTGCGCGGGGGCGCCGACGGTTCGGACAGCCACCCAGTCGAAGAAGTTCGACGCTCGCGCGTAGACGTCCACGGCGAAGCGGACGCCGTTCGACAGATCGGCCGACCTGAACTCGACGATGCCGGCCAGCGGATGTCCTTCGATCGTGGCGAAGACCACGTGCGTCGGATCCGACACCTCGACGCGCACCTGGAAGTTCCCGCGCAGCGGGAGCGAGCCGGTGAGCGTGGCCCCGTGCTCGATCTTGTCGGCAGCACCCGGCTCGGCGACGAACTCGATCGGCATGATCTCGTTCACGCGCTCCTTGAACAGCGTCATCAGGGCCACCGCGTTGAGCCGTGTGCCGTTGATGTCGGCGTAGAAGCGCTTGTGCTCGAGCGCGCCGAAGCCTTCCTCCGGCAGCGATTCCTGCAGCGCGTCGGCGAGGAGGTTGAGCCCGCGATCGAGCGGCGTGGTGGTGATGCCGAAGAGGGCCGCGGCACTGCGGCCGCGCACGACGTTCTTCTCGTTCAGCATCGCCAGCTTGTTGTCGTCCACGGGCAGGGCCGCCGTGGGGGTGAGCTTCGCCATGAGCTGCGCCAGCGCCATCGGCACCGGCACGCGCATCGGCGAACGCCCGGTGATCTTCGCGAAGCGGCGGAGCAGGTCGTTCATCGACGTGAGCTCGCTGCCGGCAGCTTCGAGCACCTGGCTCTGCACGTCGTGGTGCTCGATGGTCTCGGCCAGGATCTTGGCCAGGTCCTCGTGCCAGATGGGCTGGAACTGCTGTTCGCCGTCGTCGATCACGGGAACGGCCGGCAGCATGCGCACCATCTTCAGGATGGTCGAGATCACTTCGTCCCCCGGGCCGTACACATTGCCGGGACGGACGATCGTCCAGTCGAGGCCGGAGCTCTCGATCACCTTCTCGGCCGCGCGCTTCGACTTGTGGTAATCGGATTCACCGCGATCCGCGCCGAGGGACGAGACGAAGACGAAGCGGCGGACCTGCGCGCGTTTCGCCTCCGCGATCAGGTTCCGGGTGCCGTCGATGTTGACCGACTGGAACGTCACCTCCGGCGGGTTCTCGGCCACGATCCCGGCGATGTGCAGGACCGCGTCGCAACCGTCAGCCGCGTTCGCGAGCGACGCCGCGTCCGCGACATTGCCGTTGAACGGCTCCACGCCCGGCCACTGCTTCGCATCGTCCTCGGCGTGCCGCGAGAGGAGCCGCACGCCGTGACCGCGCGCGATGAGCTCCGGAATGACGCCTTCACCGATGACGCCCGAACCGCCCGTAACGAGGATTTTCATACGGCGCAAAGGAGCACGCCAGGTGCCATCAAGTGCCCGTTTAGTGCGGCAATCCGAACAGGTAATACAAAGCGCACAAAGCCGCGAGCACGACCGAGCCTGCCGTGATCTCCCGCGCGCGCCCCGCCAGCAGCTTCATCACCGGATAGAGCACCAGTCCCGCCGTAAGTCCGTTGGCGATGTTGAACGTGAACACCATCATCACCACCGTCGCGAAGGCCGGCACCAGCTCCGTCAGGTCGTCGAAATCGATGTGGGCGGCGGAAGCGAGCATCAGCATCCCCACGATCAGCAGCGCCGGTGCATACGCGTACTGCAGCGATTGCATCGGCTCGAAGAGGGGAATGAAAAAGAGCGAAAGTGCGAAGAGCGCCGCCGTCACGACGGAAGCCAGTCCCGTCCGCGCCCCTTCGCGGATGCCGGTCGATGATTCGATGTAGGCGCCGCTGGTCGACGTTCCCGCGAGTCCGCTGAACATGCACGACAGCGCATCGACGAGCATCGGCTTCTGCAGGTCGCCCTTGTTTCCTGTAGCAGTATCGAGAGCCACCAGGGTGCCGAGCGTGTCGAGGAGCGACATCAGGAAAAGCGTGAGGAGGATCGGCAGGAACGCGAGGCGGAACAGCGAGGCGATCTCCAACTCGAACGCGATCGGCGAGAGGTCATACGGCAGCGCCACCACGCCGCGCGGCAGCTTGCCGGCGCCAGCCATGGTCCCCACCACCGCGGTGGTGACGATGCCGATCAGGATGGCCCCCGGGACGCGCCGGTACATCAGCGCGGCGATCAGCACGAACCCGAAAACGGCGAGGAGGACCGGCGTGCTGCGGATGTCGCCGAGTTGCACCGGCACCGCCTGCGCGCTCTTCACGATCCCGCTCTCGAACAGCCCGATGAACGTCAGGAAGAGGCCGATCCCCACGGCGAAGCTGTGGCGCATCGACTTCGAGACCGCGTCTGCAAGCCACGTCCGGACGCCGATGAGCGTGATGACCAGGAAGATGACGCCGCTGACGAAGACGGCGCCGAGGCGCTGCTGCCAGGTGATGCCGAACGCGGCCAGCCCGAACGCGAGGAACGCGTTCTCCCCCATGTACGGCGCCACCGCGATGGGGCGATTCGCGTACAGGCCCATCAGCAGGGTGCCGAAGGCGGCGGTGAGGATCGTGGCGACGGTGGAGGGGCCCTGCGGGATCCCGGCGAAGGAGAGGATGGCCGGGTTCACCACGATGATGTACGCCATCGAGACGAACGTGGTGATGCCGCCGATGGCTTCGTTGCGAACGGAACTGCCGCGCTCGTGAATCTGGAACACGAGCGGGATTGTAGGGGAGGAGAGTGGTGTCGGGTATCAGGTGTCAGATGTCTGGGGCTTGCAGCCTGACGAGACAGTTCCCGTGAGCCGCAACCCCCCAGACACCTGACACCTGACACCCGACACCATGGCCGTTCTACCGCACTCTCAATCCGCTCGCATTCACGCTGCGGACGCCTTTGACCTGACCGACGCGGGTCACGATCGCATCGCGGTCCGAAGCGCTGTCGACTTCGCCGGTGAGCGTCACGACGCCACCTTCGGTCACGTCGACGCCGAGGTCGAAGGTCTTGCCGGCCACTGCATCGGCGATCGCGCCGCGCACTTCCACCATCATCGCCTCTTCATCCGCGGCCTCGGGGAGCACACGGTTCATCGAGCACGCGCTCGCCATCAGGCCGACGAGCAGCAGGGAGAGGATCACCAGGGTCTTGTTGGTCTTCATCACAGGGTCTTGCCTCCTTCGGACTGAGCAGAGAGCAACTGTCGTTCCCGCTTCGAGATGGCTCGCTCGTTGCTCTTAATAACCGGTGAAAGCAACGCTCGAACCCCTAAGGAGGTCATATGAGCAAGGTCTTGAAAAACAGCAACTTAACTTCGCGTCCGGCAGCCCGGACGCTCGTCGCGATCTCACTCTCACTTTCCCTCGCCGCGTTCGGTTGCACGACCGACCGGACACTCGGCAATGGTGACCCCGTCACCACGCCCGGACTGCGGACTTCGCCGACCGGCGGCACGTCGTCCGGGTCGGAAAGTACTCCCTCCGTGCCCCCCTCGATGACGTCTTCGTCGAGCTACGTCGGCGCCCAGGCGATTCCGAGCGGCACGCAGCGCATGCGGCGTCTCTCGGCCGCGGAAGCGGCGGCGGTCATGGCGCAGCACACGCCGCGCGTCCGCTACCTCGGCGTGGCGTATCCGGGGAACAACAGCGGCTCCGCTACGAGCACCGTCGTCACAGGCCAGTTCCAGAACCCCGCCCTGATCACCAACCCGCAACGCACGCTCAACTCCTCGATCAGCTCGCAGCCGACCACGGCCATCTCCAGCGGCCAGGGTGAAGCAGTGGGCAGCACCGGCGGCGGCATCACCTCCGCGGCCGTCATCAACGGCACGTCGCTCGGCACGACCGGCACGGCCGACACGACCGGCGCCGCGGCAGTCTTCTCACCGACCGCGGTGAGCGGTACCGGCGTTCCGTTCGGCACGATCAACACCACCCTCAGCCCGACCGTCTCGCCGACCGCGTTCTCGTCCGTGACGCCGACCGGCGCGGTGGCAGGCTTCCCGGCCCTCACGGCCCCGGCCACGGCGACACAGGCCACGACCGCCACCACTGCGACGACCACCGCCACGACCAGCGCCACGACCAGCGCCACCGCCAATGCGACGGTCACCGCATCGAACGCGACCAGTGCCACCACCGCGAACCGCGTGGCCAGCCCGGTTCGGATCGTGCGCAACGCGAACGGCCGCGCCGTGATCACGAACGCAACGACCACTTCCAACGGCAGGAACCGCTAAACAACGATGCGCCGGCCGCATGCCGGCCGGCGCACACACGTGGAGCGTCGAAACCAATGGCAGCAGAGATCCGGATCGGAACGTCGGGGTACCACTACAAGGACTGGGTCGGGCGCTACTACCCGGCCGGCGTAAAGTCAGGGGAGATGCTGCAGCACTACCTCCGCGACTTCGACACGGTGGAGCTCAACAACACATTCTATCAGCTGCCGAACGAGTCGACGTTCGACGCGTGGCGCAAGAACACGCCGCACGACTTCCTCTACGCCGTCAAAGGCTCCCGTTTCATCACGCACATGATCAAGCTGAAGGACCCGATGCGCGGCCTCACCAACTTCATGCCGCGCGCGGAACGCCTCCGCGGGAAGCTCGGCCCGGTGCTCTGGCAGTTGCCCCCAGGCTGGAAGGTGAACGTGGAGCGCCTCGAGGAGTTCCTCTCGATGCTCCCGCCCGAGCACCGCTACACCTTCGAGCTGCGCAACGAAACGTGGATGACCGAAGAGGTCTACGACGTCCTGCGCAAGTACAACGCCGCCTTCTGCATCTACGAGCTGGCCGGCTACATGTCGCCCATCGAGATCACCGCCGACTGGACCTACATCCGCCTCCACGGCCCCACGCACTTCAAGTACCAGGGCAGCTACAGCGACGACCAGCTCGCCGAATGGGCAGACCAGATCCGCAAATGGAGCCGGACCATGAAAGCGATCTACGTCTACTTCGACAACGACGACTCCGCGTACGCGGTCTACAACGCCATCACGTTGAAGAAGATGCTCGGGAAGCTCGCGCAGCGCAAGGCGGCGTAGCAGAGGCGGGCGCGGGCCCGCCCCTGCGCAAGTGCAAAAACTAGCGCCTGTCGCCGCCGCCGAACAGCCGCAGCAGCATCAGGAAGAGGTTGATGAAGTCGAGGTAGAGCGCGAGCGCGCCGTAGACCGCGAGGTTCTCGCGCAACTCCGGAGCCGTCGCGTACGCCTTCAGCTTCTGCGTGTCGTAGGCGGTCAGGCCGAGGAACACGAAGACGCCGATGAACGAGATCGCGAAGCCGAGCGCCGAGGACTTCAGGAAGATGTTGACGATGCTGCAGATCACGATGCCGATCAGCCCCATGAACATGAACGAACCGAGCGACGTCAGGTCGCGCTTCGTCACCATGCCGTAGATGCTCATCGCCCCGAACATGCCGGCCGCGGTGAAGAACGCCTGATAGATCGTCGTCTGCTGGTAGACGAAGAAGATTGCACTCAGCGTCAGACCGTTCAGCAGGGCGAAGACGAGAAACACCGACGCCGCCGTGGCGGGCGCCATCTTCGTGATTCGGAACGACAGGTAGAAGACCAGGCCGAGCTCCGCGATCAGCAGCACCCAGCGCAGCGGCGTGAGGAAGATCAGCCGCTGCATCGGCTCCGAATTCACGACCCACAGCGCCGCAAGCGACGTCAGGATCAGCCCGCCGAACATCCATGCGTACACCGAGCGGATGAATTCCCGCTCCCGGACCGCGGTATCTGCGGTGGGGCGGTCGATCCAGGCCGGCTGCTCCCCTCGATACGGAAATTGACTCATGTTGATGACCCTCCAGTCGCCCGATTCTAACAACGTTCATGCCCGGGCGTAGTCCTTGCTGTGTCGGAATTTACAATGTTAGACTCAGGTTTGGCAGGATAGCGAAATCTGATAGCGATGCACTCAATGCAGCGCAAGTCACAGAAGGAGAAGGAACATATGTCCAAGATCATCGGCATCGACCTCGGTACGACCAACTCGGTCGTCGCGGTCATGGAAGGAAATGAGCCGAAGGTCATCGTGAACGCCGAAGGCAGCCGCATCACCCCCTCGGTCGTCGGGTTCGCCAAGAACGGCGAGCGCCTCGTCGGCCAGGTTGCGAAACGCCAGGCGGTCACGAACCCTGAGAACACCGTCTTCTCGATCAAGCGCTTCATGGGACGCAAGTTCAATGAAGTCAACGAAGAGATGAAGATGGTCCCGTACAAGGTGACCCCGGCTTCGAACAACGACGTTCGCATCGACATCAGCGGCAAGATGTACTCGCCGCCCGAGATCTCCGCCATGATCCTGCAGAAGCTCAAGCAGGCAGCGGAAGATTACCTCGGCGAGAAAGTGGAGCGCGCGGTCATCACCGTCCCCGCGTACTTCAACGATTCCCAGCGCCAGGCCACCAAGGACGCCGGCGAGATCGCAGGCCTCAAGGTCGAGCGGCTCGTCAACGAGCCGACCGCCGCCGCGCTCGCGTATGGCCTCGACAAGAAGAACAACGAGACCATCGCGGTCTACGACTTCGGCGGCGGTACGTTCGACATCTCGATCCTCGAAGTCGGCGACGGCGTCGTGGAAGTGAAGTCGACCAACGGTGACACGCACCTCGGCGGCGACAACATCGACCAGCGCATCATCGACTGGATCATCGACGAGTTCCGCAAGGACCAGGGCATCGACCTGTCGAAAGACAAGATGGCCCTGCAGCGCCTCAGGGAAGCGGCCGAAAAAGCGAAGATCGAGCTGTCGTCGACCATGTCGACCGACGTCAATCTCCCGTTCATCACCGCCGACGCCTCCGGTCCGAAGCACCTCAACCTCGCCCTCACCCGTGCGAAGTTCGAGCAGCTCATCGGCGACATCGTGCAGAAGACGATGGGACCGCTCAAGCAGGCCTTGTCCGACGCCGGCCTGGCCGCGAAGGACATCCACGAGGTGGTGCTCGTCGGCGGCTCGACCCGCATCCCGATGGTGCAGCAGGTCGTCAAGGACTACTTCGGCAAGGAGCCCCACAAGGGCGTCAACCCCGATGAAGTGGTCGCGGTCGGCGCGGCCGTCCAGGGCGGCGTCCTCGGTGGCGACGTCAAGGACGTCCTGCTGCTCGACGTCACCCCGCTGTCGCTCGGCATCGAGACGCTCGGCGGCGTGATGACCAAGCTCATCGAGCGCAACACCACCATCCCCACGCGCAAGTCCGAGACCTTCTCGACCGCGGCTGACAACCAGACGTCCGTCGAGATCAAGGTCCACCAGGGCGAGCGCGAGATGGCCGCGGCGAACAAGCTTCTCGGCGCGTTCCACCTGGTCGGCATCCCGCCCGCGCCGCGCGGCATCCCGCAGGTCGAGGTCACGTTCGACATCGACGCGAACGGCATCATGAACGTCTCGGCCAAGGACCTCGGCACCGGCAAGGAGCAGAAGATCACCATCACCAGCTCCTCCGGCCTGTCGAAGGACGACGTCGAGAAGCTGGTCCGCGACGCGGAAGCCCACGCCGAAGAGGACAAGAAGCGCCGCGAGCAAGTGGAAGCGAAGAATCAGCTCGACTCTCTGGTCTACCAGGTCGAGAAGATGCTGAGCGAGAACCGCGACAAGCTTCAGGGCTCCGACGTGCAGACGCTCGAGGCCGCGATCGGTGACGCCCGCAAGGCGATGGAGCAGGGTGACGCGGAGGGCATGCGTGCCGCCATGGACAACCTGCAGAAGGCCTCGCACAAGCTCGCCGAGGTGATGTATCAGCAGGCTGGCGCCCAGGGTGGTACGGGTGCGCCGGGTGCGGATGCAGGCGCCGACGCGTCGAAGGACGACGTCATCGAAGCCGAAGTCGTCGACGAAAACAAATAAGGTGAAGCGGCGGGCGCAAGCCCGCCGCTTCATCCTGAGCAAAGCGAAGGACCTCCGAGGACATGGCAAGACGAAGAGCAGACGGATACGTCATGATCTCGATCATCTCGGAGCGGTACAACATCCATCCGCAGACGCTCCGGCTGTATGAACGTGAAGGCCTGATCAAGCCGGTGCGGACCTCCGGAAACACCCGCCTCTACGGCGAGGACGAGATCCGCAAGCTCGAGATGATCCTCACCCTGACCCGCGACCTCGGCGTGAACCTGGCCGGCGTCGAAGTGGTCCTGCAACTCGCCCGGATGATGAACGACGGCAACATGGAGTTCGGCCGCCTCCTAGACTTCATCCGCCAGACCATGCTCGACAAACGCCACGGCATCGAGCGCGGAAACGCGCTGGTCAAGGCAGTTCCCATGGGACTGGCGAGACGGCAGTGAAGCATCCCGCGGGTTCAACGCCGGAGGCGTGGCGGAGGGTAGCCGGTGGTAAGCGCCGCAGGCGCGCCACCACCGGTAAAATGGCGACAACGATTTGCACCCCAGCGGGGTGCCGTACGCGATCCATCGTGCCCGCCGGCTGACGCCGGCGGGCACGCGCACCTCCTTTTCTTTGATTTCGGGCGACGCCGGCCGGGCCGGGTCGGCATCCTCCGTTTCGACTTTCTCTGCCCTCACGAGGGCTTCACGACGATGGGTGAGGCGGGCTCGCCCTCCGGCGCCGCGGGACGCTTCTTGCGCTTGAAAGCCTCCTTCATGGCCGGCAGATGAGGAACCAGCGTCTCCTCTTCATCCGGAGAGCTGACTCCCTTGGCCACCTTGTAGACCTTGCGCACGCCGGCGGCGACCTCCGCGCGATACCGCTGAATGGTGTCGTACGCGCTCTCGCGAAGTACGTCCATCTCCTTGATCACGGACTGGAACGCGTCGGTGTGCTGGATGGCGTCGCGGATCCTCTCGCCGCTCATTTTCGCCGGGGCTGCGACGTCGGGATGGCTGTCGCAGGTCAGGGCGGCCGCGTGAAAGGCCTTGTCCGGAATGGACGCGTTCCTGCTGGTCTTCCGGCGGCGGCCCGGCGGCAACGGTGCGTACCCGGGGATCTTCTGCACCGCGGCGCGCATCTCCGCGATGATCTGCTCGGCGATCTGCTGATAATTCGGGGTCGGTTCGACGGGGATATTGGTCATATGTATTTCTCCTTTTTTCAGTCCGAGCGCTCGAAGCGCGATCAGCGCGGCCCCGCCGTTCCTTTCCTCTGATGAGCTCGGCTTTAGATAGTATGCGTGCGAGTTGAATCAGAGTCAAGAGATTTGAATGTGAGTCGCGTCAGTTTTCATCGGTCCGCTCACGAATTCGTGAAGGTTGCTCAGGAAATCGTGAGCGCCGCTCAGGAAATCGTGAAGGTTGCTCAGGAAATCGTGAGCACCGCTCAGGAAATCGTAAAGGTTGCTCAGGAAATCGTGAGCGCCACTCAGGAATTCGTGAAGGTGACTCAGGAAATCGTGAGCGCCACTCACGATTTCAGTGGAGACCCTTCACGATTTCCTGAGCGCCGCCAGTGAAATCGTGAGCGACTCACCTGAACATCACTCGACTTTCATTGCCAGCCTGATTCCTGTAACATCTCCTCGCATGGAAAACCCGGTACACGTCCAGATTCGCGCCGCGCGCGAGGCTCACGGACTCACGCAGCACGAGCTGGCCGCCAGGGCAGGGGTGGGCCGCAGCGACATCCAGCGGCTCGAGCGCGGCGACAACGTCGGGATCCGCCTGCTCGAGAAGGTGCTCGCCCAGCTGCCGAACCTGACCACCTTCCAGATGGGCGGGATCGAAGTGACGGGCCGGATCACCGTCGACGTCGACACCGTCCGCCAGATCGTCCTCGGCATCGTCGCCTCCGGCACCCAGGCCCTCCAGGTCCTCGAACAGGCCCGGCCGTCAGAACGCCCCGCAGAGCTCCAGGGGCCGGTCGGAGCGACGAGGTTCGTGCCCAAGCCCGTCGTCTCCGAGGAGCTCAAGGAGTACCTCCGCCAGATCGACCCGACGGAGAAAGGCCCGATCAAGCGCACCGCCAAGTCCGATCGCCCCGACGACCGCTCCCGCGCCCGGGTCGACCCCTCGAACAAGTCCGATTCGGAGCATTGAGCAAAGCTCCTCAGCAGTTTGGAGTGCGGTGACCGCAGTCACCGCTTTGGCTGGGTGCCTGCGCCGCGAACGCTCGAGGCGGCAACTGCGGCTGCCGAAGGAAGAGGTGACTGCCGGAAGGGAGTCTCAAAACCATCCGGGCTGTTTGTCACGCCGGAGGCGTGCCGGAGGGTAGCCGGTGGTAAAGCGCCCGCAGGCGCGCCACCACCGGTAATCCGCGTGCGACAACGCTTGCACCCCGGCGGGGTGCCGTACGCGCCCCCGCCGGGGTCGGAGATGAGGGCCCGGCGTGATCCGGTGGTAGCGCACCTTCGGCCTTGGCCATTCTTATGCGACCGTTCTGTCCCGCCACGCTATCCGAACCGTGGTAGCGCGATTTACGCCGCGGCATCGGTTCTCGGCTGTGCCGGGACCGGCGCGAATTTTCAACATCGGCGAGCTTGTTCGAATGTTCCGTCCGGTAGCCGATGGGCCGGAGCGTCTCAGGAGGTTTGAATGAAAACAGCCAACGCACGGCAGGCGGAGACTCCGACGCGGAGACAGACCGCCCGCCGCGATTCAGTCGGAAGTGCCGCAGCCATTCCTGCCGAGGCGCGGCGGTCGACGGCGGCCGCTCTCCTGCACGCACCGGGCTGGAGCGGCGATGACCTCGCGGATGTGATCGCGACGGTCACGGGGACTCGGACGAAGACGCGGTTCTGATGGCGTATCTCCTCACGCCACCCGCTCCGGCGCCTCCGGCCAATGCAGGGCCGCCGCGAACCCCGGCACCTCCGCCGACAGCCACTGCGCGTGCACCGAGACCAGGTCCCGCAGCTCCCGCGCCAGCACCGCGCTGACCGTCTGGCCATCCAACGCCGCCAGCCGCTCCAGCGTCACCACCTGCATCCGCGGAATCCGCACCTCCAGGTCCACGAGCCGCAACAACTCCGGAATCGCCTCCGCCAGCTCGCTCCCCAGCGTCGCCTCCACCACCTCCTGCGACCAGAACTCCATCCCGAACGACGCCAGCTCCCCCCACGGAATCGCCAGACCGTCCGTCGTCCCGATCCCCTCGATCTCCCCGCTGTTCATCCACCTGCGCAGCTCATCCACCCCCATGCCGAGCAACGCCGCCGCCTCAGGGAGGGGATAGGTAAGGTGGGGGTGGAGGAAGAGGTGGCGGATGGCAGATGGATTCGGCATCGTGACTCCTTTTAGCGTCTTAGCGACTACGAATGATACTGATAGTAGGTGGAGAGTTCGTGCCGCGCAAGCCCAAATGGGTCCCCAATGCGCGACGAGATCCTCCGCCTCTTCGGCGAGCGCCTCCGGGAGCTCCGAACCGAGCGAAATCTCTCCCAGGAAAGCCTTGCCGAGCTGGCAGGCCTCGACCGCAACTACATCGGCCAGATCGAACGCGCCGAACGGAACGTGGCGCTGGTGAACATCGTCAGGATCGCGAAGGCGCTGGAGATCGAGCCGGGAGACCTGTTCGTGCCGTTCACGACGGCGAAGGTCGCCCGTTTGCGGTAGTACCTGATCGTCGAATTCTCGCGTCCCCGCCCGCTCCTTCTGTTTCCGATGCTCACTCACATGCGAGCGGATCAGAACATTTGAGGCTGCGCGAACTCGGCGACGTGATCGTGGATGTACTCCTCGGCGCGCGAGCGAACGCCCGCGTCTGCGGACGAGAGAAGCATCGCCAGGTCGTCAGGCGTCTTTAACGTGGAGAACGTCTTGATCGGCGCGACGTACACCACCGCGGGCTTCGATCGAGCGACGAGACGCGCGACGTTTACGAGCGTACCGGTGCTCTGCCCGTCCCACAGCGCCAAACCAACGTCGGCTTCTTCGGCCATCGCTGCGTCCTTCGCAGTGAAGAAAGCGAAGTCGCGGGCGCGGTGCGGCGCATCGATCGCACGCACGGGCCAGTCGCCGATGTTGTTCCGGCAGTCGCCCGCGGTGCAGAACACGAGCACGTTCGGATAGCGCTGCTCGGCAAAGTACGCCTGAATCGCTTTGTCGGCGCCGTTCGCGTCACCGACGAGGATCGTGAGCTCGCGGCGGATCATTTCGTCGAGGCGCGGCTTAACCTCGGCCGGAAGGCGGGAGATTCGTCGAGAGCCGGAGAGGAAGACTTTCTTCATACGCGCCGCGTCTTGGTAAGAGCGAATGCAAAGATGATAGCCGCTCCCACGTGCCGAGCGCGGCGGCAACCGCGCCGATCGTGGCGCCCGAGCGGATGGGCGAGGATCTGACTTGCGTCAGATCCTCACGCGCCAAAACCGTAGGTTGGACGTGCGATCGAGAGACGTTGCGCCGATCAGGCGCAACGAAGCAGCGTATGGGTAATCCGGGTGAGCCCGGGTGGCGGTGAACGGTGATGTTCCGAGCAAAAGACCGGCTCCGGCACGCTGACGCCAAGCGGCACGAACGCGACCGGCTCCACGACGTCATATGCCCGCGGAGTTTCCTGAAGTGCTGTCTGAATACGGTTGGCCCACTCTCTTTCCGTACCGGCTTGAACATAGCCGATCATCCCGCCGTGACGCAGGGCTCCGTAGTAGCCGCGAACCAGCGCCAGCATGCCGTCCTCGCCGAGATACGCTGCAACCGATCCTGTATTCAGCAGCCGCTTCGCTTCGAAACGGAAGCGGTGCTCGGGACGAGGACTGGTGCAGCGAACGCAGACATCGGTCCGCGGCCGACGTTTGCCCGTTCGACCGCCGACAGATTCCGGTTGATCATCTACCACGGTAACGATGGTCGCCCACTCAGGAGCATCCGGCGAGTCGAGCACTTCGTTCATCGCATCGCACAGCTTTCCCGTGATCTCCGTCTCCGCGAGCGCGGCGAGATCGGCGGGCACCAGGCGAGCGTGACCGAGCCCCAGAAGCTCGTGGCTCCGTCGCGCCAGCGCGTCTTCATAGACGCTGCCGAAAGAGAGCGGGGGCGGCGTCATGCGGGAGTGGCGACTCGCTGCAAAACGAGCCCTACGACCTCCGCGGCATCCTGAATCGCCTGACTTTCGACCCAATGAAAGCGATGGAGTGGCTTGAAGAGGTAGATTCGGTCGTCGACGAACACGCGCAGGTTCCGGTTGAAGTAGTGCCACTGTGACAACTCACGATCGAGGTGCCCTCGCAGAGCGCTGACCTGCTTGAGCACATCACTGCTCGTATCAGGCGAATGAACCGTCACCCCGCCATCTCGCGCGTGCAGGTCGATGCAAATGACGCCTTGGCGCTTGTCCGTCCAGACATCGATCGCATGACGGACGCCCGTTTCGTTCCCGACAAACGCGTCGAGCACGTGCCGGAGCCGTTCCGCATAGACGCGTTGCTCCGATTCATCCGGCCGCCGGACTGCTCTTTCCTCCACCTTTCCGTCGCGAAGCCCCATCACCACGTCGATGAAATCAGTAATCCGTATTTCGTCCTCGGCGCGGAGCGACAACGCAGCATTGACAAAATGATTGAGCTGCGCGATCAGCTCGGCTTTCCGCTCCTGATATGCGCCCAGCCCAAGCGCAGAAATCGGCTTCGCATCGTGCGCCGCCAGTTCATCGTGCAGTTCCGCCCACGAGCGGATCGTCCCCTCGTCACGATCAATGAAGAATGGCGGGACGGCCAACGCACGAAGAGCGCCCAACGTCGAGACCTGCCGCTGGACTCCGGCCTGTGTCGAAGTGAAAAGCTGGTGGTACTCGACGAAATCCGAATTGAGATACAGCGTCAACGCTTTCAGGACCGGCGCCTCACCGCGCGAAGCGACGATGCCGATCTGACGAGGCGGCACCACGACGTAGTCGTCCGAATAGACAGCCCATCGCCGGCCTGCGTTCACTAGGATGTGCGGCGGATGGGAGACGCTCTCGGGAACGACAAACCGCCCTTCCCGCACGTACGTATTGTCGGACTCGATCGGAATGAGAGCGTCCTGCGGCAAGGCGAACACACGCTCCAGGCGCGAGAGAAGATCCAGGTTCAACGTCAGCCGGCCCGCCAATTCAGGATGATGCTCGACGGGTTCACCGCCGGGTTTGGGTTTGTCGCGAAGCTGCAGCCCTTCCGTCATGAAGAGCTGTCCACGGTCCTCCAGCAGTTCGAGAGAAGGCAACGCGGACGTTCTGCGGAGTATCGAACGATCCAGTTCAGAACCCCATGCGGCGAGCTTCCATACGAGCGAGCCGCCTTCCTTGATCTCGCGGGGGTCGACCACACGCATCTCGTTTTCGTTGACGACGATGCTCCACGTGTCGACCCGTGTCCCTTCGGTGCGAGGACGCGTCGCTTCCTGATTCGCAACAAGCGGCGAGAACACCGGCACGCCGGAAGTTTCGACGCTCCCAGGCCGAAAAATGAGCGCCGCGGCAGGATGTCGCGATCTTCCGGCGAACAACACTTCGGCCAAGTTCATGAAGTTTGCGACATACGTCAGTTCCGTGGCGCCGAAAAACCGTTCCCGGAACGCCTTCGACTCGGCCTTGAAAAGAACCATCGCCGGAACGAGCATGCCCGCGACACCATCCTGCTGCACGAACTCCAGCGCGCGCCACAGGAACGGCTCGGCGGCCTGATTCCCACCGGTCGGCTTGTCGCTCTTGTGTTCGACCATCCATTCGAGCACGGGTATCTCGATCGGGTCAGTCGTATCGGACTTGATTTCGTTCCACGGCGGATTGCCGATGACCCAGTCGAAGCGACGAGCTTTCGCGCTGGTGATGAAGTCATGTCCCTCGTCGAATGCATTCGCCTCGATGATGTTCGCACCCGACAAGTTGGGGAGCTTGAACTTGGTATTCGTCAGATCAGGTGGGTCGATGTAATCGAGCATCGTGAGGAGCAGCGACAGCTCCGCCACACGGCAGGCCTCGCCGTCCACATCAATGCCGAAAATGTGTCGCACCAGCAGTTCACGTAGCTCAGTCGGTCGGAGCTTTTCGGTCTTCGAAGAGCGCAGCCGGTCCTCGATCAGCTTTCGATAGCACTGCACGAGAAATGCGCCGGAGCCGCATGCGGGATCGAGCACTCGCATCCCCGGACGAAGCGGGAGGACGTCGTCCATCCGGTCGATCATGAAGTTCACGACCGGAATCGGCGTGTAGTAGGCGCCACGCTTTCTTCCCACGCTCGGCCCGGAAGGTGTAGGCCGAAGGTGGAGGAATTGTTCGTAAACGACCGACAGCGTCTCGATGGGGATGTACGAGAAGTTGTACGCGTCGAAGGCGAGATGTTGCTGTCCCAGCGCCGAATCGCCTGCGAACACCCCCGCCGCACGTTGGAGGTGTTCGGGGCCGATCTCGTTCATCATCCGGGTGGTAAGCGGGAAGACCGATCCGTTCAGCCAGTCCTCGAGGTGCGCACAAAGCCGAAGAAAGGATTTGACGCGGGCGTTGCGGCCCGCGACCTCCGGCCACGTCAGGTCCCATCTCGCCAGCCGTGCGTCCGAGAGGATGTCACGGTGACGGAGATAGTAGAGATAGAGGAGCTTCCCGATCAGCGTGTGGACGAGCGAAGAATCGCGGAGGCCTTCCTTCGTCAGCCTCTTCTCAAGTCCGGCAAGGTCCGCGAGAAGCCGCCATTCCACGCGCCGGTGCGGGTCGGCGCGCTCGGCCAGCTGGTCCCAGACGCTGCCGCTGTCGATCGCGGCCGATGAGAGAACCGCCAGACGCGATGAGACTGCCTGCAGATCCGATTCGAGTAGATGCTGGCGCGTTCCGCGGCGCTGCTCGTGTTCGAATCCTGCGTAGACGCGGACACCTTCCGGCGCCATGACGATCAGGAACGGGATGACGTTCTGATTCCAGACGAGGCGGTGGATCGCATCCGCATGCTCGTACGAATCCGCCTTGCAGACGTAGCTGACCGGAATCACCTCCGGCGGAGTGGTCGTATCCGAGGCCGGCGTTCGGAGGCAGTAGACCGCCTGAAGCCCGGCGCCGGCGATCGCGCGGCGGAAGACGTGGCCGTAGTCGGGCGCGTGCTTTAACTCATCGCCCGTCAGCAAGTTGGGCGACCCGCTGTAGCCGAGAGCATCGAGCAGAGGCTGCGTTTCCATCATTCCGCGACCGGCTCGACGGATCGAGCTGCCGGTGCCGGACGCGACCGTTCTCCGGCGAGCGCGGAACGCACGTCGCAGCGCATCTCGGATCCCCCCTCATCCATCGACGCTGATGATCCCTCGGCATCGCGCAATCCGCAAGGATTAGGCGCTCTCGACGGGAGAAGTCCAGTGAGAATCTTCGATATGTAGAACGACACTCCGGCGCTGGTCGGGCTGCGAGCACCGAGTCCATTCGATACGGGCGCTCACGCCACCGCTCGCCGCCGAGTCTCAGGAACTCGAGATGTGCGTCAAGCGGGACGAGCCGACTCGCGGCCTTCTGCAGCTCGATCGCGGCGTTACTCCAAAACCACACTTCGACCTTCCATCCCTTCCCCTTCGCGCGCTCGATCACCGGGTTGTGAGGAACACGTCGGTTATGGCGGGAAGCGTACATCGAGAGCCGAGGGCCGAGAGCCGAGGGCCGAGAGCCGAGGGTTAAGCATCGAGCGTCAAGCGTGACGCCTCTCCCTCAGCCGTCGGCCTCTGAGCCACATTGACGTCCTTATGTCACAGGCGTAACTTCGTCGTGGAGGTGGCGACCATGACTCGAAAGATTGCTTTGGAGGAAGCGTTCAGTGCCCCGTCCACGAAGGACTACCTGAAGTACACGCTCGAGCAGGTTCCGGAGGAGAACCGCCAGGAGTTCACGGACATCCTCGAGGACTTCGATGACCGGCTGCAGGCGATGGACGAGGCGGGCATCGATATCTTCGTGCTGTCGCAGACCAGCCCCGGGGTGCAGCGGGAGACGGTGGCCGCGACCGCGGTGGACAACGCGCGCGCGGCGAACGAGTTTCTCTACGGGAAAATCCAGGAGCACCCGGACCGGTATCGCGGCTTCGCGCACCTGCCGTTGCAGGACGTGGAGGCGGCGTCGCAGGAGCTCACCCGCTGCGTCAACGACTTCGGCTTCGCCGGCGCGATGATCAACGGCAACAGCAACGGGCTCTATCTCGACCACGAGACGTTCCTGCCGTTCTGGGAGACGGTGGCGAAGCTCGACGTGCCGGTCTACATCCATCCCGCCGATCCCGTCGAGCAGCCGTTCGTGCTGAAGGATTACCCGATCCTGCAGGGTGCGCTCTGGGGGTGGACGTCCGACAACTCGTCGCACTTCCTGCGCCTGCTCTTCAGCGGCCTGTTCGACCTCTATCCCAACCTGCAGATCATCCTCGGCCACATGGGGGAGACACTCCCGTACTTTGTCTGGCGCCTCGATTCCCGCTACGACGCGATGAAGGCCTCGGCCTCGCCCCAACTGGAGAAGCAGCCGTCCGACTATTTCCGCTCGAACCTGATCATCACCACCGCCGGCGTCTGTCAGGATTCGTCGCTGCAATGCGCGATCGAGGTGATGGGGGAGGACCGGGTGCTGTTCTCCGTCGACTATCCGTACGAGCACACCGACGAGACGGTCGAGTGGATCGAGAACACGCCGCTGAAGCCGGGACAGCGCGAGAAGATCTGCCACCAGAACGCCGAGCGGGTCCTGAAGCTGAAGTAGCGGTGCGGCAGCGCCCAAGAGCGGACCGACCGAGAGGCCTCCGGCGGGCCGGCGTGGCCGGCGGCACTTGTTTGCGCACGGACGGCGCTTCGTGCGAGAGGCGTGCGTTCAGCCTTGGGCAACCAGTGCTGCCGGCCACGCCGGCCCGCCGGAGGCCTCTCGGCGTTCTTCAAATAGGATTGGAACGATGGACGATCGCGACAAGCTCTTCGAATGGCTGCGCAAGATCGAAGCTCTCTACGCGGGAGCCGCGACGCCGGGGGAGCGGGACGCCGCAGCCAGCGCTCGCGAGCGGATCCGGGCGCGGCTGGCCACCGTCTCGCAGGCGGAGCGCAGCGAGGAGTTCCGCTTCACGATGGACAACCCCTGGTCGCGCAAGATCTTCGTCGCGCTGCTCCGGCGGTACGGGATCGAGCCGTACCGCTACAGCCGCCAGCGCCGCACCACGGTCATGGCCCGCGTCCCCCGCTCCTTCGTGGCCGAGACCCTGATGCCCGAGTTCGAGGAGATGAACCGCGCCCTCTCCGAGCACCTCGAGCGCATCACCGACGACATCATCTCCCAGGAGATCTCCCACGACACCTCCGAGGCGAGAGAGGTGGCGTCGATCGGGGAGTGAGAGGGTGGGCAGCGGCGCGAGGGAGTTAACGCGACGCAGGTGCATCGTGGAGCACGATCGGCAGGACTTTCTGGAAATGTACAAAGTCTTTGTCGGCCGTGAAGATGGCGAACTCATTCCGCACGGCAACGGCACAGATGAGAAAGTCCGTGTTCGAGCCCTGGATGCCCTTGTCCCGGCACCGATTGAAAAACGAGGCTGCTTCGTCGTAGTCCTCCGGCGTGATCTGGACGTCGGGGAAGCTTCGCAGAAGCTCCCGCAGACGATCGAACTGCGCGCGTTCCCTGATCCCGGAGAGCAGCTCCTGACGGATCGCACCGATCATCGCCACTCGGCCGTCCTCGACGAGTGAAGCCAGCGCAGCCCTGATCTCCCCGTTTTCAGGCTGGTTCTTGCGGCGTAAGGCCACCGACCAGATCGGCGTGTCCACCAACACCTTCATGGTTTACGGCGCTGTTTTTTGTAGTCGTACGCAGGGTCGAAATCGATGGTTCCGAAGAGCTCCACGATCTTGGCTTGCTTCCGACGCTGGATGTACTCGTGGAGAGCTTCGGTCACCGTGGCCTTCTTCGTGCGGTGGCCGCCGATCTTCTGCGCTTCCTCGAGCAGGCGGTCGTCGATTGCGAGGTTCGTAGCCATGGCTTCATTCTACACACCTCCATGTGTAGTGTTTGGAGTGCGGCGACCGCAGTCGCCGCTTTCACTCCGCGCCACCTGCGCCGACCGTGCGAACAAGCGCGAGCTGCGGCTCGCGCAGTAAAGCGGTGACTGCGGTCACCGCACTCCAAACTTCTCGGCCGGCCGCACTGGTTGCCCAAGGCTGAACGCACGCTTCTCGCGATCCGCGCCGTCCGTGCGCAAACAAGTGCCGCCGGCCACGCCGGCCCGCCGGAGGCCCCTCGTCGGTTCTCCATGCGAGGGTAGGAAAGCAGGCTCCGCCGTCACTCCTCTGATGAGAGGGAGACTCGTCCAATGGATTTGAGCTTGGCTGCGTCCTGCAGGATTCATCCGGCCATCGGCATCGCCCGGGTCGGCGGTAGTGAAGAGTTCATCATCGGACCGGAGGTGCCGGGGCAGTTGCGGCCGGCGCCGGGGCCGAACGGGTTCAAGGACGAGAGCGGGCAGTTGCTCCGGCAGGCGGCGCGGTTCCGCATCTACGCGTACGACGCGGCCGGCAACGTGCTCGGCGAGGTCACGCCCGGCGAAGGCGTGGACGTGACGTGGACCGTCGACGTCGCGAACACGAAAGCCGCGTGGTACGACTTCGACCTGGCGATGGACATCCCGGAGTTCGACGGGAGCCTCGGCACGCCGCCGATGAGCAGCGCCCTGCGCAACGCCGCGCTGGCCGACCGCGCACAACTCGCCATCACCCCCAAGCCGCGCAGCATCTCCGGACGCAACACCACCGGCCCGGAGTATCTCTTCGACGACGGGAAGTTCCTCGCGAAGACCGTCCCCCTCGGCGAGCTGCAGACCGACGCCGATGGCCATCTCATTTTTCTCCCCGCCTTCGGCAAATCGGCCTCCGAAGACGGTCAGCCGGCGCACACCTTCGCGAACAATCCGCTGTGGCACGACGACGTCGCCGACGGTCCCGTCACCGCCACAGTCAGCATCAACGGCAAGACGTTCGAGGCCGAGCACGCGTGGGTGGTCGTCGCACCGCCCGACTACGCTCCCGGCGTCATCGCCTTCATGACCATGTACGACGTCATCCGCGATGCCGGGTGGCAACTCGATCCGTCGCTCATGCCGGCGCGGCCGTCGTATCAGCGCGACATCATGCCGCTGTTCAAACGGCTCGCGGACAACCAGTGGGTGAACTCCGGCTTCGGCAAGTTGTTCGGCTGGCGGGGCTCCGATGATCTCGACGCCCTCCTGGCCCGCCTCGGCGACAACAGCTTGTACGCGCGTCCGTTGCGCGAGTCGTTCTTCGTCCGCTTCCGTCACCCCGATTACCTGACCATGGAGCCGGACGCCATCCCGCCGGTGTACGGCGACGGCATGGACCTCCCGCCGGCCGATCCGCGCCAGTGGCTCGCGGTGACGAAGATGCAGGACGAGATGCTGCGGCGCTGGGCGGACGGCGATTTCATCGCCGACTACAACCCGGCGCCGCCGCCGCAGACGCTGTCGAAGATCCCGCTGCAGGAGCAGCCGGAAGCGCTCGACGTGGCCGCGCTCGAGAACACGATCGGCGGACCGTTCCACCCCGGCTGCGAGATGACCTGGCCGATGCGGCAGCCGATCATGTACGAGAAGCCGTTTCGCCTGAAGCTGCGCAAGGGAGCGCCGCCCGATTACGGTCCGACGCTCGATTCCGCCGTCTGCCTCGCTCCGAACGGTCCGCTCGACGGCAGCGGGTCTGGTGACGTGAGCCGCTGGATGGCGGTGCCGTGGCAGACCGACACCTCGAGCTGCCTCTACGCCTACGTCGGCTACCAGGCCGGCGTCTTCCTCCCGACGTTCTGGCCGGTGCGCGTGCCCAACACCGTCCTGACGCAGGAGCAGTACGACATCGTGAGAGACACGACCGCGCCGGCGGCAGCGCGTCAGGCCGCCTTCGCCTACGACACGCGCCCGTTCTGGCTGCGCGCGCTCGGGCCGCGCTCGGACTACATCAACATGATCAACGGCTTCGTCGCCAAGTGGAACGAGGTCGGCGTAGTCACCGCGCAACCGGGTGCAAAGCCTTTCCCCGCCACCATCCACGTGGAGTTGGGGATGAACGTCGAGCAGCCGTCGACGGGCCTGCTCGCGAAGGCGGCAGCTGCGATCGGCGTCGGCGAGAGGGCGGAGGAAGAAGGGGAGCTGCCGAACCCGCGGCTGTTCCGATGAAGACGGACGTCGCTATCGTGGGGGGTGGTCCGGCCGCTTCGGCGGCCGCGATCATGCTCGGCCGCGCAGGGATGGCTGTGGCCATCGTCGAGCGCGGCGACGACCGCGGCGACAAGCCGGGCGAGAGTCTCGCGCCGGCTGTACGTCCGCTGCTCGAGCAGCTCGGCGTGTGGGACGACCTGTACGCCGACGGGCATCTGCCGTGTCACGGCAACCGCTCTTCGTGGGGTGCGGACGCGGTCGACGAAATGCCGTTCATCTTCACTCCGTACGGTCACGGGTGGCATCTCGACCGGCGGAAGTTCGAGCGGTTGCTGGCCGCCCGCGCCGCCGAAGCGGGCGCGCAGCGCGTCACGCGGACGTCCGTGTCGGACGTGCAGCGCGACGGCCAGCGGTGGCGCCTGCAATGCGCGGGCGGTTCGGTCATCGAGTCGCGGTTCGTGGTCGACGCAACCGGGCGCGCGGGCAGCATCGCCCGCCGGATGGGGGCGCAGCGCATCGTCGACGACTCGCTGATCGCCATGGTCGCGTTCCTGGTCCCGGAAGCGGAAGGCGACCGGGACTCGTTCACGCTCGTCGAGGCGGTGGAGCATGGCTGGTGGTACAGCGCCGTGCTTCCCGACGCGCGCCTCGCGGCGATGTTCGTCACCGATCCGGTGGTCGTCTCCGCGCGCTCCACGCGAACGCGCGACGACTGGAACGTCCGCCTCGCGTCCGCGCCGCTGACGCGCGAGCGCATCGAACGGTTCCGCTACAAGCTGCCCGAGGCTCCGCGGTGCGTCGATGCGGGCAGCGCGCGACTCGACCGCGTGGCGGGGAAAGGGTGGCTGGCGATCGGCGACGCCGCGATGGCGCTCGACCCGCTCTCCTCGCACGGCATCGCCGCGGCGCTGGCGGGCGGGATCGAAGCCGCGGCGGCGATCTCCGCCGGCGCGTCGATCGAGTGCTGCGAGCGCTACGAGCGCGTCATCGACGCGAGCTGGATCGCGTACGTGGCGATGCGCCGCTCCTTCTACGCCGCGGAGCGTCGCTGGTCCGGCACCCCCTTCTGGCGCCGGCGGACGTAGAATCCTCCTTCGTACCCGAAGGAGGTTCCGATGCCGCACGTCACGTCGCATCAACCCGGGTCATTCTGCTGGATCGAGCTCGCCACGAGCGACGCGGCCGCCGCCCGGTCGTTCTACACGCGGCTCTTCGGCTGGACCGTCAACGAGATCCCGATGGGCGACCAGGGAACGTACTTCATCCTCCAGAAAGACGGCCGCGACGCCGCGGCGCTCTATCAGGAAGCGCGCATGCCGCCGAACTGGGTGTCGTACATCGCCGTGAAGGACGTCGATGCCACGGTGGAACAGGCGAAGACGCTGGGCGGCGAGGTACACGCGGGGCCGTTCGACGTCTCCGAGTCGGGCCGGATGGCCATGCTGAGCGATCCGCAGGGAGCGCACTTTGCGGTCTGGCAGGCGCGTGCGAACCCCGGCGTCGGTGTGCGCGACGAGCCGGACACGCTCTGCTGGAACGAGCTCCAGGCGCGCGACGTCGATGCGGCGAAGACGTTCTACACCTCGCTCTTCCACTGGCGCATGAAGGATTCCCCCGAATACACCGAGTGGCACCTCGGCGAGCACGCCATCGGGGGGATGCTCCCGTCGCAAGCCCCGCGCGAGGTACCCTCGTATTGGCTGCCATACTTCGCGGTCGTCGACTGCGACGCCGCGGCGGAGAAGGCGGAGTCGCTGGGGGCCACCGTGCTCCTGCCGTCGATGGACATCGAGAACGTCGGACGCTTTTCGGTCCTGCAGGATCCCCAGGGCGCCGTTTTTGCCATCATCCGGCTCTCGATGTGACTCCGGAAATGGAACGGAAAGAGAGGCTGTTGAAACCATAGCTTCCGGGAAGATTTGCAGCACTGTGGATCTCCGTCGGGCAGCACCAGATTCAAGAAAGGAGATCCATTCCATGCGTCAGACCGGAACCGTCAAGTGGTTCAACGATGCCAAGGGCTTCGGTTTCATCACGACCGAAGGCGGCGAGGACGTGTTCGTACACTTCAGCGCCATCCAGGGCAACGGCTTTCGCTCCCTGCAGGAGGGAGCGCGCGTCGAGTTCGAAGTGACCAACGGCCCGAAAGGGCTGCAGGCACAGAACGTCACCGTCGCGTAAGCTACAGAGAACGACGAGGTAAACCGAAAGGCGGGCAGCGATGCCCGCCTTTCGTGTATCTGCCGTCCGGTTCGGCCCGCGTAGCGGGCGGAAGGGAGTAGCCCACGGCTTCAGCCGTGGGAACGGGCGTTCAGGAATCGAGTCCGCGTAGCGGCCGGCAGGATTCTGTCGGCCGCTACGCGGACTCGATTGGCGGGGCTCCGATCCCCCGGCTGAAGCCGGGGGCTATCTTCTGCAGCCCGCTACGCGGGCACCGGACACTGTCTTCCGGGGCGCTGTACTAAGCGACGCTTTCAGTGCGCCCACGAAAGAGAACCGACGAGGGGCCTCCGGCGGGCCGGCGTGGCCGGCGGCACTTGTTTGCGCACGGACGGCGCCTGACGCGAGAGGCGTGCGTTCAGCCTTGGGCAACCAGTGCTGCCGGCCACGCCGGCCCGCCGGAGGCCCCTCGTCGGTCTCTTTCCGTGGGTGGAGTGAACGCGTCCTGCCTAGTCATCCCACGGCCGTGAGATGACGCACGAGTTGATGCCGCCGACGCCCATGCTCAGCTTGCCGGTGTACCCGGGACCGACTGCGCGTCCCTTGCGGTCGACGAAGTTCTCGCTGTGCACTTTCACGTCCTCGTGCAGCTCCCCTTCGGTGAGCGGCATCGGGTAGAGCTTTCCCTTCGCTACGCCGAGGTGTTGCGCGGTCAGCTCCCACCCTCCGCCGACCGACATCCCGTGGCCGAACGTCCCCTTGCGAGCCGTGAAGATGACGTCGGGATGCAGGACCTCGAGCGAGTTCTCGATCTCCATCGCATCGCCCGGCGTGGCTGTCGCGTGCATGTCCCAGGTCGTGACTTCGCCGGCCTGCACGTCGTCCAGGGCCGCCTTCATCGCCAGCTGCGGGCCGCCTTTCGACGGTGTGATGATGTGGTCCGCGTCCGACGACGTCCCGACGCCGACGATCTCCAGCCCCAGGGTCTTGAATCCCTGCGCCCGCAAGGCCTCGGCATCGCCGACGATCCAGACGCAGGCGCCGCCGGCGATGTGCGTCCCCTTGAGGCCCGTCAGCGGGCGGGAGACGTCCGCGTCGGACGAAAGTACGTTCGCGTTGTAGAACGAGGAGATGACCATCTCGTGGGGTGGGGGATCGGTCATGCCGATCACGACCGCCGTCGCGTCGCCGCGATGGATCGCGTCGACGGCCAGCTTCGTCGCGATGCCGAACGACGCGCAGGCCGCGATCGGCGCCCACGCCGGACCGACGATCTTTCCGATCATCGAGATCTGTGCGGCCGGGATGTTGGCGATGTTCCACAGCAGGTTCGGCGACACTGCCGCCCACGGCTCTTCCGGGCAGCCGTACTGCTTGTTGAGCGCGCGGATCCTGCTCAGCTTCTGCCGAATGATCGACAGCTTGGCCGAGCCGGACGACGGCGGCACCGGCTCCCCCTGGATCACCGCCGCTTCGCGCAGGTACTCCGCGAGCGCGTCGCTCTTCGCTGCCCAGAACGACTCCCAGGCGTGTTTCGCGTCGACCCACTCCTCGGTGCCGAGCTGCAGCTCCCGCGGATCCTGAGGCGCTTCGGGCTCGACCGTGCCGGCGAGGTGCTCGCGCAGGGGCGCACAGCGCTCGGCGGCGGCCCAGAACTCGTTCCAGCGGCGGAGGGCGCGGTCGTAAATGAGGGACTGCTCCTGCGTCACCGTCACATCGCCGAGGCCGGTTCCGACGTAGATGTGGCACTGGGTGCCGAGGGACTGGAGGTACTGCTCGAGCCCGTGGTTCTGGCCGAGGGCCTGGATGAACGCCCCGATGGCGAACTGCACCATGGGGCCCATCTTCTCCTTGAGCTGGGCGAACTTCGCCGGGGGGAAGCGCTCGTCGAACCAGGAGTGGTAGGCCTCGAAGTCGAACTCCGGATAGCCGACCATGAAGTTGGACTGCCCGTAACCGGTGAACGGCGTGAGCCACGATTCCGCGTGTTCGAGGTTTTTCTCGAACGTGTTGATGTCAGGGGATTTCGGGGCCACGATGCCCCAACCGAAAATACCGACTTTCCTGCGCTCCGCCATCGGCGCCGCATTGTACCGAAATTGCATCTGGGGACATCCGCACTGATTCCAAGGGTGTAGAGAGAGGTTTTTTCGTGAAGAGATCAATCGCTTCGATCGTCGTCATCACCGCGGTGCTCACGCTCGCTTTGGCCGGTTGCAAGGGGCGCGAGCAGCGTGGCGCAGGCGGCGAGGCGACCGAGACGATCGCCCCCGCAGCACCGCAGCCGGCGCCGACCGGCACTGAAGCCATGACCCAGACCGTGGACGTCGAGGCCGGACGCTCGGAAGCGGAAGGGGGGACGCTGACCAACGACCCCGGTGTGCAGACCGCCACCGACACGGCCGCAACCGCCACACCGACCAGCACCGCTCCGACTACGACCACGACGCCCTGATGTCCGGCGCGACGAGCGCACTGTACGAGCCTCTCATCGAACGCGACCTGGAAGCGATTCCGGCCGCGGCGAGGACGTTCGTCTCGGCGAAGTCGCCTGCGAGAGCGATGGACGAGCTCTGGATCGCGGTGGCGCGTTTCGCCGTGCTGGCGTACGCGCCGTCGCAGCATTCGAAGCGGGCGGTGATGGCGGTGCGGGCGGCGTACGAGATGCGTACGTTCGACATCATTGTGGAATGCGCCCGTTACGCGGCCGAGAGCCGGCAGCCGTGGAGCGAGCCTCCGATCCTCGAGCCGCCGGAGCCCGACGCTTCGTCATCGCTGGAGGAGGTCATCGCCTCGGGCGACCGCCTCCGGGGCGACCGGTGGCTGTCCGCGCATCTAGGGCATGCGGAGCACGAGTTTCGCGACGTGGCGCGCGGCGACGCGTTGCTGATGCTCGACACCGCGCTCGCGCTCGAGCAGACGCTCGGGAGCAAGGGCCGCTACGCGCTCCTGCGCATGGTCATGGCAGAACTGATGACGCCTTCCGATCATCCCGAGGAACCGCTCGACGTGCTGGTACAGCGCGCGATCGCGTCGAACGGTGCGGTCGACGACGTGCGCGCCGTGTTCATCGCCGCTTCGCTTCCACCCCGCCCACAGAAAACCTCCGGTGGTTCTTCTCTCGTCGCGTATCGCCTGGCGCGCGATTACGCGCAGACGCTCATCGCGCACTCTGTCGCGCGTACACTCCCGGCGCGCGCGGACGAGTTTCTCCGCGCCGTGCACCACAACCTCGAGCATGGGGAGAGTTTCGCCGAATGGAGTTTCGCCTGAGGGGGATCATCGTCGCCGCGGCGTTCGTCTTCTCCGCCTGCACGACCACCATGCCGCCACAGCAGCCTGGTTCGCTGCCGGCGCAGATCGACGAGCTGCTGGACCGCGAGCCGTTCAACCGCGCGTTCTGGTCGGTGCTGATCGAGGAAGACGACGGCCGCGTGCTCTACGCCCGCAACGCTGACAAGCTGACCATTCCTGCCTCCAACCGCAAGCTCTACGCCTCCGCCTTCATCGCGAACTGCCTCGGCCTCGACACGAAGCTGCGCACCGAGATCTGGCGCGACGGCGACGACCTCATTCTCCGCGGCGACGGCGACCCCTCGCTCGGCTCCTGGCGCTACGAGCGCGACGGCGACTTCGACCGCCTCGCGCAGGAACTGCGCGCCCGCGGCATCACCCGCGTCCGCGACGTGATCGCCGACGTCTCGCTCTTCGACCGCGTCGTCTACCCCGGCGGGTGGAAGCTCGGCAACATCGGCAGCGACTACTCCGCCCCCGTCGACGCGCTGTCGTGGGGAGAGAACGAGATCCCGGTCGACCGCGCCGTTCCGGACGCCGCCATGCACGCGGCCAACGCGTTGCGCGACGCGCTGTTCCTGTGGGGAGTGGAGGTCACCGGCACGACCCGGGTGAACGTCGAGCCGCGGAGCTGGTCCGAGCGCGTGACGACACTCGAATCGCCTTTCGTCGCCGACCTCCTGCGCGCGGTGCTCAAGAACAGCCACAACCTCTACACGGAGATGCTGTTGAAACGCGCGGGAGGAGGAACGTACGCGAGCGCATTCGCGATGGAGCGCGCGTTCCTCACCACCGAGGCCGCCGTCGATCCGCGATCTTTCAACTTCGTGGACGGCTCCGGCCTTGCCCCGGATGACCTGCTCACGCCGCGCTCCACGATCCGCGTCCTGCGCTGGATGAATCACCCCTCCCGCCGCGCCTCCTGGTGGTCGACGCTCGCGCAGCCCGCGAACGAAGGAACGCTGCGCCGCCGCCTGGTCCCTCTCGAAGGCCGCGTGCGCGGCAAGACCGGCACGATCAACGGCGTCAACGCCCTGAGCGGCATCATCGCCATGCCCGACGGGCGTTACCGGTATTTCTCCATGATGATCAACCACCACCTGGGAGATGGCGACGAGGCGGTCGCTCTCATCGATCAGGTGGTGATGCTGGTGGCGCGCTGAGCGTGTTGTCGGTTGTCAGGTGCCTGGCGTGAGTTCAAGGGTGTCAGGTGTCAGGTGTCTGGGGTGTTTCGCCCGGGCGAGAAGCCCCAGATACCTGACACCTGACACCAACGAAGTGCCTAACGCCCCGCTACCCGCACAAACCTCTCCCCGAACAACACAAACCCCTCCACCTCCCGCGCCGGTGTGAGCGTGAACGGCACGTCCTCGTCGAGCGAATCGAACTTCGACTCGACGTGAAACACGTCGTAGTGCACGTGGGTCATGGGGGAGACGATGCGGTTCCACTCGAGGACCAGTTGCCCGTCTACCAGCGTGACCTTGGCCTTGCCGTGCGAGTCGCTCTCGTACTCGCCTGCGTAGCGGTCGAGCGCGACCGAGGGCGTCGTGTTCGGGATGCGCTTCGCGAGTTGCTCGTCGTGCAGGCGCGCTTCCTTTTCGTCGGCGCGGCGCTCGAGCATGAGGTAGTAGGAGTTCCAGTCGCGGGAGGGTTTGCCCGAGAGCATGTCCGCGAGTGCGTTGCGCATGGCCAGCGTCGCGTAGCCGCGGCCGACGTTGATCAGCACCGCGAACCCGGTCTTCCGCTTCGGCAGGAGATCGACGTGCGCGCGGAAGCCGTTCAGCGACCCGCTGTGCGACACGAGCAGTTCGCCGCGGTAATCCTGGATGAACCACCCCAGGCCGTAGGACATCACGTGCGTCTCGGGGTTCGAGTCGCGCGAGGAGTTCTCGAGCCGGATGACCGTGTGGGGCTGTTTGGTCTCGTCGATGGTCGGGTCTTCGCCGAGCTGGAAGCGGATCCAGTTGGCCATGTCGCGCGCGGACGACTTGATCGCGCCGGCGGATCCGAGGGTTTGCGTCTCGATCGGGCGCTGGGGGGCGACGCGGTCGGTGCGCCAGTCGTACTGATAGCCGCTCGCGTGATCGGCGGCGCGCCACTGGGCGTCGGAGGTCACGGTGCGCGTCATCGCCAGGGGCGTGAAGATGCGCGTCCGGACGAACTCTTCCCACGGGACGCCCGACGCGTTCGCGACCACTTCTCCCGCCGCGATGAACATGATGTTCTGGTACTGGTACGCCGTCCGGAACGCCTTCGACGGCTCGACCTTCCCCATGCTGCGGATGACCTCCTCGCGGGTGAGCGGCGTGTTGTCCCACAGCTCGTCGTAACGCCCCACGCCGGTGCGGTGCGAGACGAGGTCGCGCAGCGTGACCTGCGCATCGGCGCAGGGATCGGCGAGCTGAAAGTAGGGGAGGTGCTTCCGCACCGGATCGTCCCAGGAGAGTTTCCCCTCCGCCGCCAGCATGGCGATCGCGGCGGTGGTGAAGGCCTTCGACGTGGAAGCGATCTGGAACAGCGTGTCCACGGTGACCGGGTCCGTGCTCCCGAGCTCCTTCGTTCCGTAGCCCTGCACGTAGACCACCCGGTCCTCTCGCACGATCGCCACCGCCGCCCCCGGGATCTGCCACGCCTTCATGGCCGACTCGACGATCTTGTCGACCGAGCGGGTGTCGAACGACTTCGGCTGCCCCTGGAGAGACAGCGAAAGTAGGAAAGCTACGAAAACGGCAAGCGGACGCATCGGGGGGATTGTACAGGGCGGAGGGGAGCTCCGACCGGGCTCGCGCAGCCGGTGGGTGGCGTTTCGGCGACCGGGCAAAATTGAAAATTGAAAATTGAAAAAGAGGAGAGAGCCGGCACGCTCGCCGGGTGCTTTGCCGATCTTTCAATTTTCAATTTTCAATTTTCAATTTCGTCCCCCGCAGCTACTCCTCATACTCCCCCATCCTCACGATCTGATTGATCGCCGCCATCACTTTGAGCGAGCGCGCCGACCTGCCGACCGTCACCTCGGAGAGGCCGTTGGACATCAGCGCCTTCTGGCCGTGCTTGTCCCACCAGCGGCCGACGTAGACCTGCCGCCCGACTTTGCCGATGACCAGCTCGCCGGAGGCGGCGCGGCCGCGGGGGCGGAGCTCCACCACGAGGAGGTCTCCGTCCTCGATGCCCTGGTCGCGCATGTCGCTGCCGCGGGCGCGGAAGACGATCTCCCCCTGTTCCACGATTGCCTTCGGGAGCGCGACCGCCTCCTTCGCCTTCTCGTCGATCGGCTGGCCGTGGCGGATCTCGCCTGAGGTCTCGAGCTCGACCCACTCCGGCGCGTCGTGCACGGCGTCGCCGTTGCCGGGGCGCTGCGGGTTGATACGCCGGACCGGCAGCATCGGGAACGTCGTATCCGCGGCTCCGAAGCGGGAGGCCGGCCGTTCGACGCCCAGGAGGGTCTCGGCGCGGGCGAGGATCGACTGGGCCCGGTCCGCCTCGGCGCGTGCCTGACGGATGGTGTCGGCGAGGAGCGGGACGTTGAACTGCCGGTCGTCGGTCGACCGCAGCGACAGGGTACCTATCGTGATCTCGGTCAGTTCCAGCACCGCGGCCACGCGTTGGAGGATGCTGATCGACACGTTCGCCCCCTTCTCCAGGGCCGCGAGGTGCCGCCGGCTGACTCCGGCCAGTTTGGCGAGTCGGGCCTGCGTGAGGCCTTTACGGATGCGGGCTTCGCGAACTGTATTTCCGAGCATATTAAGGAACTTATACGTTACTGCTGGTTAGAGAAATGCGCAACACACGTCACTGCTGGTGAATCGGCGGTCACAGGCGTGCGAGAGCGCGGATCACTCGCGCCAGCCGTTCGGCTACGACCACTTCATGCAGACACACTCTCGCACATGGTGTGACGCGAAGGCGCTTTTCCACCCCCTGTGGATGCACATTTGCGCAACGGGCTCAAAACGGGGTTCAAGGAGGGGTCAGCAGGACAAGTCGAAGCGGGAGAGAAGCTTGCGCACTATTGTGCGCCCCGTGATGCGCCAGAAGCAGATCCGGATTGACATCCATCCTGCTCGTCTTTATAGTGCAAGATATTGCACATGCCGACACGACTCGAATCGTTTTTGAAGAGCAGAGGGATCAAACCGGCGCACCTCGCACGGGAGTCGGGCTACAGCCGCCAGCACCTGTTGCGGATACGGTTAGGGCGGATGGAGCCGACGCGGCGCTGTATCGCGGCGATCGCGGCAGCATGCCGCCGGCTTTCCGGCGAGAACGTCCGGGCTTCCGAACTGTTCGACCTGGAAGGGGAGGATCGGTAGCATCCATTGCAGCCCGCCGAGCATAGCCCTGAGCTCGAAATGTTCACAACCCGGCGGGTCGCCGTGGTGGAGGGGGACCGGCGCGCTGCGGAAATGCTGCACACATTCTTCCGCCTGATGGAGCTCGACTGCACTCTGGTAGCCCCGGATTTTCAGGCCGTTGCCACGATCCGTAGACTCGCGCCCGACGTTTTGATCCTCGATCTCGACCTGGCGGATCTACGCGCGCTGGAGATCGCCCGCGAATCCCGCCGCACCCGCCCCGACCTCCCCCTAATCTTCCTGACCGATTCCACGCCCATCATGATCCCCATCGACGCTCCGGTCCTGCCGAAGCCGCACGACCGGTTCGAGGAGCTGTTGCGGTTGTTGGAGATCGTGCTGGCGTTTGAGCGCTGAGAGCGTGTTGTCGGTTCTCAGTGGTCGGTTGTCCGTGCGTTGGCGTGGCGGTGTCGGGTGTCAGGTGTCTGAGGTGTTTCGCCCGGGCGACAAGCCCCAGATACCTGACACCTGACACCATCGCCAACCCTCACTGACAACCGACAACCGATAACGAATTGATACGATCCCGGCACAATGAAACACCTCCTCCTCCTCTCCTGCGCGTTTCTCGCTGCATGCACCACCGCCCGCCCGCCTGCGCCTGTGGCGGCGCCGCGGCCGCGGGCGTTGCTCGGGCAGCATGGATTCGAGCTGTCCGGCATCGACCGCTCCGTTTCTCCCTGCGATGACTTCGACCAGTACGTGAACGGCGCGTGGCGGGTCTCGCATCCGTTGCCGGCGGTCTATTCGCGGTACGGCCGCTTCGAGGAGGTCTCGGAGCGCAACCGGGAGACGCTGCGGAGCATCCTGGAAGCGAGTGCGAAGGACGCGAACGCGGAGGCGGGCTCCAACGCGCGGAAGCTCGGCGACTTCTGGGCGGCGTGTACGAACGAGCCGGCGATCGAGGCGCAGGGGGCGGAGCCGATCCGGCCGGATCTCGAGCGCATCGACGCCATCAGCACCCGCGCGGGTGTGGTCGCGGAGATCCACCGCCAGCAGCAGCAGGGGATCGCGCCGCTGTTCCGCTTCTCGGCACAGAACGACTACAAGAATTCGACGCAGATCATCGCCGCCGTCTCCCAGGGCGGACTGGGACTGCCGGACCGCGAGTACTACCTCCGCGACGACGAGAAGTTCCGCACCACGCGCAAGGAGTACGTCGCGCACCTCACGAAGATGTTCGAGCTGGCCGGCCTCGCGCCGGCGAAAGCGGCCACGGACGCGGAGCGGGTGATCGCGCTCGAGACGCAGCTCGCCCGCGCCTCGATGGCACGTGCCGACCTGCGCAAGCCGGAGAATACGTACCACATCACTCCTGTCTCGGAACTGCAGACGATCGCGCCGCTGCTCGACTGGAACGCCTTCTTCACGCAGGCGGGCCTGACCGACCTCCGCTCGCTCAACCTCGCGCAGCCGGAGTTCATCCGCGAGGCGAACCGCCTCCTCGATGAGGTGGCGCTGGAGTCGTGGAAGGCCTATCTGCGCTGGAACGTCATCGACTCCGCGGCGCCGTACCTCTCGTCCTCGTTCGTGAACCAGGACTTCGCGTTCCGCCAGACGCATCTCTCCGGCACGCGCGAGCTCCAGCCGCGCTGGCAGCGGTGCGTCCGCGCCGCGGACCAGAACCTCGGCGAGGTCCTCGGGCAGGAGTACGTGAAGCGCGCCTTTACCCCCGAGGCGAAGGCGAAGATGAACGAGCTGATCGACAACCTGGTGGCCGCGCTGCGCGAGGACATCCCGAGTCTCACGTGGATGGGGCCGGAGACTCAGCAGACCGCGCTCGCGAAGCTGGAGGCGTTCCGCCGCCGCATCGGCTATCCCGACAAATGGATCGACTATTCGACCGTCGAGGTGGGACGCGAGTCGTTGGCCGCGAACGTGTTCGCCTCGCGCGCGTTCAACGTCCGCCGCGCGGTGAACCGCATCGGCAAGCCGGACGATCCGAACGAGTGGGGGAACTTCACGCCGTCGACCGTGAACGCGAGCTACAGCCCGTCCCGGAACAACATCACGTTCCCGGCCGGCATCCTCCAGCCGCCGTTCTACGACCCGAATGCCGACGATGCGTACAACTACGGCGGCATCGGCACGGTCATCGGCCATGAGATGACGCACGGCTTCGACGACCAGGGGGCGAAGTTCGATCCTTCCGGCAACCTGCGCAACTGGTGGACGGCGAAGGATCTGGAGAACTTCCAGGCCCGGGCCCGCTGCATCGCCGGTCAGTACGGCCAGTGGCGCGTGGAGGAAGGCCTCAACCTGCAGGGCGACCTGGTCACCGGCGAAGCGATCGCGGACCTCGGCGGCGCGACGCTGGCGCTGCGCGCCTATCAACGCTCCCTCGCCGGAAAGCCGCGCGCCACCGTCGACGGCTTCTCGCCCGAGCAGCGTTTCTTCCTAGGTTTCGCCCAGGTCTGGGGCCAGAACATGGCCGCCGAAGAAGCCCGCCGTCGCGCCCTCACCGACCCCCACGCCCCCGGCCCGGCCCGCGTCAACCTGACGGTCATGAACATGCCCGAGTTCGCGGATGCCTGGAACTGCGTGGCGAGCTCGAAGATGGTGCGGAAGGAGGGGGAGAGGTGCGATATCTGGTAGTGAGTTTGGTGTCAGGTGTCGGGTATCAGGTGTCTGGGGTTTTTCGCCCGGGCGACACTCCCCAGACACCTGACACCTGATACCCGACACCATGAGTTACCCACTCGAACCAGACGCGCACGAAATGCGCGCGCTCATCGCGGCGGCCACCGAGCGCATCATCGCGCACATCGAATCGCTGCCCACGCAGCCGGCCGCGAACGTGGAAGGGGCGACCGAGTACGCGCGGACGCTCATCGAGCCGCTGCCGCGGAGCGGGGAGTCGTTCGAGTCGCTGCTTGCGTTTCTGTTCGAGGAGGCCATTCCTCGGTCTTTCAATGCGGCGGGGCCGGGGTATCTCGGGTACGTGCCGGGCGGCGGGCTGTTTCATGCGGCGGTGGCGGACCTGATCGCCAACGCCGTCAATCGCTACGTCGGCGTCTGCGCGGCGGCTCCGGCGCTGGTGCAGCTCGAGGCGAACGTGGTCCGCTGGTTCTGCGAGATCGTGGGACTGCCGCGTGGTGCCGGAGGCGTGCTGACGAGCGGCGGCTCGCTGGCGAATTTCACCAGCATCGTCACGGCACGCAAGGCGATGCTGCCGGACGACTTTCTGCGCGGCACTCTTTACTGCTCGAGCCAGATCCACCACTCGTTCCAGAAGGCGGCGAACCTGGCCGGCTTCCCGTACGCGAACATCCGCGAGCTGCCGGTCGACGGCCAGTTCCGTATCCGCATCGACGCGCTGGAAGAAGCGATCGCGCGCGACCGAGCCGACGGCTGGACGCCGTTCCTGATCGCCGGCAGCGCCGGCACGACTGCGACCGGCGCGGTCGACGCTCTGGAAGCGCTGGCAGGTGTCGCACGGGAAGAGAAGCTGTGGTTCCACGTCGACGGCGCGTACGGCGCGCTGTTCATGCTCACCGGGCGGGGACGCGCCGCGCTGCGCGGCATCGAGCAGGCGGACTCCGTCATCCTCGATCCGCACAAGACGCTCTTCCTCCCGTTCGGCACCGGCGCCGTGCTGGTGCGCGACGCCCGCACGCTCCGCCGCGCCCATTCGCTGCACGCCGACTACCTCCCGGACATGCAGCAGGAAGACGAGCTGGTGGACTTCTGCGAGATCTCGCCCGAGCTCTCCCGCGACTTCCGCGGCCTCCGCGTCTGGCTGCCGCTGAAACTGTTCGGCATCGAGCCGTTCCGCGAGCAGCTCGACGAAAAGTTCGACCTCATCCAGTACGCCGCCGAAGAGCTCCGTACGATCGAGGGCGTGGAAATGGTGGCGGAGCCGCAGCTCACGATCCTCGCTTTCCGCCTCGTGCTTCCAGGCGCGGACCTCAACGTCCTCAATCGCACATTGCTCGAGAAGATCAACGCCAGAAAGCGTGTGATGCTCACACCCGCGACCGTGGATGGCAGGTTCGTGATCCGGATCGCCATCGTCTCCCATCGCACTCACCGCGATCGCGTGGAGCTGGCCCTCGCGGATATTCGTGACTCGGTCGCGGAGCTTACTTGCTGATCTACCGTAGAGGGAACGACCGGAGGCCTCCGGCGGGCCGGTGTGACCGGCGGCATTTGTTTGCGCACGGACGGCGCTTCCTGCGAGAGACGTGCGTTCAGCCTTGGGCAACCAGTGCTGCCGGTCACACCGGCCCGCCGGAGGCCCCCGGTCGTTCCCTCTACGGTAGACCGGCAGGTAAGCTCCGCGACAGAATTGCGGCCGTGATGAAGCCTCTCGCCGTGCTGCTGTTGCTGTCGTTGTCGCTTACGGCTCAGGAGAAACCGGTCACGATCTCCGGTCTCGTCATCGGCGACTACTACACGGTCGTTTCGCATCACGATGAAGAAGCCGAGGGGATGAACGGGTTCTGGATCCGCCGCGGCTATCTGACCTTCGACCGCACGCTCTCCGATGACCTCTCCGCGCGGCTCCGTTTCGAAGTGAATTCGCCCGGCGATTTCCGCACCAGCGCGAACATCGAGCCGTATGTGAAGGATGCCTGGGTGAAGTGGCGCGCCCGTCCTGCGCTCGACGTGATGGTGGGCATGATGCCGACGCCCGCCTTCGAGAACGTCGAGCGTCTCTGGGGCTATCGTTCGATCGAGAAGACGCCGCTCGACCTGCAGCGCATGGCTTCCTCCCGCGACCTCGGCGTCGGAATCATGGGTGGCAGCGGGCGCCTGAAGTATCACGTCGTCGCGGGCAACGGCTCCAACACCGGCGCCGAGACGAACGAAGGAAAGAAGGTGGGCGGTGCGGTCAGCCTCGCCCCCTCGAAGGGGACGTTCTTCGAGCTCTACGCCGACACCGAAGACCGTCCCGGCGACGCGGACCGCAGCACGCTGCAGGGTTTCGCGTTCTGGCAGAACGACCGCGCCCGCGCCGGCCTGCAGTACGCGCATCAGACCCGTGACGATACCGGTGACCTCGACGTGGCGTCCGTCTTCGCGGTCTACAACCTCAACGACACGTACGCCCTGATCGCCCGCATCGACCGGATGTTCGACCCGAACCCGGAAGGCGACCGCATCCCCTATCTCCCATTCGACCCCACCCGCGAATCCACGCTCTTCCTCGCCGGCCTCGACTGGAAGCTGCACAAAAACCTGAGCATCATCCCGAACGTCGAATACGTGCAATACGCCGGAGGCGGCGACGCTGACCTGCTGCCCCGCGTCACGCTTTACTTTACGTTCTGAGCAGGGGAGAGAGACGACCAGGGGCCTCCGGCGGGCCGGTGTGACCGGCAGCACTGGTTGCCCAAGGCAGAACGGACGCTTCTCGCGATCCGCGCCGTCCGTGCGCAAACAAATGCCGCCGGTCACACCGGCCCGCCGGAGGCCCCTCGTCGTCTCTCTCCCTACCGCAGACCGGAAGGTAAGCGCGGCGAGGACAGCAGCTCGGAGAACACCGCCCAGCGTGTAGCCGCGTTGCCCGCGCTGCGGCGTTCGACGTAGTCGCGGACCAGGTCCTTGCCGAGGTTGTAGTTGATGACGTAGGCGCGATACTTGTCGAAGAAACGGATGCGCTGGCGGGCGCGGGCCGGCTCCATCAGGGCGTACGTGGTCAGCCACTCCGCCGCCTGCTCCGAGCTGAACGTCCCGTCGAGATAGCGGCGTGCCGCCTCGTTGCCCGCGTAGCCGCTGCGCGCGACGAGGTCGTGGATGCGGTAATACTGCTCCGCGCGCGCCGGATCGAACCCGGTGATCGGGAACAGCGTCTCCTTCTCCATCGCCACCCGCTCGTCCGCCGGGAACGCCACGTCGATCCCGTAGTTCGCGCTCCCCTCGGCGATCAGGGACTGCGCGGAGAAGAGCGCGTAGATCGAAAACTCCGGCCAGTTCCGGTCGCGCACGAGCGTCTTCTCGAGCAGCGCGTTGTAGACGTGGTGGCCCGGATAGCCTTCGTGACAGGCGAGATCGATCGCGCGGTCGATGAAGATCGGCAGGTCGGTGTTGACCTGGATCAGGCTCGTGAAGTTCCCCTGGTACCAGTTGTAGCCCGACCAGGCCTTGTCGGTCACGTACCCGACCGTGAACGACTCGCCGACCGGCAGCGCGATGTGCTCGGCGGTCTTCGCACGGCAGACGTCGATCGCCGCGGTGAAGACCGCGTCGAGCTTCTCGCGCGGAATCGCGAACTGCATCCGGAACGCTTCCACGCGGTCGGTGAGGGAGCCGCCGCCGGGGAGCTCCTCGTCGAGCGCCGCGTTGAGCGCGCGGAAGTAGTCCTCGCCATGCGTCGGCGCGACGGCGTCGTAGAGCGCCTGCGATTCCTCGTCGAACGTGAACTGCCGCCCCTGCAGCATCTCCGCGCGCGCGATCAGCGCGTCGGTCTGCCGGCGCAGGTAGTCGAGCCGCAGCGACTCGAGCTCGTCCGGCGGCTGCGAGGTGCCGCGCAGCGTCTCCCGGAGTCCAACGGCTCGGTCATGCACCTGCTGGAGCGGGAGACGGGCGGCGGCGACTTCATCGTGCCAGGCGGCAGGACCGTAATAGGAGTCGACGTAGTCGGCATCGTGCTCGCCCATGGCCAGCACGAGCCGGACGTATTGTTCGGCGGCGTCGTTCATCACGCCGCATCGTATTACGGGGAACCGGCCTCAGTCTTGACGGCGCGCCGGGTACGCTTTTCGCGTTACACCGGCTCATGAGTTTCTGTGCAAAGTGTGGCGCGCAGCTCGCGCCGGATGCTCGTTTTTGTGCAAAGTGCGGGACCCCGGCCCCGGAGCCGGCTCCGGTTGAGACTGCCGAACCGGCCGTGGCACCGCCACCTCCGGTCATTCCGCCGCCTATCGCGCCTGCTCCTGCGGCCACGATCCCACCGGCCTCGTCCTATCGCGGGACGGCCGACCGCCCCGTCCCGGACCACATCCAACCGGCCAAACGAAGCACGTGGTGGATCGTGCCGGCGGTGATCGTCGGACTGGTGCTCATCGCCTGGTTGCTGCTGGCCAGACTGCCGTTCGGCCGCGACGAACGCACGCGGGTCGCGGAGAACCCGGCCACCACGGACACGATCGCCGAGGGAACCAGCACGGCCCGCAACGAACCGATTACCGGCACGGTCATCGAGGTCCCGGGCATCTACCAGCCCCCCGCCACCACCGAGACCACCCCGCCACCGCTGGACACCGGAGCGGCGCCGACGACCACGGTCGCGCCGCCGGTGCAGAGGGAGGAGCCGCGGGTGATCGAGGAACCGGTCCGCACGGCCACCCAGCCGCCGCCGCCGGTGCGGACGACCCCTCCGCCCGTCCGCACGCCGCCACCCGCCCCGCCGCCCGCCACCCGTCCCGCCCCCGCGCCGGCCCCGCCCCCCGTACCAGCACGCACGGGCGAGATCAGCGATGCGGAAGGGGCGGCCACGCTCCGGAGCTACATCAACTCGAACAGCTACTACGAGGGCGTCAGCGGCGACTGCGTCCAGGTGCGCAGCCAGGGCTACAGCAACGTCGGCTACACCTACTCCGTCTGGGACGGCTGCGTGAGCGGGGGCGGCACGCGCATGCTCGGCCGCTGGCGGGTGGACTCGAAGACGAGGGAGGTGTTCCGTCAGCAGGGCGGCCGTTTCCTGCGTCCCTGAAATGTGCAGCACCCGAAGCGCGTTCAGCAGATCTCGGTTGACACGACGCGCGAGCGTCACTATGTTGACCACCTTCGCGGGGGCAGCAGGCCCGCGATCGTTCGTTGAAGTCACGCGGGCCCGTAGCTCAGTGGTAGAGCACCTGGCTTTTAACCAGAGGGTCGTAGGTTCGATCCCTACCGGGCTCACCACGCCCCACCGCACCGCGCAGCACCACACCTCGCACGTCCCTATCGTCTAGAGGCCTAGGACACCGCCCTTTCACGGCGGCGACACGGGTTCGAATCCCGTTAGGGACGCCAATTTGTGGGTTACACCCCCTTCGCCAGCGCGTGCAGCATCGCGCACGGTTCGTTGGCATCGGGGCGAAGAAGATCGCCCCGCAGTGGATCGCTCGCCGCGTGTGTCGAGCGACGACCGTCGATTCGGGCAAGCGGATGTTCCGGACCTTCTTTAACGATCTGGAGAAGCGTGACGGTATCCCGAACCCGTTCGCGAGGCTCCGCGCGCCGGCGCGTCTCGAAGGCCTACAGCGCGAAGGACTGCGCTCGCGTCGTCTCGCGGCCGAGAACCTCCCGTGGGCGAGCGAGTACGACCGCGCGCTCGCCGTCGCGCTCTTCGGCACGATGCTCTACGCCGCGCTTTGGCGCGGCGAGCCGCTGCGCCTAACTTCACGGACGTGAATACGTATGCTGGCACGATCCGAATCCTGCGCGTGAACGGCCGCGCAGGATTCGGATCGTGCCAACATACTTCGGGGGCGGAACTGCGGAGTGCTCCTGAACTGTCGCCGTGGATACCTTCGTGCCTCGGAGGCTACGCTGGTGATGTCCGACAACGATTCAAGCCGCACGCGCTTGGAAGGCGTTTTCGCGAGCGCGAAGCAGCATACGCCAGAGCGACATCGCCTCATCTGGCGGTGCCGTCCACACGTAGTCGCCGAGCCAGGCAGCTAACGAATATGCGAGCGATGGCCATGAACGAACGAGGTCGTCTACGAAGTTAGCGAGTTCTCGTGCTGACCCCAACGCGTCACCGTGGCGTGCGGAAAGACCGACCGCAATCTCGAAGAACGCCGGTCGGGTTTCGCGTAGTCTTCTTGCATCGCGCTTACCAGTCCCGAACTCCTCCGCTACACCGATCGCGATCCGTTGGACCTCTTCACGCAGCGCAGGGTCTTGAAGAGCGGCAGTCTGCCCGCCGAGGAATGCGAGCGCGAGCACGACGTCTCGATCATTTATGCTCGCACGGGTTGCCGAGTCAGCGAGCGATTTCGCGATTCTATGGATATGAGACCGCAGCTCTGCTGGAAGAGGATGATGGCGAACAATCGCGCCAGCACGAAGCCACGTGGAACTCGCGGTATTTTTGCAAGCCTCATCCAGAAGTTCGGCTGCAGTGGAGCGCAGTTCTTCGGACGTAGGCAAATCTATGGGCAGAGTTCCGACGATCGGACGAAGGATATCGGGCACCTCAGCCTCATAGATCGTTCCATCCCGGCCGCGCATCAATCCTCGATCCACGAAGAACGCGGCAACCGTGTTGGCGTCGATGAGCCGCTGCAGTGTGTCCTGAACCCCTGTTCCGATGCCCGCGGCCGTAATCACGTCGCTCGGGACGTCGCGGAGCAGCGAGCATGTGCCGACGAGGACAGTGAACTCGAACGACAAATTCGCGGGGTACAAAATGTCACTGAGATAATCAGAGTCGCGCGTCAGGAACTCGCGGGGCACGGATGTAACCCGTGTAAAGAACTTCCGCGCCTTCTGAACGTGCCCTGTGCCCATCACGTCGAGGAGTCGACCAGCGTGGCTGATTGCCAGCATGAGTCGATCGTGCGGAGACAGGCTCGCACCGTTAGCGTCGAACGACTGCCACCCGTGGACGACCACGCATATGCGCTCGAATGTCTTGAAGACGCCCTTCGCGAACTCCGGTGCCAGGGCCTTCTGAACGAGCGCGGCTCCGTTGTCTCGCAGCTCTGGAAATCTCACAGCCAGCCGGAGCATCAGCGCGGCGGTCTGCATGACGGAGAAAGGGGATACGACCGTTGACGCGACGCGCGTCATGATCGCCACCACGTCAGCGTCGTCAGCTACTGCCTTCACAAAGGCGGTCGGCAGGTAGACCGGCAGCGTCACAATGCGGCGCAGCGCCTCTTCGGTGCCGACGTCGGCAAGGAGTTGCATGGCCGCTTCTTCAGCGTTCCCTCGCCAGCGCAAGTGATCAGCAAGCGCACCTGCTGATAACTGGAATGCTGTTTCCGGCAATGTCTCTCGTGCGTCGAGTTGTGCGCGGAGTCGCGCGTAGAACGTCTGTCCGCTACCGTCGCGCAGCGTATCGGCAGTAAGCACGCGTTCACGAGCGGACTTCAGTGCGCCGATTCGGCGTCCCTCGTCACGCCGTTTCTGGCGCGGCATGTCGATGAACGTCGCGTGGCGTTCCGCCCACGCTGCGCACTGCGCAGCGCCTCCCTTCGCGAATCGTACGAACAGCGAATCTTTGATCGTGCGTTTCTTCTTTCGATACTCCGTTTCGATAGCCTCGTTATCATTCGTAGCGGTTCCTACTCGCACCTCAGCCCGACGTGGTGCCGGCTTGTCTGCGCCCCACCTTTCTACCGCCGCCCAGAAGGATTTGGCAGGTATCGCTAGGTCGTCGAGAACGATTCGGTCTGTCAGATTGAGGCCGTGACGGTTGCCAAACGCCGCGTCGGCCTTGAGCCACGCGTGCTGAAGTTCGTCAGGCAGCAGCAGAAACACGGCCGACAGGAGCGCGTCCACCACCTCGACCGCCTCGGCTTGCCCGGCAACCACCTCCCGGTAGCTGTTCGCAACGCCTGCCAGCTGTTTGCCAGTCAATGCGGCAAGAGTGGGATCCATAATGAACTGCCGATACGGGAACGCTTTCGTCAGCCAATCGATGTAGGCTGCGGCTGTCGATGCTTCGCCTTTGTCATCACCGGCAGCGACGGTGATCGCGCCGAGATACAGTTGCGCGAGGTCGAAGGCGAGGTCGCTGGTTGCGGTTGCGGCGTCTGTCTCGCGCTGGGTGCAGGCGCGTACCGCGAGCTGCCCCATGTATAAGTACGTCATGTACCACCACGAGTGCCGCCTCGCTTTCGGATGGTCTTCGCGGTGCAGCCTCCAGACTTCAGGTAGCGTATTCATCGTGACACGGCTCGCCTCCAGAAGCACGGCGATTTCTGGCGGAGCGCCTTCGCGGGTGTTGATGCGATGACTATCGAGGGCGTACGCGGCATACAATCGCGAGATTGCCTGTAGCTCTTTCGTGTCTGGTGTGGTGCGCGCTCGGGCGGTGCGTAGGTGATGTACGAGGTCGTCGCGCAGGAGCGGCAAATACCGCGCATCCGCGGTCCGCAGTTTGTGGAGCACTGTCGACATTTGTATCTCGGTAAGCTCGCCACGTCCGACAAGATCGTGAAGAACCTCACTGATGCCGACGACGCCTAGCGCTATAGCGCTGCACGCTCGGTCCTCGATCCAGAGCGCGTCGGCGTCGGTAGCCCCGGCAATCAAATCACGGAGAGATTCGAATTCCACCTGTCGGGGATCGTCGACCTGCACGTCGGCCTCGCCGACGGCGATGTACGTACCACGTTCAAACCCGCGGTGCAGCTGTTCGCGGAGCCGATCAATCCGGGCGCGCACGTCTCTCCGGCGGCGCGCCCACTCCACGGACGCACGCCCGTCATCGATCACATGTTGGGAGACCCATACCTCAGCGCTGGCGGAGAGCTGCGCGAGTCCCTCGCCCGCTGCGAGGGCGTGGGCGGCGAGTGATGACAGCACGATCGTTGGGGGTAGGGTGGCGATGTTGTCATCTGGGTCGCGGAGGCCAATCGCGGCGTCCTCGAAGGCGCTGGCATCGATGACCGCTTGTCGACGTGCCACAGCGAGCATCGCCGACAAGTCGCGCACGCGAGAAGCTACATCAGCGTTGAGCACGAGCGGTCGCATCTCGAAGTCGGTGAACGGCAGTTGATGCACAAAGACGCCCGTCTCGGCGAGGGTCGATCCCAGAAACAGGTCAAGCTCCCTGTCGCCAGTCGTTGCGCGCTCCGGCGCATGGTCGGCCGACGTGAGCGCGCGAATCCTTCCTGAATCCGCGAGAGCGACGATCCGCTCGTACATCGCGATCCGCGACGGCTGGCCTTCGCCGAGGCGCCGCTGTTGCTCGACGATGGCTGTCGCGAGGAAGCGAGAAACGCGAATCGGCGCGTACACTCGCTCGAGGACATCTAGCAGCCCCAGCTCTGCCGCGAGAAGGAACGCGGTGATGTCCATTCGGAGCGTCCGCCCGTTTAGTCCCGTGAGCTCCGACGGACGGCCACCGAACCGCACCAAGAGTGGCCGGTGGCTCGACGTCGCATCTTCTGTCCGATTCTCCGCGGGCCAGACGTGGAAGATCTCCGCGAGACTCCACCCGAATCTTTGCGCCACAGCATGAATCGGGATTTCCGCGGCGTAGTACTGCGTGAAGATTTCGGACAGCTGCTGTTGCCGCTCGGCGCCAAACTCCAGGAGTTCGGGCAAGGAGACTGCGCGGACGCCGCCGCGTCCCTCGGCGGCAAGCTGCTGCATGCGCGCGATCAACGAGGCCGTCGATCGATCTTCTCCGAGCTCGTGCGCCAGCGACAACGCCGTCCCAACGTGATCGTCGTCCACACCCAACGCCATCGCACCACGCCACAATTCGCGCGCGAGATCGGGATCATTCACGACCGTCATGTGAGCGGCGCTGAGGAGCGTTGAAGCGTCGGTACCCTGCATCGTCAGCAGGCGCCGCGCGGTAACGGACAGCGACTTGAGATCACCGACGCGGAGAAACGCAACCAGCGCGTGTGTGACGTTCGCCGGCGACGGATGCGAGCGGATGAGATCGTCCGCTGCACTGAGCGCTTGGAATGGATCGATCTGAAGGAGACAGGCGAGCCGCGTCTGCTGCAACGCCTCGGTATTCGTTGATGACAACGAGCGCCAACGGTCGATCCACGCGAGGCAGTCAGAGTAGCGCCCAGTCTCCCACGCGGCTTCACAGATGAGTTGTAGCGTCGCGAGGTTCGGCAGACCGCCGAAGAGATCGTCGGCGACCCTCAGGACGAAATCGGGTTCACCGTGCCGCAAGTGGAGGCGCGCAGCATCTGCGAGCGCGGGCACATCCCGATCCTTCACGAAGTCCTGGTACCGATCGTTCGCAACGGCACGCCAATCTTGCACGCGCGCGGCTCGTGCCGTCTGGAGGATCATCTCGGCCTCCGCGCGCGGGGACGGTTTTTCGATCAGCTCAAGAGCCTCGGCGGCACCATCGAGGTCCCCCTCCCCGATGAGAATCCGCACGCGCCAGTATGGCGGCGCGTCTTCGTCGTGCGTCCTCAGGAAGTGCTCCAACTTCGCGAGCAGCGTTCGGGCTTCTGCAGGCTTCTTCTCTTCGAGGAGCAGCAACCGAATTGCCGTCACCACGATGTTTGGGTCTGTCTCTGCGAGATCCGATTCCTGGATGGACGACGCTTCACTGACAACACGAGCGATGAACGCGGCGCGGTCGGAGATGAGATTGCGTTCGATCACCCACGGCAGCATGGGTGCGAAGAGGGTGGATTCGGCGAGCCACTCTGTCGCGACGTGCTGCGCGTCGTTCCGCGCAGCAGGATCGTTCGCGAGTGCGGCGAGGTACCACGTGCGCAACCGGCATCTCTCGTCCTGACGTTCGGCATCGGCCGCGAGTTCTCGGAACGCGGCTGCTGCAGCGCGGAGCCGTTGCAAACTGTCGTCATCCTGCCGCACCGTCTGCATCGAAACGGGGATGGGGACCGAATGCGTGGACATAGACCATTCGGAGGATGGCAGCGCCGCGAAGTAATCGATGATCGCGCTCAATTCGCGGACTCCGATCCAGCGTGGCTTCTGCGTGCGTGCCATGTCGAGGCGGTTGCGCGCCTCGTCCATATCCCCTCGAGCGAGCGCGAGCCGTGCCCTGATTCGTTCGGTTTCCGCATTCGGGATGCTTACTGTCGGCCACTCACTGAGCGCCGTGGCGGCGTCGTCGAGTCGCTCTGCGTGGAACAGGAGTGATGCGCGGAGGTTCACCGCTCCCGTGTTGGTCGGATGCTCGAGAAGCTTCAGGGCGGCATCGGTACCCCGCGTCACTCGAGCCACCATTGCGCGAACGACGCTCTCGTCGGATGCCGGCTCAGCCTCTTTCGCCTTGCGCAAGTGCACTTCCATCGTCACCGCATCGCGCTCAAGCAGAAACGACCAGAGCGCCAGTGAGCGATGAGTATCCGCAACCGTACGCGTCTCCGCAAACCGCCAGCTAGGCTGCGTAACGAGTGCACGCAACTCCGAGAACGCCGCACAGCCTCGTCCTTCCGCCCAGAGATCGCGAATGCGGTCATAGTCGCTCCGCACGCGAACGGCGACTTCATCCGCGAGCTCGCTCGCGAGCTTCCGCAGCGGAGCCTTCGCGGAGGCATCGATACGGTGTGCCTTCGGGATACGGATCGTCCAACTCTTGCCGATGACGATCGCTGAGCCATCGACCGCCGCCCAATACGGGATCTCAGCATCAACATCCACCCAGATGATCAGGACCGGCAGCGCGCACTTCCGCCAGTACTCCAGGTGCCAAAGGTTGTCGTTCCGGTAGACGAAGGCATCGTCCGTCTCCTTCTCGATGTAGCTGCCACCGGACTTGATCTGCACCTTCAGGAACCGGCCGGTGACGGCGCCGGTCACGTGATCTCTGATCTCGATTTCCGCGTCGATGCCGTAGTCGCTCTCCTGTGGCATGTCGCGGAAGATGTACTGGATCTTCTCGACCCGCGTCTTGACGATTCCGGATCCGGCTCGTCCGGTGTGGTGGGCTGCGATGGACATAGGCGGCTACCCGAGCACCGTCAGCGATTCGACAGCGACAGCGGCCGACGTGACGGATGATGACTCGTTCACGCTACCGGAATACCGAGCGCGGTTCAAACAAACAGATCGGTGCTCACTGCTTCCTGCGCCTTCTCGACGTCTCGACTCGGGCGTGGGAGCGTAACTCTACCCGTTGTAGATGCTGGCTCGGGATCAACGAAGCTGTTCTCCAGCCAGCGGCAGCGGTCCTTTCTCGCGTTGCTCCGCAAGCCCCTAGGTCGCGTGCGAGCCATCCGGTAACAGACGAGCAGCTTTGGCGATTCTGTCGCTCGTTCGTGCTCCCTTCACGTCGACATGCAGGTGGAGGGCTCACGTGACGCTGCGCAGCTCCGTTAGATGCTCCAGCTCGCGCTGAATCCGAGGAGCCCGACGAAGGCGCATGATCTCGAAACAGAACGTGTCGAATTCGCGTCCGCCATAAGCTCGCCGCGGGCACACACTCAGCGGAAACTTTGCGAGGAGACCTCTTGTTGGCGGGGACACGGGTTCGAATCCCGTTAGGTACGCCAAGCGGCGAACGCCGCCGGCGCTGTTGGCCGACCGGCGCTACTCGCCTCCGCTCCGGTTCCTGAACGCCTCCAGCCGCTGCACGTCAGGAAGATCTTTTTCCATGTTGCCCGTGGCGCGTTTCATCCGGATCAGCTCCTCTACGCCGGCGAACGACGTGGGGACGCCGAGGAGCTCGCTTTCCACGCGGCCAGTCCAGACATCGTCCCAATCGACGCCCGGAACACGGCTGTGGATCTCCACGCGCAGCAACCCGCCGAACGAAAGGATGTCGCCGGAAATGAAGTCGGCCGGCTCGTACTCGGGCTCAAAGGAGCCCCAGGCGCCGACGGCGCGACGCGCCTTTTCCGCGTTCTCGAGAGTCGGCTCGATCAGAACGTCGAGATCACGGGTGGTCCGGTACGGGATGTGGGCCAGCACCGCGATCCCCCCGATCACGACATAGGCCACGCCTTCTCTGTTGAGTGATTCCAGGAAATCGGCAAAGTCCCTCGTCACGATCGAGTCCTCTCGCGGCCCACAGGCCGTAAGCGCTGTCGAGGAGCGCAATCATCGCTTCGACCCGTTCCGCAGGCGTGGCGGCCAGTGCGTCCGACACCTCTTCGGCGACGATTGCTTCAGGGGCGCGGTTCAAGGGCGAACGGCGGCTCTGCGCGCGTCGATTGCGGTCCGGCGCGGCGATGGCGACCGGGTCGACCTCATTCCTCATACAGCAGATGGTACTTCAGGCGGCGGACTACGCGCCGCCCACCACCGCACCTCCCACGTCCCTATCGTCTAGAGGCCCAGGACAGCAGGATCTGTGTGTCGAGCAGGAGCTTCACGCGCCGCTCCCGAAGAGTGCCGCAATTTCGCGCTCGCCCATGCGGTCGAAATCGTCCGGAACCTCGATCTCGCCCTTGAGAAAGCCCCCTTTCATGTTGCGGCAGTGTGAACGTTTCGCCGGGCCTCTTGACCCTCGAACCGGTTCCAGGCCGTATCTTGCGCATGATGAATTCCGGATTGCTTCGCGTGGGCGACGTTGCCTCACGGGCAGGGGTGAGCGTCGATACGGTCCGCCACTACGAACGGAAAGGCGTGCTGCAGAACGTCTCCCGGGATGAGAGTGGATACCGCCGGTACTCCGGCGACGCAGTCCGGCGAATTCTGCTGATCCGCAAGGCCATCAGCCTCGGATTCTCGCTCGACGAGCTCGCGGCCATTTTTCGGGAGCGCGCCGCCGGTAAGCCTCCATGCGGCCGCGTGCGCGCGCTCGCCGGACGCAAGCTGGTGGAGCTGGATGAGCGGATCGACGCACTCACGGCACTGCGCGCGGCGCTTGCCGAAACCATCGAAGGCTGGGACGACCGCTTGCGAAAGACCGAGCGCGGCGGCTTCGCCCACCTTCTCGAAACCATCATTCAATGAACGGAGGATTCTGATGATCGAAGCAGTCGCACTCTCCCTAGCTTTTTTCGCCACCACCACGGCGGCCGCCGGCGAACCGATGAGCAAGTCCTGCCCGATGCACGCGCAGCACATGGCCGCGGCGAAAGCGGAAGCCGTCCAGGCGGATGGGAGCGCCGAGCACGGCCGGCACGTCGACGACCGCCACGACGCGTTCGGGATGTCCCACACGAAGTCGACTCACTCCTTCCGCCTCTTCGCCGACGGCGGCGCGATCGAGCTGCGGGCGACGGACCCGGCGGATGCCGCGACAGCCGCGGCGATTCGCGAGCACCTTCAGGCGATCGACGAAGAGTTCGGAACCGGCGACTTCTCGACTCCGCGGTTCGTTCACGGCTACCCACCGGACGGCGTCGCGCAGCTCGAGCGGCTGCGAGACCGGATCACCTATCGCTACCAGCAGCTCGACGGGGGCGGACGCATCCGCATCACGACGAAGAGCGCGGACGCGCTCGCAGCGGTGCATGCGTTTCTCCGATTTCAGGTCATCGAGCACCGCACCGCGAACAGCGGCGAAGTCGAGGAGGATGACGTCGCACCGTGATTGCGCTCGCGACGGATATGGAGTGCGGTAACGCCAGTTACCGCTTTTACTGCTTCTATTCGTCCCGAAACGCCGAACAGGTCCAGCCTTCGCTGCTGCCACGAGGCGAGATTGCACCAGCTTCGGCTTGTTGCATGAACAGAGGCAGTCAGAGCGGTAACTGGCGTTACCGCACTCCATAAGAGTCAAGGCCAATCCGGTCGCCGCCTCCGCCCGTAGAGTGCGGCGGAGGTTGCCCATGAAACGACTCATTCCGACGATGGTGCTGGTGCTGGTGGCCACGGTGGCGATGGCCAATCAGCACGATGAAAATGCTCCGGACATGTTACGGCAGCTCGATCCGCTGGTCGGGAAGTGGCAGTGCAAGGGGATGGCGTACGCGACGCCGTGGTTCCCCGAGCATCCGACGGTCGGGGAGGTCTCGCAGGAGTGGATCCTGGACGGGAAGTGGCTGGCGTACACGTACGCGGAGAAGACGACCGCGGAGAATCCGACGCCGTTCACCGCGACCGGCTACTTCGGATACGACCCGGAGGCGAAGATGCTGGTGGTGGGAGGCGTGGACAGCACCGGCGGTTACGCAACCGGCGCGAGCAAGGGTTGGAAGAACGACGTGCTGACGTTCGAGGGACCGTGGCACATCGGCGGAACGACCGCCAATGCGCGCGATACCTTCACCAAGAACGGGTCGAACGAGGTCACGCACCTGGGGGAGCTCGAATACGAGGGCAAGTGGGTCAAGCTCGGGCAGGAGACGTGTACGCGGAAGTGAATCTCCCGCCATATTTCCAGACATCAGGGTAGGAGACTCCGCGCTGGCGACACTCCTAGGCAGAGAGTAGCCGTCCGCCCGGGGTCATGTTCGAGCACGATTTCTTCATCAGCTACGCCCACCTCGACGACGAAGCGCTCATCGCGGGGGAGCAGGGCTGGATCTCCGAGCTGCACAGGCTCCTGGAGATCCGTGTCGGGCAGATGCGGGGGGAGAAGCCGAAGATCTGGCGCGATCTGAAGCTCCAGGGCAACGATATCTTCGCCGACACGATCGTCGAGCGCCTTCCGCGCATTGCGGCCCTGGTGTCGGTTCTCTCGCCGCGCTACGTGCAGTCGGAGTGGTGCAACCGCGAGCTGACCGAGTTCTGCCGCGCCGCGGAGCGTTCCGGCGGCGTGCGCATCGGCGATAAGGCGCGCATCTTCAAAGTCGTCAAGACGCCGGTCAACCGCGAGCGGCTCCCCGAGCAGGTCCAGCCGATGCTCGGTTACGACTTCTTCGTCTACGACGAGAGCGGCCGGCCGAGGGAGTTGTCGCAGGAGTATGGCGGCAAGGAGCGCGCCTTCATGACGAAGCTCGACGATCTCGCATACGACATCGCCCAGCTCCTCGACCTGATGTCGAACGGCCACGCGATCGAGGCAGCGGCAGTTTCGAAAGGCACGGTCTATCTCGCGGAGACGAGCTACGAGCTGCGCGAGCAGCGGGAGGAGATCAAGCGCGACCTGATCCGCAACGGCTACGAAGTCCTTCCCGACCGCGCGCTGCCGCTCGTCGCCCCGGAGCTCGATGAGCTCGTGCGCGAACAGCTCCTCCGCAGCAAGGTGTCGATCCATCTCATCGGGCGCAACTACGGCGTCGTGCCGGAAGGGGCGACGCAGTCGATCGTCGAGCGGCAGCAGGCGCTCGCCTCGGCAGCCGCGGCGGGCAGCTCGCCGTCGGGCAGCGCGCCGTCGGGCGGCTCGCTGTCGAGCATCATCTGGCTCCCGCAGGGGCTGGAGATCGAAGACGAGCGCCAGCAGCGCTTCGTGCAGCACCTGCAGACCAGTCCCGCGGTGCACGCCGCCGCGGAGCTGCTCGAAGTTCCGATGGAAGACCTGAAAACGATCATCTACCGGAAGCTCGCACCGCCGGCGCCGGCGGTCGTGAAAGCGGCCGCCGCGGTCGCTGCGTCCGCCAATGAGCAGGAGCATCTCCGCGTCTACGTCCTCTGCGACCAGCAGGATTCCGAGGCCACGCGGCCGCTCGAGGACTACCTGTTCGGCGCAGGCTTCGAGGTCATCCTCCCATTCTTCGACGAGGACGAAACTCAGGCCAGGCTGGAGCACGAGGAAAACCTCCGCTCGTCGGACGTGATCCTGCTCTACTACGGCGCCGGCGACGAGCTGTGGCTGCGCCGGAAGCTGCGCGAGTTGCAGAAGAGCGCGGCCCTGGGGCGGGAGAAGCCGTGGCTCGGCCGCGGCATCTACGTCGGCGCGCCGGCCACGCCGCAGAAGGAGCGCTTCCGCACGCATGAGGCCATGCTCATCCAGGAGCCGCCGGCCGGCTTCGATCCCTCAGCGCTGGCCCCGCTGCTCGCCGCCATCGCCGGAGCGCGAGGAGCATCGTCATGAGAGGCCGGCAGGACAGCTCCTCCAACATCGTCATCGCTCTCGATGCCACCGCCGACGTCAATCCCTTTCCCGGGCTGCGCCCGTTCGAGCCGGACGAGGACTATCTCTTCTTCGGACGCGAGCGCCAGACCGACGAGCTCCTGAAACGGCTGCGCACCACCCGCTTCCTCTCCATCCTCGGCCGCTCGGGCAGCGGCAAATCGTCGCTGGTCCGTTCCGGTCTCATTCCCAGCCTGCACGGCGGCGCGATGGCGCGTGCCGGCTCGCACTGGCGCGTGGCCATCATGCGGCCCGGCGAGAATCCCCTCGACAACCTCGCCGCGGCGCTCAGCGCTCCAGAGGCTCTTGGCGCCCCGGAGGGCCTCGGCGAGACTGCCGACGCGCTCCTGACGCGCGCCTTCTTCGAGACCACCCTGCGCGCCAGCCGGCTCGGTCTCCTCGAATGCGTCCGCCAGTCGCACGCGACCGACAACGTCCTGGTCCTGGTCGACCAGTTCGAAGAGATTTTCCGCTACAAGCAGAGCCGGCGCGCCAGCGGCGCCGATGAAGCGGCGGCCTTCGTCAAGCTCCTCCTCGCGGCGCGCGAGAGCGAGCTGCCGCTCTACGTCGCCATCACCATGCGCTCCGACTTCATCGGCGACTGCATGGAGTTCGGCGACCTGCCGGAAGTCGTCAACGAAGGGATCTACCTCGTGCCGCGCATGACGCGGGAGGAGCTGCGCCTGGCGATCACCGGCCCGGTTGCCGTCGGCGGCGCGACCATCGCACCGCGCCTGGTGTCGCGGCTCCTGAACGACGTCGGCGACGATCCCGACCAGCTCCCGATCCTGCAGCACGCGCTGATGCGGACCTGGGAGCGATGGCAGTCCCGCCACCGGCCCGGCGAGCCGCTCGATCTTCACCACTACGAGGACATCGGCACGCTGCACGAAGCGCTGTCGCGACACGCCGAGGAGGCCTTCGGCGAGCTCGATGAGCCGGGACAACTGATCGCCGAGAAGATGTTCAGGGCCCTCACCGACAAGGCGTCGGATCCGCGCGGCGTACGGCGTCCCGTGCCGGTCCGCGAGATCTGCGCGGTGGCGCACGCGAGCCTTGCCGAAGTCGTGCGCGTCGCGGAGAGCTTCCGCAGGCCCGGCCGCTCCTTCCTGATGCCGCCCGTGGACGTGGAGCTCGAGGAGAGCTCCATCCTCGACATCGCTCACGAAAGCCTCATGCGGATCTGGGAGCGGCTGTCGCGGTGGGCGGACGACGAAGCGCGCTCCGGCCAGCTCTATCTCGACGTCGCACTGGCCGCGCAGCGGCACGAGCAGGGATTGATCGCGCTGTGGCGCGATCCGGAGCTGCAGTTCGCGCTCACCTGGCGCGAGAAAGAGCAGCCCACGCCGGAATGGGCGGAGCGTTACGACCCGTCGTTCGCGCGGGCCATGGCCTTTCTCGACGCCAGCAGAGAAGAGCGCGACCTCAAGGCGCAGCAGCGCGACATGCGCCGCCGGCGAGCGCTGTTGATGGCGCGCGCCGTCATCGCCGTGCTGTCGATCGCCTTCCTGGCCATGGTGGGCCTCGGCTACACCGCCCTGCAGCAGAAGAAGGAAGCGCAGCTCGCGAAGGCCGACGCGGAGGAGAGGCTCGACCAGGTAATCGTTGCCCAGAAGCGCGTGCAGGCGGAGAAAGCCCGCGCCGAGGGGGAGAAACGACAGGCGGTCGCGGCACGGGCCGTGGCGGACCAGGAGCGCGAGAGGGCCGAACAGCAACGTCTCCGCGCCGAGACGCAATCGCAGATCGCGCTGCAGCAGAGCGAGCGCGCCAACAGCGAACGGCAGCGCGCCGAGACCGAAGAGCAGAAAGCGCTCGCCAACGAGCGCGAGGCGCACGCGAAGACGAAGGAAGCGGACCTCGCCCGCGGCGAGGCGGTCGTGCAGAAGGAGCAGGCGGACGAGCAGCGCACCCGCGCGCAGACACTGCGTCACCTCTCCGCGTCGCGCGCCCTGGCTCTTACGTCGCGCGAAGCGCGCACCGCCGACCTGCGCCTCGTGCTCGAGGCCTACCGCCTGAATCACGAGAACGGCGGCGATCCCGACGATCCCGAGCTCTTCGCGGCCATGCACGCGGTCGGCGCGCGCCATCCCACGCAGACCGTCGAGAAGCTGCCGCAGAAGAGCGGCGCGCTGTCGATCGTCCTCTCGTCCGACGGGCGCACCATCTTCGCGAGCGACGAGACCGGCCAGATCTCCCGTCACCAACTCGATGGCAGTCGATGGCTCGCGCCGAAAGTAGTCGCACAGCTGGGCGGGCCCGTGCGCGCGCTGGCACTGCGGGACCACCTCCTCGCCGCCGGCCTGGACGGAGGGAAGATCGCGATCTGGGACCTGCGTAAGGCCGGCGCGCCGCCGCAGGAGCTGACGGCCGGCCAGGCGGCGGTGACGTCCATCGCCTTCCAGCCCTCGGGATCGCTGCTCGCCGCCGGAACTCTCGACGGCGCCGTGACGCTGCTCGATCCGCTCCACCCGGCCACGCCGGCGGCGTTGCAAGCCGCGGACAACAAGAACAGAGACAACAGGAACAGCGTCCGCGCCGTCGCCTGGAGCGCCGACGGCAAGAGCCTCGCGGCCACTCAGCGCTCGGGGGCGTTGCTCTGGGATGTTGCCCAGCAAGGCGCGCCTCCACGCAGCGTCTGCAAAGACGCGCTCGACATCCGCAGCCTGGCCTTCAAGCCCGACGGCACGGTGCTGCTCTGCGGGAGAGCGGACGGCCGCATCGTCGGCTGGCCGCTGCGGCAGGGGAGGGAGGTCACCTTCTCCGGCCACACCGCCAGCGTCAATTCGCTCCGCTTCAGCCCGCGCGGCGACACCCTGGCCTCGGGCAGCTCCGACGGAACGATCCGTCTGTGGCACATCGACAAGCCGGAGGCGCTTCCCGCCGTCATCCCTCGCCAGGAGGGATGGGTCTGGGCGGTGGCGTGGAGCGCCGACGGCAGGCGCGTGATCTCCGGCGGCAAAGAGCCGTCGATCCGCATCTCCTCCGCGCGCATCGACGTCCTGGCCGCCGACCTTTGCCGCGCCAATCTCCCTCCGATGACCGAAGAAACGTGGAGCCGTTACACCGATGAGCCGTACCGTGAGACGAACCCCTGTGCCGATCCCGGGCTGGGGTTGAAATGAGACGCGGCTCGCTGCTTGCCGCCGTCGTCCTCGTCCTGCTTGCCCAAGCCGTGCGGGCGCAGAGCCCGTGCCCCGAGGCCCTGGCGGAAGCGCAGAAGTCCTACGACAGCGGCGACTTTGCGCAGGCGGTGAGCCTCCTCCGCGACGGATGCCGCGGAAGGCTCTCACGCAGCGTGGCCGTGCAGGTGCAGTCGCTGCTGGCCCGGGCGCTGATGTACGACGAGCGGCCGGACGAAGCGCGCAAGGAGATCTCCAGGCTTTTCCGCGTCGAGCCGGGTTTCGACGATGACGCCGGCTCCCCCCGCTTCGCCGCGATGCTGGCCGAGGTGCGCCGCGAGGAGCAGACCACGCAGGTCGTCTCGGTGTCGAAGACGAGCGAGAGCCTGCGGGAGGCGCCGGCCACCGTGGTCGTCGTCACCGGCGAGGAGATCGAGCGCCGCGGCTACCTGGACCTCGAGCAGCTCCTTCACGACCTCCCGGGCTTCGACGTCAACCGCACCAACGGCGACATCTACTCGCACGTGTACCAGCGCGGCTACTACGACGAATTCAACAGCCGGCTCCTGCTGCTGGTCGACGGGGTCGAGCAGAACGACCTGACCCAGGGCACGCAATACCTGTCGCGGCAATATCCGCTCACGAACATCGATCGGGTGGAGGTCGTTTACGGGCCGGCCTCCACGATGTACGGCGCGAACGCCTACACCGGCGTGATCAGCGTCATCACCAAGGACGCCGCCGCAGTCGTGGGTGAGAACAAACGCTTCGGCGTGGCCGGACACGTGACCGCCGGCGGTTACGGCAGCGGCGCCGTCGACATGACCGCGGCCGGCGCGAGCGGCGGCGGCACGGTGGCCTGGTCGGTGGCGGGCCGCTATCAGCAGGGCAAGGAGCGCGACCTCTCCGGCTTCGACAGTTGGGATTACACGTATCGCAATCTCGACTATGCGACGCTGCCGACGCTGCAGGGCGTCAATGCGGCGGGGCTCCAACTGGCCCGGCAGCTCGATCAGGCCCTCATCCAGGAGCACGGCCTCGGCTTCGATGACCGCGCGAAAAACTGGGGCGTCAACGCCAAGCTCCAGGTCTCCAATCTGACCCTCGGCCTGCAGTCGTGGCGAAGCGAGGAGGGCGTCGCTTCCGGCTACGGCGCGAGCGAGTTCGGCGGCAGCAGCACCTACACGCCGGCACAGACCGCGCTCTATCTCCGCTATTCGGCCCGGCTTGCGCCGGGAACGCTGAACGTCTTCACGCGCTACCTGCAATCGAGCATCGATGAGAAGGCGTCGGCGTTCGATGCCCTGGCCTTCTATGCGAACGGGATCCTGACCTCGAGGGACCTCTTTCCCCGGACGTGCGGCGCGGCGGTCTGCCCGCCACGTGCCGGCATCCTCGTCCGCATCAACGGCAGGGCGCTTTCGACGCAGATTCGCAGTGAGGTCAGCATGGCCTGGCAGCCGTCGGAGACGCTGAGCGGCGTGACGGGCGTCGAATTCGCGAAGAGCACGATCCAGAGCCAGTACGACCAGTTCATCGACGGCGATCCCAGAGTCGTTTCCGCCCGCAACTACCACACCGATGCGGCGGTCTGGGGACAAGGCTCGTGGAAGCCGCGGCCGTCGCTTCGATTCATCGCCGCGGGACGCCTCAGCTACAACCAGATCGACAACAGCAGCAAGAGCGAAATCACCGGCTTCGGCACTCTCTTCACGCCGCGGCTGGGAGTGATCTATACGCCGGGGCGCCGGCATCTGGTCCTGAAAGCGATTTACTCGGAGGCGTTCAAGGATCCGACCGACACGGAGAAGTTCGGCGGCTACGTCTTCCCGCGCGTGGAGTGGGCTTCGGCTCTCAACTTCGACCTGCGTCCGGAACGGGTGCGCAATGCCGAGGTGAGCGCGGGATGGGAGCCGGACGAGGGCACGGCTGTTCAGCTCTCCGCCTATCAGGCTGATTACAGCGGCGTCATCGCCATTACGCAGCTCCCGGCATCGAACGCCTGTCCCGCTCCTTGCCTGCGGAACAAGAATCGGGACGAGATCCGCGTGCGCGGCCTGGAGGCCACAGCACGCCACAGGATCGCCGCCGCGGAGATCTGGGCCAATTACACATACGCGCAGCCGGCGCAGCGCATCCCCTCGGCAATTGATCCGGATGACACGCAGACGGTGAGGGTCCCGAACATCGCCGCGAATCAGGTCAACGTCGGCGTCGATGCCGAATGGCGCCGGCTGACGGCGGCCATCCGCACCCATTACTCCGGCGCCCGCAAGATCGGCCGCGGGACGGCGTTCCTCCTCCACCCCGAGTACCTCGGCGATCGGGTCGACGCGTATTCGACGACTGCGCTCGCGCTGACCTACCGCGACCTTCTGCCGAATATGACGATGCAGATCGCCCTCGACAACATCTTCGACAAGCAGTACTGGGCGGTCGGCTCCGAGACGCTGCCGAGCGTGTTGCAGAACGGCAGAACGGCGAGCATCCGGATAATTTATGGGATGAAGTAAAAAAAGTTATATACTGAGCGCTCAGCAATTCATACAAATCGGGTCTGTCCATGAGCATGCGCATTCGTGTTCTCTTGCGCGCCATCGTGGTGTTTGCGATGGCGGCCGCTTCCCCTGTTGCCTTCTGCGCGACCGTGACCTGGGACGGCGGCGGCCCGGACGACTGGTGGAGCACTCCCGCGAACTGGAGCACCAATTCGCTGCCCACCGCCAGCGATGCCGTCGTCATCACCACCGCCAGCGGCGCCGTCTGGCTCGACCTGAATGCGACAGTCAGCAGCATCACAGTTCAGACTGGCGCGACCCTGAGGGTCGAGCCCGGCTGGGTTATCACCGTGAACAACTCGAGCACCGTCGCCAGTGGTGGGAACCTGTACATCCCGGGCGGCACCTATTCCGGGAACGGAGCTCTGGCCGTGAGCGGCAACCTCCTCATTGAAAGCGGCACGATCAACGGCAGCGGAGCGCTGAGCATCAACAGCAGCGGCCAAATGACGATCACGTCGAATCCCAGCGCCGCGGTCATCTCCCGCGCCATCACCAATGCCGGCACGATCACCTTCTCCAGCAGCAGCACGACGGGCGCCACCTTCAACGGCGCGACGATCACCAACACCGGTATCATCCAAATTGATAACAACCACGCCATCAGCCCCGGCGCGGGCTCGCCCATCCTCAACAACAACACCGGCGGCCTGATCACGATGAATGGCGGCAGCGTTGGCGCGGCGATCAACTTCACCGTCAACAATGCCTCCGGGGCCACGATCCAGGTGCAATCCGGCATCTTCTCACTCAACGGCGGCGGCACCGTCAGCGGCGCCTATTCGATTTCCGCCCTCCACACCCTCCGCCTCGGCGCCGGCACATTCACCATGAGCGGCAACCCTACGGTCAGCGGCGGCGGCGAGCTCCGCATCTCAGGGGCGACGCTCGACGTCGGCACCGGCGTCGACGTCACCTGTCCCAAAGTCTTCCTCGTGGCGGGGACGATCACCGGCGCCGGCGCCTTCCGCGTGAGTGGCGGTTTCCAGTGGTTTGGCGGCACGATCGCCGGCAGCGGACCGAGGGTGCTGAACAGCACGTCGGTGCCAAGCTTCGGTTGTTCGTTTGGTGACGACTGCCTGTTGGACGGCGCCGCGCTCCAGCTGCAGGCCTCGGCAACGTTCAGTGATTCGGGCGGTGCGATCGCGTTCTCCAACGGCGCCAGCCTGACCATCGACCCCGGCAAAACGCTTGAGATCACCAGTGACGGCAGTTTCCCGAGTGGCGGCGGCGGCGCCAGCTTCATCGTCAACAACGGCACGATCTGGAAATCGGGCGCCGGTATGAGCACCATCGGCGTGCCCGTGACATTGTCGGGGACCTCGACAGTGGACATCGACAACGGGACGGTGCAGTTCGGCGACGACGTAAGCGTCGCCTCCGGGGCGACCATCGACATCGCGTCGGGCACGACACTCGACGTCACGGGCGGCATGTTCCAGCTCAACGGCTCGGCCTCGATGTTGGGGAGCGGCGACTTCAAGGTCAGTTCCGGAATGCTGCGCGTCTTTGCCCTCAACACCATCCCGAACCTGGAGCTGCAGGGCGGTATCATCGACGGCGCCGGCGACCTGCACGTGAGCGGCAATTTCTCCTGGCTCGGCGGCACGATCGTCGGCGGCGGCGCGAGGGTGCTGGACAGCACGTCGACGCCGGCCATCAGCTGTTCGGCCGGTCACTGCAACCTCGACGGCACCACCGCCACGCTCCAGATGAATGCCTCGGGGACGTTCAATGCCACCACCAACTCGCTCGTCTTCCTGAATTCAGCGAGTCTGGTCATCGCCTCCGGCAAGACGCTGGACATCACCACCGACGGGACCATCGTCGGCGTCGGTACCATCACGAACAACGGCACCATCACCAAGAGCGGCGGCACCGGCATTCGGTCGATCGGGACGGTCCTGCACAACAACGGCAGCGTGATCGTTACCTCCGGCGGGTTGTCGCTCCTCGGCAACGGCACGCACAGCGGCTCGTTCACCGTGACGGCGCCCGGCTCGATGCTCTTCGACGCCGGTACGCACACGATCGCCGGCGGCATCAGCGGCACCGGGATCATGGGCATCAGCGGCGGCACCGTGACTCTCAACTCCGCCGGCAACGTCGGCAGCCTTGAGATGAGCGGCGGCACGCTCAACGGCAGCGGCACGCTGACCCTGGCCAACGGCGGGACGTGGTCGGACGGAACGATGGGCGGCAGCGGCACCACCGCCGTCGCCGCCGGCAAGACGCTCACGGTTTTCGGCTTTTCCACGCTAGACGGCCGGACGCTCGGCCTCGGCACCGGCGCGATGCTCGATCTCACCAGCCAGATGCTGGACGTCCCGAGCGCCACGAACGTGACCGGAAGCGGGACGGTGCGTGTGAACGGCGGAACGTTGCGCGTGCTCTCCGGGGTCACGCAGACGATCCCGAATCTCACGCTGACCACCGGCGTCATCGACGGCGCCGGCACGCTGAATGTGAGCGGCAATTTCACCTGGTCCGGCGGCACGATCACCGGCAGCGGCGCTCGCCTGCTGAACAGCACGTCGGTGCCAGCGATCACTTGTTCCCTCGGCGACTGCCTGCTCGACGGGGGCACGCTCCGGCTTCAGGCCTGGGGAACGTACAGCGCCTCGAGCAATTCGCTCGTGTTGTCCAACGGCGCGAGCCTGATCCTCGACCCCGGCCAGGTTCTTTACGTCAGCAATGACGGCGACTTCGTGAACGGCGGCGGTGCCGCCAGCTCGATCACCATCGGCGGGTTTGGGCCGCCGGGGGTCAACGGTTGTATCGAGAAAACGACCACGGCCGGCATCAGCATCATCGATGTCCCGGTGACGATGGCGGGGTCCTTCAAAACCGTGACCGGAACACTGCAGGCCGGCGCCGGCGTGACCGTCGCCGGCAACGCGATCGTCCATGCCGACCCGGGAACGATCGTCGAAGTCACCGGCGGCGTCTTTCTCGTAAACTCCAGCTCCCTCTCCTTTCCGGCGAGCGGCGACTTCAAGGTCAGCGCCGGAACGCTGCGCGTCCCCACCGGCGTCACCATCACCATCCCCAAACTGACGCTGCAGGGGAGCGGCGTCATCGACGGCGGCGGCACGGTGATCCTCGCCGGCACGAGCACCTGGGCGGGCGGCACGATGGGCAGCGCGACCGCGCCCGGCGGCATCACCCGGATCGATTCCGGCAACACGCTGAACGTCACGGCCGCGGGGCCGTCATCGCTCACCCAAAGCCGGATCGTGCGCAACAACGGCACGCTCAACCTTCCCAACAGCGGCTCGATCAACCTCTCCGGGAGCGCCACGATCGAGAACAACGGCACCATGGGCAAGAACGCCGGCGCCGGAACGACCACGATCTTCCCGAGGGTGGAGAACAACAATGGCGGGACGGTAAGCGTCGCCGCGGGCACGATCGCGCTCTCCGGCGGCGGCATCGCGGGCGGTGCCTACGCCATTTCCTCCGGCGCCACTCTCACCCTTGTCGGCGGCACCTTCGACGTGGCCGGCACGGCCACGGTCACCGGCGCCGGCACGCTCTCCGTCGCCGGCGGGACGCTCGACTCCGGCGCCGGCGCCGACGTCACCATCCCCAACCTCGCTCTCTCCTCGGGGACGATCACCGGACCCGGCGCCGTGCGCGTGAGCGGCGATTTCAGCTGGCTCGCCGGCACGATCGCCGGCAGCGGCGATCGCGTGCTGAACGGCACGTCGACGCCAGCCATCGGTTGTTCCGCGGGCAACTGCCTGCTGAGTGGCGCCTCGCTCCAAGTGCAGGCAACGGGAACGTACAGCGCCTCCAGCAATGCGCTGGTGCTCTCCAACGGCGCCAGCCTGATCCTCGATCCCGGCAAGACGCTCAATGTCACCAACGACGGCGCTTTCTCGGACGGCGGCGGCACCGCCAGCTCCGTCATCAACAACGGCACGATCGCGAAGACGACCACGTCCGGCACGAGCACCATCGGCGTCCCGGTGACGATGTCGGGGTCGCTCGACGTCGACACCGGAACGCTGCAACTCGCCGCCGGCGCGACCGTCAACGCCGGTGCGGTCATCGACTACGCCGCGGGCACCCTCCTCGAAGTCACGGGCGGCCTGTTTCTCTTCAACTCCGGCCCGGTCTCGTTCCCGGGGAGCGGCACCTTCAAGGTCAGCGCCGGAACGCTGCGCGTCCCGGCGAGCATCACCGTCACCATCCCCGGCGTGACGCTGCAGGGAAACAGCGTCGTCGACGGCGCCGGCACGCTGATCCTTTCCGGCACGAGCCAGTGGCACGGCGGCACGATGGGAAGCGCGACCGCGCCCGGAGGGATCACGCAGATCGATTCCGGCGCCACGTTGAGCATCACCTCCGTGAGCCCGAAATCGCTCACCCAGGCGCGCCAACTGGTCAACAACGGGACCGTGAACTACGGGGCCGTGCCCCCCAATCACCTGACCATGTCCGGCAACAGCGAGATCGCCAACAACGCCTCGCTCAACCTCGACAGCACCATCACTCTCTCCGGCAGCGCCGTCATCGAGAACAACGGCACGATCACCAAGACCGCCGTCGCGGTGAACGCGGTCGAGCCGGCGCTCAACAACAACGCCGGCGCGACGTTGAACGTCAACGGCGGCACCCTCCTCTTTTACGGCGGCGGCATCGCCGCCGGCGCGTATGCGATCTCCTCCGGCGCCACCCTCACCCTCGCCGGCGGCACCTTCGACGTGACCAACACGTCCACGGTCACCGGCGCCGGCACGTTTTCCATCGACGGCGCGACACTCGATGCCGGCCCCGGCGTCGACATCACCTGGTCGAACGTCACCCTCTCCGCCGGGACGATCGCCGGCGCCGGCACCGTGCGCGTGAGCGGCAATTTCACCTGGTCCGGCGGCACGATCGCCGGCAGTGGCGCTCGCGTGCTGAACAGCACGTCGGTGCCGGCCATCAGCTGTTCCGCCGCCAACTGCCTCCTGGACGGCGCCACGCTCCAGCTGCAGGCCACGGGGACGTACAGCGCCTCCAGCAACGCGCTCGTGCTCTCCAACGGTGCCAGCCTGATCGTCGACCCCGGCAAGACGCTCAACATCACCAACGACGGCGCTTTCCAGGACGGCGGCGGCATCGCCAGCTCCGTCATCAACAACGGCACGATCGCGAAGACGACCACGTTCGGCACGAGCACCATCGGCGTCCCGGTGACGATGGCGGGGTTGCTCGACGTCGACACCGGCACGCTGCAGCTCGCCGCCGGCATGACCGTCAACACCGGTGCGGTCATCGACTACGCCGCGGGCACCCTCCTCGAAGTCACGGGCGGCCTGTTTCTCTTCAACTCCGGCCCGGTCTCGTTCCCGGGGAGCGGCACCTTCAACGTCAGCGCAGGAACGCTGCGCGTCCCGGCGAGCATCACCGTCACCATCCCCGGCCTGACGCTCCAGGGGAGCAGCGTCGTCGACGGCGCCGGTACGCTGATCCTTTCCGGCACGAGCCAGTGGCACGGCGGCACGATGGGAAGCGCGACCGCGCCCGGAGGGATCACGCAGATCGATTCCGGCGCCACGTTGAGCATCACCTCCGCGAGCCCGAAATCGCTCACCCAGACGCGCCAACTGCTCAACAACGGGACCGTGAACTACGGCGCCGTGCCCCCCAATCACCTGACCATGTCCGGCAACAGCGAGATCGCCAACAACGGCCTGCTCAACCTCGACAGCACCATCACTCTCTCCGGCAGCGCCGTCATCGAGAACAACGGCACGATCACCAAGACCGCCGTCGCGGTGAACGCGGTCGAGCCGGCGCTCAACAACAACGCCGACGCGACGTTGAACGTCAACGGCGGCACCCTCCTCTTTTACGGCGGCGGCATCGCCGCCGGCGCGTATGCGATCTCCTCCGGCGCCACCCTCACCCTCGCCGGCGGCACCTTCGACGTGACTAACACGTCCACGGTCACCGGCGCCGGCACGTTTTCCATCGACGGCGCGACGCTCGATGCCGGTCCCGGCGTCGACATCACCTGGTCGAACGTCACCCTCGCCTCCGGGACGATCGCCGGCGCCGGCACGGTGCGCGTGAGCGGCAACTTCACCTGGTCCGGCGGCACGATCGCCGGCAGCGGACAGCGGGTGTTGAACAGCACGTCGGTGCCGACCATCAGTTGTTCCACCGGCAACTGCGTGCTCGACGGCGCCACGCTCCAGCTGCAGGCCACGGGAACGTACAGCGCCTCCAGCAATGCGCTCGTGCTCTCCAACGACGCCAGCCTGATCGTCGACCCCGGCAAGACGCTCAACGTCACCAACGACGGCGCTTTCCAGGACGGCGGCGGCATCGCCAGCTCCGTCATCAACAACGGCACGTTCGCGAAGACGACCACGTTCGGCACGAGCACCATCGGCGTCCCGGTGACGATGGCGGGGTTGCTCGACGTCGACACCGGCACGCTGCAGCTCGCCGCCGGCATGACCGTGAACACCGGTGCGGTCATCGACTACGCCGCGGGCACCCTCCTCGAAGTCACGGGCGGCGTGTTTCTCTGCAACTCCGGCACGGTCTCGTTCCCGGGGAGCGGCACCTTCAACGTCAGCGGCGGAACGCTGCGCGTCCCGGCGAGCATCACCGTCACCATCCCCGGCGTGACGCTGCAGGGAAGCAGCGTCGTCGACGGCGCCGGCACTCTGATCCTCTCCGGCACGAGCCAGTGGCACGGCGGCACGATGGGAAGCGCGACCGCGCCCGGCGGGATCACGCAGATCGATTCCGGCGCCACGTTGAGCGTCAACTCCGTGAGCCCGAAAACGCTCACCCAGACCCGCCAACTGCTCAACAACGGGACCGTGAACTACGGCGCCGTGCCCCCGAATCACCTGACCATGTCCGGCAACAGCGAGATCGCCAACAACGGCCTGCTCAACCTCGACAGCACCATCACTCTCTCCGGCAGCGCCGTCATCGAGAACAACGGCACGATCACCAAGACCGCGGCCGTGGTGAACGCGATCGAGCCGGCGCTCGACAACAACGCCGGCGCAACGTTGAACGTCAACGGCGGCATCCTCGGTCTTTACGGCGGCGGCACGCAGCGCGGCGCGTTCACCATCGCCTCCGGCGCAAAGCTGATCCTGGGCGGCGGCACGTTCACGATGCTCGGCAGCCCCACGGTCAGCGGCCCCGGCATCTTCGAGATCGACGGGTCGGTCGACGTCGGCAACGGCCCGGGCGGCGGTGCCGACGTCTTCACGGTCGGCGCGCCGTTCGATCTCTTCGGGACGGTCAATCTGAAGGATGCCACCCTGCAGGCGTCGTCGACCGTCTCGGTCTCGGGAACCATCGAACACTACGGCGGCGCGATCTCCGGCAGCGGCACCATGACCATCAACAGCGGCGGCGTGCTGAATTCCCACGGAACGGACAGCGCTTCAGCGATCGCGATCGACACCACGGTCAGCACCGGCGGTGAGCTCGACGTCATCGGCAACGTCTTCCAGCACGGCTTGTCCGGCAATATCACCGTCACCAATGACGGCACGATCGACTTCCAGGGCGATGGCGGTCTGTCGAGCTTCAGCGGCGCACCGCAGCTCGTGAACACCGGTACGCTCGAGAAAAGCGCCGGCAGCGGCACCACCGGCATTGACGTTCCTGTCGACTCGAACGCCGGCTCCACCGTGCAGGCCGCCTCGGGCACGCTCGCTTTCAACCAGGGCGGCAATTTCACAAACGTCACCATCAGCGGCGCGGCACCGTGGCCCTGCCGGCCACGGCTGCCGTCTCCGGCACGACCACGCTCACCGGCAAGCTCCGGCTCACCGGCAACGCCGCGCTCAGCGGCACGCTCAACGCCGCCGGCACGCTCCTGCTCGGCGAAGGCGTCAACGTCACCTGGCCGAACGTCAACCTCTCCGCCACCGGCTCGAAGATCGACGGCGACGGCGCGCTGAACGTCAGCGGCAGCTTCACCTGGTCCGGCGGGACCGTGACCGGCAGCGGCGCTCGCGTGCTGCAAAGCAGTTCGGTGCCCACCATCAGTTGTACCGCCGGCAACTGCCTGCTCGACGGCGCCAAGCTCCAGCTTCAGGCCTCGGGCGAGTACAGCGCCTCCAGCTTTGCGCTCATGTTGTCCAACGGCGCCGAGCTGAACATCGCCGCCGGCAAAACGCTCAGCATCACCGGTAGCAGCGACCTCCTGAACGGCGGCGGCAGCTCGATCATCAACGACGGCACGATCAGGAAAGCGAGCGCCGGAACGAGCAGCATCGACGTGCCGGTGACGTTGTCCGGAACCCTGGATATCGACACCGGAACGCTGCAGGTCGCGGGCGGCGCGATCGTCAACACCGGTGCGGCCATCGACCTCGCCGCCGGAACGACGCTCGAGGTCACCGCCGGCGTGTGCCTCTTCAACTCCGGCTCGGTCTCCACCTCGCCGAACGGCGACTTCAAGGTCAGCGGCGGAACATTGCGCGTGGCCACCGGCACCGTGACCCTGCCCAATGTGACGCTGCAGGGGAGCGGCGTCATCGACGGCGGCGGCACGCTGGTCCTCTCCGGCACGAGCACCTGGGCAGGCGGCACGATGGGCAGCGTGTCCGCGCCCGGCGGCATCACCCGCATCGATGACGGCAAAACGCTGGACATCACCAACGACGGCAGCCAGACCCTGACGCACGGCCGCGAGCTGCTCAACAACGGCACTGTCAACTACGACGGGAGCTCGACCCTGACGCTGTCCGGTGCCGGCAAAATCACCAACAACGTGAGCTTCAATCTCACCGCCGATGGGGACGTCAACGTCTCCGGCAGCGGCACGATCGTCAACAACGGCACCCTCACCAAGAGTGCCGGCACGGGAACGAGCAAGCTCTTCCCGACGCTCAACAACGCCGGCACCGTGAGCGCTACCACCGGGACGCTCGCTCTGGCCGGCGGCGGCACGCACACCGGCTCGTTCAGCGCCACGACGGAGGGGACCCTTTCCTTCCCGTCCGGCACGCACTCGATGAGCGGCGGGTCGATCGGCGGCACCGGCACGCTCGCCATCAGCGGCGCGACGGTCACGGTCAACAGCCCCTTCACCATCGGAGCACTCTCCATCTCCGCCGGGACGGCCACGCTCGACGCGAACGGGTCGGTCGATGCGCTCGACCTGACCGGTGGCACGCTGGATGGCAACGGAACGCTGACGCTGACCAACGGGGGCACCTGGTCCGCCGGGACGATGAGCGGCAGCGGCACGACCATCATCCCTGACATGAAGACCCTCGTCATTTCCTCTCCGGTCACGCTCGATCGCACCCTGCAGAACGACGGCATCCTGACCGTGAACGGAGACATCACCGGCGCGGGCACGATCGACAACAGGAAGATCCTCAACGCCGGGAACGTCAACATCGGTGTGGCCGTGAACAACAGCGGCGATCTCGCCACCAGCGGCTCGCTGTCGCTGGCTCTGGGCGGCACGCACACCGGCACGTTCGCCATCACGGCGCCCGGCAATCTCTCCTTTTCAGCAGGCACGCACATCGTGAGCGGCGGCTCGATCGGCGGTACCGGCACGCTGACGTTCAGCGGCGCCACGGCGACGGTCGACGTTCCGGTGACCATCGGCAAGCTGTTCGTGACCGCCGGCACCGCCACACTCAACGCCACCGCCAATGCCGATGCGTTCGAGATGACCGGCGGCACGCTGGACGGCAGCGGCACGCTGACGCTGACCAACGGAGGCACCTGGTCGAGCGGGACCATGGCCGGCAGCGGGACGACCGCCGTTCCCTCGGATGAGACGCTGAACATCTCCGGAGCGGTGACGCTGAGCAGCCGCACGCTGCAGAACGACGGCACGCTGAACGTGAGCGGCGACGTGGCCGGCTCCGGCACGATCGCCAAC